>Ga0182012_10005882_pt1 | contig 12593 bp, 9 predicted proteins | sample 612S2SmetaG_FD_120486 | JGI IMG/M metagenome (GOLD analysis project Ga0182012, IMG submission 120486) | Permafrost microbial communities from Stordalen Mire, Sweden - 612S2S metaG | ecosystem: Environmental > Terrestrial > Soil > Wetlands > Permafrost | place: Sweden: Stordalen | collected...
GAATCAAATCGACGGCTGCGGTCCGCGGCAGATCGGGTCGCACCGGTTTTTCGCCCGCCTCAATCAAGCCGTCGTTGAAATAAACATCCCCGCCCACCAGGTGGGGTGAATTGCGTGTCGCCACCTTATCCGCCAACTCCACCAGACGCGACAACTCAAACAACGGGCTTCCCGCAAGATTGTGCGTGAACTCATGCGGCAACTTATTGAGGTTTTGTGTAAATACGTCGGGTGCGCATTCGATGATGTGATCGGAAGTTGCGTTCATTGGGAGCTCCCATGCCAAACGATCTGAAATATCGGTATCAACCCCGCCAGGCGCTTCGAGTTCGCCCGGCAGTGCAAACTCCGTGTTCCGGCTAGCCGGCACACGATCCATCCGTGATCCCTGCGCATCTCAATCATCCACGCCAAACCAGATTGCAGCAAGATGAGAAATGTCGTGAAGCTCAGTCTGCTTCTTCATTTGCCGGCTTTTCCCGATATGGACGCAGCGAAAGGGTTGTTTGCCGGCCAGGATTCCAGAGTAGCCTCGCGAAAAAGTGAAATTCGCGAGTGGAGCGCTTCCGTCTCCTTGCCGCGCAGCGTCTCATCGAAGAAAGCAAGCACGTATGTTCTCACGATCGACTCCAACTCCGGCGGTGGAATGTCCCCGCGATGCGAGAATCTTCGCAGAGGCGAAACCAACGGCTGATCAGTGAAGTCCTCATGTTCGGCGCCCTTCAGCGTCAGCACATAGCCGCCGTACTTGCGCAGCGAGGCTGCCAGATCCGCGGAGTCCGATGTATTCAGATCCGCATCCACGTCGCCTCCGGGACTTCGGATCAATCCGAAATAATCGTCCGACGTATCCATGAAGAGAAGAGCCTGATCCGGCCCGCGGGCCTGGATAGCCCCGAAGAACCAGCCATCCATGTTGATCGACGCATGCACCCGCGCATCCGCGGCGCACAGCTCCGTTGCCGCCGAGCCACCGAAAGAATGCCCGATCGCCCCGGCTAGATGCGTGTTCAACCGCCCGAACCAAGGCGTACCGGAAGCCAGATTCATAGCCTCCAGCCGATCCAGGACAAACCGCTCGTCCGCCGTCTGCTTAGCCAGCTCTTTGTTCCAGACCGCCCTTACCTGCTCCGGCGTGCCGCCGTCCGGATCGCCCACCAAATCGGACGAATTGTTATGCACAACTCGCCCATCCGGAAACGCCACAACGCTCGCGTTGTAGGTATGGTCGATGCTGGCCACCACATATCCGTGGCTGGCCAGTTCTTCGGTCAGAAACGTATCGTTGGTCCGTCTCGATCCCCAGCCATGATTGAACAAAATCACTGGAAACGGTGCCCCTGCACTCGCCACCGGCGCATCCAGCCTTGAATTGGTTGCAATCTCGCTCTGGTAGGAGCTGCGCAGGTTCGTCTCGCGAGGCTCGCGATACCGCGCCCATCGATTCGAAGACGCACCAGCCGGATACCAGATCTGGACCATCAACTCGCGCGGCTGGCCGGAAATCAGAGCCGCATCTTCGATCCGGGAAGCGTCCTTGAGGTACAGGATCGTTGTCCCAACCGGATAAGGCCCTGTAGGCTTGGGCAGGCGGAACATCGGCAGCATCCAAGACAATCCGGCGCTCGCCGCAAACAAAAGGAGTGCCGGAATGCAAACCCAGATTGGCCGCCTCAGCAGGGGTTTTCCGCCTCGAATCCATGCGCAAAGACAGAGAAGCCCAATCGCCAGGTAGGCAGGTGCCATCTGCCAGTGCGCGCCCTCCCAAACCGTCTCCGCCAAGAGATACATCAGCGAAACCACCGCGAGTCGCCGGCCAAAAGGCCTCCATTTACCGTTCAGCAGGCAAACAACGGAAATGACTCCGAGAACCAGTAAAAAAACTTCAAGTGGGCGCATAAGTTGGACAGTATTTCCCGCTTTGGTCTGGACTCTTCCACGACTTCAACGCTTTTCATGCCGTTGGGTTGCCCGCCACTTCAATTGCCTGGCCCTCGGGGACGGCTTCCACATCGTGAAGCCCCAGCTCCGTCGAAATGGCCTGCGAAAAGACAGAAATTGAAACTACCAGCCGGAAGCTGTTCTTGATCCGCACCAGCCGTCCCTGCACTCCGGCCAGCGGACCGCGCTTCACCATCACCAGCGCCCCCGGCACCAGGGCATCGCACCGGTCGCAGGGCAAACCGCTGGTCAGCGTGCGGCGCAGCGACTCGATCTCCACGTCGTCCACCCGGTTCGGCGTGTGATTCCCGCCCAGCAGCCGGACCACTCCGCTGGTTTCCAAGACCTTCACCCGATTGCGCAGACTCGGCTCAAAATGCACAAACAGATAACCGCTGAAGGCCGGAACATCCACCAGCTTGCGCCGGTCTTTCCACTGATGCGTCTCGGTGAGCAGCGGTAGGTACGTCTCCAGGCCTTTGGTTGTCAGCCCAAGAGACACGCGCTGTTCGCACCTATATCCTGTTTGGACCGCATACCACGCCGAGCCGAATTGGCCCGAAATTGCGTCTGCGGATTGCAAATTGGATATGGCTTCGCCCACGTCACTCCCATGCGAGTGACCTCAGTATCGGGAATCGATCCGCAAAAGTCAACCGAAACTGTTGCGCTTCTTCCTAACCCGGGCATTGGGACTCAGCAAACCGCATGCGGCCCTCGCCCAGCCAGCCATATTCCGCCAGGCGCTTCTACCTTCATTTCTCGATTGCCATTGTGCTCAAACTAGCGCCATTTCGGCGGAAACACTATGACTATTTGGTGGTATCGCGCCAGAATTCGTTTCATGGCTGAATCACGAATGCATCCGGAAATCGAGCCAGCAGCCGCATTCGCGCGTCTTCCCAGCTGAAATGCCAGGAATCAACGGCCCAATCGCCCGGAGAGGCGGCGATGGCCCCGGCGAATCCCTCCATCGGCACCAGGTCCCGCACCATCCAATCAGATTTCCCGAAATCCCCCGGCGTGATCGCCTCTCCGTCAAAAAATACCGCATCCCGCGTCACATCCACTTGATCCAACCCGTTCGGAATTCCGCATCCAACCGCCTTCAACACCGCTTCCTTGCGCGTCCAAACTCGTAGAAAAGCCTTCAATTGGTCCGGCGCGGCGAGTGCTGCGATCAACGCCGTTTCCCTGGCCGTGAAATGCGCCGACGCGATATCCATCACTTCGACCGTCCGATGCGCCGCTTCCACATCCACCCCCACCTCGCCCCGTGCCGAAAACGCGATTGCCCCCAACCCGGCAGAGTGCGCGACATTGAAATACAATCCCGCGCCGGAGGCAAGATACGGCTTGCCAAATCGTCCGGCCCGCAACGCGATCGCGCGCGGATTCTGACTGAGGTACCACCCCAACCCCAGCCGTAACATTGCCCGGCATAACCGGTATCGGGCCGCATCGCGGGCGAAATGGAATTTCGCCGCGTGCGCCAGTTCCTCAGCCGACAACACCGCCGCCGGAGCCGTATCTTCGTTGCCCAGGCTATCCAGATCGAACCACCAGACGTGGATCCTATCCATGGCCGGCAGCTTCGCAGACGGAAAATCCTGGCTCATTTCGTCACCCTCATGGTCGCCCTTGCTCCTGAGCATCTGGCTGCTATCATCAGTCTGCAATCGTCTCATCCTGGGGAACAATCGCGCATCCCGCGCCGGTGCGCTTGGTCTGCGGGGAGCCGAACCAGCCATCGAATTATTCCGAGGAGCCCGCTCCGCGATTCTATGCAGATCATCCCTTTGGCCGTTCTGATTGCCTGGATACCGATAGGCGCCTGGCTCTTCCGGCGCTTCCCGGTCCGCATTGCAATTCTGGCGAACTTTTTCGCGGCATGGGGACTATTGCCCGGAGCTCCCTACGCCCCCAGTGATAACGACTTCCCCTACTGGATCATGGGCGTTTGTCTGCCCGGCATCGATTTCCTCACCAAGGCCACAGCCGCCGGACTGGCCGCCATCGCCGGCATCCTGCTGTTCCACCGCGACGAGTTGGAGAGATTCCGCCCCCGCTTTTGCGACATTCCCATGATCCTCTGGTGCTCCGTTCCGATTCTATCGGCAACGCTCCACTGGAAGACATTCCCCGAAGGCTTATCCGGAGCCTGCTACCAAGCCATCGCCTGGGGAGTTCCGTGGCTGCTCGGCCGCATCTATTTCTCTACTCCGGAGTCGCTGCTGCTCTTTGCCAAGACCTGTGTCGCCGCCGGCCTTTGCTATGTACCCATCTGCCTGCTCGAGTTTTTCACCGGACCCCAGTTATATGCTCTCCTCTACGGTTACCAGCCCTATCGCTGGGTGGGCGCCGCGCGCTATCTCGGCTTCCGGCCCATCGGATTCCTCGAAGACGGCAACCAACTCGGCATCTGGATGGCCGCCGCCTCGCTGATCGCCATTTCTCTCGCCGTCCGCAAGCTGGCTCCACGAGTCCTGCGCATTCCAATCGTCTGGGCTGCGGCAATGCTCACTGTCATAACGCTGCTCTGCCAGTCGGCCGGAAGCATCGTTTTGCTTCTCGTCCTGTTGCCCCTCACCCTGTTGCAAAAGCGCTCCGTACCGCGCGTCCTGGTCGCGCTCATGGTCTTCGGCGTCGTCTCTTTCGCTGCTCTGCGCATGAGCAGCCGCGTCAACCTTCGCTATCTCGCCCAGCACAACACCGTCCTTCATCACATCGCCAACAGCCTGGGAGACGTTGGCCGCCACTCCTTAGTCTGGCGGCTGGCACGCGATGAAGGACACATGGCCGTTGCACTCAAGACCCCCATCCTCGGCTCCGGTGAATGGAACTGGTGGCGCAACGGAGACTCGCGCCCCTGGAGCCTGTGGCTGCTTATCTTCGGCATGTACGGTATCATCGGCCTCGCAGCTTTCGGCGCCATCCTTTTTTTGCCGGTCATGCGCGCTTCCTGGTCTCCTCCCGGCGGAATCGGACCTCGAGCCACACAACTCCGGCTTGCGCTCGCCGCACTCATCCTCATGGTCGCCTTCGACGACCTGCTCAACAGCGCCATGATCCTTCCCTACCTTCTGGCTATGGGCGGCATGGCTTCGCGATCGTTCAGCCTGGCGGCAACCTCAGCCAAGAAAGAAAAGAAGGGAAAGCGAGTCTAACCCGTTCACCTTGAAGCACATTCAAGGAGAATGAACACTATTTTGAAACAATCCGCGCAATCTTGATCTTGCCTTTTGCGCCAGATACGCTAGGATAGCGTTAATTCTGTCAGGAAAGTTCCCCTCAGAAACATTAGTGGCTATCCATATCCGTTTCAGCCAACCAGGCAACTCAAAACTGCATCCAATCCGCCGGTGTTGTTTTTCCCGAATCGGATGACTGTTACCCAAGTTTCCTCGGCCTGCATTCCACAACGGCACGACGGCCGGTAAAATTCAAGGAGAACGAAAACAGGTTCCGCATACGTAGTCAAACCTCCCCGCAGCGAGCGAGTTTCGAGTCACGAATTAGCCAGCAGCTAACTTACTGCCACGAAGCTTCCCCGTTTGCCACTACGATCTTGAGGGCCCAGACCCGTTGACTCTGTCTTATCTCAAGCGAAACTCCGACGCTCCCTCCAGCCGTTTCCTGCCCGGCAAAGACACGCCGTGGCAAACGTCCCGGGGTGAGGAGACTCGCGGCACTCAAGCTATTCCTGCGGAATCGCTGCGCACGCTGCAACGGATCGCAGAGCGAATGAATTGCGGCATCGATACCCTCCTTCTGGCTGGGTTTGCCGCCCTGCTTCTGCGCCTAACGCGCCAGGGAAGCCTTGCGATTGTCATCGATCCGGCAGAGGTAGCGCACTTCCACCTTGAGGATGACTGCTCCTTCCTCGCTGTGATTGCTCAATCCGGGAATCGAGCCCCGCGCAAGCCGGAAAGCCAGCAACCAGAGACAGCCTTCCGGTATCACTTTATTGCGACCCATTCTTCTCCGCAGTTCTCCGAGGGGTTCCGCCTGGAATTCACTGTACGCGACGATGGCAGTCTCCTGGAATTGTCCAGTCCCGAAGGTTTCTGGCGCGAAGAGACCTTGCGGGGTTGGCTCGATTTCCTGCTCACCCTTATCGGAAATGCCGCGGACGGTCCAACTCTGCCCGTCAGCCAGTTGCCCATGTGGGACGAAGCCGAGGCCCTGCGCAGCTACGCTCAATGGAACCAGACTGCCGTCGATTTCCCGGGCGAAGCCTTTGTGCACCGCCGCTTTTCCCTCCAGGCCAAACGCAGCCCGAACTCCGCAGCGGTCATTTCTGCCCAAGCCCGTTACACCTATCGCGAACTGGACGAACGAAGCGACCAATTGGCCGAGAGACTTACCGCCATCGGCGCCGGTCCCGGACGTAGCGTTGCCGTCTGCATGGAGCGGTCGGCACATCTTCCAATGGCCCTGCTTGCTGTTCTAAAATCAGGCGCATGCTATGTGCCGCTGGACCCCCAGAATCCCAGCGGCCGCCTGCGCAGCATTCTCGAAGAATGCAATCCGGTCGCGCTGATCTCCGACAGCACTCTTGCTGATTCCCTATCCAAGTCGCTGAAGATCGATGCTCTGACCATCCTCATGGCCGACCGCATTTCAGGCTTCTCAAGCCCGGCCGGTGCGAGCCCTGTTGCGCAGAATGAGCTTTCACCGGAGAACCTGTCCTACATCATTTACACCTCAGGCTCGACCGGCATACCCAAAGGCGTTCGCATTACCCATCGCGCGCTACTGAACCTGATCTGCTCCATGTGGCGCCGCCCGGGCGTCAATCAGTCCGACCGCACTCTGGCCGTCGCGCCCATTTCTTTCGATATCGCCACCATGGACATGTTTCTCCCCCTCTGTTCCGGTGGCACCCTCGTTGTCGCCGACCGCAAAGATGCCGTCGATCCCTACCGCCTGGCCCAGTTGATCAAGGATCACGACATCACCTGCATGCAGGCCACCCCCGCTACCTGGCGCATGATGATCAACTCCGGCTGGACCGGCAAGCGAAACCTCAAAATGATTTCCGGCGGGGAAGCCCTGCCCCGCGAACTGGCCAACGATCTTCTTGAACGCTGCGGCGAACTCTGGAACTGCTACGGCCCGACAGAAACCGCCATCTATTCCGGCGTCATTCAGATTCAGCCGGGGTCCGGCATCGTTCCCGTCGGCCCGCCCCTCGCCAACACTACCTTCTACGTTCTCGATAAAGCCGGCAATCTCGTTCCGCCTGGCGTGGCCGGCGAACTTTACATTGGTGGCGTGGGTGTCAGTCCCGGTTACATCAACCGGCCAGAATTGAATGCCAAGCGATTTGTGCCCGACCGCTTCACTGTCGAACCGCAACCCGGTCCTGACGAGCCGCCCAGGCTTCTTTTCGCCACCGGCGACCTGGTTCGAATCGTTAACGAGGATCAGCTCGAATTCTTCGGCCGTCTCGACTATCAGGTCAAACTGCGCGGATTCCGTATCGAACTGGGCGAGATTGAGTCGATCCTGCGCTCCAATCCATCCATTTCCGACGCAGTCGTCCTATTGCGGGAGGATATTCCGGGCGAACCACGGCTGGTCGCATACGTCATTTTCGACAGCGTACCCGTGGGTGCGGCCGCTCTGCGCGACCATGCCGCCAAGTCCCTGCCCGAATATATGCTGCCCAACCTGGTAGTCGCGATGGACCATTTTCCGCTCTCCGGAAGCGGAAAGATCGATCGCCGCGCCCTGCCGCGCCCCGAATCCGTTCCATGGCGGATCGCAGCCGACCGCCCCGGTGCGGAGCCGGCTAAAGATCAACTGGAAGCCACCCTCCTTCGTATCTTTCGCGACTTGCTCAAGATCGAAGCGATCGGCGTCACCGACAGCTTTTTCCGCTATGGCGGCTATTCCCTGCTGACCGTCCAATTGTTTGCCAGGATTGAACGTGAATTGGGAGTAAGCCTGCCCATTTCCCTCCTCTTCGATGCTCCCACGGTCAGCGATCTCGCGCGTGTGATCCGCAGCGGCGCCGCGCCTTCCGTAATCGTTCCCATTCGTCCCTACGGGACTTCCGCCCCCATCTTCCTCATCCAGTCCTACCTGCTCTACAGCGCCATATTGGAGATCGTGGAACCGGACCGCCCCGTCTACGGCGTCCGTGAAATGGGCGACGAACGTGAGCCGATGAGCATGGAAGAGCGGGTACGCAAGTTTTCCCAGGAGATCCTCGCCGTCTGCCCCGATGGACCGCTCTGCCTCGCAGGATGGTGCGCCGCCGGCTCGCTCACCGTGGAAATCGCTCGCCAGCTCCGGGAATCAGGCCATCAGGTCGGTCTCGTCGCGCTCTTCGATGCGGAATGCCCTGGTTTTACATTGCCCGCGGGATTGGGTCCCTGGTTTTCAAGGCTCCTGCAAAAAGTCGTCTTCCATAGCGAGCGGATCGGGCGGATTCCCTGGCCAGAAAAAGTGGTCTACCTCAAGGAAGCCCTGATCCGCAACTGGGATGGGCTCGTGGAAGCCTTTTACGGCGCCAATCTGCGCACCATGATCTGGCTCCAGCGGCATTTCGGAATTTCGCTTTCTAAAACCGCCTTCGACACCGTCTACGCCAGCATGTCGGGATTCAGCGAGCTTTCCCTTCGGCCGTATCCCGGAAAGCTGAATCTCTTTCGCGCCGCGGATATTCCCAATTTCTCCGAAATCGACCAAACCCTGGGTTGGTCCACCATCGCCCAGGAAGGGGTCAAAGTTAATTTCGTCCCGGGCGACCACGTTTCCATGTTCAAGAAGCCGCACAGCTCCGGCCTCGCAAAGCGCTTGCAACAGGAACTACAGGAGTTCGAATCTCTTCCACTGTAGTATCAGCGCGCCCGTTTCAGGCCGCTTCAAACGCAGCAAAGCTCGCAGTCTCACCCACCCGGCCGAAGGGCGCTGGTTACAACTTCGACGGAGGCATTTGAGGGTTGCCGCGCAGACTTCCTCGGGCGCACCTTTGCCGGCACTCCAACTGCGATCGAATTCGACGGCACATCGGCGATGACAACCGCATTCGCGCCCACCGCCACATCGTCGCCGACCCGGATGCTACCCAGTATCTTCGCTCCTGCTCCAATATCCGCGCGATCCCCAATCACCGGCGCACCGCGCTCGCCCGTGTGGCGCAAACCCACCGTTACCCCGTTACGCACAATGCAGTCGTCGCCGAACACCGCATCGCCGCTGATCACAATCCCACCAAAATGCTCGATCCGGAAACGTCGGCCCAGCCTGACCTCGCAGGGCAGCTCGATCCCGGTCAAAATCTCCGAGAGCACCTTGAGCAGCTTATAAGCAAAGGAAAACGGCATCCGGATTACGCGACTGCGAATCCCATACCGCCAATTGCCAAAGCGGTAAACCGCCATCACCCAAATTCCCCGGCGCGTCCAGTCGCGGCCGTGGGTACGCCAATCTTCGCGAATGTTCTCAAACACTCCATCGCTCCTGAAATCCGGACTGCATTCGCGGTCCTTTTGCTCGCACCATTCCGGCAAGCCCTGTCTCAGGCGCTGATGTCCCGGCGCTTGCTCTTCGACTCCACAATACCGTACTTCTGCAGCTTGTAGAGAAACGCCTTGTACTCGATCTGCAACGACGCCGCTGCCTGGCGCCGATTCCAGCGGCTGGCCTCAAGCGCATCCAGTAAAAGCTCCGTTTCAGCGATCCGAGAAGCCTCCGCCAGCCTGTCCAGTCGGTCGACACGCTCCGGCGGCTTCATCCCGGCCGCCTCGTCCCGCGAACCCGATTCCCCACGCAGGCTTGCGACGGTCGAAGCATCTGGAAAACTCGCCACCTTGGTCAGCGAAAGCCCCGAACGCAACTCCTCGGCGCCATCCACCAACTCTTGAATCAACAGCGCCGCATCCTGATACACCAGGAATCGCCGCATCACATTCTCGAGTTCACGGACATTGCCCGGCCACCGGTACTCCAGCAGGAATCGCTTCAGGGGTTCCAGGATAACCGGCGGCTTCTGGCCCTTGGGTGTGTGCCGCTGCAACAGCATCTCCGCCAATGGCAAAATCTCTTCCCGCCGCTGGCGCAGGGGAGGAATGACGATCTTGATCACATTCAGCCGGTAGTAGAGGTCTTCGCGAAACGTTCCGTCCTGGATCGCCCGCGTCAGGTCGCGATGCGTCGCCGCCATCACCCGCACATTCACCTGGATCGTCCGGTTGCTGCCCAGCGGTTGAATCTCCCCATCCTGCAACACCTGCAGCAGCTTGGTCTGCAGCTTCAGGTCCATATCGCCAATCTCATCCAGCAGAATCGTTCCGCCCTGGGCCGTCTCAAACCGCCCCTGCCGGTCCGCCGTCGCGCCCGTAAAGGCTCCCTTGACGCTGCCGAACAGCTCGCTCTCCGCCAACTCCGGTGGCAGCGCGGCGCAATTCAGTTTCAGAAATGGTTTGTCGGCCCGCGGCGAATACGCACAAAGTCGCCGAGCCATTACTTCTTTGCCCACGCCAGTCTCGCCGCTCAGGAGCACCGGCACTTCGGCCATCCCAACGCGCTTCAGGAACTCCTCGGAGTAAGGCAGAAACATGCCCATCGGCAAGCCGCTTCCCTCGCCCCCCGTCTCATTCGCCGCCACCGCTGCCGCCTTCAATGCCCGGCGCAAAATCGCTGCAGACTCCACGTGATTGAGCGGCTTGTCCAGGATCCAGGCCGTCAGGTTGCCGCTCGACAGCATGTCGAGCATCGCACCCCGCTCCGGCGTCACCAGCAGAATATACAGTTCCGGACGCGACGCCCCTAGTTCCAGCACCGTCGCATAGTCGCTCTGCCGCCGCATCGCAATATTGAATACCACCACATAAGCCGGACATCCGGGCTCACGAAGGTAGGCCACCGCCTCCTCCACAAACCGGAAACAAAGCGCGCAATAGCCCTCCGCTGCCAGGCCCTGAATCAGTTGCTCATGCATCTGCGCGTTCTGTACGACAAGAACTATGTGGCCACCCATGAAACCTCACGATTCACTTGGAATTTCTGCCGGAATCACCCCTTTTGCCCAGCAACGAAACCAGGCATTTCGCCGTCGCGTCCGGGAGGGTTTCCCGGCGGACTGTCAGGATCAAGGGCTCGGAATCTTGAAACAATTTATTGCAGTGACCCAGGCTACAACTCGGTCCTGCGAGCCTTACGTACGGCCGAAGATTCTTCCCAGGATCCTTCGAAGAGTCCCTTTAGTATATGGGGCAGCAGTCCTGAAAGCAAACCAAATCGCCCATCTCCCCTTCCCTTCGGGAAAGCATGGCAGGTTGCGGCAACTTCGAATGAGATTACTCAAGTCATCGCAATCAGCTTATTCCTGGTTACCGACACCCGTGTTTCCTTGCCGCAAATGAGTTACCTTGAACGCGTCCAGAAGTTAACTTTAGTTTATAACACAGCAGAGTAGTAATTGAGCGATTCTCAGCCACAGGCGCGGCTGGGAGGATACTTTGGGAAGTTTGGAAGGTTTTTGGGATTCTTCGCATGGATCCTTCGCAACAATATGTTGACAGATAAGACTTTGAGAGTTTGGCGACACGATTGCTAGGTCTGCGGCAAGATCAGCCGCTTCTGCTACCGCAGAACGCATCAATATCGATTTTGAAGTGAGCGTGACCGTGACCCTGAATCGTGATATCTACCCAAACCTGAAGCTGCGCATGTACACCACCGGAATTCGCCAAAACCGGCTGGCTCGCATGCTGGGAATCCACGAAGCCTCCCTGAGCCGCATCATGAACGGATTCCGCGAACCCACGGGCGACATCCGTGTCCACCTGGCGGAAATCCTGCAAAGCGACCCGGACTGGCTCTTCTACAAAATGCAGATCGATGACGAGGCATTCGTCGGCCACCAAACCGCAGTCCACCAATAAGCGAACTTCTGGGTGCCGGGCAGACTCACGGGAGCCGCGCCTTGGCCCTGACTGGAACGGGCCCTGATCGTCCCGGAAAGATGCGACATATCGATTCCTCCCCCATCGGTGTGTCGATTGCATTCGAACCAGCCAGCACTCTAAAGAGGGATCTGAACTATGTGGAACGCTTCCTGCAACACTGTTGCCGTCCTTGGAATTCCCTTCAACAACGTGACCATGGATGAAACGGTTGCGCTGATCGAAGAACAAATCAGGGAAGGTGGTTTTCATCAGGTGGCGACGGCCAACGTCGACTTCCTGAAGAACGCCATGAACGACAAGCATCTGCGCGAGATACTTTGCTCCTGCGAAATGATCGTTCCCGACGGCATGCCCGTCGTCTGGATGTCGCGGCTGATCGGAACACCGCTCAAGGAGCGCGTCAGCGGCATCGACCTGGTCGAGCGGCTGGCCGAGGTCTCGGCTCGCCGCGGCTATGGTGTTTTCCTGCTCGGCGCCGGCGAATCCCACTCCCAGCGCGCCGCCAAGGTGTTGAAGCAGCGCTTTCCCGATCTGCGTATCGTCGGCCGCTACTCGCCCCCGCCGCAACCGCTCGAAAAGATGGACCACGAAGAGATCCTGCGCCGCATCGAAGAGGCGCGTCCCGACATTCTGCTGGTCGCCTTCGGCAATCCCAAGCAGGAGCAATGGATCGCCATGCACCGCGACCGGTTGAACGTCCCCGTTTGCATCGGCATCGGCGGCACGCTC
>Ga0182012_10005885_pt1 | contig 12583 bp, 10 predicted proteins | sample 612S2SmetaG_FD_120486 | JGI IMG/M metagenome (GOLD analysis project Ga0182012, IMG submission 120486) | Permafrost microbial communities from Stordalen Mire, Sweden - 612S2S metaG | ecosystem: Environmental > Terrestrial > Soil > Wetlands > Permafrost | place: Sweden: Stordalen | collected...
CCGATGGTTATTGGAGGAGGATTTGGATTTGGTTGATGATGACATTTCGCGCGCCGCCGGCGGCGGCGTTCTCATAGTCCAATTGCAAATCCCACGCGCCCGCGGGCACGGAGAGGTTGTAGGTGTAGGATTGAAAATTGGTGGAGGTGATGGTGGTGGAACCGCCCCGGGCGCCGAGATAGCAATCCAAAACGGGGTAGACATTTTGAAAGGGAACGGCCCGGGCATTGATGGTGACCCGATAGTTGCCGCCAGCGGGAAACACCAGGGTGGTCAGCAGGGTGCCTTGCGCGGCAAAGGTCCACTGATTCGGGGTGGTGGAGAGGGAGACGTAATTTCCGTGCGAGAGGTTCGGGGCGGTGAACCGGTTCAGGGGAATGGTCTGGGGCAGGATCGCGAGCACGGGCAAATACGATGAGTAGTCGGTCAGGTCAGCGTAGTAAAGGTTGCGCGCGAGGCGCACCATGGCAAGCCCGTCGTGGATGCGGTTAATCCGGTCGGCCACGACCCAGTTGGTGGCGGTCGCCATGGCCAGGTGCAAATCGTTGTGCAGGTTCTCCAGCAGACTCACCGGAAAAGAGCCTTGGGTGAGGCCATAAGAATCGCCGGCGTGGAGGCTCACATTATTGGTGGTTTCGTAGGTTTCGTAATCCTGATAATAGGCCTCCATGGGGGCGGCCGCCTCCCGGAAACAGCCTCGAAAAAACTCGTCCAGGATGGTTTGGGAGGTTTGATTGGTGTTCCAGCGAATGCGGGGATAGGCATAAAAATTCCAGGGATTGAAGGGCTGGCTGGTGGCCGAGGCCTGGCAGCCGCCATTCAGGGCACCGATACTGCCCAGGAATTGCGCGCGGTCAATGATGGCGGACACCAGGGGAACCGGAAAGCGGGGATCAGGCTGCTGGTAGCCCGTTTGCAACAGGGCGTAATCATACGTTGCCAAATGGGAACAGGTGGAATGCCAGTCTGCCCACGTGGCCAGCAAGCCCGAGTTCCACGAGGAGGCGCCGGGCAAATTGGGGGCGCCATACATGCACACTTCGACGTTCACATTATCGGGAAAGCGGGGAAGATTAACCGGGGGATCGTAAACGTCGGCATAAGCCAGCGCGCCAATCCGGGCGGAGGAGCCCTGGGCGCTGACGGACCGGGCCACGCCGGTGACGAAGCTGTAATATTCGCCCGACATGGAGTTGGTATAAAGGGTGCCATAGGCGCCCGTATTGGGGTTGACCGGCGCATTGGAGGCAGCGCACCATGAGGGATCCTGACAATACCAGGTGGCATCCATGGGCAGGAGATTGTAGGCATCATCCACATGAAAGATATTCAAGGGATGCTGGCTGGGGATGGGATAGGCGGTGTCCACCGCCACGACTTTGCCGGCCACCCACTGGATCACGGCGGGATTGTCCATGCAAAAGGAGGGGGCGCCGGACTGGGTGGGAGAAATCCGTTTTCCGAGGCTGGGATCAAATCCCCACCAGGTGGACCCCTTGGCAACCAAAATGCGGTTGGGGATGACGGAGTCGAAATTTTCGGGATAGCCGGAAAACTGCTCCTGATAGTCAGGGTTTAACTGGCCGGGAGCGCTGGCGGCGGGGATTTCCGCCCCGCCCAAAGGCCCGTAACCATTCCAACTTTGATTCCACCGGTTCCGCCACGCGAACAAATAGCTCTGGCGGAGGGACTGGGTGTCCCAGGGAGCCCATGGCTGGTAGCTGGACAGATCCCAGTTGGCGTAGATGCTGGTGGCGGAAGGGGTGTAGTGGAGGGGTAAAAAGCTGAGATCAAGACCGGCCACTTTGGGGACGTAGTCGCCTTGCGCATCGGGATAGACCCAGCGGACGCCCTGACGCTCGAGAAATTCCCAGACACTCCAGAGGACACCGCGATAAGGCCAGGAGGTGAAGTTGATGGCGCGGCCATTGGTGAGGATGTTCACGTTGGCCGGCAGGGAGCCGTTCTGAATATTCGCCATCATGGTGGCATAATCCGGGGCCAGCGGCTTGAGGTCGTTCACACAAAACAAGCTGCCGGGGTAAGCATTGGTCTGTGACGGGGTCACGATGGGAACCGGCCGGCCGGTCAACTCGCCCAAGTAATAGCTCAAATCACTGGCGGCCAAGGCCAGCGGGGCCGGGGCCGGAGTGGCGAGCACCACGGCACTCGCAGGAGGATAAACGCCGGGGAAGCCATAAATTTCCAGCTCGGCAACGCGCCAGTTCAGATTGGCATGCACTTTAGGCTGGGACGCCAGGCCGAAGCCGGGCCAGTAGTTCACACCCCACGTCACATTGGTTTGGAACGCGACCAACACATAGCGACCGGCCAGGGGACTGAACCGAATGTCCACCTCGGTATCCACGGGATTGCCGGCATCATAGGGGACGGTGAACCACCCGGCCAGGTTGGTCGGCGGCCAGGTGTTGCCGACCCAGGCCTTGACCAGGCCCAGCGGGGCATTGGTGCCAGTAGTATACCAATTTGGCCACAGTTGAAGCTGCCGGTTGGTGCCGGAAAGGTAAATTCGGTCAAGGGTGTTGGTGATGCCAAAATCAATGCCGATTTGCTGGTTGGTGAGCGACGTGGAGAGGTTGTTGTCAGTCAAAATCCCCAGACCGGGCGCGGTGGCGGGCGAGGCGGGATGATTATCCACCAGTAAAAACTGCCAGTCCACGGGGTTGAGTTTCGCCGCCATGAGCCGATCCTGGAAGAACATCAGGACCAGAAAGAGGCTTAACTGACAGGCGCAGCGGCCAAGGCACGGCAATCGCATAAATTTAAAAAGTGAAATCATGCATAGAGATAGGTTACGGCAGGCAAGATAGCAATAATTATTAAATTTAATTATTAATATTTAATGCATAAGTTTAGGTGACATTTAAAAACAACCATCCACCGGTGGAACGACGGAGATTGGACTCGCTCGCCGGGAACCGGGCTTGATTAATCTGAAAGTTTGCATCGCAGTTGGGGCAGGCAACTTTAGCCTCCCAAGCCACATTGGCAGGCAGCGCCCCGGGTCAACCCGGCAGCGGGATTTGGTCCAGTATTTCCTGGATGATGCCGGCCGGTTTCAGGTGAGGGGTGGTGGATGAGGGGCGGAGGATGAGGCGGTGGGCGAGCACGGTTGGGGCGATTTCACGGACTTGGGAGACGGTCACAGTGTCGCTGCCGGCGATGGCGGCCAGGGCTTGCGCGGCCCGGAAGAGGCCGAGGGAACCGCGCGGGCTGGCGCCCAGCACGAGGGCGGGATGCCGGCGCGAGGCCTGGGTGAGGGCAAGAATGTAATCACATACCGCCGAGCTGACTTTGACGTCGCGCACGGCCTGCTGGCATTCGGTGATGCGGTCAGGATTGGTGACGGGCTGGAGGGTCTCGATGGGGTGCCGCATTTGGAACCGCTCGACCATTTGCTTTTCATCGGCCAGCTCGGGGTAGCCGAGGCTGAGGCGCACGAGGAAGCGGTCTTTTTGGGCCTCGGGCAGGAGGTAGGTGCCCTCCTGGTCAATGGGGTTTTGGGTGGCAATGACCATGAAGGGGCGTTGTAGTTTGTAGGAGACGCGTTCCATGGTAACCATCCCCTCCCCCATGGCTTCGAGGAGGGCGGCCTGAGTGCGGGGGCTGGCGCGGTTCACCTCATCCACGAGGACGACCTGGGAAAACAGGGGGCCGAAACGAAATTCGGTGCGACCGGTTTGGGGGTCCACGAAATTGTCGCCCATGATGTCCGAGGGGGTGAGGTCGGGGGTGCATTGAATGCGCTTGAAGGTGCAGCCGGCGCTGATGGCGAGGGCGCGGGCGAGCATGGTTTTGGCGACGCCAGGAACGTCTTCGAGCAGCAGATGGCCCTCGGCCATAAGGACGGCGACGGCGAGGGTGACTTGATTATGCTTGCCGACGATCACGCGTTCAACGTTGTCAATGAGCTGGCGGGCGACGGTGGCGACCTCGGGCAGGGAATAGGCCCGGGCGGGTTCGACGGGCGGGATGACGAGTTTGGCCCGGGGGATGGCGGGGGTGGGATCAAAGGACAGGACGGTCAATTTCCCGCACAAGGGGCAGGTGACTTCGGGTCCGGCCATCAGTGAGGTAACTTGGAAGGATTGGTGGCAGCGCTGGCAAAAGGATTTGGGCATGGTCCTGAAAGATGGTTGGTTGAGTGGTTCTATTTAATAGAGGGATTAGGGGGATTGGCAAGCTTTTGGGGAGCAAAATGGTTCGCGCGGAGGCGCAGAGGGCGCGGAGAAGACGGATGGAAGGAACAACTTGTGCAATAGCGACAAATCGAGTCGTTTTTATATTGAAAATAAGACAGAAAATTTGCAATTAAATTCGTTCGGTGGTGGTTATTTTAACCATTAAAAATGTTGTAAGTTGTTGTTTTTAAAATTCTTGCACATTTTTAAGCCATCGCTTTTGAGACTCCGCAATGGCCGTACGAGAGGCTTGAATTGTCAGTCGCGAGCGGTTATGCTGATAGTTCGCTATGAGCGCTACCACTGCCGAACCGAAGCTGACGCACAACGAAATTATCAAAGCGGCGATTCCAACGCTGGCGGGCAATATTGCCGCCACGGTGGCCACGCCGGGGGCGGATCAGTTCTCCGCGGACGACCAGCAATTCATCAAATTTCACGGGATTTACCAGCAGGATGACCGGGATCTGCGCAAGACGCAAAAGAAGTTCATGATGATGATCCGGGGCCGGATTCCGGGCGGGGTGATGACGCCGGCACAGTGGACGGTGTTTGACGACCTGGCCACGGAATACGGCAACAACACGCTGCGCATCACGACGCGGCAGAGCATTCAGTTTCACGGGGTTTTGATGGCGGGATTAGGGCCGTTGATCAAGAAGATCAATGACGCCCTGCTCTCCACGCTGGCGGCCTGCGGGGACGTGAATCGGAATGTGATGGCTCCGCCGACGCCAGCCTACACGCCCGCGCGGGAACAGGTTTATGCGGACTGCCACCGGGTGGCCATGGCGCTGGCCCCGCAAACGAAGGCTTACCATGCGATCTGGATTGACGGGGTGCAACTGGATTTGAATGACCCGGCCAGCAAGGATTTTGTGGACCCGCTGTACGGCCAGACTTATTTGCCGCGCAAGTTCAAGATCGCGTTTGCCATTCCGCCGATCAATGACGTGGATATTTTCACGAATTGTCTGGGGTTCATTGCGATTATCGAGAACGACACGCTCGTTGGCTACAACGTCACGGTCGGCGGCGGCATGGGGCGCAGCCATGGCAACGAGCAGACGTATCCGCGGCTGGCGGATGTGATCGGGTTCATCACGCCGGACAAAATGGTGGACGTGGCGAAGGCGGTGCTGACGATTCACCGGGATTTTGGGGATCGCACGGATAGGAAACACGCGCGGCTCAAGTATGTGGTGGAGGAACGCGGGGTGGAATTTATGCGCATGGAAGTGAACCGGCGGGCGGGCATTCAACTGGCCCCGGCGCGCGCTTATACGTTCACGCAGATGAGCGACCTTTACGGCTGGCACCAGGCGACGGACGGCACCTGGTTTCTGGGGATGTTCGTGGAAACGGGCCGGGTGAAGGATGTGCCGGGTCACGCGCAAAAGACGGCGTTGCGGCAGGTGGCGGAGCTATTTCCGAAGATTGAATTTCGTTTGTCGGCCAACCAGAACGTGATTCTGGCGCGGGTGAGTGACGCGGACAAGGCGGGCATCACGGCGTTGCTGGCGACGCACGGGGTGAAGGTGGACGGGCAAACCTCGGTGCTGCACGCGGCCGCGATGGCGTGTCCTTCGCTGCCCACGTGCGGGCTGGGGCTGGCGGAGAGCGAACGGTATCTGCCAGGCTTGCTGGATCGTTTGGAAACGCTGCTGGGCGAGGTGGGGCTGGGCGGCGAGGAAATCATCATTCGCTCGACGGGCTGTCCGATCGGGTGCGCGCGGCCGTATATGGCCGAAATCGCGTTTGTGGGCAAGGCGCCGGGGCGGTATCAGGTGTGGCTGGGCGGCAACGCGGCGGGCAACCGCCTGAACCGGGTTTGGAAGGATGTCCTGAAAGACACGGACATTGAAACAGAATTGCGGCCGGTGCTGGTCCGGTTTGCGGCGGAGCGCACGGCGGGCGAGCGGTTTGGGGACTGGTGCGACCGGGTGTTTTTGCAGGAAAAACAGAATTAAAATCATGACCGAGGAGCAAATTAGGACTGCAAACACGGAACTGCGGACGAAATCGCCGCTGGAGATTGTGCGTTGGGCGATCGCGCAAGCAGGTGGCCGGGCCGTGGTTTCAACGAACTTCCGTCCGTATGAGGCGGTGATTCTCCACCTGGCCACGCAGGTGCAACCGGACATCCAGGTGCTGTGGGCGGACCATGGCTACAACCGTGCGGCCACCTACCGCCATGCCGAGGATCTGAAAAAACGGCTCGCGCTGAACATTCAGGCGTTTGTGCCGCGGATGACGGCGGCGCATTACGATGCGATTTATGGCGGCGCGCCGGAGCCCACGCCGGAGAATGAGGCCCGCATCAAGGAATTCAGCTCGGTGATGAAACTGGAGCCGTTTCTGCGCGGCATCAAGACACTCGCGCCGACGATCTGGCTGACGGCCTTGCGCAAGGTGCAGAATCCGAATCGGGCGGGTCTGGACATTGTGGTGGCGGATCATAATTTTAATACCATCAAAGTGAGTCCGGTGTTTTACTGGAGCGACGCCGAGATGGAAGCCTACCTCAAAGAGCATAACCTGCCCAATGAGTGGGATTATTTCGATCCAGCCAAGGCGGATGAGAAGCGCGAGTGCGGTCTCCATGCCGCATGGGGGGGAAAAGCGGCGGAGAAGGGAGGGTCTGGGGTCTAGGGTCTGGGGTCTTGGAAAACAACCGCATGGGTGAACCTTTTGAAAATTCGGCAGCGTGGAGAGCGGCACGGGAACTGACCAATGCCGTTTATTCGGTGTGCCGCCAATCGCCGTTAGCGAAGGATTTTGGCTTGCGCGACCAATTGCAACGGGCAGCAGTGTCGGTGATGAACAATACTGCCGAGGGATGGGAAAGTCTCCATGTTGCGGAAAAGCGACAAGCCTATAACATAGCCCGCAGGTCGTGTGGTGAAGTCCGTTCCATGACCTACGTGCTGCTCGACAATAAATTTATATCTGTGGCAGAACAAACCAATTTGCAAATGCTATGCATCCAATCGGGAAAATTAATCAGCGGCCTCATCCGCTCGCTGGGCAGCAAATGAATATGAACACACGTCGCACGACAACCCCCAGATCCCAGACCCCAAACCCCAGACCCTAATATGTCAACATACCATCTGGATCATTTGGGTTATTTGGAGACGGAGGCGATTCACGTCATGCGCGAGGTGGCGGCGGAATTTGAGCGGCCGGTCATGTTGTTTTCCGGCGGCAAGGACTCGATTTGCCTGCTGCGGCTGGCGGAGAAGGCGTTTCGTCCGTCGGACATTCCGATGCCGTTTCTGAACATTGAAACCGGGCATGAATTTCCCGAATTACTTAGCTTCCGCGATCACCGGGCCAGGGAATTGGGGGCCAAGTTGATTGTGCGGACGGTGGACGACGCCCTGAAAAAGGGCCTGGCCACGCAGGCGCCCGGGGAGATCAGCCGGAACAAGCTGCAGACGCCGGCGTTGCTGGGGGCGATCGAGGAATTTCAGTTTGACTGCGCCATTGGCGGCGCGCGGCGCGACGAGGAAAAGGCCCGGGCGAAGGAGCGGTTCTTCAGTTTCCGCGACAGTTTCGGCCAGTGGGATCCCAAAAACCAGCGCCCGGAGATCTGGAATCTTTATAATGGCCGGCTGAATCCCGGCGAAAACATGCGCGTCTATCCGATCAACAACTGGACGGAGATGGATGTGTGGGAGTACATCAAACGCGAGCAACTGGCGGTGCCGACGATCTATTTCAGCCACGAGCGGGAATGTTTCCGGCGCGGCGGGCAGTGGATTCCCCTGCCCCCGGCCCACACGGACGCCACCAGGCCCGATCCCTACGCCGGGGCGCGGCCCAAACCCAATGAGCCGGTGAAAACGCTGGTGGTGCGGGTGCGCACGATTGCGGACATGATCAGCACGGGCATGATCGAGTCGCGCGCGGACAGCGTGGATGACATCATCAATGAGGTGGCGGCCGCCCGGGTGACCGAGCGGGGTTCCCGCGCGGATGACAAGGCGAGCGAGGCGGCGATGGAAGACCGCAAGAAGGCCGGGTATTTTTGAGTTGGATTAATGATCGAAGCTGAATTCAATCCGGACAAACGCATTGCCCTGTTTCAAAAGAAACAGGTGCGCCGGGTGATTCATAACCGGGAATGGTGGTTTGTCATCACCGATGTTATTGTGGCATTGACGGATTCGGTTGACGCCAGCGAATATTTAAAAAAGCTCCGCAAGCGCGATCAACCACTTGCGGAAGCTTTCAAAGGGGGGGGACAACTTGTCCCCCCCCTTGGAATCGCTTTCGAAACGACCGGCGGCCGCCAATTGCTCCAATGCTGGAATACCGAGGGGATTTTCCGCCTCATCCAGTCCATTCCCAGCCCCAAAGCTGAACCGTTCAAACGATGGCTGGCCAAAATCGGCTACGAACGCATTCAAGAGATTGAAGACCCGGAACTCGCCACCAAGCGCACCCGCGCCCTGTACCAGGCCAAAGGTTATTCCGACGACTGGATCGAAAAGCGGATGCGTTCCATTGCCATCCGCGACGAATTGACCGGGGAATGGAAAAAGCGCGGCGTGCGCGAGCAACGGGAATACGCCATTCTTACCGCCGAGATTTCCAAGGCCGCCTTTGGTCTGACCCCCATGGAATACGCCGAATACAAAAAGCTCAAGCGCGAAAACCGGCCGGATCACATGACGGACTTGGAGCTGATCTTTTCCATGCTCGGCGAGGCGGCCACGACGGAAATTGCCCGCAATCAAGATGCCCAAGATTTTCCGGAAAACCAGCAGGCGGCGCACGCGGGCGGCACGGTGGCCGGCAACGCCCGCCGTGAACTGGAAACGAAAAGCGGGCGCAAAGTGGTGACGAGTGATAATTATCTGTCGCTGGCTCCATCGGTGAAGAAGGTAAAGCAGATTAAAAAAGAAATTTGAATGAGTACCGACTTCCAGCCACTATCCGCCGCTCTTTACCGCGATCGGGTGCTGCGCGCGCGGCGCACGCCGCCGGAAGAACGAATCGTGCAGGGACCACTCATGTTCGATTTTGCCTGCGCGATACTTATGGCGGGACTGCATTCTGAAAACCGCAACGCAACTGAGAATGAACTGCGCCAACTCTTGCGGCAGCGACTGGCACTCGTGCGAAACCTCGACGAAATCCGCGCGGGCGTCCTTAAAATAAATTAGCCCTTTTCAAACCATGCCCAACACGCAACATCCCATCGAACTATTGCGCTTTAACACCTGCGGCAGCGTGGACGACGGCAAGTCCACGCTGATCGGCCGGCTGCTGTACGACTCCAAGAATCTGATGGAGGACCAGCTCGAAGCGCTGGAAAAATCCGCCGACCTCACGGGCGGCGGGCAGATCAACCTGGCCAACCTGACGGATGGTCTGCGCGCCGAGCGCGAGCAGGGCATCACCATTGACGTGGCGTACCGGTTTTTTGCGACGCCGAAACGGAAGTTCATCGTGGCGGACACGCCCGGGCATGTACAGTACACCCGGAACATGGTCACGGGCGCCTCGACGGCGAACCTGGCCATCGTGCTGGTGGATGCGCGGCAGGGGGTGATCGAGCAAACCCGGCGGCACACGTACATTTCTTCGCTGCTGGGCATTCCGCATCTGGTGGTGGCGGTGAATAAGATGGATTTGGTGGATTGGAGCGAGGCACGCTTCCAGGAAATCCGCGATGAGATCGAAAGCTTTCTGCCCCGGCTGGGCGGCTTTCGCGATGTGAAGTTTATTCCCTTGAGCGCCCTGAATGGCGACAACGTGGTGGATGCCTCCAAACACACTCCCTGGTATGGTGGCCCCACGCTGCTCGACCATCTGGAAACCGTGCACATCGCCAGCGACTGGAACCTGACCAACTTCCGGTTTCCCGTGCAATGGGTAAACCGTCCCAACAATCCGACGGACAAGCATCTTCACGATTTCCGCGGCTTAAGCGGCCAGATCGCCAGCGGCATTGTGCGGGCGGGTGATCCGGTGGTGGTGCTGCCGATAGGGCTCAAAACGACGATCAAGGAAATCCGGCACTATAACGAGACGCTGCCGGAGGCGTTCTGCCCGCAGTCGGTGACGTTGTGCCTGGCGCATGACATTGACATCAGCCGGGGGGACATGATTGTGGGGACGGAGAATCTGCCGGGCCGGAGTTCGGAGTTGCAGGCGCGGGTGTGCTGGATGAACCCGCGGCCGTTGCAGGCGGGGAAAAAGTATTTCCTGAAACACACCACCCAAACGGTGCAGGCGGTGGTCACGATGCTGGAAAGCCGGATTAACATGGGTACGTTTGAAGCGGAGCCGAATCCGCCGGCGCTGGCGATGAATGACATTGGCGTGATTCGCATCAAGACGGCGAAACCGCTGGTATATGATGGCTACACAACCAACCGGCTGACCGGCTCGTTTATTTTGATCGAGCAAGGTTCGAACGCGACGGTGGCCGCCGGGATGCTGACGGCGCCGACCGAGGAGGCGAAGCCCGAGTACACGGATTTCGCGATTTAAAAAACTGCCGTTGGATTATCGCACCGTCCTTGCGGCGCAATAAATTCAAACTCGCCCAAAATCGCGAAATCACTCGCATTGGTCGTGAGTAGCGAAGTAATTCCGGCACTTCGGTAAGTGGCGGCCAGCAAGGTGTCCAAAATACGCTTGCGTCCCAAACTATGAAGACGATGCCAGACAAAAAATTGCTCCACCGCGACTTTGCCGGGAGCAATTTGGGTGATTTCCCGGGCGGTCCACCATTTTTGCGCCAAATCGCGGGCCTCCTCCATATCCAAGGGCCTGGCAAATCGTCGCGGGTCCGTAACTACGTGAATAAATTCAGCAAGAACTTGCGGGGCCAGAGCAAATTCATCACCAATCGCCACCAATCCGGCAATTCTTTCCCTCGCGGCAATATGACAGGCATGCTCCACCACTTCGGCGGCAACCAGGAATCCAGTGTCTATTCCGTGTTTCACCGGCGGTATTCCAGCATTTCATCCAGCAGGTCGTCACCCGGTCCCAAATTTTGAAGGACCCGGCCCAGACTCACTGGAGCGATGTCCACAACACTATGTCCGATGGGCTTGTCGGCGAGCTGACGCTGCAACCGACCGGCCAGCCATTCGAATAACCTCTCCTGTTGTTGCAAAGGCAGATCAGCGGTCGCGCGTTCAATTTCTGTCAACGTTGACATATATCCTTCTTACGCCCAAACCACACTGGTTTCAAGGCCATTCGTTATGGAAAAACCATGGCCAGAATTTTCGGCCCGGCGAACACCCAGAGGACCGCGGCAAGGGCGATGTAAGGGCCGTAGGGCATTCGCGAGGACCATTCACGCCGGTGCAGGGCGATCAAGGCAACCCCGACCACCGCCCCGATGAGGGAACTGACCATCAGGGAAAAAAATGCGCCCTGCCAGCCGACGAAGGCGCCGATGCCGCCCATGAATTTCACATCCCCCAGGCCCATGGCCTCGCGCGGCAATACAATCTCATCGCACTCGGCCTCGAGATAACTCACATCCACCGGGTTGAAGGCCTCGTCCCCAATTTCCAGCACGGCAGGCGAGAGCCGGATGTTGGCGGCGGCGTAGCCGCGATCCACCAACTCGATCCGCCGGGCGGTCAAAATGATCCGGTCGGTTTTGCGATAGAAGATTTCCTCCCAGGGGATTTCCTGATCCGGCAGGCAAAGGGCGGTTTCGGTGAAATAAATCCGGGCGCCCGGGGCGATTTTCAACCGCTGGCGGCCAAACAGCAATTTGCCCAGGCGCAGGATTGCATATACAATTCCAGCGCCCAAAACCACGCCCAGACCGCTGCGCACGAGGGACTCGCCGGGCGAATCGGTGCCGTGCAGCTCGGGCAGGAAAAAGGAGAGGGCGAAGCCGAGGACGGCGCCGCCGATGGTGATTTCATCGGGGATGATAAAATGTTCAAAATCTATAAACGTTGCCACAATCAGGCCGGAGAGAAAGAGGGCAAAGACGAGGGCGAGGGGGATGGACGGGAGGGGCTGGCCGGGATCGCCGAAGCGGAGCCAGGCACCAAGGAAGGCAAGGCCGGTGAGCAATTCGACGAGGAAATAGCGCAAGGCGATGGGGGCGCCGCAGTTTTTGCAGCGGCCACGCAGGGCCAGCCAGGTAAACAGCGGGATGTTCAGGTAAAAGGGAATGGCGTACTGGCAATGAGGGCAATGCGACGGCGGGGTGACGATGCTGATGCCCAGGGGCATCCGGTGGATGCAGACGTTTAAAAAGCTGCCGACGACACAGCCGAAGACAAAGAACACCACGGACCAGAAATGGAAGGGCACAGCTTCCCAGGGGGATTGGTAGAGGAGCGTTTCAGTGCCCATAAATGTTTTGTTCCAAGGCGCGGCGCATC
>Ga0182012_10005886_pt1 | contig 12583 bp, 13 predicted proteins | sample 612S2SmetaG_FD_120486 | JGI IMG/M metagenome (GOLD analysis project Ga0182012, IMG submission 120486) | Permafrost microbial communities from Stordalen Mire, Sweden - 612S2S metaG | ecosystem: Environmental > Terrestrial > Soil > Wetlands > Permafrost | place: Sweden: Stordalen | collected...
CGGAATCATTGCGGGCAAGACGGTTCGCGCGGTGATGACGGCGGCCGGTGTGCAGAACGTGCTGACCAAGAGCCTTGGCTCTGCGAATCCGCACAACGTGATCAAGGCGACGTTCGATGCACTATCGCAGTTGCGGGATAAGGCAGAGGTTGCGGCGCTGCGTGGCAAGTCGGTTGACGAGCTGTAAGGACAGGAATCGGGGCCCTGGGTTCAGGGTCCAGCGAATTGAAATCACTCTGGGTTATCTGTTTCAGGTCCGGAGTCGGAGAAGAACAATGGCAAGCGAAAACAAGATCAAGCTTCAGTACTTCCGCTCCAAGATCTGCACGCCGGTTAAGCACAAGCTCGTAATCAAGGGCCTGGGTTTCACGCGGTTGAACCAGATTGTTGAGCGCGAGGATACACCGTCAATCCGCGGCATGGTGGCGAAGGTTCCACATCTCGTCCGAGTTGTCGGTTAGTTATTTTTGCCTCGAGTAGAGGCCAACACATGCGAGTCGGGCTGGCAGCCTGGCGTTAGCGAGGAAATTATGGCACTGAATCTCAGCAATCTGAAGGCGCCGAAGAAGGCGAATGAAAACAAGAAGCGCGTGGGCCGCGGTATGGGCTCGGGCATGGGTAAGACGTCGACGCGTGGCCATAAGGGCCAGGGTTCGCGGTCGGGTTCGAGCCTGATGCGCGGATTTGAAGGCGGCCAGATGCCGCTGCATCGCCGCCTGCCGAAGCGCGGTTTCACGAATATCTTTCGCGTGGAGTATGCCGTTCTGGGACTGGATACTATCGCTGAGTTGAACGAGAGCGAGTTGACGCTCGAGAAGCTGACCGAGCATGGCATCCTGAAGAAGCGCAATGGATTAGTAAAGGTGCTGGCGAATGGCGAGCTGAAGTCGGCTGTGACAGTGCATGCGCATAAGTTCTCGAAGGCGGCGCAGAAGGCGATTGAGGCTGCCGGCGGCAAGGCGATCCTTATCGGTGGAGCCGCGGGCGCTATCGGTGAAGCTGCTCCGGCAGCGTAAAGATTCGGGCCGGGGCTAGCGCCTCGGCCTATTTTGCTTCTACGCGGGCGCGTAGAATGTAGTGAGCAACTCAAGCAGAGCGTTCGTCTTCGCCCAACGGCCTCGCGGCACTCGGCTCCAAAATCTTCGGTTCAAGGCCTTAAACTTCGATGCTCGAGAAATTCCTCAACATCTTTCGCATTCCGGACTTACGCAAGCGCATTGGGTTTACGCTCGGGCTGCTGGCGGTCTATCGTCTGGGCGCACATATTCCGACACCTGGCATCGACGCTGCCAAGCTGGCCCAGTTCTTCAATCAGAACGCCGGCGGAGCGCTTGGTCTGCTGGATCTATTCAACGGCGGCAACCTTCGCAAGTTGACGGTCTTTGCCCTGGGCATCATGCCGTATATTACTGCGTCGATCATCTTCCAGCTGCTGACGGTTATCTATGAGCCGCTGGCGAAGCTGCAGAAGGAAGGCGAACTGGGACGTCGGAAGATTACCCAGTGGACTCGTTACGTGACGGTGCTGCTGGCTGTGGTGCAGAGCTTCTTCATTGGCCTAACGCTAACCAGCACTGCAACCGGCGAGACGATGGTGACGCTGCCGAAGGGTGAGTTCCTGCCCTTGTGCGTGATCACGCTGACCGCTGGTACGGCATTCATCATGTGGCTGGGTGAGCAGATCACGGAGCGTGGCATTGGGAATGGTATGTCGCTACTGATCTTCACTGGAATTGTGGTTGGACTTCCGCGCGGCATTGAGGATCTTTACCAGAAGGCTGCGACGCAGGCCTGGGGCGGCTTTACGCCGATTGCCATCGCGCTGCTGGTTGTCATGATGGTTGGCGTGGTTGCATTCATCGTCTTTGTTGAACGCTCTGAGCGGCGGATTCCGATTCAATCGGCGAAGCGCATGGTGGGTCGGCGGATGACGCAGGCTTCAAACAGCTTCCTGCCGCTGAAGGTGAACTCGGGTGGCGTGATGCCAGTGATCTTTGCGGCTTCCATCTTGTCTGCGCCGATACTGTTGCAGAATGTCAGCCTGTTTGGTTCGGGTCCGTTAAGGGACACCAGCTTCCTTGGGCCGATCTTCCGTGCGCTGGCGCCGGCAGAGCCTTGGTATGTTGTGCTCTATATTCTGGCGATCATCTTCTTCGCTTACTTTTACATCTCCATCATCTTTCGTCCGGATGATATCGCCGACAACATGCGGAAGTATGGCAGCTTCATACCGGGGATTCGTCCGGGCAAGCGGACCTCTGACTTCATCAACGACGTGCTGACGCGCATCACGCTGGTGGGGGCTCTGTACCTTGTGGCGATCTCGATCATTCCGATGTTCCTGATCTCGGGCATCCACTTCAATCATTTGTGGCTGGTTGGCGGCATCTTCGATCGGATGCCGACGTGGGTGACGAACGGTCTGGGGCTGAACTTCTACTTCGGTGGAACGTCGTTGCTGATCGTCGTTGGCGTTGCAATGGACACTGTGCAGCAGGTAGAGGCGCAGTTGATCATGCGCCACTACGATGGGTTTTCGCCGAAGTCTGGTCGTATCCGCGGCCGCCGCAGCTGGTAGTCGTAGCCGGGAGCCACTTTCGGCCTTTGCAGTACGCAGGTACCCAGGTCTGGAGTCTCGGACCTGGGTTTTTGCTGGAGATCGTAAGCAGGACGTAGCAATGGAAACACTGATGGGTAGCATGACGGAGACTGTGGCCAACTCGAAGATATTGTTTCCGGGGCCGGTGTTGTTGCTGGGTGCTCCCGGGGTGGGCAAGGGGACGCAGGCCAAGCGTCTGATGGATGAGTTCAGCATTCCGCAGATCTCGACTGGCGATTTGCTTCGCGAGCATCGCAGAAATCACACGGCGCTGGGCATGATGGCGGATGAGTTGATGGCGAAGGGGCAGCTGGTTCCGGATGATCTCGTGAATGAGATGGTGGCGACGCGCTTGACCGAGCCGGACACGAAGCGGGGATATATTCTGGATGGGTTTCCTCGCACGCTGAACCAGGCGGAGTGGCTGGATGAGCAACTTGCAAACTCTCCGCTGCCGGTGGTTGCAGTGAGCATCGTTGTTCCGGAGCGGATTCTGCTGGAGCGCATTACTGGACGGATGAGCTGTCCGGTCTGCGGCACGATTTACAATCGATATACCGAGCCGTCCAAGCAGCCAGGCATCTGTGACCGTGAGGGCGCGACGCTGACCCAGCGGGCGGACGATACCGAGCCGGTTTTCTACGAGCGCATGAAGGCGTTTGAGTCCAAGACGGCTGCGGTGATCGAGTATTATCGGGCCCAAGACAGCCGCTTTGCTGAAGTCGATGGGAATCTTCCTGTCGATGAAGTGACGCAGTCCATTCGCGCAACGTTGTTTCGGTTGCGCCAAGCTACGGAGTCGTAAGTCGGCTTCAGTCATCGAATGGTTGGGGCTTTTGAGTTATGGCAATCCTGATTAAATCCGAAGCTGAGATTGAGAAGATGCGTATCTCAGGCATCGCGCTGCGCAAGGTACACGATGCGGTGAAGGCTGTGGTGCGCGTTGGCGCGACGACGATGGACCTGGAACGGGCGGCTGCGGCCAAGGTCGAAGAGCTTGGGGTGAAGGCGGCGTTTCTTGGCTATCACGGATATCCAGCGGTACTCTGCACGTCGGTGAATGACGAAGTCATCCACGGGATTCCGAACGACAAGAAAGTGCTCAACGAGGGCGATGTAGTCTCGGTCGACTGCGGCGTGATTGTTGATGGCTATTATTCCGATGCTGCGGTGACGCATCCGGTCGGCAAGATCTCGGCGTCGGTCGAGAAGCTGCTGCGGGTAACCGAAGCGTCGCTGTATGCGGCGATTGATAAGGCTTTGGTTGGAGGGCGGCTGTTCGATATTTCGAACGCGGTTCAAAGCGTGTGCGAGGCCGAAGGCTATGGCGTGGTGCGTGAGTTTGTTGGCCATGGAATTGGTAAGAGCATGCACGAAGATCCGCAGGTGCCGAACTATGGTGACCCGGGCAAAGGGCCGCGGCTGAAGGCGGGGATGGTGTTGGCGATTGAGCCGATGATAAATATTGGCTCTGCCGAAGTGAAGGTGCTCGAGGATGGCTGGACCGCGATTACCGTGGACGGAAGCGTAAGCGCGCACTTTGAGCACACGGTCGCGATCACGGAGAGTGGGCCGGTTATTCTTACGCGCTAGTTCGCTTCGGGCTTGCGTGGTGGGTGCTGAGTTTCTGTCGTGAGGTCGAGATGGCAATAACCGATGCGGTTGAAGCGGATATTCACGCCATCACCGAGATTTACAACGATGTCATCAGGACTTCTGCGGCTATCTTCAACGATGCTCCGGAGTCGGTGGAGGACAGGTTCGCCTGGTGGAAGGGGCGAGTCGAGCAGGGATATCCGGTGGTTGTGGCGAGAGAGGGTAGCGCCATCGCGGGGTTTGCTACGTACGGTGATTTTCGTCCGTGGCCTGGATATCGGTTGACGGCGGAAGGAACGATACACATTGCTCCATCGACGCGGCGACAGGGGGTAGGGGGGCGCTGATTGCGCGGGCGCGGGCGGCGGGGAAGCGTGTGCTGGTGGCGGGGGTGGACTCGGCGAATGTTGCATCTCTGAGATTTCTAGAGGGCAGCGGGTTCGAGCGCGTTGGACATCTGCGGGAGGTGGGGAACAAGTTTGGGAAGTTCCTGGACCTGGTGTTTTTGCAGTACGCGCTCGAACCGTTGCAGCGTGACGAGTCGGCTGACTAGAAGCGTTCGGTTAGAAATGTTCCGATGGTCTGGAACTCTTGTTCGGAGAGACGGAAGGTTGCGGCAGGGAGCACGCCGTCGACTTGCTGGGCGCTGCGGCCGCCGACGATGGCTGCGGTGATTGCCGGATGATGTAACGTCCAGGCGATGGCGACGACGCCGGGCTGTACGTGGTGCTGCTTGCCTATGCTTCGCAATAGTTCGACGAGCTCCAGATTGCGGGAGATCAGCGGCTCCTGAAACTGCCTGGAGGTGCGGCGGAAGTCGTCCTGGGGCATCTTGGCGATGCGGTCCTTGGTCATGGCGCCGGTGAGCAGGCCGGACTGCATGGGGGAATAGTTGATGACGCCGATGGTGTGCTTCTGGCAGAAGGGGAGGATCTCCGCTTCGACCGAGCGGTTGATCATGGAGTACGGAGGCTGCAGGGAGGTGATGGGCGCGATCTTGAGGGCGCGTTCCATCTGCGGGATGCTGAAGTTTGAGACGCCGATGTGACGGACTTTGCCTTCGCGCTGAAGCTCGGCCATGGTGGTCCAGCCCTCTTCGATTTCGTCGTCCGGTACAGGCCAGTGGATTTGATAGAGGTCAATCGTGTCGACCTTCAGGCGGCGCAGGCTTGCTTCGACTTCTTCGCGGATATTTTTCAGGGTTTGGACGATCTTGCGGTCAGGACCCCAGGTCATTGCGCACTTCGTGAAGATGAATGGCTTGGTGGTGGTGGACTTGAGGGCCGTAGCTACGACCTCTTCGGAATGTCCCAGGCCATAGACCGCGGCTGTGTCGATCCAGTTAATTCCGGCTTCGAGTGCGCGGTGAATTGCTTCGATTGATTTTCTGTCTTCCTGCGGACCCCAGGCGTACTGCCAGTCGCCGCCGCCGATGGCCCAGGCTCCAAAGCCAATGGGTGTGAGGTTGAGGTCAGACTTTCCGAGTTGTCGGGTGGTCCCGAGTGCGTGGGTGCGTATGTCGGCTACAGGAAAAGAACTCATACCGTTTTGATGCAAATCGGGGAAGTGAGGCTTCATGGATCGTTTCCCATCTAAATATTAAAGCGGTATCGATTTTCAGGGAAACGCATCAGAATGAGGGAGAAGATTTACGGCCGTAAATCTTGGGAGGTGAGATCCGCATGCCTGGTGCAAATCCAAACCGCGAACGTTCGAGGGTCGTCATTATCGGTGCGGGATTCGCCGGGATTACGGCGGCACAACGGCTGGGTAAGCTCCCGGTCGACGTCACGATTATTGATCGTAAGAATCACCATACGTTTCAGCCGCTGCTTTACCAGGTGGCGCTTGCTGTGCTGTCCCCTGCCGACATCGCTCAGCCGATTCGATCCATTCTGCGCAAGAATCGCAACACGGAAGTTGTGATGGACGAGGTGCGTGCGATCGATACGACGGAACGGCATGTTTCGCTGGCGAGCGGCTCGATGATGGCGTATGACTATCTGATCGTCGCGACCGGCTCTACGCATAGCTACTTCGGGCATGACGAGTGGGCGAAGGTTGCGCCTGGTTTGAAGACCGTGGAGGACGCGACGGACATTCGGCGGCGCGTGTTGCTTGCGTTCGAGCTGGCAGAGCGCCAGATGCTCGATACGGGGTCGCATCCTCCGCTGCGGTTTGTGGTCGTGGGTGGAGGGCCTACGGGGGTCGAGCTTGCGGGTGCGATCTCGGATATTTCGCGGCTGTATATGACGAAGGATTTTCGGCATATCGATACCAAGACCGCGGAGGTGTTGATCGTCGAAGGAGCGTCGCAGATCCTTGGGATGTATCCACCTGACTTGCAAAAGAAGGCGATTGAGCAGCTGAATGGGCTTGGGGTAAAGATTCGTATGGGCGCGCGCGTAACGGATATACAGCCTGGATATGTGATGGTGGGCGACGAGCGCATTGAGAGCGTGTGCACGCTGTGGGCGGCGGGCGTGCAGGCTTCGCCGCTGGGGAAGCTGCTGGGCGTGGAGCTCGACAAGAAGGGTTGTGTGCTGGTGAACGAACACCTGAATCCGAAGAATCGGCCCGAGGTGTTTGTGTGCGGGGATCTGGCGCACATTGAACAGGACGGCAAGCAGGTGCCCGGAGTTGCGCAGCCTGCCATGCAGATGGGGGATTACGCGGCGAAGAGGATTGGGCTGTTGGCGACTAGCTCCAGCAAGGCGGCGTATCAGAAGCCGTTTCGCTATTTCGACAAAGGGGACATGGCGACGATTGGGCGCAAGGCTGCGGTGGCGCGGATTGTGTGGCCGTTCCATGCGAACTGGAGTGGTTTCATGGCGTGGATGACGTGGATGATGGTTCACATTTTCTTTCTCATTGGCTTCCGTAATCGTTACTCCGTGTTTCTGAGTTGGGCGTTTACGTACATCAGCGAACAGGATGGGGTGAGGCTGATCGTGGGGTCGCAAAATCTACCTGGCTGGGAGATGCTCGCTGAGACGGACGATCGCAGCAATGGGCGCCCTGAGGCCGGCACGCAGGAGATGGCAACCGAAGAGTATGCGCAACCATCCAAACCGAACTAGGAGCTCTCTGCGTGTCTGACATCAATGATGATTCGTCGCCGGTATCCCGGCGGCATTTTCTGTCGGTGAGTGGAGCTGCGCTGGCGGCCGCGACGACGATGCCGCTGGCTGGGCAAGCGTCTGGCCAACAGAATCGCTCGAGCAATCATCATCTGCCGAATGAGCAGCAGGTGGGGCCGAATAATACAGTCAACGATTCGTTGAATCCGGATTCAGTGTGGCCTCCGGAGACAGATAACGGCACGATGCTGCCGTTCAAGTACTCGTTCGATCTTTCGCATAAAGAGATTGACTCGGGCGGTTGGACTCGGCAGGTAACGGTGCGGGATCTTGCGATTTCGAAGACGATGGCTGGGGTCGAAATGCGATTGACAGCTGGTGGAATCCGCGAGCTTCATTGGCACGTGTCCGGCGAGTGGGCGTTCATGATCTACGGATCGGCGCGCATTACGGCTGTGGATGCGGATGGGAAGAGCTTCGTGAACGATGTGAAGGCCGGGGATCTTTGGCTGTTTCCGGGCGGGGTTCCGCATTCCATCCAGGGGCTCGGGCCGGACGGCTGCAAGTTTCTGCTGGTGTTCAACCAGGGGGACTTCGACGAGTTCAGCACGTTTCTTTTGAGTGATTGGTTCAAGCACACGCCGAAGGAAGTTTTGTCCAAGAACTTTGGTGTGCCGGCTTCGACGTTCGACAATATTCCGAAAGAGAAACTTTACATCTTCCAAGGCGATCTGCCGCGACCGCTGGCGGAGGAGCAGGAGGAGGCTGGCGCAGGGACTGGGACCATCGACGAGAAATTCATCTTTCGGCCTGGGGAGATGAAGCCCACGAAGGTGACGGCGGGTGGTGAGGTAAAGATCGTGGATAACAAGAATTTTCCGGTGACGAATATCGCGGCGGCGATTGTAAGGCTCAAGCCGGGAGGGCTGCGGGAGTTGCATTGGCATCCGCAGTCTGATGAGTGGCAGTATTACGTGTCGGGCAAGGGGCGGATGACGGTGTTTGACTCGGGCAGCAAGGCTCGGACGATGGATTTTCAGCAGGGGGATGTCGGGTATATTCAGGTGTCGCGGCCACATTACATTGAGAACACCGGCGACGAGGATCTTTTGTTTCTCGAGGTATTTCCGACGGGTACGTATCAGGATATTTCGGCTGCCGAGTGGCTGGCGCACACTCCCACGCGGCTGGTGGACGAGCACCTGCATACGGGGGAGGACTTTTTGAAGAAGATTCCGAAGAAGGAAGCTGTGATATTTCCGCTGTAGAAGCAGCGAAATTCAATCTGAGCGCTCAGGCGTGGAAGCGTGAGCGCTCAGTTTTATTTGAAGCGGAAGACCAGGCCGGTGCTGAAGCCGAGGATACGCGCTGCCGGGACCTTGGTCGGACCACCGAAGGTCTGGCTGCTGATGGTGTCAACCGAACCATAGCTAACCTCGACTACGCGCCAGTCCACGTGCTTGGCGATGGCCTTATCGGCACCGACAAAGACTCCGTACTGCAACCGGTTGATGTGTGTGTCGCTGAGCGGCGGCCTGGTGCGGCCCTCTCCCACTGAGAACTGCGCATACGGCTTAAGGCCGAAGAAGGAAATAGGCTTGGCAGCCAGTCGCAGACCCACGAGAAAACTGTTCAACGACGCGTTGTTGCCGTGCTGAATGTCATCACGCACGTCGACGCTGACGTCTGCCTTGGAGAGATGTGCGAAGTCGTAGTACCCGCCGAAACCGATTCCGCCAAACGTCTGCGACTTGTCGCCACTCCCAAGAAACGCAAACGGACCTGTATCGGCTACGCTATTGCTGATGTGGCTGACGACTGGGGTAACGTAGATCGCCACCTGGGCGCGAGCAGCAATGGTCGTAAGGGCCAAAGCGAGTGCTGGAGCAAGAAACCGCAATTTCATCGAGTAACAATCCTCAGAATTCAAACCTGGAGCCCTGCTCGCAAGCAAGCACATCTACCAGTCTAGTTGCATTGGCCGGGTAGGTCCTAATCCAGGCGACGCAAGTGACAGCGAAAGCTGCGGCGTTGCGGCGCCCGGGTGAGGGGACTAGACGGCGGCTGTTTCGCGAACTCTGACCGGAGTAAGCCAGTTGTAACGGTCTTCCGAGATGCCGTTCACGATATTGAAGAAGGCGTTGTGGAGTGCAGTGGTGATGGGCCCCATGGTGCCGTCGCCGATCATGATGCGATCGACTGAGCGCAGATGGGAAACCTCTGCGGCTGTGCCGGTGAAGAAGGCCTCGTCGCAAATGTAGAGGAGTTCGCGAGGCAGGGCCTGCTCGACGACGGGAATGCCCAGTTGGCGGGCGAGCACGAGGATGGAGTCGCGCGTGATTCCGTTGAGGACCGAGTTGGCGAGAGGCGCGGTGTAGATGGTGCCACCGCGAATGACGAAGAGGTTCTCGCCTGAGCCTTCGGAGAGATAGCCGTTGGTGTCGAGCGCAATGCCTTCGACGTAGCCGTTGACTTCGGCTTCCATGCGGATGAGCTGCGAGTTCATGTAGTTTGCGCCGGCCTTGGCGAGCGAGGGCATGGTGTTGGGCGCGAGCCGATTCCAGCTGGAGATGCAGACGTCTGCGCCGTCGTTGCCGGCGACATACTTGCCCCAGGGGAAGTTGGCGATGTAGACGTCGATGGGCGAGCGCAGGGGATTGACGCCGATTTCGCCGTAGCCGCGGAAGGCGATGGGGCGGATGTAGCAGGGCGCGACGCCGTTGGCTTCTACGACGTCGATGACGGCGCCGATGAGCTGCTCGACCGAGTACGCGATGGGCATGCGGTAGATCTTTGCGGAGTGAATTAGCCGCTGCATGTGCTCAGGGAGCCGGAAGATGCCTGCGCCGTTCGGCTGGGTATAACAGCGGATGCCTTCAAACACTGACGAGCCGTAGTGAATCACGTGGCTCATCACGTGGATGTTGGCCTTTTCCCAGGGGATTAGCTGGCCATTGTGCCAGATATTTTTAGTAGCTTCGATCGGCATGCGTTTTCCTCGCTTTCCAAAATTATACGTTGCAGCTGGTTCGGGGAAGCACTGGATATGCGCTCGAATTGCCGATTGTGCGCGTACTCACGGGCTTTCGCTGCATCCCGCTCGGCGAATGAGAATCAAATCAATATGTTTGTTCCCAGCACCGCCACTCTCACGCAATTTGAGGGGTCGGTCTACGTTCGATTCTCGTTGCTTGCCCTTAGCTCGATCTTCTTCCTCGTTGACCCCTTCGCCGCTCTCCCCACGTTCCTCGCCGTCACCCAGGGCCAGGACAACGCCAAGCGCGTGCGCACGGCCCGCAAGGCCTCGCTGACAGCGTTTGTCATTCTTAGCGCGTTTGCGGTTGCGGGCACGTACATCTTCAGGCTGTTTGGAATTACGTTGCCGGCCTTTGAGATCGCGGGTGGAGTAATTCTTCTGTTGATCGGCTTGGACATGCTGGCGGCGAAGCGTTCGCCTACACAGGAATCGAGCGACGAGACGGCTGCGGCAGCGACGAAGGAAGATGTTGGGATTGTGCCGATGGGGATACCGATGCTGGCGGGGCCGGGTGCGATCACGTCGGTGATGGTGTTGGTGGGGCAGGCGCACCGGTCGGAAGGGTATTGGGAGATGATCGCGATCTTCGGAGCGATCGCTGTGACGGCGGCGATCTGCTACCTGGTGTTGGCGAGCGCGTCGCGGGTTGCGAGCGCGTTGGGTGAGACGGGCATCCGCATTTTGATTCGCGTGATGGGGTTGTTGCTGGTTGCGCTGGCGGTGCAGTACTTCGTGAACGGATTCGTGGATCTGGGCGTGCTTAGCCGGCCTAGTGTTGGCTGAGCTAGTGGATCAAGAGCGCTGAAGCGGCGCCGAGCAGACCGATAAGCCCGAGCACGAGGCCGAAGACGAAGTAGGCGTGTTGTCGGGTGAGTAGGGTGATCGATGACATCACGACGGCGATCTCGAGCAAGGCTTCGCCGAGATCGTAGCGGTCGGCGCGGCGTTCGGACATGGAGACTTCGTGTTCGAGATCCTGCGCTTTGTCCTGCTCGTCGATGAGCTCTTTATCCCACTTGGCAGTGTGGGCCTTGTAGTCGGCTAACTTCTTCTGGACAGCGTCGTTGTTGGAGCTGGGCTGCAGGGAGAGGATGTCGGTGGCCGTGCTGATCTGTCCCTGGCGAGTCTTCTTGGCCTGGTAGAGGTTCCATTGGTCGGCCGCGCGGGTCTGCATAAGGACGGCTTCGGTGTGCGTGCGATGGCCGAGAACAGTGACCATGGCTACAAGAACGGCGAGGACGCTGATGGCGAGGGAGACGTGGCGCAGGCCTTTTTCGCCGGCCTCTTTCATTTCGTTGGAGTATTCATTGACTTCGGTGGCTTCCATAGTGAGAGGATTCTACGCGAGTCATTGTTTTCTTGAGAAATTACGGCTTTTCCACCGCTGTCCACAGGGCAGAGGTTGCGCTTGAGGCGATTGGTTGATACTCTCAGGGAGTCGCAAAGCAGTAGCGGCCTAAAGAAGAAAGTCTGGAGCTTGCGCAATGCTTTCAATTGCGATACTCTGGATGAGTTGCACAAAGCTTCGCGCCGGAGCCCACTGAGTAAGACCAAGTGGAGTGATGATGGCAAGCCGGAGCGCAGTCCAAGCGTTTGAACGCGGTGTAAGAGCTTTTAGAGCCGACCGTACCCAAGCCCAAGCCACTGCACGACATCCCGGGACGAAAGTCCTAGGGAATCAGAAGCTTAGAGCTTCGCATCTCGATTTCGAGATGTACCGATGTTTTGATAATTTGCGCTGTTGCTGCCTGAAGCAAGTTCTTTGAAAGATGTTGAACAATTGATGTTGACAAGGCAAGCGAACTTCGGTAAGATCAATAAGTTCGCGCAAAACACTGCAGCGAGGCCGGTGAGCATAGCTCGAAAGTTGAGCTTTTATGCTGAAAAGCAACCCGGACACTCCCCAGTACAAACAGCGCAATACAAGTTCGAGGACACAGATACTGTGGCTTTGCCCAGTGTTGGTCCTTGATCCAAAACTGTCCGCTTAGGCGATAACAGTCAGGATCTTTGACAACATAGTTGAACGTGCCAGTCGTGAGATGACGTGAAGTTTGGTTGTGTCATTCTCACTAGTATTAAACCTCCGCTGCTTTTCGAGCGAGCGGAGGCGGTTGACTCTTGGGACCCCTGTCCTACAAGAGCAGCCAAACCAAGATTAAACGAGAGTTTGATCCTGGCTCAGAATCAACGCTGGCGGCGTGCCTAACACATGCAAGTCGCACGAGAAAGGGACTTCGGTCCTGAGTACAGTGGCGCACGGGTGAGTAA
>Ga0182012_10005888_pt1 | contig 12582 bp, 15 predicted proteins | sample 612S2SmetaG_FD_120486 | JGI IMG/M metagenome (GOLD analysis project Ga0182012, IMG submission 120486) | Permafrost microbial communities from Stordalen Mire, Sweden - 612S2S metaG | ecosystem: Environmental > Terrestrial > Soil > Wetlands > Permafrost | place: Sweden: Stordalen | collected...
AACTGCGGCTCGATGCGCTTGAACTTCGAGAGGTCTGCGCCTGGCGCGTGGCCCGCCGCCAACAGGAGGGATCCCAGGGGCAGCAGCCAGCGGCTTACGGACGGCGCGAGGTGGTGGATATTCATGCGATTGCTCCAGTTGGACGACCTGATGACATGCTACCAACGCGCGCCGCGAAGCTCGCCTCTTCGTGAGTTTACCGAGGTCTTCGCGGTAGCGGCGGTTGCGATTGAGATGTCGTGGACGGATCGGCTGCCACTCGTCCATTGCCGTTTCGCAGGCCACCCACACGGTTGCTCTGGAAGAGTAGCGGACGATCCGCTCAGAGTTGACAAGCGCGCTTCTCAGTCCTAATTCCTGCGATCGGTCTTCGAAGCGTATACTGGAGCCATTTCCGAGTCGCGCGTTATCCTGATGGTTTGGGAAGGGACCATCCCAGCACGGTCGCAATCTGGCGCCGATAATTTGTATCGATCTGTCTAGGTGCCCGCTGAATGTACTCTCTGGCGTGCGTTCGAATAGGTTCCCGCACTCCGCGCAGATAATCGATGACCTCGTCGGCTGACGGGGATCTAGCCTTTCCCTTGAACCTCGGACTCAGAGCGGTCCAGACTACTGCACCAATTTCGTGAGCTTCGGCCCAGACGGGCAAGTCTGCAATGTTGCGAGGAGCCAATTCTCCTCGGTTCCAGGAGCCAATCCACGACGAACAGTTCTGCTCCGCGATTCCCTCTCGCTCGCAAAGTGCTCTCACTGATGCAGGAAGATCAACTGGCAACATGTGCGCCCACAAGACAGTTAGTGGTGCGGCCCGCGGCTCGACAACGAGAGTCATACGACCATCATCTGACTGCCGTGCGAATTCTACGGGCACGAGAGGGCCGTCCTCGAACCACTCAGAGTCGATAGGTAACTGACGCGGGTTCCAAACTAATGATCCCCAACCTAGGCATGCGATGTTCACCGGAGTTCGCCCTTTTCGCCAGTCACGTTTCATTGACGATGTCGTTCATTTTCTTCTTGAATCTCTTCCGCAACTCGCTGTTGGATGGCACTCGAAGCTCTTGCACGTAAGATTCAAATTCCTCCTTAACTGCGCGATAGAAAAGCGTTCGATTCAGGGCAAATACGTCCTGCTCCTCTTCTACAATTCGCCCTGTCGGCTCATCTCTCCAGATAATCCACTTCCTTGTCTCAGCCTCATGAAGAATACCGTTCCTGACGCCGTTCACGAATTCTCGGGCACATGCCTCATCCTTGAAAGTGTCCCCAAAGGCGGGCCGGCGAAGAAACGTCTTGAACTGCTCGGCGGTGCCCGGAGGAGGCTTTATGCATGGTCCACCTGGGTAACCGCAGGAGTCTGCTGACGCCCCTATGGGGGTCGGCTTTTCTCGAAATCCCTGAAGTGTATCGATAAGAAGGCAACAGAGAGCCATGATCGCAAAGCCCGGAATGCAATGGTTGGCCGACGATGGAGACATGTCGGGTTTAGTATCGGCAGCGAAGAGCGCATCAATGCTGGAGAAGAACCGCTCCCTCATTCTCCTTTCAAAAACTCCAATCGCCCTTATCCAAGCGTCATCATCGTTTTCTTCGAGCTTTTCCTTGAGATCTTTCCATTCGCTTTTGCGAAACCCAAGACACAGCGATGCTTCCATAACCGTATTATCGAACGGTACATCCTCATTGGCCCCCGGAATGATCTCTCGTAAATGTAGTGGTAGGCATGTCGTGCAATGTGCGCTCCGGTTGAATCACGCGCCATTCGGAGACAGCTAGGCCCCCGTGCCCATGTAGAAGCCTGATAGCCGGAAACGCCTCTCACGGCATCCAAGTTGACGCGGTAGGGACGTGCTCGGGTAAGGGAGATGCGGCGCTTGCTAGACAAACTCCGTATTGTATTTGCCAGCAAGTGCCCGGGCCTTGGTTTTGAACGACTCTTCGGTTGCTGCGTCGGGCTTGGGGGGTACTGCGGTTCGAGTTGGCACTTCGACGCCTAACTCCCTGAACATCCCTTCCTGACCGGCGGGTGAACAAAGACACAAGAGGCGGGCTGGGTGCGCGGAGTTGTTCCGAAATTGATGTGGTGCGTTGGCGGGAATTTGAATCACCTGCCCTGTTCGGACGGTCACCTTTTGCCCGCGAAAGGTCGCTTCAATTTCGCCTTCGAGCACGGTGAAAGACTCTTCAAAATCATGCCGGTGTGGCGGTGGGCCGCCACCCGGCGGCACGTACATATCGATCAGCGAATACCGGCCTGCCGTGTCCTCCGCACTCACCAGAATTGTGTAGGTGTTTCCAACCAAGCCGATGTGAACTGCGGCGGGGTCGTCGGCAGATGCCAAGACTAAGTGGCGATTCAGATCGTCGGCTGGAATGCTCATAACTTATTCTCCTAGCGTGGTTTAAAAAGCCGCGTTCAAGGTATCCCTGGAACATCCTTCGAATCACCTTAGCACGCCGGACCACAAGCGCAATCAGCAGCGCGCCTTCCCTTTAGTCTTGAGAGTCGAGCATGAAAGCACTTACGCCGGAGCTGATTGCAACGCTAGGCATTGGGCCAGCAGCGACGCAACGATCAGCGGAGTACGAATCATCACCGATCGATCCCATGATGCCTGTAGCTCGCGGGCATTGTCGAGGGTTGCTCCCGTTTTTGCGGCTTCGGTCTGAAGCCGATTGATAGGCTTTGACACAAGATTATAAATAACTACGAATAGGATCAGCATGGCGAGCGAGGGGAAATAGAAAACGCGATGTCCGCTCCCGCTGAACAGGGCGAGCAGCAAGTTCGACAAGCTCGCCAAGACGCCCCAGATCGGCATCCGCGCGTCAGCGAAGCGATGGAAAAATCCCATGACTTCGGTTCCGGCAGATGGCGAAGCCAACTGGAGAGCGGGGCGGCCGACAGTCAAGAAGAACATGTCCGTGCCACAAACCACGGCCGTGCTTAGGATGCCAAGCAGAGACAGAGACAATATCAGTACGTTCATTGTCCCTCCAGCCGTCTCTCAGTCGCCGCGCCGCTCTGTTTGAAACCGTACAGGAGATTCAGGTGGATGAACTCATCGAAAAGTTCAAGCCGTTTTTCGGTTAGCGCTTCCGCGAAGAGCTGTGGGAGATTTTTGCTGCTCATTGAATCCCCTGGTTTCTAAGAAGGAACGCGCCAACAATCGCCATGTAAAGCGCTGTTCCCCAGTGAATATAGATGGGCGGCGCAAAGCCAAGATGGCGCAGAATGACTAGCCCATCGCCGACCGGGATGAACACTGCTATGGCGAAGAGCATTGCGGTGGTGCGCCGGTCTCCTCTCCAGAGGAACGTCAGGACCACGATGCCCGAAAAGATGTCACGAATTCCCTTGACCCACATAAAAGGAAAGGCGGCGGAGTCGTGGATCGGAATGCCGAAGGCAGTTGAAGCCCCAGCTGGGTTCAATATGAAGTTGATGCCGATTCCGATAATAGCTAACGGTATTACGAGAGTGCACCAGAAGAGCGGCGAATTCCTCCGCAAAGTCGAACTATCTAAGCTTGTGGTCGTGTTCATTGTTTTTTCTTTCTCCCCCCTAACTTGGCATTCCCGCCTCGTCCCGCGTAACCGTCACTATAGCGCCACGCATAAAAAATAGCAATGTTCAAAAATCTAGCAACACTATATGAGATGCCAAGCATCTGGAAAAGTTTCATCATCCGCCAAGCGTCTACCCTAGCGGCGCTATAATTCCTATCGATGGCAACGACACTGGTAGCGAACCGGATTGCGGAACGGAAGCTGCGTGACAAGCAGGCCCGCCGGGCACAGATTATCGCTGCCGCGCGGCGAATCGCGGAGCTTGAAGGGTGGGCCAATGTAACCGTTCGGCGGCTATCCGACGAAATTTCATACAGCCAACCCATCTTGTACGCTCATTTTGGAAGCCGCGAAGGAATCCTCGCCGCGGTTGCGATCGAGGGTTTCCAGGAGATCGGCCTGGTTTTGGAGAAAGCACGGAAACGGGTCAAGCGGGGAAATACGGTCGAATCGGTCGCGGCCGCATATTTGGAGTTCGCCGCGTCCTCCCCGGCACTGTATGAAGTGATGTTTTCGCTCAGCCTGAGCGTACCATTCGCCGACGCGGCTACTCCTGCGGAGATGCGATTCGCGTTTTCCCAACTCCTGGAGTTGTTTCAGGGGCAGGGCTCGAAGTCAGAGGTTATTTCGGAACTGTTTTGGGCGAGCCTTCACGGTATCGCCGAGCTTACCAGAACCAAACGATTTCCGCGCAGCCGTCAGAAGGAGCGCGTGAGGGCGCTAGTCGAACTCTTCACTTTGCCACGCTGAAACGGCACAGGCGGCGAAAGCGCGCAACGACTGTAATCGGCATGAGCCTTCGCAAACGCCCGAAAAAGAGGGGACATTCCGCACTCCCGTGATAATTGCCGCATAACGAAGCACAAAGGGGTCTCCCCTCCTTTTCCGTTGCCTTTCACCCGAATTTCCCCCTCACCTCTTCGACAAGTCCCTCACCCAAATATCCTTGAACTCCATATTGCCCCGTCCTCCAGCATGCAACTGCAGCGCAATCGTCCCATCCCAAGACGAAGGTTTCGGATCGGTAAAATCCACCATCTGCACCCCATTCAGCCGCGACCGGTACCTGTTCCCCACCACTTCCAGCAAATAGTCGTTCCATTCACCCATCCGCACCACGCCTTCATTTTCCGGTGACGGCCAAACCACCCAGCCGCGCCCATCCTCCGCATAAACGCCCGCCGTATGATGCATCATCACGCAGTCAATCTCAAACTGCATGCCTTGCGTCACATCCGCTGTTCCCGGCTTAAACGCCGAATGAAAGAAAACCCCGCTATTGCCATCGCCCACGCATTTGAAGCGCAGCGAAAGCTGAAAATCTTTGTAATGCTTTTCGGTCTCTAAATAACCGTAATCCTGCGTGAGCCCCTTCCCGTGGATCAAACCGTTTTCCACCGTCCAGCTCTCATGCCCGACGGGCGACCACCCGTTCAGCGTCATCCCGTCAAATAGGGAAACCCAGTCTTCACCAGGCAACTTAACTTTGTCCTGAGCGTTCGCTCCAGAGCAACACAGAAGAATGGCGAGAGCCGCCGGTAAACATTTTATGTTTCGCGTCATGCAATCTAGGTTATTGCACGCCCCTTGATCAAATATTGAGAAACACCGCGCAGGCGCTTTTTACCTGCTGCGTCAACTCATCAAAATTGTCCGGTTTGACAATGTAATGGAGCGCGCCGAGTGAGAATGCCTTCTCTTTGTCGGCTGGCCGCGAAGAAGTGCTCAACACCACCACTGGCAGCGATTTCAAAGACTCATCCCCGCGAATGCGGCTCAACACCGCGAGCCCATCGATTTTAGGCAGATTCAGATCCAACACCATCAAGTGCGGCCGCTCCGCGTCTACATATGGCCCGGACTTGCGCAGAAAAGCCAGCGCCTCTTCGCCGTTCGACACGCGGAACACGAGCGCCGCAAACCCGGCTTCGCGGACCGCCCTGCGAAATAGAAAGGCGGACCCATCTTCATCCTCCACATGTAGCAGTGTGGGCACAGGCACTAGCTCAATAGACACGGCAACCCGCAAAAAGGTAACAAACTTTATTGAAGTTCCGTGCCACCATCACCTAGCCGTAAGTCCGATCGCGAAAATGGGAACACTCCGGGTTGGTGTCGGCCAACCCACCAAAGTCCGATCCGCAGGCGTGTCCCCTTTTCCGCGCTGCTCAACGCCACGATTCCGCGGCGTTACCGGTCTCAAATCAGGCCTTCAACAGCCCCTTCACATAATCCGCTTTCAACGGCAACCTTCGCGCCGCCTTGCCCGTCACATCGAAAAACGCACTGGCAATCGCCGGTCCCGCCAGCGCATTCGCCGCCTCCGAACCTTGCCCATACGTTCCCACCTGCGGATTGTGCAGCATAACTACTTTGATCTCCGGCAAATCGGCCATCGTCGCAATCGGATAGCTGCGCCAGTCGCTTGAGGTCACTCCGCTTTCATCAAAGTGCAGTTCCTCCAACAACGCGATGCTCACTCCCATAACGGTCCCGCCCTCCACCTGCCTCTTCAACTGCGCCGGGTTAATCACGATGCCTGGATCCACCGCCACCGTGATCTTTTCAACCTTGATCGCGCCGCTCGTCAGGTTCACTGTAATCTGCGCCACACAAGCCCAATAGGTTCCCGAACGGAACATCACCGATACGCCTTGGCCGCGGCCCACTCCATTGCTCACAGCCGGTCGCGCGGAACGTGTTTCCCATCCCGAATTCTCGCGAACCGCCTCCAACACGCCAATCAGCCGCTTCTCCCGCGCGTGTTCAATCCGAAACTGCAGCGGATCCGCTCCGGCCAGCACCGCCGCCTCCGTAATAGCCACCTCGCGCGGAAAGTTCTGCTGATACTGGCCGGGCGTTCGCAAACTGTGATCCCGCAATCCCACGTTCAGCGGCGAAGAACTCTGCCCAACCTGCCCCGTTCCATAAGCCTGTTCCAGCACTGCCGGCGTCGCCTCGTAAACCCAAGGGTCGTGCATGGCGTTGGCAACTCCAAACAGCGAGCCCACTTCATTCGGTGCCGGAATCGTCGGCAGTCCCGCTAAAACCGCGCCCACCAATCGATCGTCCTGCATCGCCGGCATATAGTGCTTGATCTCATAGCCACTCAACTTACCATTGGCGTCGACGCTGAGCTGCACATCCGAAATCGCCGCCGACGATTGCGTCGACCACTGCAAATCATCCTGCCGCGTCCATTGCACCCGCACGGGCCTGCCAACCGCCTGCGACAGAATCACCGCTTCATCTTCCGCGCCCGCATTGCCGCCGTTCGAACGTCCATAATGCCCAGCCCCCGCGAAGGTGCGCACCACCACGTGGTCCACCGAAGTCTGGAGCATTTTCGCAATCCCGCTGCGCAGCGCTTGCGGGTTCTGCGTGTGTGTATAAACGTACACATTCCCGTCGGTTCGCACGTCCGCCACCGCCATCGTCGGCCCAATCGGCGCGTGCTTCAGATACGGCAGTTGGTACGTCGCCGCCAGCTTCTTCGGCGAATTCGCCATCGCCGCCGCCACATCACCTTTATTCGTCCTGCTGCTGGCAACCGGCGCAGTTTTCCAGTCTGCGTCTTCTTTTAGAAACTGAAACAGCCGCTCATCTCCCGGCAAGCCTTTCCAGTCAGCCCATCTCGTCCCGGCTGCTACCTGTTGCGTGGCTTTAATCGCTTCCCATTCCGTCGGCGCGACAACCCCCACCAGGTTCCCCTTCACCACTACCTGCGCATTCGGAAATTTCGTCTTATCCAACGTGCCGGCCGCCACAAGTTTTGAGCCCAACGTCTTCGGATGCACCATGCGCGCATGCAGCATTCCAGGCAGCCGCACATCCGAAACCCAAGTCTCCTTCGCCGTCACTTTCGAAACCGTCGCCGAGTTCGGGAACGACCTGCCGACGATCGTATACTCGCTCACCGGCTTCAGTGGCGGATTGCCGTCCACCGTCAATCCGAACATGCTGGTGAGGTCGCCCCGCACGGGTATCGTGAGGTTCAATGTTTGGCCCTTCACCAAATCTCCCAACGACACGCTCTTGCCTACGCCGGAAACCACACCGCCACGCACCGCAAGCTGATCCTTCGCCAGGCCCAGCCGCTGCGCTGCTAAATCGAGCAGTGCTTGATGTACATAGGCCGCCGCTTTGCGCAGATTCGGCATGCCATGCATCAACAAATCGAATGTGCCGCCCCCGTCCGGTGTGCGGTCCGTGTCGCCCGAAATCACGGTGGTAATGGCTTCAAACGGCACGCCCAATTCCTCGGCCACAATCTGCCGGTAGGCCGTGAAAATCGTTCCTTGCCCGAAATCCGACTTGCCCGTGCGGATCAAAATCGTATTGTCTTCATGGATCTCAATCCACGATTCCAGTCGCGCCGGATTCAGCGCGTCAACCGTCGCCGCGCTGCCCTTCTGCCCAACCAACCCGAAGCCCGCCAGTAAAACTCCACCGGCCTTCACAAAACCGCGCCGCGAAAACGCCGCGCCGAATACATCGCCGAATACATAAGTGGACGTGCTCATGCCTCACTCCTTTTCGTTGCCATCGTCCCAGCCGCCCGTTGCACCGCCTGAATGATCGCCGTATAACTCCCGCACCGGCATAAATGCGGCGATGGGCCCGACGTGGTAAACGCCTCCTTGATCTCCGCCACACTCGGCGACGTCACACGCTCCAACAACTCCGTCGCTTTGATCATCATGCCGTTCTGGCAAAACCCGCAGAGCGGCGTCTGCTCGGCAATCCACGCCTCCTGCACCGGGTGCAGCGTCTTCGCCGCGTCTGCCTCGGAAAGCCCCTTTTGTTTCGCCCAGCGCGCCGGCAGACCTTCCAGCGTCGTCACTTCTTTGCCGGCCACCGACCCCAACGTCGTAATGCAGGAACGCACTTCCTTGCCGTTCAGCAGCACCGAACAAGCGCCGCACTGCGCCAGTCCGCAACCAAACTGCGGACCGCTCAGCTCCAAATCATTGCGCAACACATATAGCAACGGCGTATCAGCCGACGCCTGCACTTGACGCTTCACTCCATTAACGGCAATCGTGATCATGGCCATCTCCTTCGAAGCCTTGATTATCCCGCATTTTCGTCACGCACTTGCTCCAACCAATCGGCGGTCTTTCCATCCAGCTGTTCTTGCATGGCGATATGCGTGACAGCCGTAGTCACCCCGGCCCCATGCCAGTGCTTCTCACCCGGCGCAAACCAGATCACATCGCCCGGCCGAATTTCTTCGACCGGACCGCCCCATTTCTGCGCCCGCCCGCATCCCGCCGTCACCACCAAGGTCTGTCCCAGCGGATGCGTATGCCACGCCGTCCGTGCGCCCGGCTCGAACGTCACACTCGCGCTCACCACTCGCGCTGGAGCCGGTGCCGTGAACAGCGGATCAATCCGCACCGTCCCCGCAAAATACTCCGCCGGACCTTTGCCCGACGCCTGTGACCCATTTCTCTTAATTTCCACTTCTTCCTTCTCCCGTCCTTTCTCGTTTGATCTCCACCTTTTTTCTTACCGCCCCGTCATCGCCTCAATCTGCTCCGGATACCGCGCCCCTTGCACCGTAATCTCCGCTGCCGCCTTCTCAATCTCACTCAAATCCTCCGCCGTAAGTTCCACCGCCACCGCTCCAAGATTCTCTTCCAACCGCGTTAGCTTCGTTGTCCCCGGAATCGGCACAATCCACGGCTTCTGCGTCAGCAGCCACGCCAACGCAATCTGCGCCGGAGTCGCGCCCTTCCGTTTCGCCACCTCTCCCAGCAGATCCACCAAAGTCTGGTTCGCTTTCCGCGCCTCGGGCGTAAATCGCGGCAGAATATTGCGGAAATCCCCACTGGCAAGCTGCGTGTTCTCATCCATCTTCCCCGTCAGAAATCCTTTGCCCAGCGGGCTATAAGGAACAAACCCGATCCCCAGTTCCTCCAGCGTAGGAATCACCTCCGCTTCCGGCCCTCTCGTCCAAAGTGAGTATTCGCTTTGCAGCGCCGTCACCGGCTGTACGGCATGAGCCCGCCGTACCGTCCCCACTCCCGCTTCCGAAAGCCCGAAGTGCTTCACCTTACCTTCGCAAATCAAATCCTTCACCGCCCCCGCCACCTCTTCAATCGGCACATCCGGATCAACCCGGTGCTGATAAAACAAATCGAGCGCATTCACCTTTAGCCGCTTCAGCGAACCCTCCGCCACCTCTTTAATATGTTCCGGCCGGCTATTTAGCCCCACGAAACCCGGCTCCCCGTTCGGCTTCAACTGAAACCCAAACTTTGTGGCAATCACCACCTGCCCGCGAAACGGCGCAAGCGCCTCGCCCACCAGTTCCTCGTTGACGAACGGCCCGTACACTTCCGCCGTATCAAAAAACGTAACTCCGCGCTCCACCGCCGCCCGCAGCACGCCGATCGCCTCCTGCGTGTCTTGCGCCGGTCCATAGCCGTGGCTCATGCCCATGCAGCCCAGCCCCATCGCCGAAACTTCCAAACCGTTCTTTCCCAATTTGCGCTTTTGCATCTTGCAACCTTTCTCTTTCAGCCTAATGCGCCGCGCCGGTCAAGCGGTATCCCGATCCTTCCGATTGATTGCCTATTTCTCTCCGTCCTCTACAAACCTAGCGGACGGCACCTTTCCATCTCGGGATTCTGCTGTCGTAAATCAGAGATAAACTGAGGAGCGTGGTCTTCGTGAAGGAGAAACTATTATGGAGAAGATTGCCGCTCCGCACTACGGTGACGTCCCGTCGGCGGAAAACAATAGAGTCTTTGGCCAAGCCGAGTCTTTCGTAGCTGGCCCTCCCACGAACACTCAGGCGGCAAACCCGCCGCGGCAGCAACCGTGGAATCCTGCTTCGGCCGCCAGAATCAGGCCAAGGCTAGCGACTTCGTTTTCACGCATTACGCATCGTAGAAGTAATGTCGAGGCGTCATCATGATCGAATCTTCTGATTTTCGGACGAAAAAAATTCCGCTCAACCAGGGAGCCGGCTATATGCCCGTCCTCGGTTTCGGCACCCTGATTCCCGACGTAGCCACGACAATAAGTGCTACTAAAGATGCCCTCGAAGCCGGCTTTCGACACTTCGATTGTGCTGAACGATACGGCAACGAGCGTGCGGTGGGCCAGGCGTTGCACGCAGGACTCGCCGCGGGCGGCATGGCGCGTCAAGACATCTTCGTTACAACCAAGTTGTGGAACACCAATCATCGGCCCGAGCGCGTTGAACCTGCCTTCGAGGCGAGTCTCGACAGACTCGGGCTTAACTATCTCGATCTCTATCTCATTCACACTCCCTTTGCCTTTCAACCGGGGGACGAGCAGGATCCGCGGGATCAAAACGGCAATGTCGTTTACGACCCCGCCGTGACTTTACTCGATACTTGGCGCGCGCTGGAAACTCTTGTGGACCATGGCAAATGCCGGGCCATCGGACTGTCTGACATCGGCTTGCAAGACCTATTGCCCATCTACGAATCCGCCAGAATCAAGCCGGCCGTGGTCCAGGTCGAAGCGCATCCCTATCTGCCCGAAACCGAGCTCCTAGAATTCTGCAACCAGAAGGGCATCGTGTTTTTGGCTTTTGCGCCGCTGGGTCACGGGATACGCCCGGGGCCGCTGGAACATCCAGTCATTTCGGCCGTTGCCGCGCGAGTTGGCAAGACGCCGGCACAGGTACTGTTGGCTTGGGCGGTGCAGCGCGGCACAGCTTTGCTGACCACGCCCAGGTCCGCCGCTCGCGCGCGCGAGAATTTCGACATTACTGCCCTTCCGCCAGACGCGTTCGAAGAAATCAACCGAATTCAAATCAGACGGCGCTTGAACCAAGTGGTGAAGACCGGCAGCCCGGGCTTCATTCCACGAGACAGATGATCATGCCAGAGGATCAAATCCGCGAAGCCGCCGCGGTTGTCGGTCGCCATCCTGAATTCACCTGACCGCGCTCCGCCGCCTCCCAAACTCCACAAACGTACCAAACGGCGTTGGGTTGCTTACGGCAACTAAACGGAGATGCTCTGCCTGGTTCGGACCACCGATACACTGTTATTACCCACGGACATATCTCTGATTGAGCGACATCTTCATCAGTTACGCCAGCCAAGACCGCGCCCGCATCCTCCCCTTAGTCGAGGCCTTGCAAGCACGCGGCTGGAGCGTGTTTTGGGATACCACACTGCTCCCCGGCGAAACATGGCGCCGCAAGATCACGACCGAACTCGACGCCGCCCGTTGCGTCATCGTCTTGTGGTCGCAGACCTCCGTTGATTCGCATTGGGTCGAGCAGGAAGCCGAAGAAGGACAAAGCCGCAAAATCCTCGTGCCCGCCCTCATCGACCGAGTTACCATTCCGCTCGGCTTCCGCAGCCTCCAGGCCGCGAATCTCGTCGGCTGGGACGGCGCTCCCGGCCACCGCGAACTGGAAAAAATGCTCCGGGCCATCGAGATTCACGCCCCGCTCGCCAAGCAAGCGCCAAAGCCGCCGCCAGACAATTTCGTCACCATTCCAGCCGGCACATTTTGGATGGGCGCGCAGAAATCGGACGAGAACGATAGGAACTACGATCCCGAAGCACTCGACAACGAATCTCCCGTACATCAGGTCACGCTAAAGGAATTCCGCATCGCCCGCTTTCCCGTCACGGTAGCCGAGTTCGCCCGCTTCATCGATTCCGGCGGACAGGGCGCTGAGAGCCAGCCCGATAATTGGCTGGACCAGCAAAAGAATTCAGCGTTGCCCGTGGTGGGCGTCAATTGGTTTGAAGCTTCCTCCTATTGCACCTGGGCCGGACTGCGCCTGCCCACGGAAGCCGAATGGGAACGCGTCGCCCGTGGCCCAGAGAGCGCCCGCTATCCCTGGGGAGGCCATCCGCCCCTGGACGAGTCGCGCGCCAATTACGGGAGCAAAATCGGCCATCCAACGGCCCAAGGCCATTACCCAAATGGTCGAAGCCTCGAGGGCGTTGAGGATTTGTTGGGCAACGTTTGGGAATGGTGCGGCGATTGGTACGCCGATTACTCCGG
>Ga0182012_10005889_pt1 | contig 12581 bp, 14 predicted proteins | sample 612S2SmetaG_FD_120486 | JGI IMG/M metagenome (GOLD analysis project Ga0182012, IMG submission 120486) | Permafrost microbial communities from Stordalen Mire, Sweden - 612S2S metaG | ecosystem: Environmental > Terrestrial > Soil > Wetlands > Permafrost | place: Sweden: Stordalen | collected...
CTCCAATGCGGTTCGCTACACGGAGACCGGCCGCGTCGTGGTCGGCTGCCGCCGGGGCGAGCGGCTCTGCATCGAGGTCTGGGACACCGGTCCGGGCATTCCCGAGGAGGATCGTTTGGCGATCTTCGAGGAGTTTCATCAGATCAACAATCCGGCTCGAGAGCGCAGCAAAGGGCTAGGGCTCGGCTTGGCGATCGTACAGAGATTGTCCAATCTGCTTGGGCACTTTATCGATTTGAAATCATGGCCTGGGCGTGGCTCCATGTTCAGTATCTGCGTGCCAATGGACGCCCGGGAACACGCTGCGATGGGCTCTGCCCAACGGGCGCTTGCCCCCGGGCATGCGCAAGCGGGCGCATCCATCCTCGTCATCGAGGATGATCCGACGATACGCGAACTTCTGGAAATGCTTCTACGCGACGCCGGCCATCTCCCGATCGGGGCCGCCGATGGTGGCGCGGCGCTTTCCTTGACTGACCATCCCGACATCATTGTCGCTGATTTCAACCTTCCGAATGGACCAAATGGCGTCGAGGTCATTGCTAAGCTTCGGGAGAAATTCCAGCAGGAAATTCCCGCCATTGTCTTAACGGGCGACATTTCCACGCAGACCCTGCGCTCTATAGCCAGTCTTGGTTGCACGCACCTTGACAAGCCTGTTGAGACGACCGCGCTCCTACGCGCGGTTATGGATCTTCTCGCGACGCCAAAGGAAATTACGAAGCTCAAGACTCCTGCTGACGCTGGGAGCGTGCAATCGACCGCAACAATCTTTGTTGTCGACGACGATCCGGGCATACGCGAAACGCTTCGAGAAATTCTTGAAGCCCATGGGTGGCCCGTGGAGACCTTCGCGAGTTGCGAGGCGTTCCTGGCCGCATTTCGCGCAGGCCGCGAAGGATGCCTGGTGATCGACGCCATCCTGCCTGGAATGGATGGCTTTGGACTGCTCGCGCAGCTCGATAATCTTCATATGACCTTGCCGTCAATCATGATCACCGGACATGGCGACGTTCCGATGGCGGTGAAAGCGATGCGGGCAGGCGCCTCAGACTTCCTGGAAAAACCGTTCGGCCATGAAGACCTGATCGCCAGCGTCGCGCATGCGCTTGAGCAAAACGCGGAGTCCGGGCCGTCGCCAGAACGACGCATGGCCGCCGCCGCGCATCTCAATGGCTTGACGACGCGTCAACGGCAGATCTTGGATCTCGTGCTCGCGGGGCATCCCAGCAAGAACATCGCCGCAGATCTTGGCATAAGCCAGCGGACAGTGGAGAATCATCGGGCGCAGATCATGCGGAAGACTGGCTCGCGCTCGATTCCTGCTCTAATCCGCTTGGCGGTCGCTGCAGGCTGAGGCTGCCTGATGACTAGGCCAGAACCTGGTTTTAATCAGTATCTCTGTTGAAGGGCGCTCAAGCCGCGAGCGCGAGTCCCTGAGTAGATTCCGATTCTATAAACATTCGCCGATCTCCATTACCTTTTCCGAGTCAAGCAAACGTAACGGAGATTGTGTCATGGACAAAGAGAACATCAAAGGCGCCGCCCAGAAGATTAAGGGCAAGATTGAAGAAGTCGCCGGCAAAGTTCTCGGCGACAAGGATCTCGAGCTTCATGGGAAAGCCGACCAGCTTGGCGGAGCTGTGCGCGACGCGGTTGGAACGGCGAAAGATACGGTGAAGGACGCGGTCAAGGAAGCTAACAAGCCCTGATCTGATCCATTTGAAACTGCTCGGTGGCGCGCCTCCCTCTTTCCGCAATTGTCGATTGAAGGCAAGGTTAAGAGGTTCGCGCCATCGCTGCTGACAGCAGAGCGAAATTCATCGATCCCAAATCGAAATTTCGGTCCATCAATCCAACAAAATGCGGAATCTAAACTGAAAAGCCTCAGGCTTTCCGCGTATCCCGCTTTTGGAGCTCACTGACCATGACTCTTAGCATCGCGCATCTGCAACCAATCGTGTCTCTGCTCGCAGGCATTCTCATTTTGTTGATGCCTCGGCTTCTCAATTACATCGTGGCGATCTTCTTGATCATATCAGGAGTGATCGGGCTTGGGCTGGTTCACTAATGCCGCCTCGCAGTGACGCCTGCAAGGCTCGTCGCTTAAATTCGGTCGGAACGCTGCGATCGCGTAGACGGCGCTGGTAGCAAAGAATCGTTGTCGTGACCGACTTTCCGGTCCTAGTTCGCCACGGTCCCGATAGCGCCGGCGCAAATAGGGTGGTCGTTAACACTCATTCCGCGGAGAAAATTACAATGAAGAATATGCGCGCTTCCGTCGCGATTGCTGTGCTTGCGAGCATCCTCACGGGCTCCTTTGCATTCGCGAAAAATCCGGAGCCTGCGCCAGTGGGCAAATCATCGTCTCCCGCTGCGACGCCGCCTTCGTCCGAGCCATCCGATGCAGACCGGGTGAAAAACTGGACCAAAAAGGAATGGAATGAAGCCGTGAAGGAATGGGCTCAGGACAAGGCGAAGTGGGAGGGTTGCCAGAAGCAGTCGGCAGCCAAGAAATTGTCCGGAAGAAAGAGCTGGTCGTTCCTTTATGGATGCATGAGCGAATGAGATCAGGCCTCGCGGCGATTCGCTCTCATAAGAAATGACGATCTGAACACGTCCATCAAACGCGCGATTGCCTGCCTATCGTCATTCATCGTCAGTGGAAGTTCATAGATTTCACTGAGCTCTTATGGACGCCTTGCGGGGATGTCCGCCTTTGAACAAAAATCAAGCGAGAATGCAAATGACCCAGTTTAAACTTCGAACCAAAAGCGGAATTATCGTCGCGATTCTTGTCGGCGCAATTCTTTCGATCGTGCCGTCGCAGGGTAGCCGCATCCAACAGGGCGCCTACGCGAAGGAAGCCAGCACCTCCAGAGATGCGCGTCTTGCCGAAGAGAGCGAAGCCCGGATCAAGGAATTACGCGGAAGACTGAAAATTACGGCCGCGCAAGAAGCCCTATGGAACAGCGTCGCTCAAATCATGCGCGATAACGCCGCGACATTTCGGGCCAATGTGCCAGATCGGTCCGCGCAACCGGATACGAGCACTGCGGTTGATGACCTCAAGGCTTTTCAAATCATCGCCGATGAGCATGCCAGCGGATTGAGGAAACTGATCCCCGCTTTCGAGGCGCTCTACGCGAGCATGCCCGCACCTCAGCAAAAGCATGCGGACAAAGTGTTCCTCAAGCATGAGCGTCAGAGCGACTTCTGATGCTCCGGCCCTGGGCTTCGATTCCACAGGCGAACCGACAGCCGGCGGCCAGTTTGCGCGTTCCACCCAGCCTGAACGGCATGGGAACCTAAGCGGGCTTGCGCGAGGCCGTCAACTGATAGCCGAGCCGGGCTTCTCCGATCGTCAGGCGCCCGCGCAAATAAGTCCGATCTTAGAGGGAGTTCCCATCATGCCTCGTTCAAGACAGTCCGCCATCGCCGGAGTGCTGACCGGTGTCTTTCTTGTGTTTCCAGTTTCCGACCAGGCCAGGGCCACGCCAGTGATCTTCGCCGGAACGGCAGTCGTCGCCGCGCAAGGACAGATCGTGGAGGCGCGTTATCGCAGCCGAGTAAGACGTCACTATCGTGGTCGGTCTGGCGTCGGCCCATCCGCCATTCTCGGGATGTTCGGAGCGGTGATCGGCGCTGCGGCGCTAGCCAATAGCTATGACAACTACTCCAATTATTCCTACGGCGGCTTGAACAATTATGGCTACTCCCCCGGCTACGGCGGGGGCTACGGGGGAGGCGGCGGATTCGGTGGCGGCCGAGGTGGTCATGGCGGCGGTCACGTTGGTGGCGGGCATGCCGGCAGTGGTGGGCAGCGCGCTGGCGGCGGACACGGAGGCCATCGGTGAGACGCCGGATCATGGGAAGCTACGCATTAGAATTGAAGAGAGTGCAGCGAGGTGGCGACAATGGTTTACAGCAATCATGAATGTGAGGACGCCATGATCGTGAAAAATGGAGCCGATGACTCAATCGTAAGGTCCGACGAGGAGAAAATCCTGCGATTTCTTGGAGCAGCTGTTATCATGCAGTGGAATACGCTACCTACAAAGCTGCAAAGGGAACTTTTCGACAAGGCCGGATCCATGGACAATTTACTGGACGCCGGCTCCCTGAGAGCGCAGATCGCTCGATTCCTGCACCAGCGCAAGGATGACCAACATTAGGCCCAGCCATGACAGACTGCTGCAGAGCCTCGTGAAAGGACTAATTTGATTAAGCGTTTTGTTCAACTTGCGTTTGGTTTTTGGAGAGGTCAGTCGCGCGGTGACGCATGGCTCCTGTCCCTGGGCTTTCTAATTTGTCTCGTCGTGAACACGCTTGTCGCGCTCGCCGTCAATCGTTGGAGCAAGGGGTTTTTCGACTCGCTTCAGGCCAAGGATGCGGACGGAATCATTCAAAGCATCCTGCAACTGGCGGTCCTCGGCGCGGTCACCGCGATCGCGGCGATCGCGACGCTGCAATGCCGGATGCGCCTGCAGCTGGGTTGGCGGTTGTGGCTGACGTCGAATCTGGTCAAGCGATGGCTCCAGAAGGCCAATCGTCGCTCCTGCGCGATCTCGCCAGCCATCGACAATCCCGAAGCGCGGATCGCGGAGGACGGCAGGCTGGCGATAGAGCTGTTCGTCGATCTCGCAGGCGGAATCTTCAACATCTTTCTGGTGTCGACCTCCTTCGTGATCGTATTGTGGACGGTCGGAGGCGCGTACAGGGTCTTTGGCGTGGTCGTACCGGGATATCTCGTGTTCGCCGTCATTCTTTACACGAGCATGACCTCGCTTGGAATGTGGATACTTGGCCGGCCGCTCGTCGCCCGCGTCGAGGAAAAGGCTGAGGCCGAGGGGGATTTCCGCTATGCCTTGAGTCGCGCGAGGCATGAACGCGAGGCGACACTGCTGAACAACAAGGAAAATACAGAAGCCCGAGATTTTCGCGGCTTTCTCAGCCGCCTGCGAAAGAGATGGTCCTTCGTAATCCAGGGCCAGACGAAAGTGATTTTTCTCACCAGCGCCAACAATCTTCTCGCGCCCATCGTTCCGCTCGTGCTCGGCGCCCCCAAATATTTGGCGGGCGAGTTGACGTTGGGCGATCTTATGCAAGCGGCGGCGGCCTTTCTGCAGGTCCAGCTCTCGCTAAACTGGCTCGCGGACAATGCGCTGAGCCTTGCTAACTGGTCTGCGTCGGCGCGTCGTGTCGCCGCCCTCGACTTGGCCATAGACACTCCGGCGTTCGAACAGGAGTTGCCAGATATTTGATTCTCTCGAATTCGAGAGAATTGTCGGCCTAAATGCAAAGATCAGCGACCCACGAGTGGTCTTTGTGCGATAAGACATGACCAAGCTTGCGTGGATCAGCTAGAAGCCGAGCCAAGCAAGAGGAACTCTTGATTGAGAGGACGGGCGGCAATGCAAATCCGAGTCGGCTATGAATTGATCTATGAATGTCCGCAGCCGACGCCCATGCTGTTGACGTTGAACACCCACTATAGTCGTGTCGCCGATATCGTCGTTCCCGATCATATCGTCACAAGTCCCCCGGTTGCGATCATGCCCTATCGCGACGAATTCGGGAACTGGTGTAGCCGGATAGTGGCGCCTGCTGGACAGATTCGCATTTCGACCAACGCGGTGGTGAACGATAGCGGGCTTCCCGACCCGATTGAAGCCGGCGCGCGGCAACATCGGGTTCAGGACCTTCCCAACGAGACTCTGGTGTTTTTATTGGGGAGCCGTTATTGCGACACGGATCGGCTGACCGAAATCGCCTGGGATCTATTCGACAAGGCGCCGACCGGCTGGAATCGGGTTCAGACGATCTGCGATTTTGTCCATCACCACATAGCCTTTGGTTATGAGCATGCTCGGTCGACGAGAACCGCCATGGAGGCTTTCCATGAGCGAAAAGGCGTCTGCCGCGACTATGCCCACCTCGCCATCGCATTTTGCCGTTGCATGAACATCCCCGCGCGCTATTGCACTGGCTACCTTGGCGACATCGGCATGCCTCCGCCATACGGGCCAATGGATTTCGCGGCCTGGTTCGAAGTCTTCCTCGAAGGACGCTGGCATATTTTCGATGCGCGCAATAACGTTCCAAGAATCGGTCGGGTGCTGATCGGGCGCGGACGTGACGCCACCGACGTCCCGCTCAGCACCACATTCGGGCCAAATATCCTGCAGAGCTTCAAGGTCTGGACCGATGAAGTCCTGCCGTGACAGACCTTTCAAGGAACGCGAACACGGATGAACCATAAGTCCTGTCGCCTGTTGGCCGACGACGAACCGACGCCCGTGACAGTGCGCAACGAAGACGGCCAGTCTCCGTTTCTGATCGTGGTTGACCACGCTGGCAATCTGATGCCACGCACGCTTGGGCGGCTTGGCGTTGCCGAGGCTGAATGCGAGCGACATATCGCCTGGGACCTCGGAGTCGGCGCGGTTTCTCGACTACTTGCGGACGCGCTAGACGCCACCCTGGTGCAGCAGAACTATTCGCGCTTGGTCATCGACTGTAACCGTCCGCCAGGGTCGGAGACGTCGATCCCTCAAGTCAGTGAGCTTACTTCCATCCCGGGAAACATCGGCCTGAGCGAAGCTCAAAAATGCGCGCGCTTGCGAGAGATTTTTCGACCCTACCATGATCGGATCGCAACCGAACTTGATCGGAGGCGACAAGCGGGCCAGCCGATCGCGCTGATCGCGATGCATAGCTTCACCCCGGTTTTCATGGGCGTGGCGCGGCCCTGGCATGCTGGAGTGCTCTACAACCATGATCCGCGCTTCGCCAAGATCCTGAAGGCGCTGCTGAAAAGCGAAGAGGGGCTTATCGTCGGTGACAACGAACCCTATAGCGTGAGCGATGCGACGGATTACACGATTCCGGCGCATGGCGAGCGACGCGGCCTGCTTCACGTCGAATTTGAAATCCGCCAAGACCTCATCGCCGACGACATCGGGCAACGAATGTGGGGCGCGCTGCTCGCGCGTGTGTTGCCGGTAGCCTATCGTGAATTGGCGTCAGATGCATGGCCCGGATCTACGTGATATCGAGTTGCGGGCTGAGGAGCTCGCCGCCGCACGGGGAAACTCATGCGTTTTCAACAGCCGACCGAAGACGGCATCCGGTCTCTCGATGTTTTTAGCTGATGCGCCGTGTAAGTCTTTGCGCGGTCCAGATAGAAGAACATCGTCACGCCCCACGCATGCGATGCGATGAGCGCGGATTTCGTCCATCCGATCTCGGGGCACTGCGGCGCTTCGACGGGTTAGTCGCCCAAGACGCGATCAAGTTTCGCCAGATAATAGGCATTTCGTCGGCCAAGACCCGGCGACTTTATGAGCTGCGAGAAGAGTTCCAGATCTTCGTTCTGCGCCTAACGCAAAAGCTCGCCCCGCTCATAAATACGAGCATCACGGTCCTTCAGAAACTCCACCGCGAATTCACATATTTCAAATGCATTTGCCTTTGTTTCAGCGTTCCGCTCGGTTGAGAACTGTATTACGCACTGGCTTCTTGACGCTCCAACACGTGTAGATAATAATATAAAATTAAAGTCCGCTTGCAGCCAAGCTGCGCAATTCTCACAAATACATGGGAATACCTCTATTGTAATAAATAGGCGACCCACCATAATGTTTTGCTTTGGAAGATTAAGGAGACCTCGCGCGGCCCGACATCGGTGTTTCGGCCGAGTTTGACCCAAACGCGAGAGAACGCGCGTGATGCAGGTGGCAGCCAATAACCCGCATGTGGCGGGGCTTGGAAGGCGGAAGCTAAGCACGAGCCGCAGTTAGTGAATTATCGTTTCAACACCCCGGAAACAGCTGGCGAAGCAAATCGCGACAGGATATCCAGATGACCGTCGGCCCCTCCGGTCTCCCGACGAGCGGGTTGCTGTTTTCAATCGCGCGGCGAGGCTCCGCTAAACGTCGTGAAGCGCGTGCTCTGGACTTCTAAAGAGGACCGAATGGTTGAAGATAGCGTGCATTTTTGTAAAGTGTTGTCGACCAATCGCGCAGGGGTCTGGACATACGATCACGCCTCCGGCGCCCTCAGTTGCAGTTCAGAGGTTTTCGGGATGCTGGGGCGATCCGAAGGGAATCTCCCCGACAAGCCAGAGGCATGGCTCGAGTGCGTCCACCCGGAAGACCGCGGTCGTGTCCTGGATCGGATGCTGACCTGGGAAGCCGCCGACGACGTTTTTCATGAGGCCCAATTCCGGATTCGGGGAAGCTCATCACAATGGCTAAGCGTCCATTGCCGAGGGACTGTCGTCACACGAGATGCTGCAGGCAAGCCGCTCAAGACCACGGGCGTGATCCTGGACATTTCTGACTGGCAAGCGAACAGACGGGAACTCGGCGAACTCGTTCCTGTCGGCATTTATACCATCTGTCACTATGTTTCTGATAATTCACTACATTTTCTTTATCTCAACGATCAGTACTGCAAAATCACCGGGCTCGACAAATCGGCGGTAATGACAGATGCGCGGTTAGCCTTTGCCAGCGCACATCCCGAAGATCGCATCCGCCTCGACGAAGCCAACCGTGAGTCCGCAACATCTGGCAAACCTTTTCTTTTCGAGGGCCGCTTCAATATTCGGGGGCAATACCGTTGGCTGCGAATTGAGTCCCGCCCCACGTTCCGCCTCAACGGCGACAGCGAATGGAACGGGGTCGTCGTCGACATCACTGACCTGAAGTCAGCGGAAAAAGCTCTGCGCGAGAGCGAGGAGCTCTTCCGCGCCGTCTTTGAAAAGGCGGGCAACGGGATCGCCATCGCGGACCTGGAAGGGCGAGTGAAGCAGGTGAACACCGCGTTCTGCCATATGTTAGGCTATTCGAAAGAGGAGCTGGTAGGCCGCTTCGCCTCCGATCTCGTGCATCCAGACGATAAGGCCGCGAACGCTCAGGCGTTCAATAGGCTGCGGGATGGAGAGACATCCGCACTGGAGCTCGAGCACCGTTACCTGCGAAAGGACGGGCAAGCCGTCTGGGTTCGCAAGTCAGCCTCGCTGCTCCAAAACAACGGAAGCCCCCCCGAGGGTGTTCTTGCGCTGGTGACAAACATCACCGAGCATAGGCGGATGGAACGAGCGTTGCTTGACGCTGACAGTCGTAAGGACGAGTTTCTAGCGACGCTCGCGCACGAGCTGCGCAATCCGCTGGCGCCTATCAGCAACGCCGTTTCATTGATAAAGAGATTGGGCGACGACGATACTGCTGTCAAAGGCCAGGCCCGACTACTGATTTCATTGGTGGACCGGCAGGTTGACCACCTCATTCGCCTCGTCGATGATCTTCTGGAGGTTTCCCGGATCACTTCTGGCAAAATCGAGCTCAAGAAGAAACATGTCGGTCTCGCCGCAGTGATCCAGCAGGCCCTTGAAACGAGTGACCCGCTGATACAGGCGGGGCGACACAAGATCAGCATCTCGCTGGGCGACCAACCTCTCATTGTCGATGGCGATCCGGTGCGTCTTGTTCAGGTATTCGCCAATCTCATCAACAATGCCGCCAAATACACTCCGCCGGAAGGTCATATCGAGATCTCGATAAAGCGAAATGGCGACAAAGCCACGACGAGCATTCGCGATAACGGAATGGGCATTAAGGCCGACATGTTGCCACGGGTCTTCGACCTCTTCACTCAATCAAGCCCCGCGCTCCCCCACGCGAAAGGCGGCATAGGAATTGGGCTCGCCCTCGCCCGCAGCCTTGTCGAAATGCACGGTGGCCAAATTGACGCTCGCAGCGACGGTCCCGAGCAGGGAAGCGAGTTCGTCGTATGCCTGCCCTTGGCTGCGGCTGCTATAAAAGACGAGCAGAATGTGGGCGAGACGGTCGGCGCCTCTGCCACCGCTTCACAACGGGCATTGGTCGTGGACGACGATCGGGATGTCGCCGATACCCTCGTCATGCTTTTGCAGCACTTCGGCGTCGACGTTCGCGTCGCTTATGATGGAGGAGCCGCGCTCGCGATCGTTGCTGGATTTAAGCCTCATTTGGCGCTTGTGGACATTGGAATGCCTGGCATGGACGGCTACGAAGCGGCGCGTCAAATTCGCAAGCTTCCGGAAGGGCGAGATCTCCGTCTTGTCGCCTTGAGCGGCTGGGGTCGAGATGAAGATCGTCGTCTCTCCGCGGACGCCGGGTTTGATGATCACCTTGTTAAGCCACTGAGAATAAGGGCTTTAGAGGACCTGCTGAACTCTCTGCCAGTCGGCGCGTGAAGCAGCCGGGACATTCTGTCAATTTGCCTTTCACGGATCGTGACTTTCTAGCCTCGATGACGAGTGTCCGCTATTGATAACTCAAACCTGCAATAGGCGATGCTTCGTGTCAGGAGCTCTCTGCCTTCGCGCAAGCATACGAAGAGGCTTCGGCCCGCACATTTCGAGCGCATTGGCGGCTTCCACGCGCTTCCGTTCCTCCCCGTGAAAATTCGTCTCGCCGGACTTTGTAATTTCGCTTCGGTCCATCCCTTCCATTCCTTGGATGCGTTGAAGGTGGGTGGATTTTTCATCGCCGAGACGTAACGCCGCGGCCCAATGCTCGGCCAAGCCTGATCAGCCGACGAGGGGCACGTATAGCAAACGCAGGATCGGCGCGACGAGGGTCGTCGGCAACCCCGACGGCCATGGGCCGAGGTCGCCAGATGGGAACAACAAAAACCTAGAATCCAGGGTGGGATGTAGTCGAAATATGAGCAATGCCGCTATAAGGCAAGGCGACGCGCAACCGTAGTGGGATATTTCAATGTCAATTCTCTTCCAATCCCTCCGGCTCGGTGAGCTGGAGCTGCCGAACCGCATCGTCATGGCGCCGCTGACGCGTTGTCGGTCGAGCTTGGGACGCGTTCCGAATGCGCTGATGCGGGACTACTATTTGCAGCGGGCTTCGGCTGGCCTGATCATCTCCGAGGCGACCTCCGTCACGCCAATGGGGGTTGGATATCCGGACACTCCGGGCGTCTGGTCGAAAGAGCAAACCGAAGGTTGGGGCGCGATCACGCGCGCCGTGCATGACGCAGGTGGCCGCATCATGCTGCAATTGTGGCATGTCGGGCGCGTTTCGCACCCGATCTATCTCGACGGAGCGCAGCCCGTCGCGCCGAGCGCCATCGCCACAAAAGGTCATGTAAGCCTGCTGCGGCCCAAACAGCCCTATCCTGTCCCGCGAGCACTGGAGTTTTCGGAAATTCCTGGCGTCGTCGAAGCCTATCGCCGGGGCGCGGAGAACGCGAAGCGCTCCGGTTTCGATGGCGTCGAGATCCATGGGGCGAATGGCTATCTGCTCGACCAGTTCCTCCAGGACAGCGCGAACAAACGGACGGACCATTATGGCGGCTCGATCGAAAACCGGGCGCGTCTCATGCTGGAAGTGACGGACGCAGTCGTCGAGGTTTGGGGCCCGGGGCGCGTCGGCATGCATCTGGCGCCGCGCGGTGACGCTCATTCCATGGGCGATTCCGATGCCAAGGCCACCTTCGGATATGTCGCGCGCGAACTCGGCAAACGCGGGATCGCCTTCATTTGCGCGAGAGAGCACCAAGGCCCCGACGCGCTGGCGCCTTATCTGAAAAAGCAATTCGGCGGCCCCTGCATCGTCAACGAAAATTTCACTCTGGAGAGCGCCGAGGCCGCTATCGCGGCGGGCGACGCCGACGCCGTCGCCTTCGGCAAGCTGTTCATCGCCAATCCGGACCTGCCAGACCGCTTCCGTCGCCACGCGCCGCTGAACGAGCCCAAACCCGAGACCTTTTACGCCCAAGGGCCCGAAGGCTACATCGATTATCCCAAGCTCGCCGACGCCTGAGCCTGCCCCGGCGGCCGCACATTCAGCGCGTTGTTCAAGACGTGCCGACGAGAATGGGTTCACACATTTCATCCGTGTCTTTCGTGAAGGGAGACGCCAACACGAGGCAATCCTCGACCAAGGAGGAGTTCACTTTCGTAAACAGCGTCATTCATCGGAAAAGTGACCTCGAAATCCTTGCTGGGTATCGACTCGGGGTAGACCATGGCGCAGTTCAACGGCGTGGCGTTGACGTCCGACGCCTTTGGCGCATCCCGCCTTGTCGCGATCACGTCATCCTGCTTCAGCTTCCATGCCCTGGCCGAAGGGAGCCGACCATTGAATGTCCCGCCGGGGAGTTTCTCGACGGCTTTGACTAATTCGTCGGCTGCTTTCGTCAGCGCCATGGCACTGCCAGCGAGGAACAGAAACTCGTCGGCGTAATTCGGCATGGTGACGCCGGTAATTGCATACCAGAGTGATTTTCTTGTCGGCTCTGATCCAGGTTCAGGACTTTGCGCTGCGGTTCGATAACTTACGCTGCGCGCCACAAGCACCCATCAAACCTGAGTCGTAAGCGGCCGCTTTTCACCGTTGCATTTTTTTGCCTCCAATCCGCAAGGCTGTTGACCTGACACTGCAAAATTCCTCATCGCGAGGAAGGGCTTGCCGTGCGCAAGCGGCGCGCCCGGAGGCGGGCCGTCGGCGCGCGAGCGCCGATCCTGGTGGAGGCGAAGGCCAATGCGCGCTGGTCGCCGGATTTCGTTCACGACC
>Ga0182012_10005891_pt1 | contig 12569 bp, 8 predicted proteins | sample 612S2SmetaG_FD_120486 | JGI IMG/M metagenome (GOLD analysis project Ga0182012, IMG submission 120486) | Permafrost microbial communities from Stordalen Mire, Sweden - 612S2S metaG | ecosystem: Environmental > Terrestrial > Soil > Wetlands > Permafrost | place: Sweden: Stordalen | collected...
CAGCAACCCGACCCGCCCCACCCTCGCCATACCCAGCGTAGTCGTCGGCGTCTTCGAGTCTTCAATCTGCCGGTTGAACAGATTCTCCCCGGCCGCAAAGACTTGAAACCTGCCGCCAAAGTCGTGCGACCCATAAACATCCAACCGAAAATATCCATGCAGCAGGTAAGCATTGGCGTCGTCATCGAACTGATGTCCGCTCAGGCGGCCCATCAAACCCAGCGTGCCCAGCGCTGCCCGATAACCGCGCACATTCATGGTGGCAAGGTTGCGGGCTACCTCGGGAGTCCAGTTACCCACCAGCGCCGGAGTCTGGCTGTCGTTGGTTACCGTAGCGTGGGCGTACTGGTAGCCGCCGTCCACCGCCAGCCATCGCCGCGGCGCAAGCTCATAGTCCAATGAAACGCCGCGGCTCTCAATCTGCCCCAGGTTCTCTCTCATCAGCAGAATCGGCGACGACGTGGCGTTGGTGGTTACCGCATCGATGGGCCGGTTGACCTGGGTAAGAAAGTAGCTCGACCGGACGCTGCCCCAATGCCAGTCAGTGGCCACGCCCGTTTCCCAACCGGTGGCGCGCTCGCTGAACAGATTGCCGTTCGGTTTGGTCAGCTCGTTGCCCACCTGGGTCGACCGGTAAAGCTCGTTCGGCGTGGGCGCTCGAAAGGCCCGGAACCCCGACGCCGAAACCGCCCAGTGTTCCCTGAGTTTGCGCGAAAGCCCCAGCCGCGGATCGAAGAACCGCTGGTCGAACGGCGGCGGCTGGCTTGCGGATGGAACCCAACTCGATCCGCTCCGGGTGAGCGACTGGCCGTCGTAGTTCTGGAACCAGTCCATGCGGCTGCCGGCGGTCAGCGTCCACGCCTTGCGCACCCACATGGCTTCGGCGTAGCCGGCCGAGTCGCGCTGGTGATCGTGCAGGTTGGTAAGCGCGGCGGAAACAAGGCTGGCCGCAGTGCTCGCACTGCTGTAGCTCTGTTCCCTGTCCGACACGCGCACGTCGTGCGTGTCGGCCCCGGCCACCAGCAGCAGCCCCGCGCCCAGCGGCTGGCTCCAATGGGCCACGGCGCCCAGCTCATTGTCCGGCGTGAGCGAAAACTTGCTGGGAACTTCGCCGCAGCGATAAGAGCATTCCGGATCACCGAAATCCGGCAGATTCGAGATGCTCGAGAACGTCTGCCGGAAATGATAGGCCGACCCGTACAGCCGCATTACCAGCGTGCCGTTGCGCGGTCCCTGCCAGTCGCCTCCCGTCGAGTAGCGCCACAGCCGGCTTCCATTGGATTGGAACGGCGTTCCATTGCCGCGCGCTTCGTTGAAGCCGCTGCCGCGCACAAAAAGCCTCAGAGGCCCCTGGTCGCGCTCGGCCAGCACAACGCCGTTCTGGCTATGGACGTTGCTGGCAATATCCACCGGCCCACGCTGCGAAGGCGCCTCCTGAATATACCCATCCGTACCGAGCGTTCCGCCCGAGGCCAGCACTCCCCAGGCCCCAAGCTTGGCCTCGCCCAGCAGGCTGTCGTCATAAGTATTTTCCCCGCCGAAGCTCGACCGCAGCTCGGCCAGGTTCGAGCCGGGCCGCGCCGGAACCACGTTAACCACGCCGCCGATGGCGCTCGATCCGTAAAGATCGCTGGCGCCCCCACGCACCAACTCGATGCTCTTGATTGCCAGTTCCGGCTGCTCCAGCCAGTGGATGGTTCCGGCAAACGCGTCGTTCAGCGGCACATCGTCTTCGGTAATCAGCGTCCGGCTCGCCGAAGTCGATCCCAGCGCCCGCAGGCTCATTCCCTGCGACGAAGGGTTGGCCACCAGTGAGCTCGACCGGCGGAAAAGCTCCAGGCCCGGAAGTTGCCGAAGCTTGTCATCCAGGGATACCGCTGCCGTTGTGTCAAGGTCTTTTTCTGAAAGCAGCCGGGTGGTCGCGGGGCTTTCCAGCGAGCCCAGCGGAGCGCGATAGGCCGTCACCGTCACCTGTTCGGTGTGTGCCGCGGGTTCCAGCCGTATTGTCGTCCCGGTCGTCACTTGCAGAGTTTTGACGGCAAATCCCTCGGCGGCAATGCGCACCTGGCAGGGAGCGTAACACCGGAAGGTCAGTCGGCCATTGGCGTCGGTGTGTCCCAGCAGCTTTCCTGCCGCGTCCATCCCGCTTGCCCCGGCCAGCGGCGCGCCTCGGCTATCCTCCACCGCGATGGTCACCGGGGTTTGTGCGCGCAGGCGCGTTGGGGCGCTAAGAAGGCCGGTCAGCGCCAGCAGGCCAAGCATCGCTTTGGATTTGGTCCACAACATGAATTCCGCTGTCGGAAAAAGGGAAACGGTGGTTCAGCAATTGTGACACGATGGTTCCGCATTTGCCATCCAGAACCCGCCCAGCCAATTCGCTCAGCGGCGTCAGGACGAACGCCCGCTCCGCCAGCCGCGGATGTGGAATCTCCAGTCCCGGCGCGCTGAGCTTCACATCGTCGAACAGCAAAATGTCCAGGTCCAGCGTTCGCGGCCCGTTCGCGAATCCCGCCGCGCGATCCCGCCCAAACTTGAGCTCCAGCGCCAGCAGCCCATCCAGCAACTCTTGCGGCTCCAGGTCGGTCTCCAACTCCACCACCGCATTCACAAACCGTGGCTGCTCGGCAAATCCAACCGGCTCGGTGGAGTAGAGCGACGATCGGCAAACAACCCGCCCCAGCGTTTCCATCCGCAAGGCCGCGGCAGCCAGGGTAGTCTCCGGCGTTCCCGCCCAACTGGGCAGGTTTGCTCCCATCCCGATGTACGCCGTATGCATGAGATTCAGAGTATCGCGGCGGGAGGTAGCTGCATCTGAAAATCGGGGCTTGATTATCGGATTTTTGGGAAGGCTCGATGTTTGCAATCACTGGAATCACGGGGAATGTAGGCGGCGAACTGGCGCGGACTCTTCTGGCGGCCGGAAAGCCGGTGCGCGCTGTGGTGCGTGATGCGGCCAAAGGAGACACGTGGGCTCAGTTGGGCTGCGAGATCGCGGTGGCGGATATGAATGACGCAGCGGCAATGGCCAAGGGGTTAAATGGAGCGGAAGGTGTTTTCATCCTTTTCCCGCCCGTTTTTGACCCGTCGCCAGGTTTTCCTGAGGCACGCGCCTTTGCTGCCAATCTAAAGCATGGACTGGAGACAGCGCGGCCGGGGAAGGTTGTCTATCTATCGACAATCGGCGCCGATTCTCCGCGGGAGAATTTGTTGACGCAGCACACGATCATCGAGCAGGAGTTGAAGGGATTGGCGCTGCCGATTACGTTTCTGCGGCCTGCCTGGTTTATGGAAAACGCGATTTGGGATGTTGCTCCGGCGCGTGAGCGCGGCTTGGTTCCGAGCTTTCTGCAGCCGCTTGACAGGGCGGTACCGATGGTGGCCACTGCGGATATCGGACGGCTCGCGGCGGAGTTGATCCAGGAGAGTTGGGCCGGAAGCAGGGTGGTTGAGCTGGAAGGGCCGCAGCGGATTACGCCGAACGAGATCGCGGTGAGCCTTTCTCGTCTGCTTGGTCACCGGGTGACAATGGAAGTGGTGCCGCGCGAGACGTGGGAGCCACAGTTCTTGTCGCAGGGCATGAAGAACCCAATGCCCCGGATACAGATGCTGGACGGATTCAACCAGGGCTGGATTGAATTCGACGGCGGGGCAGCGAGCTCACGGAAAGGCACGACCGTACTGGAAACGGTGCTGAAAGGGCTGATCGCGCGCTGAACCTCATTCGTCCCGCAGCGCCTGCATGGGCTCAATCGATGCGGCCCTCCTCGCCGGGAGCAGCGATGCCGTCAATCCAATGACAACCAGCGCCAAAGCCACAGCCACATAGGTCCAAACATCCAACGGTTGCACCTGGTAAAGGAAGCTCTTGATCAGCCGTCCCGTGGCAAAGGCCAGCAACAGGCCGACTCCCAGCCCCGTACCCACGAGTACCGTCCCCTGGCGTAGAACCAGTCGAGCCACGCTCAGCCGCGTTGCGCCCAGTGCCATCCGTACACCGATTTCGCGCCGCCGGTAGCTCACCAGTTGCGACAACACGCCGTAAAGCCCCGCAAACACCATGGCTACCGCGAGCCCGGCAAACGAGCCCACAAGATAGAGCCCCAGCCTCTGGCTGAAGGTGTTTGCCTCCACGGTCTCCTGCATGGTCTTGAAGTCATCCAGCGCAAAGCCGGGAGCGTATTGATGGAAGACCGATCGCATCTCCACCGCGACTGGAATGTTGCCCCGCGTTTTCACCACAAAGGTGACGACTGTCTTCAACAGCGCCTGGTAGAACAGGGAAGTGGTAGGAACCTGCTGCTGCGGGATCATGATCAGCGGTTGAGGCGCACTGCCGACATTCTTGTCCACCTGGTCGCCCAAAATGCCAACAATGGTGTAGGGCTTGATCATGCCTGTGTCCTTCCCGCCCAGGTCAATCTGCTTTCCAAGTGGGTCCGTGCCGTGAAAGTATTTTTTCGCCAGCGTTTCATTGATGGTCACCGCGAAGGGCGTTGCCAGTACATCTTCGTCGCCCACCATGCGCCCCCGAACAACCGGCGTGCCGAAGGTGCGGGCGTAGTCTCCCCCCACAGCGGTCACGTTCGCTTGCTGCGGTTTGGCCGGGTTCTTCGCCTGCCCTACGATCTCGAAGCTTGAGCCGATACCCATTCCTGACAAAGGTGGAGACGTAGCCATGGTTGCGCCGGCAACGCCCGGCAACTGGCGGATGCGCTCCAGCACCGGCTCGTAAGTCAACGCGGCAACGGAAACGGGAGCATTTGCAGTGTCTTCCGAGACAGCCATGGCGGAAAATCCGGCCGCGTCAGCGGGCATGGCCGAGAAAGTAGTCAGATGCGCAGTCTCAAAGCCCAGCCTCGCCTGTTCAAGATTCCAAAGCGTGTGGAACAGCAGTCCGGTTCCGATGAGAAGCAGCGTGGAGAGAGCAACCTCGCCTGCCACCAGCCCGCCGCTAAGCCTTCCGCTAACCGTGCGCGAACCAATGCCCCGCGATGCCGCCTGCAGCGCCGCCTGCGGATTGGCGCGCGCCACCAGCAGCGACGGCAGCAGCGACGAAAGCACCGTGGTGAGAATGGCGGTTGCCGCCAAAACCAGCACGATCGTCCAGTGGATGCTGATCGAATCGCCGCGTGGAATGGTTCCATCGGGCAGTCTGTGTATCGCCACCATAGCCAGTTGCGCAAGCCCCGCCCCTGCGCCACAACCCAGCACGCTCAGCGCCATCCCTTCTGACAACATCTGCCCCATCAGCCGCAACCGGCTCGCGCCCAGCGCCGACCTCACCGCGAACTCCTGCTGCCGGCCCAGGCAGCGCGCTATCAGCAGATTCGACACATTGGCGCAGGCAATCAGCAGCACCAGCGCCAGCGCGCCCAGCAGCCCGTACAGAACCGGACGCGCAGGCCCGGTCAGTCCTTCCTGGTAGAGTCCGGTTTGGAATGCAAGTTTGCTTTGGCCCTTGTCTCGGGGAATGTTCGCAGCAATGGCATCGACCTCGAGCTGCAACTGCTTGGTTGTCACTCCGGCCCCTAGCTCGCCGATCACGAGGAAGAAAGCATACCCGCGATCCTTGAGCATCTCCGGAGAAGGTTGCAGTGGAAGCCAGATGCCCTTGCGCATATCCGCGCCCATTTCGTCGGGGAAGCGGAAAGAATCCGGCATCACGCCAACCACGGTGCGTTCCTGGCCGCTGATTTTCACCGTCCTGCCGACAATCTTCGCATCGGCATTGAAGCTGTTCCGCCACAAGCCTTCCGACAGCAGCACCACCTGCGGGCCGCCGGCCTGGCCCTCCGCATCGCTAAACGTGCGCCCCAGCAAGGGCTGCGCCGCCAGCATCGAAAACATGTTGGTAGTCACGCGCGGAGCAACCACGCTGAGCGATCCATCCCGGCTCTCGATCACGCTGCTGTCGTACGAGTAGCCGGCGGCGTCCCGCAGCAGCTTCGACTGGGCGCGGATATCGCGGTAGTTCAACCATGAGGTGCTTCCGAAGCCCGGGTTGTCCTGTTTGGGCGCAATGTAGACCAGGCGGTTGGAGTGCGGGTAAGGAAGCGGCCGCAACAGCACGTTCTCGATCACTGTGAAGATGGCCGCGTTGGCGCCAACTCCCAGGGCCAGGGTCAGAATGGCAAGCACGGCCAGCCCGGGCGTTTTGCCCATCTGCCGCAGGGCATACCGCAAGTCGTAGAAAAGCGTCCGCATCGCAGCCTCCACGCACATTGTCTTGTAGAGATTATGCAGCATTTTTAGCGCCATAAGATTCCCGGCGCTAAATTCCATGCCTTCAGGCATATTCGCTCCAGCATCGCTGCCCAAGGTGCGCGGCTCCTGTCCGAAATCGCAGGCCAGTGTTCGCAATTGAAAATTAGGAGCAACCCAACTCGCCGCGTCGAGTTACGGCTTCGATGAACACAATGCCGGACGCACCACAAAAGCCCCGTGCCCCATCCATTCGATTTACCGGGTGGGTGCCCTCTGGGCATGGCGACAGGTCTTCGTCGCTGGGGTGGTCGGGCGAATGGGTGGGAGACCACAAAGCTCAATCGGATTCTGTTCAAAGGGAGGGTAGCGCCGGCCTCCCGGCCGGCTGTGGCGCGGACGTCCTCGTCCGCGCTTTTCCATGATGAACTGCCACTTCATGCGGTCTAATCACTAGCCAGTTGCGCCACAGGGCCTGCCATCCGCGCTCCAATGGAGGGCAGGGCTATCCGGCCTGAGTCGATAATCGTGCATCGCACGGTTGCGGAAACATGGATCGGCGACTACGGAGTGGCCATCAAATCCGCTGATAGCGCGGTACGCATCCAATTCATCTGCCTGAAATTGGCGGCCCATAAACTCGAAAACTGGAATCCGATCATTCTGAAACCAAACATTGCGGTCAAGTGCAAGGCCAGCACGCCAGTCGTTGTCCATCCGCAGGCAGCTCTCAGTTGCATTGGAAAAGATGTTGTTGCGGACCACGACTCCCGTGGTAGCCGCACTATTTTGCCAAAACATCAAGTGATGTCCGTTCTTGTCGGGACGCTGGGAATGTCCCCAACCGTGACCGGAATCTACACAGGTATTGTGTTCGAATACGATGTCCTCTGTTCGGGCCGTCTCCGGCTGGTTCCAGTATTCAAAAGAATATTCGGCATTCCAAATGACATTGTTGCGGTAGATTATGTTCACCTGTTCGGAGATGGGGCCCAGGCCCTGGTTTGTCAACGCCGCGTCATATATCTCCCAAAGCCGGCATTGCTCAACCAGGATGTCTTGCCCGGTGTTCCAGAACTCGATTCCATTGCCAAATCTTACTGTCCGGTCGGCAAACTGCTGTCCACCACCAATAAAACAGACGTCGCATCGGCGCACAGTTATGTGGCGAGTGTCACCGCCTCCTATTCCGTGTGCCGCGCCAAAACGCAAATGCAGATCTTCATAGTTCACAAACTGGCAACCACCTCCATCGATAATGTGTCTCCTCAGGGCCAGTTCGATACTGCGATACTTGGTGTACGGAGGTACGTCCAAATAGATCCACACTTGACGTGCAGTCGGGTCGTACCAGAAATCTCCATTTTGGTGCAGGTCCTCAGGTCCCCACTTCTTCGTGCCGCATTCGGATCCGTAATCGAGAACGATGTTCCCGACGTCCACATCGAGTGCGCCTTCGGCGCCAATCTCCTGGCTGAAACTGCGCGGGCTCATACGGAGCGTTGCATTTGGGAGAGGCGCGGGAGATGTCTTCCATAGGCTCCTGCCGGCTCGCACCCAGGAAGTTGGCATGTGTTTCGCCACCGATCCCTGCAAAATAGGTTTGGCGCCATCTCCATAGGCGCCATAAGTTATGGGCCTGCCTTCCACGCCGCTCTTTGCTCTCAGGCTGCCGCGCCACAGATCGTTTCGCCTGAACAGAATCCTGGCCCCTGGTTGGAATTCGGTAGCGTTTACGCGCGCCAGGCTTTGCCAGGCGGTCTGCTCGGAATGCCCATCGTTCCCATCGTTCCCCACGGAACTGCTGACATAATATGCGTCGGTCGTCCGGCGCGCTGGCCTGGAGATGGTCTGTGCGGGGTTTGACAAAAGGGTAGGCGCTGAAAGGCCGGGCAACGCCCACGCGAAATTCCTTGTAAACTCTCGGCGATTCATGCGATGAGTGCCCATTCCGACGCGAAGGGAAGAATTCTCTCAGAGGAAGAAAACGAGAATACCCCAGGGTGAAGCGCAGCGGAGCCCCGAGATCGGCGCCCTGCCCAAGTCCTTCCGCCCCGTAGTGCCAAATAGAAATCCCCGCAGAATCAACGCTTGCGTTTAGCCCCTTTGGCCCCCAACTTCTTTTTCTTTTCAGTTGCGGCCTTCGCCACAGGCATTTCGGCAGTCGGCACGTGGTTCACAATCGCGGTAAGAATCGCCCGCGCTTCCGCCTCCATCGACCGCCCGCTCGTCGCGGCGCGAATCTGAAGGCTCCGCTTGACCTTGTCGTCGAGATCCCGAATTAAAATGGTCGCCATGAGGCTATTGTAACGCGACAACGCTAGCATTGCTAGCACCATTTCATCGCACTCTTGCCTGTGCATATATGCACACATCACGCGCCCTTTTTCCCCATCCCAGTGCGCGCATTTAACCACACCCACGGCGACGCGCCAGGCGAATGATTCTTGCCTGAAAACGGCGCGACCGGGCACTATAGCACCAGGGTATCCCTCCGGGTCGAGGGTCGATGATCGACGGTCGGCGGTCGAAGTCCCCTGGCATACCTGAGAGCTGAAAAGCTGAGAGCTGACAGCTGGAGTATCTCTCCAATTGGCATCGAACCAACCCCGTTGTCGATAGCCATCGCCATCCCCGTAAGAACTTCTAGCGCCGGCCTCCTGGCCGGCTTTAGCGTGGGCCTCCCGGCTCACGCCCACTCTACGCCGATAGGAAAAATGCTTTAGAACCGCTATCAGTGCAAGCACTTTCACACCCCAAACCAGCACTTTGGTGCACAAAAGTGCGTCAAAAATGCACGTTTTTTGCGCTGTTTTCGGCACTAAAACGGCCTTAGAACACCCTTGTTTGCACTATTCTTCACGCGTTTGCCTGAACAGATTGGCACATGCTACGAACCGCTCGCGAGCCCCTTTTCACTTGTCCTCGGGTGTGCAGGGTGCGTATTTAACGACAGGCACGGCGGACGGTACCGCCGGTCTCCTGACCGGGGTTCCCGGCGACAGGTCCTCGTCGCTGGGGTGGTGACCGGCTGTCGTGCGGGCGTCCTCGCCCGCACTGCCGAGAGCTAAAAGCTGAAAGCTGAGAGCTAGAAGCTGGCAGCTAGCAGCTAGCCCTTCCCCTTTCTGCTAGCATCCCTCTTGGAGACTTTTCCTCTATGGACGCTCTTACCAGTGCGGGCCTCGGCGCCCGCCGCAATGAAGATATCGCGCTCGATCTGCTCAAGTTTGTAGCCGCCACGGCCGGCGTGGGCCGCCCAGCCGCGCCCTCAACCGGATTCAGCGGCTCGGCCGTGCCCAAGCCCGAGGAGCACGTGACCCAGTTGCTGGAGCTCTACAGCCGCTGCCTCAAGGCCGTTGAAGGCAAAGGGCCGGAGCCGGATGCAGCCGGAAAAGGGTTTGCGGCAGGAGTGGAAAAATAGCCAGCGAACCCATCCTCCGTGTCGCCGTCGCCGGGGCCGGCGCCTTTGGACGCAACCACCTGCGTGTCTATCGCGAGCTCGAGACCGACGGCCCCGGCGTCGCTCTTGTGGCCGCCGTCGAGCCGGACTCCACTCGCGCCGCCGATGCCGCCTCGAAGTATGCAATCCCTGTATTTTCAACAGTTTACGAGTTACTTGCGGCCAATCTCAACCTGGACGCCGCAACCGTTGCCGTGCCCACAGTCCACCACCACGCCGTAGCCTCGCCGCTGCTCCAGGCGGGCCTGGACCTGCTGGTCGAAAAACCGCTGGCCGCCAACCTGGCCGAAGCCGACGACCTGATTGAACTCGCAGCCAAGGGAAACCGCATCCTCCAGCCCGGGCACCTGGAGCGCTTCAACCCCGCCGTATTGGCCGTCGAGCCCAAACTCCGCCGCCCCATGTTTTTTGAGGCTCACCGGCTTTCCGTCTTCACCCCGCGCTCGCTCGATGTGGATGTGGTGCTCGACCTGATGATCCACGACCTGGACATCGTGCTCACCTTCGCCGCCTCGCCGGTCCGCGAAGTTCGCGCTGTCGGCCTGCCCATCCTCTCGCCCAAGGTCGATATCGCCAACGTCCGCGTCGAGTTCGAATCCGGCTGCGTGGCCAACTTCACCGCCTCGCGCGTCTCCACGGAGAAGGTGCGAAAGCTGCGCTTCTTCGAGCCGCGACAGTATGTCTCCATCGACTACGCGCGCCGGGATGTGCTGGTGATTCGCGTGGATTCGGGCGCAAAGAACGCTTCGCAGGCCGACCTGATTGCGTCTCTTCCGCCGAAGGTTGCCGCAATGCTGCCGCCGGGAATCACTGACGCAATCGCGTCAGGCAAGATCGACCTAAAGAAAACCGATCCAGCATTGATCGCCCAGTTTGCCGCAATGGCAAACATCGATCCAGCGGTAATCGCAAAGCTCATCCATCCTGCCGAGTCGCAACCCGGCCTCAGCTTCTCCAATCCAGCCGTCACCCCCGGCGAGCCGCTCCGGCTTGAGCTTCTATCCTTCCTGGAATCAGTGCGTTACCGCCGCGAGCCCCGCGTCACCGCCCGCCAGGGCCGCAATGCGCTGGCGCTTGCACTGGAGATACAGGCCACCATGGCCGCCCATGCGCAGCGCGCCGAGCTTGAAGACTTCTTCACACCCAGCGCCTAGCAGCCTATAGAGAGACTTTTTTTCAGCGCCCGGCGCGTCGCCGTAGGTGGTGTTAAATGCACAGGCTACGATGTGAAAAAATCCCCGCGCAGCATGTGCTAATGTGTTCCGGCAAACGTGTGACAAATAGTGCATTTTGGCGCATATTAAGGCTGTTTAAGCGCAAATAAGAGCGTTTTTGATGCATTTCGGCGTGCAAAATTGCGCTGGTAAACGTCCAGAAAACGATGAAAGTGCTAGCACTGATATCACTCATGGTTCCACAAAATGGCGCGTCCTGACGCGTTTTGCGCACCCGTTTTCAACTCTCAGCAATCACACGGGACCCCCGACCCTGGGCCCTGTGGCGTTTTTCCAGGACCGATCCTGCTAGACCGCGGGCCTCTTCCTGCCAATTGAGGTCCGCAGTCTCCCCGGTCCCCAAGTGCGAGGGACTGGGCGCACCCTCATCGTGGTCTGGAAAGGGCACCGGGACCGGGACCACCCGCCCGGAGGACGACTGGCTCAAAGCCACGAACTTAACGCCGCATTTGGAGTGCCGAGGGGAGCTAGCCCGATAGTCATTTTGCGTTTTATCATTGCAGGCATGGATGGCCGTCTTCCTCTGCCGACCCTTCTTTCGCAGACGCTGGTCGCTTTCATCGTCGAGTTCGACAACGAATTTGAGCATCGGACCCCACACCGCACGGGCTTATTGGGGGCGACCGGCGGGCGCTTCTCGCCCTGGCTGGTGTCGATGGCGATGTTGGCCAAGGTGCTGCGGCACGTTGACGAAGAAGGAACAACTTTCGACGAGTTGAAGCGGCGGACGGGGCTAAAGGCCCAGCAACTGAACCAGTGGCTGACGCGGTTGAGCGCGTGGTGGGGCTATCTCATGGTCGGCAACGGGCTGCCATGGAACAGCAAGCGGCTGCCGGCTGCGGGGTTGATCTTTCGACCGACGCCGGGAGGTCTGAAGGCGATCCAGGAGTTTAGACCGCTCGAGGGGATTATCGAGAAGCGCTGGGTGAGGCGGTTTGGGCTGGAGGAGGTGAGCCGACTTCGGGAGGCGCTGATAGAGGTGGCTGGGCAAGTGGCGGCTGGGCTGCCGGACAGTTTGCCGATTCTGGGCTTTGGGTTGTTTAGCGCGGGCCCGGATCGGGAAGCGGAGTTGAGGCCGGCGGGAGATGAGGCTCCGATCTCAGAACTGGGGCTTGCGGGGCTGCTTTCCAAGGTGCTGCTGGCTTTTGCGGTGGAGTTCGAGCGGGTTTCGCCTGTTTCGCTGGCCAGCTGCGCCAATGTGCTGCGGTTAACGCCGGATGAAGGCATTCGTCTGCGGGATCTGCCACGCCTTAGTGGCGTGTCAAAAGAGTCGATAGGGATGGCGCTGACCTTTCTGGAAGCTCGGGGCTACGCGCATGTGGGAATGGAGGCGGGCAAGGGCAAGTGGCTGCGGCTGACGGAACTGGGCGTTCGGGCGCGGGAACGGTACCCAATCCTGGTGGGTGGAATCGAGGAACGCTGGCGGGGGGCACTGGGCGCGGACGTGTTTGACGCGCTGCGTGAGCCATTGGAGCGGATGGTTGGCGCGTATGACGGCCCCTGGACCGGGCTGTTCGAGGGGATGAAGCCGTATCCCGCGGGTTGGCGGTCGTATGTCCCGGTGCCGGAGAATTTGCCGCATTTCCCCATGATTCTGCACCGCGGCGGATATCCCGATGGCAGTTGACGCCGGTTTTCGGTATACTGGTTAGAGCCTCAAGAGGACGGGGAAG
>Ga0182012_10005892_pt1 | contig 12569 bp, 10 predicted proteins | sample 612S2SmetaG_FD_120486 | JGI IMG/M metagenome (GOLD analysis project Ga0182012, IMG submission 120486) | Permafrost microbial communities from Stordalen Mire, Sweden - 612S2S metaG | ecosystem: Environmental > Terrestrial > Soil > Wetlands > Permafrost | place: Sweden: Stordalen | collected...
CAATGTGCCTTTCCACTCGGTGACGGACACCGAGGCCCAGTTCGACCGGGTCCGGGCGGCCTGCGCGCAGGTCGACCGGGACCCGGGCACCATCGAGCTGTCGGCCGCTCAGGTCGTCTGTTGCGGGGCTGACGAGGCCGACGTCGCCACCAGGGCCCGGGCAATAGGCCGGGAGGTCGACGAACTGCGGGTCAACGGCGCCGCCGGCACTCCCGACGAGGTGGCGGCGCGCCTGCGGGCGTTCGGAGCCGCCGGTGCGGGTACCGTCTACCTTCAGGTACTCGACCTTGGGGATCTCGACCATCTTCGGCTCCTCAGCGAAAGGGTGCTGCCCGAGCTCGGCTGACACGGAAACCGGCCGGGGGGCCTTCGGCCCGGAGCGGAGCCCCACCCGGAGCGGCGAACCCGCCCCATCCCGGTCAGCCAGCCATCCCCGGTGAGACCCTGGCCGCCACCCGGTTCAGCGCATGGACGTTGGGGGCGCGTGCGGTACCGCACGGCCCCGGGCATGAACACGGGGTCGCGCCACCTGGGGGAGCCTGACTCGGGCCACCGTGTCCCCGCCGACCGCAACGCAGCCGTGGACAGTCGGGCAGGCCAGTGCGGTGAGTGCCAGCGGGGTGTACTGGGTCGACGATGGGGTGAAGGTGGCGCCACCGTCACGGCTGCTCGCCACTGCCCCCGTGCCGACGGCCGGTGTCCCGACCCAATCGGTCCCCACCACAGCACAGATCGATCGGGAGGGGCAGTCGATCCCGTACATGTCGTCAACGGGTTGGGGGCCCGCCGACATGACCCAGGTGTGCCCGCCGTCGTGGCTGGCCAAGAGTGCGCCGCGCGCCGGTACCACGGAGCTCACCGTGGTCGAGGTCGTGCCGACGGCCAGGCACGAGCTGATGGTCGCACAGCCCACCCCTTGCACCAGGCCGGCTCCACTGGGCACGGCGGCTGCAGTCCACGTCTCCCCGCCGTCGGTGCTTACCGCCACGGCTCCCTGCCCGTGGCCGGCGGTCGTGGCGGTGAAACCCGTAACCAGGCAGGAGGCGCCGGCCACACAGCTGAGATTCCCTGCATCCTCCAGCCCGGGGGGGAGATTGCCCTCCCTGTCCCACGTGAGCCCGAAGTCGGTGGAGTCGGCCGACCAGAAGGTGGTCCCGTCACTCGCGATCGCAGTGCACTCGGCAATGCCGGCGCACTCGATACTGGTGATGATGACAGCGCCGGTCGGGACGGAGACCTGGGCCCACGAGGCGCCGGCATCGTGCGTGGTGAGCACGATGCCGGCGGTACCCGAGCCGCTCAGGCCGACGGTCATGCAGAGACGGGTGCTGGGGCACGAGATGCCGGTCAGAGTGGGGAGAGGTGTGAGCGTGAGTTGTTGTGCCGCCCAGGTCTTGCCACCGTCGGCCGTGGCGTCGACAACCGCGGCCGATGGTGGGCCAAGCGGCGTGGGACCGTCCAGGGCGGACGGCGCCGGCGCGCCGACGGCCCAGCAGCGTTCGGCATTGGCGCACGATACGGCATCGAGCTGACCGGTTCCGGCCGGAGCGGGTTCGCCCAGCACGGCCGGGGTGTCCGTGCGCTGACCCAAGACGAGGGGTTTGTCGGGCCGTTTCGGGGGTGTCGTCGTCATGCAGGCGGCCGCGGTTAGTCCGAGGGCTACCAGCGCCGCGACCCGGCGACTGATGCCAGGCCGCGTGGCGCGCCAGGGTCGCCGTGGGAAGTCGGAGGGCACCGCGGGAGGACAATAGTGGTGGGCACACAGCTACTCGTTGCACCTTTGGCTACCCTCGCTTCCGTGAACTGGGTCGATCTGCTGATCATCGCATTGATGCTCTTGGCAGCGGTCCATGGGCTCCGGCTCGGGGCGCTGGTCCAGATCCTGACCTTTGGGGGCTTCTGGCTGGGACTCCTGCTCGGCACCGTGGTCTGGGTGCATGCCCTGTCGTTCATCCACCAAGACAATGAACGCGCCGGTATCACGGTCGTCGCTGTTCTCATCACGGCCGGGGGGTTGGCGGCCGTCGGCCGGACGGCGGGGACCTACAGCAACGTCACGCTGCGCCGCCTTCACCTGGGAGCGGTCGATGCCGCGCTCGGTGTGGGCGTCGCCGTGGTCGCCGTGCTGCTCTCGTCGTGGCTCGTGGCCAGCGTCATCCTGTCGCCCAACAGCCGGTTCACCTGGCTCAGCTCGGCTGTGGCGCGCTCCGACATCCTTCATTCGGTCGACCGGGTCCTGCCTCAGGCGCCCCCTGTCTTCAGCGACCTGCAGAACTACCTCAACGAGCAGGGCTTTCCCCAGGTCTTCTCCACCTTGACCCCGCCTCTGACGGGAACCGTCAGCACACCGGGGTCTGTCGCCACCAAGGATCTAGCCGATCCGGCGATCCAGTCGACGGTCAAGGTCCTCGGCGCTGCCTGCGGCAACGAGCAGGAGGGCTCAGGCTTCGTCGTGGGCCAGGGCATGGTGGTGACCAACGCCCACGTGGTCGCCGGGGAGAGCGCCACCCAGGTCGTCGTCGACGGAGCGTCCTACGCCGCAACCGTCGTGCTCTTCGACCCGACGTTCGACCTGGCGGTGCTGCGCACCGACGCGCCGCTCGGGCCGGTCCTCACGATCGATCCCGACGAGGTGCCCCGGGGCACGCAGGCCGCCATCGTCGGTTACCCCGAGGATGGCCCCCTCCTCACTGGTTCCGCCGGGGTGACGGGCGAAGTGACCGCAACCGGTCGCGACATCTACAACCAAGGCGCGGTCACGCGCAGCGTCTATGTGCTCGAGGCGAACGTGCGCCCTGGCAATTCGGGCGGGCCGGTGGTGATCGCCGGGGGCGAAGTGGTCGGCGTGGTCTTCTCGCGCTCCACGGTGTACCCCGACGTGGGATATGCATTGACATCACCGGGCGTCCTGGCTCGGGTCAGGTTGGCCGAGTCACGGCAGGTGCCCGTGAGCACCCAGAAATGCGCAGATGCGTAGGGAAGGCAGAATGAAGCCATGACGCAGCGCATCGAGGACTACGCCGTGATCGGCGACCTTCACACGGCGGCCATCGTTGGCCGAAACGGCTCGGTCGATTGGCTGTGCCTGCCCCATTTCGACTCCCCGTCGTGCTTCTCCCAGCTCCTCGGGGACGCATCCCACGGGTTCTGGCAACTGGCCCCGGCGGGAGGTGAGTCCGCCATTGTGGCGAGCCGACGCAGCTACCGGAAGGACTCCTTGGTCCTCGAGACCGAGTTCGACACCGCAACGGGAACGGTGCGGATCACCGACTGCATGCCCATGCGGGACTCGCACCCCCATGTGGTCCGACTGGTCGAAGGCATAGCGGGCGTGGTCGACATGCACATGGACCTCGCCGTCCGCTTCGACTACGGGGAGATAGTGCCGTGGCTCACGTCGACCGATGGCTTGATCCGCATGACGGCCGGCCCCGACGCTGTGGCGTTATGGCATCTGGTCGAGGCCGTCGGTCACGACATGCACACCGTCTCCGACTTCTCCGTGCGCGAGGGCCAACGATTCCCTTTCACGTTCGTGTGGTACCCGTCCCACGAGGATCCGCCACCTCCGCTCGACGCCTACTACGCCATCAATTTGACGGACGCCTATTGGAAGGAGTGGGCCGGTCGCTGCACGTACGAGGGCGAGTACCGCGATGCCGTTGTTCGGTCACTCATTACGTTGAAGGCCTTGACCTACGAGCCAACCGGCGGGATCGTCGCCGCCGCCACCACCTCCTTGCCCGAAGCCGTAGGAGGGACGCGGAACTGGGACTACCGCTACTGCTGGTTGCGCGACGCCACGCTCACGCTGGAATCACTCATGCGCGGTGGCTATTTCGACGAGGCCATGGCCTGGCGCGACTGGTTGCTGCGCGCCGTGGCGGGCGACGTGGCGCGCCTCCAAATCATGTACGGACCGGCCGGCGAGCGCCGGCTCGACGAATGGGAGGCGTCGTGGCTGCCGGGTTACGAAGCCTCCGCTCCGGTGCGCATCGGCAACGCGGCCTCGGGGCAATACCAGCTCGATGTGTACGGCGAGGTGATGTCGGCACTGTTCGAGTCCGCCCACAGCGATGGTGTGCAGAGCAGGGCCGCCTGGGCGCTGCAGACCCAGCTGGTCGAATTCCTCCGGACCGGCTGGAGCGAACCGGACGACGGGATCTGGGAAGTGCGCGGTCCCCGTCGGCACTTTACGCATTCCAAGGTGATGGCCTGGGTGGCGGTCGACCGAGCGGTCAAGACGCTGGAGGAGTGGCCCGACCTGGAGGGCCCGCTGGAGGAATGGCGCGAGCTGCGCCACCAGATATTCACCGAGGTGTGCGAAAAGGGCTACAACAAAGAGGTCGGCGCCTTCACGCAGTACTACGGGTGCGACCAACTCGATGCCAGCGTCCTCATGATCCCACTGGTGGGCTTCCTGCCGGCCACGGACCCCCGGGTGATCAGCACGGTCGAGGCGGTGGAGAGGCAACTGGTCGACCATGGCTTCGTCCTGCGTTACCGCACAGCCGATGACGGGGCGGTCGACGGCTTGACCGGGCGCGAGGGCGCATTCCTCGCCTGCTCCTTCTGGCTGGTCGACTGCCTGCACATGATTGGGCGGACCGATGATGCCGCGAAGCTCTTCGAGCGCCTGCTGTCGTTGCGTAACGACCTCGGACTGCTCTCTGAGGAGTACGACGCCATAGACGGCCGCCTGGTCGGCAACTTCCCCCAGGCGTTCTCCCACGTCTCGTTGGTCAACTCTGCCTGTCGCCTGACCGGGCACGACGCGCTTGCCACGGCGCCGGCGGAGACAACGCACCGCCGGCGTATCGTTGACCACACGGTCTCACTGGTGCCCGCCCTGTCCCGTTCGCCCAAACACAAGCGGCCCCACATCACCAAGCGCCGTGGCGCCGCCACCCCCTGAGCGCCGTAGCGCTCTTTTCCAACGACGAAGAGGAAGGACCACCCATGAAGGCACTCACCGTCATACCGCTCAAGGCCGGGTCAGCCGAGCTCACCGAGGTTGAGGAGCCGCCGCAGACAGACGGGCCGGTGTTGGTGGAGACGCTGGCGGTCGGCATCTGCGGTACCGACATAGAGATCCTCTCGGGCGCCTATGGATGGGCTCCGCCCGGCCGTGAGCGGCTCGTGCTCGGCCATGAGTCACTCGGCCGCGTGCTCGAGGCACCTGACGGCGCTCCGGTGAGCAAGGGCGATCTGGTTGTCGGGATCGTCCGGCGTCCCGACCCGGTGCCTTGCGCAAACTGTGCCGTGCTGGAGTGGGACTTCTGCCGCAACGGGCTGTACACCGAACGCGGCATCAAAGAGCATGACGGGTACCTGTCCGAGCGGTACCGGATCACGCCCGACTTCGTGGTCAAGGTCGATCCCACGCTGGGAATTCTGGGCGTTCTGTTGGAGCCCACCAGCGTGGTGGCCAAGGCCTGGGAGGAGGTTGACCGCGTCGGGGGTCGGGCCCACTGGGATCCCAAGACGGTGCTCGTGACCGGGGCTGGGCCGATCGGGCTGTTGGCAGCGCTGCTCGGTGTCCAACGCGGCCTCGAGGTCCACGTGCTCGACCAGATGAGCGCCGGCCTCAAGCCTGACCTCGTGCGCGATCTCGGAGCGACCTACCACTCGGGGACCGTGGCCGACGCCGTCGCTGATCCCGACGTGGTGATCGAATGCACCGGAGTGGCCTCTCTCGTGTTGGACGCGATGACCCACGTCGGGATCGGCGGGGTCGTCTGCCTCACCGGAGTGTCATCGGGTGGGCACACCGTCATGGTCGACGAGGGGGCGCTCAATCGCAGCATGGTGCTGGAGAACGTGGCCGTCGTGGGCTCCGTCAACGCGAACCGTCGGCACTACGAGGCCGCTGCCGCCGCCCTTGGCAAAGCCGATCGGAGCTGGCTGGGCCGTCTGGTGAACAGGCGGGTCCCGCTTGAGCAGTGGCAACAGGCCGTCCAGCGCGATCCGGACGACGTCAAGGTCATCATCACGGTCAATCCCGAGTGAGTGGCTCTCATCCCCATTCGGGGCGCGCAGAGCACCATGGCGCAGCGCCGCCGATGGTGCCGGTTCCGCGGACCGTCGCCCCCGGAGTTCTCGAGATTGACACCCTGCTCGGCGGGTGGGACCGGGTGACGGCCGGGTACCTGATCGAAGGTCCGGCACCCGTCCTCATCGAGACCGGGAGCCAGTCCTCGGTACCCGTCCTACTGGCGGCACTCGAACAGGTGGGGGTCGGCCCGGCAGACCTGGCCGGCATCGCCGTCACCCACATCCACCTCGATCACGCCGGCGGGGTGGGAGATGTCGCTCGGGCCTTCCCTTCGGCCACCGTCTACGTCCACGAAAAAGGGGCGCGCCATCTGGCGGACCCGTCGCGGCTTATCGACTCCGCCGCCCGTGTCTACGGCCCGCTGCTGGACTCCCTCTACGGCCGGATGGACCCGACGGACGCGGCACGCCTCCACGTGGTGGCTGACGGCGAGGAGATCGCAGTGGGTGCGGGTCGGACCCTGGTGGCGGTGGACTCACCCGGCCATGCCAAGCACCACGTCGGGTTTCACGACTCACAGAGCGGAGTCCTTTTCGCCGGGGATGCGATCGGCGTCCGGCTGCCAGATGCCGGGGTGCTCCGACCGGCCACGCCGCCGCCGGACTTCGACCTCGCCTTGGCCCTCAACTCGCTCCAGAAGTTCGCGACGCGACGCCCCTCAGCGATTGCCCTTGCACACTATGGCGTGCTCGACGCTCCCAATGAGCTGTTGGTCGAGGCCGACGACGCCTTGCGGCGGTGGGCCGAGACAGCGGAGGCCGCCTTTCGCGAGGGGGTAGACATCGCCGGAGCGCTTTCCGACCGCTTCGATGCCTCGCTCCAAGGTGTTGACCAAGTCCACCGGGAGAAGCTCGAGACCTTGAACGGCGTCCACTCCAATGCGGCAGGGTTCCGCCGGTGGTTGGAGGGCCGCGCCGCCGCGACGTGACCGCAGGTGCAGCTGCGGGGCCGTCCCGGGCCTCCTCAGGCCTACTCGACCACCATTTTGGAGCGAAGCTCTTCTTGACGGACCTCGAAATCGTCCAAGGAGATGCGACCATCCGCCAGATCCTCGTGGAGTGCGGCAAATTGCTCGAGCAGGCGGGTCTGATCGACCGCTTCACCATTGGAGCTGCTCACCTCGGGACCGTCTGCCGCCTTGTCCTCACGGCGTGACAGCCGATCGTCCATCTTTGCCCGGGCCCGATCCTTCTTGGCCTGATCGCGCTGTAGTTTTCCAAATGTCGAACGTGCGCGTGCCACGGTGACTCCTTTCCGGTCGTAGCGACGACCAGGTGTTGCCGACAGAACGCCTGTCCTGCCGTGACGACTTCGTCAGGGATGCAACGGGTCAACTCGACCCGAGGGCGGAGGGAGTGGGATTCGAACCCACGGTACCCATGAGGCACAACGGTTTTCGAGACCGTCCGATTCGGCCACTCTCGCATCCCTCCGGAGGAGATCCTAGTCGCTACGTCCCGGTCCAGCGGCTCCGGGGGCGGAGGATGGCGCCCTCTTTCCGGCAAAGAACGAGGTCAGGAGGGCTGTGCACTCTACGGCACGCACACCCGCGGTGACAGCAACCTCATGGTTGAGGCGCGGGTCGCTGCACAGGTTGTAGAGCGTCCCGCACGACCCCCAACGGGGGTCTGCGGCCCCGAACACCAACCGCCCCAGCCGGGATGCCACCAGCGCGCCGGCGCACATTGGGCAGGGCTCCAGTGTCACTACCAGGGTCACGGAGCTCAGTCTCCAGCCTCCGAGTGCAATGGCGGTATCGCGCAGCGCCAGCACCTCGGCGTGCGCGGTGGGGTCGCCGGTGCGCTCGCGCTCGTTATGGCGGGCCGAGATGATCTGACCATCGACCAGGGTGACGGCCCCTACCGGCACGTCATCGTGTTCGAGCGCGGCCCGGGCCTGGGCCAGAGCCGCGGCCATGGCAGCGTCGTCACTGAGGAGGAGTGGGGGTCCGGGGACTTGTGAATTCGTGATGCCCCTTTATACGTCGTCCCCCGTGGTCGGGTAGGACATCGTCCCTAGGTCGGGTAGGACATCGTCCCTAGGTCGGGTAGGACGACGTAGGTGACATTCCAAGATCCTTCCGGACCAGGTTCTCCGCCGTCTGGGTCTGCGTGGCCAGCGCATGAAGCTGTGTGTACCAGGAGCTCAGTTCGACCTGACTCGTCGAGGAGATGGAGTCGAGAAAGGAGATGAGAGCCTTGGTCCGCAACGTGACGTCCTCGGCCTGTACGGCAACTGATTGGGGCCAGGCCAGGAAATGCGTCCTGAAGTTGAAGGTGTTGAGTGCCGTCGAATAGGGGGTCACCTCCTGAGCGACTTGCGCAACCGTTTGGTTGCTGCCGCTGGCCAGGGCGCGGGTCACTGTCTCGTTGGCCACATCGAGCTGGGCGGAGGCCGCAGCGAAGGCGGCCCTGACCGAACTGCTGACCGGGATCGTCGCGACGGGAGCGGACCCGTCTGGCTTTACCGTGGTCGGGGTCAGGGAGCCCGGATCGGAGCCGGACGCAGTAATTCTGATAATGGTCACGATGACGACGACAATGACCACAGCGAGTATCCATGGCACCAACTTGACGAGCCGTTGGCGCACGGCGACAGCCAACGGTGTGGGTTCGGCGGGGCCGCTCTGCAGTTTTGGCTCGTCCACCTCCGGCGGCTCGTCGGGAGCCACGGCGTCGGTGTACATCCGTTGGGCGAGGGACATGGCGGCTGGAGAGCCGCCTTTGGGAGCCGTCCACGGAGGCTGACGGTCCGGTCCGCCCGTAGGGGGGGTCGTCTCCACCTCCGCAGGCGGCGCCGGGGGAGGTGGGTCAGCTGGCTTGGCCTCCAAACGCTGGGCCTGGGGCGGCGGCATCGGCTGCATTTGCTCGGGTGTCTGAACGGGCGCCGGCGGCGGCGGGCCACCGGCAAGCCGAGCCTGCAAGCTCTCGGCGCGGGTCGGTGGCATCGGCTGCTTATGCTCGGGAGTCTGGACAGGCGCCGCGGGCGGCGACGGGGGCAGGACGGAGTGCCGCTCCTCTGGCCGATGAGGGCGGGGTGGCTGCACCGGGGGCTGTTGCCCGGGTAGGACAGGCGCCGCGGAGGGCGGAGAGGGCACGACGGGGCGCCGCCCTTCTGGGCGCTGCTGTTCAGGCCGCGGAGGGCGGGGCGGCTGCACGGGATCGGTTCGCTCGGGAACCTGCACCGGTGCGACGGCTGGTTTTTTGGTGCTGACGTCAGCCGAACGCCAATCCCACGTCTGGATGAAGTCCTTGAGTGCCGCAAGGCGTTGGTCCGTCGTAATTCCGGACCGCGCGGACAACGAGAACGGGTTCGCGGTGCCCGGGCCCGGCGCGAGCGGATCAGGGTCGAACCCTTGTCCTCTGTCTTCCGCAGTCACGTCCATCGGATCATTCGGGTCACATCGCGCACCTGGTCAGGGCGGTCGGAGAGCACGCCGTCACGAGCACACTTTATGTCATTTGATGCCCGAATGGCCGTCGTGTCCAGGTACCTCGCTCGAAGACGCGTCGTCGTTGCCTGGCGTTCCTCTTGCGTTCCTCGTGCGATGATGGCACCGGAGCTTAAGAGCCACATAAAAAGTACACGCTTCCAAAACGGCTAATCGTGGCGGGAATTATCCTTCATTGCGGCGGTTGCCGGCACCGCCGGCCCGACGTCACCCGACGTTTAACTGGTCGTCACTCCCGGTTCATGTCCTGAAGATGATGCGCAGGTCGGGTTGCTATTATTGCGCCATGCGGCCGACCGTCATGGACGAGGCTGAGCGTCAACTACGCCTACAGGCAAGCACGTCGGGACTAGCCGATCGGGTTCCCCTCGTCTCCGCCAGGGATCTCGTCTCGAAGGGACAGCGCAACCTCGTCATCGGGATCGTCTTCCTCATTGCGGTGGGACTGGTGTTTTCTCTCCAAATGACCTTGACCGTCGTCATCGCCTTCTTCACGATGGTGTACGTCATTGCCGTCACCTACAGGGTCGTCCTCTTCATGCGGTCGTCGAAGAGCGACTCGGTCGAGATCGTGAGCGACGAGGAGGCCCTGAGCGTTCCCGAAGTTGACCTGCCGTCGTATACGGTCATGATTCCCGCCTATAGGGAAGTTTCGATCATCAGCAAGCTGATCCACAACATTGCTCAGATCGACTATCCGGTCGATCGGCTCGAGGTGGTGCTCTTGATCGAAGAAGACGACGAGGAGACCCTCGAAGTCTTGCGTGACAGCGATCCAGGGTTGCAGTTCAAGCTGGTTCTGGTCCCGGCGGGCGAACCCCGCACGAAGCCCAAGGCGCTCAACTACGGCCTGACACTTGCCCGTGGGGACCTGGTCGCGATCTTCGACGTCGAAGACGCACCCGATATCCTGCAACTCCGCCGGGCCGCAGTTGCGTTCCGACGGTTCGGCCCAGAGGTCGCCTGCCTACAGGCCAAGTTGTCGTACGGAAACGTGAGACAGAACATCATCACCAGATGGTTCACCATCGAATACGCAATGTGGTTCTCGTTCTTCCTCCCGGGGTTGGTCGTGGCGAATGCGCCGATTCCCCTGGGCGGTACGTCGAACCATTTTCGTAGGGCTGCCTTGCGTGAGCTCGGCGGATGGGATCCCTACAACGTCACCGAGGACTGTGATCTGGGTATTCGGATGTTTCGCGAGGGCTACCAGATCAGAATCCTCCAATCGGTCACCTTGGAGGAGGCCAATAGTGACTTCGTGAACTGGGTAAAGCAACGGTCCCGTTGGTACAAGGGGTACTTGCAGACCTTTCTGATCCATCTGCGTTCGCCGGTCGAGGTAACGAACGAAATGGGTTTGAGAGGAGTCGGCCATTTGAGCGCCTTCGTCGGAGGTACGCCGATCCTGGCCATCGTCAATCCAATATTCTGGTTCCTCACCGTCGTCTGGTTCGTGGCTCACCCAGCCCTCCTCCTGCAGATAATTCCTGCGCCCGTCTACTACGTGAGCCTCGTGCTGTGGACATTCGGAAACTTCACCCTTTGGTATCTGACCATCCTTATCGCCCGTCACACGGCGCGAGTCGGGTTGGTGCTCGCCGGCGTTCTCGTGCCTCTCTACTGGGTGATGATGTCAATCGCCGCGGTTAAAGCCGGATGGCAACTCGTCGTGACTCCCTCGTTCTGGGAGAAGACATCTCACGGCCTCACGGCCGTCTCCGAATCGCCCCTCCCAATGCCAACGCGCACTGAGGGTTCTCGCGATGATCAGGCCAGGACGGGGTCAGCCGCTTAGGTCCGTTTTGATCGGCTCCGTACCCTGGTCGAAAGCCGGCGGATAGGTTGAGCCATCGCCTCCAAGTCCTGACGGTGGGAGCGTTCTGCTTTTAGCTACGAGGCTTGCGGACCACAGTCAACCCTCGAATTCCGAACGGCAGTTCTGCCCGCCGGGTCAGGAGCCACTGCTCAGTTCCACAGGCGAATCGGAAGAGCGATGATTCCTTGGTGTCGCCATAGTCCCGTCTGACCCTGTCTTCGAGGTCCGACCCGACCAAATGATCGAAGAGCAACCGGTTCCGCTTCTTCACCAACCAGAATGCCGGGTATACGACCGTTCCGAGGTTGAAATCTGCTTCCACAGTGAGTCCGACACTCGAAGCTTTCGCCGCCATCTCCCCTCGTGCGTAGCGTCGCTCGTGGTGGAGGAAGCGGTCGTAATAGTCGTAGAGGTGGGGTGCGGTCGGGACCACCAGCACGGCGGTGGCGCCCGGGCGCAACACACGGCGTATTTCCGCCAGGGCGGTTATGTCATCGGCGATATGTTCGAGAAGGTTGGCACTCACGACAGCGTGCGCGCAGTCATCAGGCAGAGGCAACCGGCAGGCGTCGGCCTGCGCCAGCGTCACGCCGGGAAGGGTGGCGCGGGCCTTGTGCAACCCAGAAAGGATCAGGTCGAGCCCAATTAAGCGGGCCGACGGATAGGAAGTCCTCAGATCCTCCAAGAGGTACCCGGTTGAACAGCCAACTTCGACGATGGTTGACGTCGGGTGCAGAAGACCAATGCGGGAGAGAATCGTTCGCCGTGTCAGCTTTTCGATGGGATGGTCCCGCGTAGACTCTTCGTGAAATTCTTCGAGTTCCTCCGACCAGTTGGCCGGGATGTCACCGTGTGGGGTTGCAAGCACGGTCGAGCTAGTCATTCCAAGTCTCCAAACATGTGATGGACGATATTGCTGCGAAACCCCCGACGCTCATTGAAGGAACTCTTCGATTAGTTCGGGCCGTGTTGGGTGTGGAATCTGTAGGCCGTCGCCCGGAAGAGAATGAGCCTCACGAAACCAGCTACTGCGGTGCCGAGCAATATCGCCAGTGCCTCGTTGACTACCGACAACACCCCTGCGAGTTCCTCGACGCTCAGAGCAAAGGTCGTGAGCGCGATGCCGGTGAGGAAGGCGAGGCAAGCTGCGGTTGCCCCGTGACGCATACGCATCCCGCTCTGAGGCCCGAAGGTGAAGCGGACGTGAGCGATGGTGCTGCCGATGGTGCATAGAGCGAATGCCG
>Ga0182012_10005893_pt1 | contig 12568 bp, 12 predicted proteins | sample 612S2SmetaG_FD_120486 | JGI IMG/M metagenome (GOLD analysis project Ga0182012, IMG submission 120486) | Permafrost microbial communities from Stordalen Mire, Sweden - 612S2S metaG | ecosystem: Environmental > Terrestrial > Soil > Wetlands > Permafrost | place: Sweden: Stordalen | collected...
CACTACTCTGGGTCATGACGTCCTCCTTGATGTTTTGGGTTTCCAAGCCCGTCAACGACATCAGGAGGACGTCTTTTTCATCAACAATCTTCGGCATAGCTCTCTTACTACGCCGTGCGTGCGGGGGCGTTTGTGTCTGCTCGCGAAACTAGTCGTTCTGGAAGTAGCTGAGCAGGCGCAGGATCTCCAGGTACAGCCAGACCAGGGTCACGGTGAGGCCGAGAGCGATACCCCAGGCGGCCTTTTCCGGAGCACCGGCACGGATCATCTGGTCCGCGGCGTCGAAGTCGATCAGGAAGCTGAACGCCGCGATGCAGATCATGACCAGCGAGAAGATGATCGCAATCGGTCCACCGCTGCGCAGGCCCAGGCCCTGACCGCCGCCGACACCGAACATCGCCAGCAAGAAGTTGCCGAGCATGAGGAAAACCGCGCCGAATAACGCGGCAACCACCATTCGGGTGAACTTCGGGGTGACACGGATGGCACCGGTTTTGTAGACGACGAGCATGCCGAAGAACACTCCGAAGGTGCCGAGGATGGCCTCCCCGATCATCGTCCCGGCGTTCATCGACTTGCCGGCGAGGGATACCTGGAACGTCAGCAACAGCGAAATGGCGCCCAGTGCCAGGCCCTCGAGCACCGCGTAGCCGAGCACGATGGCAGGGCTGTCCTGCTTGCGGCCGAACGTGGCGATCATCACCAATACGAAGCCGCCCAGCGCGCCGATAAGGGTCAACGGAGCTGCCAGCTGCGGACTGGCTTCAGCCAGGAAGAAGGACACGACGGCCGAGAACATCAACACGGCCAGCGTGATGCCTGTCTTGGTGACAACGTCGTCGATGGTCAGGGGGCGTGAAGCCTTGGTCTCCTGATAGGGAGCAGCGTAGGGGTCGGCTTGGTGATACCCCTGCTGCACCTGCGCCGCGCCGGTACCGAATTGCGCGTATCCGCCCCGCCCTTTAGGCAGGGAACGAAAAACCGGGTTGCTAGTCTCCCGCACCGTCGGATCCTCTCTGATGGCTGTGGCTCGAGTTGTACGAACACAAGAGCTGTAAGAACACAATGTCAACGATCAACGGGCCGCCCGTGTTCCCGGCGGATGTTGGCGTCGGGGATAAACATAAACCCTTACCCGCGAGCAGCGCTGCACTGGCAACGATCTAGATTGCTGGTCGAGGCTCGGGCAGCCCCCTGGGCAGCTTCTTTAGGGAATAGTTCCAGGCAGGATTCTCGGGAATCGTGCACGGTATTGCGGCGGGGAGTCCGAGAAAGTGCGAGAAAGTAGGCCAGAAGGTGGCGACCGGCGTGACTGGGGAATTTGAAGAGGTCCTGACCCGCGTCGACGGTGGCATCGGCCGCATCACGCTGAACCGCCCCAAGGCGATCAACTCGCTGAACCAGCAGATGGTCGACACGCTGAGTGCCGTCCTCGCCCGTTGGGAGGCCGACGATTCGATTCGCGCGGTGGTGCTGTCCGGTGCCGGCGAACGTGGATTGTGCGCCGGCGGCGACGTGGTCGCGATCTATCACAGCGCCCGCGAAGGAGGCGTTGAAGCACGGCGATTCTGGCGCGACGAGTACCTGCTCAATGGCCACATCGGCCGCTTCGCCAAGCCCTACGTGTCGTTGATGGACGGCATCGTGATGGGCGGCGGCGTCGGCGTTGGTGCGCATGCGAACGTCCGGGTGGTGACCGAAACGTCGAAGATCGCCATGCCCGAGGTCGGCATTGGCTTCATCCCCGACGTCGGCGGCGCGTTTCTGCTGTCCAGGGCGCCCGGCGAGCTCGGCCTGCACGCCGCGCTGACCGGGGCGCCGTTTTCCGGCGCTGACGCCATCGCGATGGGATTTGCCGACCACTACATTCCACACGACCAACTCGGCGCATTCACCCAAGCGATCATCGACGACGACGTCCCGAGCGCGGTGGCCGCCCACGCCGTTGAACCTCCGCCCAGCGAACTTGCCGCACAACGTGTTTGGATTGATCGGTGCTATGCCGGCGACACCGTCGAAGACATCATCGCAAGGTTGCGGGCATTTGGGGGAAATGGGGCGGGACCTGCTCAAGACGCCGCAAATCTGATCGCCAGCCGCTCGCCCATCGCGCTATCGGTGACGCTGGAAGCGGTGCGTCGCGCCGCAAAGCTGGCAACGCTGGAAGATGTTCTGATCCAGGATTATCGAGTGTCGTCGGCGTCATTGCGCTCGCACGACCTGGTGGAGGGCATCCGCGCACAGTTAATCGACAAAGACCGCAATCCCAAATGGTCGCCTGCGGCGCTGCCCGCAGTCACTGCGGCCGATATCGACGCGTACTTCGCGCCGGTCGACGACGACTTGAGTTTCTAGAAAGGCGGGTTCGGTGACACCTAATTACGAAACCATCCTGGTCGACCGCGAGGAGCGGGTCGGAATCATTACGCTGAACCGGCCGAAGGCGCTCAACGCACTCAATAGCCAGGTGATGAGCGAAGTAACCAGCGCTGCAACCGAACTGGATCACGACGCCGGCATCGGTGCGATCATCATCACCGGCTCGGCCAAGGCGTTCGCCGCCGGCGCCGACATCAAGGAAATGGCCGACCTGACGTTCGCCGACGCGTTCGGCTCCGACTTCTTCGCCACCTGGAGCAGGCTGGCCGCCGTGCGTACCCCGACGATCGCCGCCGTGGCGGGGCATGCACTCGGCGGCGGCTGCGAGCTCGCAATGATGTGTGACCTGCTGATCGCCGCCGACACAGCGAAGTTCGGCCAGCCGGAGATCAAACTCGGTGTGCTGCCAGGGATGGGCGGCTCGCAACGGCTGACCCGGGCCATTGGCAAGGCCAAGGCCATGGACCTCATCCTGACCGGACGCACCATCGGCGCCGAGGAAGCCGAACGCAGCGGCCTCGTTTCCCGGGTGGTGCCGGCCGACGACTTGCTGACCGAGGCCAAAGCCGTCGCAACCACCATTTCGCAGATGTCGCTTTCGGCGGCCCGGATGGCCAAAGAAGCCGTCAACCGGGCTTTCGAATCCACTCTGGCCGAAGGGCTTCTGTACGAGCGGCGGCTGTTTCATTCGTCGTTCGCGACAGAGGACCAGTCCGAAGGAATGGCGGCGTTCGTTGAGAAACGCCCTCCCAACTTCACCCACCGGTAGGACGTTGCAATGAGCGACCCAGGTTCTGCGACGACCGCCACTGGCGTCGGATCAACCAGCGCTGGAGGATCGGCGGAAGCCGGCCCGGAAGCCAAACCGGCTCCCCGTCCTGACCGTCGCTCACGGTGGGGCGAGAATCCCTGGTGGGTACGCCATTACACGTTCACCGGCACGGCGGTCGGCCTGATTTTCATATTTCTTTCGGCGACCCCGTCGCTGCTGCCGCGCGGCGCGCTCTTCCAGGGTCTGGTCAGCGGGTGCTCCGGGGCCAGCGGCTATGGGCTGGGCGTCTTCGCCGTCTGGCTGGTCCAGTACATGCGGATGAAAGATTCCAGCCCCCCACCCCCGCGCTGGGCGTGGTGGCTGCTGATCCCGCTCGGCGTTGTCGGCATGGTGCTGATGGCGATCTGGTTCCACGTCTGGCAGGACGAGGTGCGCGACCTGATGGGCGTCGAACACCTCAAGTGGTACGACTACCCGTTTGCCGCGGTCCTTTCGCTGGTGGTGTTGTTCGCGTTGGTCGAAATCGGCCAGCTCATCCGCAAGTTGGTGCGTTTTCTGGTCGGGCAGCTGGACCGGATCGCCCCGTTTCGCGTCTCGGCCGCCATCGTGGTGGTCCTGCTCGTGGTGCTGACCATCACCTTGCTCAACGGCGTTGTGCTCAAATTCGCGATGCGCACAATGAACAACACATTCGAATCGGTCAACGACGAGATGACACCAGATACCTCGCGACCGACAAGTTCGCTGCGATCAGGCGGCCCGGAGTCGTTCGTATCGTGGGACTCGCTGGGCCATCAGGGCCGAATCTTTGTGAAGGCTGGCCCGAGCGTCGATCAACTCACCGCGTTCAACGGAGCCCCCGCCGTCGAGCCGATCCGGGCTTACGCGGGGCTGAACTCCGTGGACGGCATCACGGCGACCGCCGAAGTGGCAGCTCGCGAACTGCAGCGCACCGGCGGACTACAGCGCGCCGTCGTCGCGGTCGGCACCACCACCGGCACCGGCTGGATCAACCAAGCCGAAGCCGACGCGCTGGAATACATGTACAACGGCAACACCGCGATCGTGAGCATGCAGTACTCGTTTTTGCCCAGCTGGCTGTCCTTCCTGGTGGACAAGGAGAACGCACGCCGCGCGGGCCAGGCGCTGTTCGAGGCGGTCGACAAACTCGTCCGCCACATGCCCGAAGCCCAACGCCCAAAGCTCGTCGTGTTCGGCGAAAGTCTGGGGTCGTTCGGCGGCGAGGCGCCCTTCATGAGCCTGAACAACGTCCTGGCGCGCACTGACGGCGCTTTGTTCACTGGGCCGACATTCAACAACACCATCTGGACCGACTTGACCGCCAGGCGCGATGCCGGTTCACCGCAGTGGCTACCGATCTACGACCACGGCAAAAACGTCCGGTTCGTCGCTCGCCCAGGCGATCTGATGCGTCCGGACCCGATGTGGGAACACCCGAGGGTGGCGTATTTACAGCACGCCTCCGATCCGATCGCGTGGTGGACTCCGGACCTCCTGTTCAGCGAACCGGATTGGCTTAAGGAGGAGCGGGGCTACGACGTGCTGCATCAGACGAACTGGATCCCAGTGGTGACATTCCTCCAAGTCTCGGCCGACATGGCCGTGGCCGTTAACGTGCCGGACGGGCACGGCCACCATTACGTCGCCGATGTCGCCAACGGCTGGGCCGCGGTGCTGTCCCCGCCGGGGTGGACGCAGGACAAAACCGAACGGCTGCGGCCATTGCTGCATTCCGACGCTTCCAGCGGCGGGTCAAGCGGTTAGATCCAGCGCCTGCTGGATCCGGCGTCGACCAGCGCGCCCACCCGCGGTTCGATCGAATCACCGGCCAGCTCGGCCAGCACGCCGTCTTCCGCCAGCGCGTGGTAGCCGCCGATGACGTCGGTGGCACGGGTCAGGCCGATGTCCAGTAGCGCAGCGGCCGCCAGGCTGGAGGTATAGCCCTCCGAGCACACGATCACCCATTCGACGTTGTCGCCGGCTGCCTCGGGCAACCTGTCGTCGCTGGTCGGATCGCAGCGCCATTCCAGGACGTTGCGTTCGATCACCAGCGCTCCCGGCAGCCCACCCTCGCGGAATCGCTGGGCCTGAGGCCGGATGTCGACGAGCACCGCTCCGCGGCGCATCGCATCGGGCACCTCGGTCGCGCTAAGGCGGCGATAACGTCGCCGGGCAGCGTTCAAAACGTGGTTGATGCGGCTCATTTCGACCCTTCCGGTTCGTCGGTCAATTCGGTGCGCTGGCGGCGCAATCTGTTGCGCTCGGTGACCTCGTAGTACGACATCGCCGTCAGCGGCGGCGAGTAGGCATGAACGCTCAAGGTCGGTTGCACAGCGGCGGGCCGACGCGTGGTTGTCGTCCGTGGCGCCCACACCACGTCGTGCACCCAACCCAGCGGGAACCCGGCCTGATCGCCGGCGTCGAGGCGGCGACGACGCAATTTCTCACCGGCCCAACGGAATTCGTTGAGTGACCCGGACAGCACGGTCAGTGCACCGAGAGAACCGCCGTGGTCGTGCAATTCGGTCGCGTGACCGGGCACCCAGCTGATCAGCCAGACGTCGAGTTCCTCGTTGCTGCTGATGCGGGTGAACCAGCGCTCTGATTGCGGCACGCCGTCCTGCGGCAGCAGGTGGTCGCAGCGTCCACTGAGCACGTCGTCGGCGGCCTGGTCGGTGGCGTGCAGTAGGTCGGGCACCCGTAGCCGAGTTGGTCCCGAGGACAGGGGCGGCATGCTCAGGGGGCGGGCAACCGGATGTATGGCAGCAGATACAGACACGTGAAGCTCCAGAATGGACGGATTGGTAAGTGGCGGCGTACTAAGGCCGACAACACTCACAAAATCCGAAGCGCTTCATCACGTCGCCAGTCTTGCATAGATTGACACCGTGCGCTGTTACCCTCGACGGCCCCGGCTATGGGGCACGATCCTTCTCGCGGCTGGATTGATCGGATTGTCCGGGGCCGTCGGCTGCACGCACCACGCCCACGACGGCGGCAAGACCACCGCCTCGTCAGTCCCGTCCTCGACGGCCCGCAGCGGCTCTGGTGCAGCGCCGCCGAACGCCATCGGACTCTCCCCCGCCGGCGTGACGACCAGGGTCGATATCCCCGCGAATTCGACCGAGGAGGAGTACTTCCAGGCCTGTCACGCCGCAAAACTATGGATGGAAGCCCAGCCCAAGCCCGGTGGCTCGGCGTTCGAGCCATATCTGGCAATGGTTCAGGCATCGCCATCGGGTACGGCGGGCAGCTGGAACGTCCGGTGGGCGGACCTCACCCTGGCCCGGCAGGCGGCCGTGATCACCGCGGCGCGGGCCGCCGCCAACGAAGAATGCGGGTAGCGTTCGGCCTCCGCGTCGAACGCTTGCGTAATTGGGATCACGGGTGCACGAAATTGTCGACCCGGCAACCGGACAGTCCGTTCTGCCGGGCAAAATAAGGACATGTCCCGCGATGTAGGAGCGCGCTCGCGCGGGTCATCACCCACTCGGGTCGCACTGGCCCTCGGTAGCGGCGGCGCCCGGGGCTACGCCCATATCGGGGTCATCGAGGTGTTGCGGCAGCGCGGCTACGACATCGTGGGAATCTCTGGCTCTTCGATGGGCGCGTTGGTCGGGGGCCTGCAGGCCGCCGGGCGACTCGACGAGTTCGCCGACTGGGCGAAATCGTTGACGCAGCGCACCATTCTGCGGTTGCTGGACCCGTCCATCAGCGCGGCCGGGGTGCTGCGGGCCGGAAAGATCCTGGACGCGGTGCGCGATATCCTCGGCCCGGTCACCATCGAAGAGCTACCGATCCCGTACACCGCGGTGGCGACCGACCTGTTGACCGGCAAGTCGGTGTGGTTTCAGCACGGCCCTCTCGACGAGGCCATCCGGGCATCGATAGCGATACCCGGGGTGATCGCCCCGCATGAAGCCGGCGGACGCCTGCTCGCCGACGGCGGGATCTTGGACCCGGTGCCGATGGCGCCGCTCTCGGCGGTCAACGCCGACCTGACAATCGCGGTGAGCCTCAACGGCAGTGAGGTGATCGACAGCCGCGAGGCAGAGCCCGGCGTCACCGTGGAGTGGTTGAACCGCATGTTGCGCAGCACGTCTGCGCTGCTGGACCGCCCGACCGCACGAGCGGTGCTCAGCCGATTTGGTGCGGACGGCGAAGATGCCGAAGCCGGCGAAGATCCCGAAGAAGACGCCGACCAGGCCTCGGGAACCGAGGCGGCCGATGGCGCCGAAGTTGCGCTCGAGATTCCGCTCGAAGTGCCTAGAAAATTGGGCAGTTTCGAGGTGATGAACCGGACCATCGAGATCGCGCAGTCCGCGCTGGCCCGCCACACGCTGGCGACCTACCCGCCCGATCTGCTGATCGAGGTGCCGCGTTCGACGTGCCGGAGCCTGGAATTTCACCGGGCCGCTGAGGTGATCGACGCCGGCAGGGCACTGGCCAATCAAGCCCTGGACGCCCTCACAATAGCGGCGGATCAGTCCGGGCCGCGCCCGATCAAGGGGTGATCTAGACACCCAGGAACCGCGCGACGGCCGCCGCGTCACGGCGCCCCTGCTCCCGTCCGGCCACCGCAGAGGGGACACGGCAGCGCGGGTCCAGCGCATTGGGCCCGAAAGCCGCCAGCGAGTCGTCGTCGGCGAACACGGTGAATGTCGAGCCGGCGAATGCCGCGATCTCGGCGGCCAGCCCGGCCCCGAACGGCGCCGGTGCATCCGCACCGCCGGGCACCAGGACCACGGCCACGTCGCAGTCGCTGGCAACATCGAGGTTGACCGAGCTGGCAATCCCACCGTCCATGTAGCGACGGCCTGCGATTGTCACCGGCGGCCACACCCCCGGCACCGCACAGCTGGCCGCGACCGCGTCGACGAGCCCAACACCTGATTCCCGATCGAAGACCACCAGCTCGCCGGTGGCTATGTCGATGGCGGTAACTCGCAGCGCCCGCTCGGGCCAGTCGTGTGACGGCAGGCGTTGCGCAATTACCTCGCGGCGGACGGCTTCTGGGAAGGTTTCGGTGCCAGCGGCCACTGCACCGATGCGGCGCATCTGTTGCCGCGTTTTATCCGCTGCCTCGTCATACGGTTCCTGCAAGGCAGTCAGGAAAAGTCCGGTGATGGTGTCAATGTCGACGCCGGAATCGATCTCGGCCGACGTCTCGGCGACTTGCCGATCGAACAGCACCTCGAGCGTGCAGCCGGTGGCGATCTGCGCTGCAACGGCCGAACCGGCCGAGGTGCCGACCAGCACATCGGAATCCATCAGCAGCCGCGCCGCTGCCGGCGATTCGTCGGCGATGCCGCGCAGAATTCCTGTCTCCCAGGCGATTCCCGCTATTCCTCCGCCGGCCAGTACCAGCGCTTGTGCACTTGTCACGTTTAGGAATTCACGCCGAAGTACGCTGCGACTGCTGAGCGTGCACGCTCAAATCCTGTTGCCGGATCTGGTGCGTGGGCGGGTCGGGCAGGACCAGACTTTGAGTGACCTGCAGGGAGGAGTCGACATGGACCAGCCCGCCCGGGGGAATCAGACGCCAGCGCGGGTCGTCGTCCATCCGTTCGGTGGCGAACACGACTGACGGATGAGTAGCCAGCTGGTCTGACGTCGCATGGATTCGCTTGGTGCGCAGATCGAATTCGGTGCCCGCCTTGGCCGTTTGGCTGCCGTCGGACCGGTCCAAGACGTAGAGCTCATTGGACTCGGGGTAACGCAGCGCCCACATGTCGGTGGCCGTGCAGAGCAGGATGTTGACCGCGTAGATGGGTACATTCGCCGCCAGCCATCTAATGGCGTCGACGAGGCCGGCGGTGATATCAGCTTGAGAGTGCCCACGGGCGCGGATCGAGCCGGTGATCAAAGCGAATACCCGCTCGGAATCGGTCTGGCCCAAAACCACTTCAGCCGTGCCAATTTCGCGCAGCCGTGCATCGATGACGTCCAGCCCTTCGACCACGCCGTTGTGCGCGAAGATCCGGCCGTCCTGCAAAAAAGGATGGGTGTTGAGGACGTCGAGCGACCCGGTCGTCGCGTAGCGGACATGGGCGATGAAGGTCGTTCCGGTCAGGTGGTGGGCTTCGGTGGCGAAGTCCGCGTCCCGCCACGCCGCCATCGGCTCCTTGTGCAGCTGGGGCTGACCTTGCTCGTCGAAGAGGCCTAAGCCCGTGCCGTCCGGGTTCCTCCGACTTTGCTCAGCAAGGCTGTCCGGCGCATCGAGCAGCCAGAACGTCGCGGGAACGACCTTCGTCCCAGCGTGCAAACCGAAGAGTCGACACATGGTGTCGACCGTAGCGAAGTCAGCCCGTCAGCCCGTCAGCACGTCAGCCAGGTCGCCCAACGCCAGCCGCGCGTAGCCCTTCCAGATCCGGGCGAACAGTGGGAGTGCCCACGCCGTCAGTATCGACTTGGGGTGGATGGTCCAGCGCCAGGTGACCTCGCTGCCGCCCTCGGCCGGTGTGAAGATCCATTCACCCACCACACGGTCGACCAGCAGCGCCATGGGACCGCTGATCTTCGTCAGCAGGTAGCCAAACGATCGCGGGGGGTCGACGCTGGTCAGCTCTTCATGCATGCTGCCGCCACCGGCCAGCAGCACGGTTCGGGTCTGGCCCGCGGCGTGCCACGCTCCGATCTGGTCGCGGACTTCCTTGATCGGCGGGATAGGCCCATGCCAGCGCTTGAAGAGGTCTGGCAGCGGCATCGGCAGCGTCCGGTGGAAGGCTTCCGCCACCGGGACGGGTATGACTCTCGATTGTTCGACGTTCAACGACTGTGCCATGGCGTAACCCCTTTTCAGCTGTCCGTGCGCAGGCTCGGGGCGGCCCGGCCGGTGATGAGCGGCAGATCGAAGAAGCTTTGAATGCCCGGCGGCGCGGCACATGTCGCGGGGACCGCATTCACGCAATGCGCCGCTGTGGCGACGATCCCCGGGTTGCTCTGCAGTCCCGCTTCGACGGTCTCGGGCTGCCATCCCTTGATCGTCACGAACGTGTCAGGGTTGCCGCGCACCTCAATCTCATAACGCTCCCCCGCCGACCCGAACGACCAAGGCGGATCTAGGTTTTGCTCGCCCATCAACCAGTTCACCGTCAGCCGCACCACTACGGTTTCACCGACCAGCGCCTCCCAGTGGAAGCGGCGCCCGGCGACCTGCCCGGGTTCGATCGCACCGATGGGCGAGTCGATCGGAGCGGTCGCGACCGCAATCTCCTGCGTCGAGCGGATCGCCGGATCAGCGGCAAAGCCCAACCGGTCGACACACAGCCGGACCGACTGGCGGAAGCCGCCGTCGAGCAGCTTCTGCATGGGCCCGGTCAACGCGCTGTCCGGTGTCCCGCCGAAACCCATCACGTAGCGCAGGACGTCCGGCGCACCGTAGGTACGAAGGTCGGAAAACTCTTCGGCGCGCACAAAAGTCACACCCGTGGACATCACCGATAGCAGCAGCGGGAACAGCTCCGTTGCGGCACCGGGTCCGATTCCCGCACCGTGCAGCGTCACATTGCCGGCCCGCGCGGCGGTTTCCAGCGGCCCGGCCTCCTTTTCGCCCGGATAGAACCAGCCGACCGGGGTGACGACGTTCTTGCCCGAGCGCAGCAGGGCGGCGACTTCCTCGACGTTGGGCATCAACGGCGCGTAGATCACCGCGTCCGCGTCGAGCGCGAGCACTTCATCGATGCTGTTGGTCGCCGTCACCCCCAGCGGCGACGTGCCGATGACGTCGCCGACGTCTTTTCCGTTTTTGGCGTCGGAATGTACCCAACAGCCAACGAGTTCGAGTTCGGGATGTTCCAGGATGCCTTTGATGGCCGCCACGCCGACCGACCCGGTTGCCCACTGAATGACACGTACGACCCGCGGACTCATGAAAACGTTTTACACCATCGGAGCGGGCGCCCAACTTGTCGGGAAGGCCCCGGCCAAAACCCTACGTACCCGGACGGCGTGGCCTTAGGATGCACTGGTCTTAATCGCTATCCCTAGCGTTTAACGGCGCAGCGGTGTGGGCTGCCGCGACTGAGCGGGAGGTGCGGATGTCGTTCGTCATCGCAGCACCGGAGATGATGGCTTCGGCGGCTTCGGATCTGGCCGCTATCGCCTCCATTATCAGCGAGGCCAACGCGGCCGCGACCGCAACAACCGCGGTGTTGCCCGCGGCCGGTGACGAAGTGTCGGCGGCGATCGCTTCGCTGTTTTCCAGCCACGCCCAGGCCTATCAGTCACTGAGCGCCCAAGCGGCGACCTTTCACCAGCAGTTCCTGCAGGCGTTGAACAGAGCTGGGCTTTCCTATGCGGCTGCCGAGGCGGCCAATGCCCCGCTGATGCAGACCGTGCAGAACGAAGCGCTGAGCGTGGTCAATGCGCCAACCGAGTTCTTGCTGGGTCGCCCGCTGATCGGCAACGGCGCCAACGGGGCGGCGATGACTGGCCAAAACGGCGGCCCTGGCGGGCTTTTGTTCGGCAACGGAGGCAACGGCGGGTCCGGCGCCCCGGGGAAGCCCGGCGGCACAGGCGGTAGCGCGGGATTGTTCGGCAACGGCGGCAGCGGCGGCAACGGCGGCGCCGGCACCACGGGCGCCATGAGCTCCGTTGGCGGAAGCGGCGGCGCCGGCGGCGCTGGCGGCGCTGGCGGCAACGGCGGACTGTTGCACGGTAACGGCGGTTCCGGCGGCGAAGGCGGCACCGGTGGCACCGGTGGCACCGGAGTGGCTGCCACCACCACCGGCGCGACTGGCGGCGCCGGTGGCAACGGCGGCAACGGCGGGGCGGGGGGCCTTGGGTCGGCACTGTACGGCCATGCCGGGGCCCAGGGAGCCGGCGGCCTGGGCGGAAGCGGCGGGGTCGGCGGCCAGGGTGGCGCCGGTGGTGCGGGTACCGATAACAGCGCACACGTGGGGGTGGCCGGGGGCCAGGGCGGAAGCGGCGGGGTTGGGGGCAGCGGAGGGAACGCCGGCCTCGGCGGCAGCGGCTTAGGCGGGCAGGCGGCCTCGGGTTCCGCGGGCAACGGCGGCACCGGGGGGACAGGAGGCACGGGCGGCCAAGGCGGTGCCGGCGACACCGGCAGCCAGGGCACCGCCGGCGGTGACGGCGGCACGGGCGGGGCCGGCGGGCAGGCCGGCTCCGGCGGCGGCGGTCAGCAAGGCGCCGGCGGGCTGGGCGGCATCGGCGGTGTGGGCGGCACCGGCGGGCAAGGTTTGACTGGCATCGACAACAGCGCCAAACCCGGGCTGGCCGGCGGCCAAGGCGGCACCGGCGGCGCCGGGGGCACCGGCGGCAACGCCGGCGTTGGCGGCAGCGGCCTCGGCGGCACCGCCGCCTCCGGCACAGCCGGTAACGGTGGCCAGGGCGGGATCGGCGGCACCGGCGGCAATGGCGGCGCGGGCAGCCAAG
>Ga0182012_10005895_pt1 | contig 12566 bp, 14 predicted proteins | sample 612S2SmetaG_FD_120486 | JGI IMG/M metagenome (GOLD analysis project Ga0182012, IMG submission 120486) | Permafrost microbial communities from Stordalen Mire, Sweden - 612S2S metaG | ecosystem: Environmental > Terrestrial > Soil > Wetlands > Permafrost | place: Sweden: Stordalen | collected...
GCCAACCCCACCAGCCCGGAAGCCAACAGCCTGATCCTCTCCCGCGCGCAAAACGAGGCCAACGACGGCGATTTTACCGCCGCTCTCGTCGATTACAAAAAAGTGCGGGACAACGGCTCAGCCGGTTCCGATTTGCAAGCCAGCGCCGAGGCCGGATACATCCAGACGCTCAACTCGCTGAAAAAATTCGACGACGTCATTGCCGAAGCCAGGAACTTCCCCAACAACTACCCCAGCGCGACCAAGCAACTTCCCAGCGTCCTCCTCCTCGCCGCCCTGGCCCTCGAGCAGAAGAACGACCCCGCCACCGTCCCGGCGCTGCAGGACATCGTCCAAAAATATCCCAAGGATGATGCGGCGCCTTTTGCTCTCTATTACCTCGTCGTCTACTACGTGCAAACCAAGGACGTGCCCGCCATGATCCAGGCGGCCAGTGACCTGAACAAGGCCTATCCCGATTCCTCCACCCTCCTGATGCAGGCCGCCGACGCGGTCAGCGCCGTCCTCATCAAGCAGAACAAATTCGACGACGCCATCGCGCTCTACCAGCCGCAGGCCGACGCCTCCAAACCCGATATCGCGGCCATGGCCCACAACAAAATCGCCGGCCTCTGGCTCGCCTCCGCCAATTCCCTCGGCCACTACCAATCGATGACCGTCGCCAACCGGGCCGAGGCCGAAAAGCGCCTCGATTCCGCCGAGCAGGCTTACCTCGGCACGCTCAAAAATTATTCCGATCAGCCCGATGCCGTCGGCGACGCCCTCGACGGTCTCGTCGCCGCGACCAAACAACGCCGTTCCTGGGGCCTGCTCAAAGACGGCGATCTCGAGGACCATCTCGCCAAACTCGGGGCCGGCCTCACTTCGCCCGATATGCCGGCGCGCCTCGAAATGGCCAAGGCCGGTCTCGTCTTTGTCTATAAAGACGGGGTCAAGCAATACCCTGCGGCGTTGGACCGCTTCAAAAAAGTAATCGATGCCAACCCCAGCCTGCGCCTGACCCGGCAGGAGACCGATCAGTACGGCGAGCTCCTCCTCGCCGCGAAGGACTATCCCACCGCCACGAAGACTTACCAGGACCTCCTCGACAACGCCGCCACGAATGACCAGGCCTCCCAGGGCGACGCCTATTACGGCCTCGGCGCGGTTGCTCTCGGACAGGGCAACGTCGCCGGGGCGAAAGATTATTTCCTCAAACTCGAAGCTCTCCCCGGCGGTGGCCTCTGGCATCCCCACATCCTCGACGCCAACTACGGCATCGCCCTCGCCGACGAGCAATCCACGCTGCCCGCCGACAACGACGCCGCCCGGCAAATCTACTCCCAGTTGATGCTCTCCACTCAAGGCGGCGTGTCCTTGCAGGCCAAGGCCATGCTCGGCTATGGCCGTCTCCTCGAAAAATCGGGCAACGCCCTCAACCCAACTCCCGATGGCCCCAACGAATATGCCGTCCATTACTACCAGGAACCGCATACCCTCTTCGGCCCGGCTGCTCCGGCTCAGAGTGCCGAAGGACTTTTCGATGCCGGCCTCGCCTATGCCAAAGCCGGTGACACCGACAACGCCAAAAAGCAGTTCGACGCCTTGCTTCTAAATTACTCCGACACCGCACCCGATTGGGCCGCGAAAGCCCAGTCCGCCGAAGCCCGGCTCGGCCCATAAATTTAGACGTTTCCTCGTTCCCAAGTTTCACTTGGGAACGCCTCTTGCTCCCCGCGAAATTTCATTTCGCGCCAACTAAAATAACCGGAAAGCCCATTTGAAAAATCCCACCCCCGCCGAACGTGCCCGGGCCCTCTGCGCGCTCCTGCCCCGCATCTATCCCGACGCCCACTGCGAACTCAACTTCTCCACCCCGCTCGAACTCCTCATCGCCACCATCCTCTCCGCCCAGTGCACCGACGTGCAGGTCAACAAAGTCACGCCCGCCCTCTTCCAAAAATATCGCACCGCCCGCGACTACGCCAAAGCCGATCCCGCCCAACTCGAACACGACCTCCGCGCCATCGGCCTCTACCGCAACAAAGCCAAAAACATCCGCGCCGCCTGCCGCCTCCTCGTCGATGAGCACGCCGGAAAAGTCCCCGCCGACATGGACGCCCTCGTGCGCCTTCCCGGCGTCGGACGCAAAACGGCCAACGTCGTTCTCGGCAACGCCTTCGGCCAAAACGTCGGCGTCGTTGTCGACACCCACGTCGCGCGCCTCTCCGCCCGGCTCGGCCTCACCCGCCACATCGATCCCAAAAAAATCGAGCCCGCCCTCATGAAACTCGTCCCGCAAAAAGATTGGACCCTCTTCTCCCACTGGCTCATCTTCCACGGCCGCCGCCGCTGCAAAGCCCTCCACCCCGATTGCCCCCGCTGCGAACTCCAGGCCCTCTGCCCCAGCCATCCCCGCTTCATGAAACTTCGCTCTCCGTAACCGCGTTCGTAAGAGCGTGGACTCATCGGGTGGCCCGGACTACTTCGTTGTCCGGGTCGCCGCAGGCGACAGGAAGCGATTAACCAGAAGTAACTACTGCGGCGTCGGCCAGACCCAATCGCCCTCGTTATAATCAACTGCCGTCGGATTATCCTTCTTAAAAACAACCTTCCCTCCATCGTCCGTCTCGTTCCAACCCACCGAATAAAGCAGATACGACCCATCCGCCCGGAGCTGATAATGATACGGCTCGCCATTCATAATATCGTGCGGCAGCGCGTCGATGTACGCCGGCGCAAGCCCCTCCAACGCTCCCGGATAAACCCCATGCGCCAGCCGGTACCGCTCCAGCGCGCACGCAATCCGCGCTTCATCAATGCGGGCTTGTGCTACGGCAAAAGTCTGCGTGCATTTATCCCAAGCAGGCGCTGAAATGCAAAACCAGCAATTCCAAGGGGCAATGGCATCCCATCTGGCCCGCTTTTTTTCGAACTGAAGTTGGAGGCTGAGGTGCACCTCTGGAAAAACCAAACGCGACCGTGGATCTACCGTCGCCATTTTCTGGAAAAAGAATGCGGCCAACTGGCTTTTGTTATTGTCCCACCAACCGCCCGGCCAACGAGGAAGGGGGCTAATCATAACAGGTAAGTCATCATCGGCCTTTTGAACTAAAAAACCACCAAAAGCGGACCGGCTTGCGCTTTCCTTGAAGGAGTCCAAATTCGCGACCGAGGCAGCTGCTCCACTCCTCATCGCAAATTGATAATCGGCCAGGAAATCGATCGGTTCGAGCGTCTGCTCAAGCTCGACCAGTTGGGCGTCACTCCATAGGTGCTGAGCCAGTCCATCACAGAGAGCCGGCTGGTTAATCGCGGTCATGCCGATGGCAACGAGGCCGCCAACGAGTGAGGGATCGCGCTTAACGCCTGAAAGTAGTTTGTAGTTGAGCTTGATATCCTCCAAAGCCAGATCGGGTTGCTGCTGATCCAGCGCGAGAACGGCGTGAAGAGTTAGAATCTTGCTGAGTTTAATCTGGTCGGTTAGTAGCCCAAGTGAGCGGTACATGGGAGGAAAGATCGTATAATCCAAATTGAATCGGCAAAGGGGACGCTCGGCCGATGCGGCGAGAAGGTCCGTAAAAAAGGGAAAGATGGCGTTGAACTGCGCGAGGGTATCACCGGGTGGCTTGGTGCCGTTGAAAGCGCCCGCGTAATCGATGGCGAGGACATTCTGTATCTTCGACCTATCGGGCAGTTCGCCCTTGGACAAGTCACCCAATCGAGGAAAATCAAAGTTGGGAAGGTCGCTTCTCATGGCCTTTCTCAGCGCAGCGGGTGCCGGATACGTCATGCCGCCATCTTGTGCGGTCTCGATTTTGAATAGCGGAATGGCCCCGAGATTCTCATCATCCGGCAACGGCGGTGGAATGAATTTGTTATAATCAAACGTCTCGCCCTTCGCCTCCCATTCGGCCTTCGTCGCGGCCCACGCGCGCGCGCCGCGCCAATCCTCCTCGACGTAAAACAGGATAATGAGCGTGACCGTCCAGAGCACGAATTTCAGAAAACCCCACGACCAGAAAAAGCGCCCGATTTTCGCGCCCGCGCGTTTGAAGAAAAGCTTCATGGGCGAGGTCTCCCCGCCCCTCGTTCCCAAATTTCATTTGGGAACGCTTCTTGTTCTTCGCGAAATTTCATTTCGCGCTGATATATTCGGACCAATGAAGCCGGAATCGGCAATGAAATTGCCTCAGCAAGTGCGTTCCCAAATGAAATTTGGGAACGAGGCAAGCCGAACGTGATGAATCGTTTCATGGAATTTGCCTCAACTGCTTTTTTTGCGGCTCATCCTGCCAAAGCTCGGCAAGCCGAATTTCGTCCTGGATCGAGACGAAATAAACCGGCCGGTTCGGATCGAAATGGGCCATCAGCATCTTTTCCGCCGGATCGACCGGCGTCCCGGCCTTGAAAAGAAAGATCAGCATCCAAAGCGCGGTCAGCGCGCTCGCGGTCCAGGGATTCCGTGCGAGCAGATTGCGCAGCGTCACGAGCAGCGGTGGCCAGACCTGAGCCGTCGGAGCGGGCCTGCGCGCATCGCGCAGCGCGGTCGTGAGAATCTCCGCGCGCCACGTCGCCGGCAATTCAGGCGCGGGCAGTTCGCGTAAACGTTGTTCGATCTCTTCGTCGTTCATGGCAGGTCCCTGTGCAGAGGACGCAACTCGTCGCGCAATTTGTCTAAGGCGTAACGATAGCGGCTCGCGGCGGTGTTGGCGGGAATGTCGAGCACCTCGGCAATCTCGGCGAAAGTCATCTCTTCCCAAACCTTCAGCACCACCACCGCCTTTTGTTCCGGCGGCAGCGCCTGAAGCAACGACGCGAGCGCCTTTTGCACCCACGCCGCATCGCCCGCCGACGGCTCGGGACGGGCGCAGACCTCGCGTTCCTGCCAGGCACGATCGTCATAATGTTGGCGGGCCTTCTCGCGCCGATGGCCGTCGATCACCAGCCGGTGCGCCATGCGAAAAAGGTACGACCTCGGCGCGACCACCCCATCGAGCAGTTGCGGTGATTTCGCCAGCCGGATGAAAATTTCCTGGATAATGTCCCTCGTATCGGCTTCGTCGCCGGTCAGCCGGATGAGAAATCGGAACAGCGCGGGCGCGTGGTCCCGGTATACTTCTTCCAGCCACTCCTGAAGCGCCATTCCTTAAGGACGCATCCGCGCAGCGGAATTGTCTAGGAATATCGCAGCCGCCATCCTTCGGGAGTCCCATCCCTCTCCCCAGCGCTCACTTCAGCGTACGCAAATAACTCACCAGCGCCGCGATTTGCTGGTCATTATACTTCTTCGCAAACGTTGGCATCTCCCCTTTGAGTCCCTTTTTGATCATCACTCTGATGCGGGCATTGCTGATCGGAAGGTTATGCAGGTCCGGACCTTCATCTCCCGTCGCATCATCGCCGTGGCACTCGGAGCAACTCATGGCGAAAAAATTCTGTCCCTGGGCTACGAGTTCCGGCGTGACGACCGTTTCGGAGAACGAGGCCTCGGAAGACACGGGCGGTAAGATGGAACTCGGCAGGGCTGGGATGGCGATGGCCGCCAGCCCCATGCCGCCTAAGGAAAGCAACGCCGTCAGGAGACCGTACCGGAGAGCCTTGACCTCGAGGGGGGTGTTCATTCTCGTCGTCTAGGAGTTGAGAAGCAGCTCGCCGCCCCAATACCCTGCGCCGCCCATTAGTCCCGCCGTGAGAAAGAGCACCACGAGATAAGCGGTGAAGCCGCGAAAGGAAACCTTGTCACCCGCCAGCGCGCGCCAGACTCCCAGCCCGACCAACCCCGCAAACGCCGGCCAGACAAAAAGGTGATGAAAGAGCAACGCGCCGTGTCCCATCACCTCACCCCTGGTCATGAACAACCCCGAAAACACGGCGGGAAAAGTGCCGAGTGCTCCAAGAATGATGGTGAAATAACCGGCGGAATGAAGTTGAACTTTGCGCGGCGACGACTTGGGCCAGACAAAGCCCAGGCCGTCGAACAGCGCCGCGGCCATGGCCAGCGCCACCGGAAAGTGGACGCTGGCGCCGTGCATTTTGGGCCAGATGGAGGGATCGATCAACATGGCGGAGCGGAGTTGAGTTTTATTTTACGCCAGACTGGAATCAATCAGCGCGAGATGATGATCACCCTCGGCATAATTGACGCTCGTGAGGCCCAGCATGCTGCGCAATTGATCGGCAGGAACGACCATCGGGCCGCCTTTGGGCGCGGTGCCTCCTACGGCTTGAGGGAAGGCGGTGGAACGCGCGGTGTGAAAGGTGATATTGCCCTCCACCTTTTGCACGACTTGGTGAATGTGGCCGTTGAGAATGGCCACGGAACCGAATCCCTTGAGCAGATCGAGCGCTTGCGCACCGTCCGTCGTGCCCCAGCCCCATTTCGCATAAACTTCCCACAACGGCACGTGGGCAAAGACCACGATGGGTGTGCTGTTGGAAAGCGCCGCGAGATCCTTCTTCAGCCAATCGAGCTGGTCCTGGCCGAGGATACCTAGGCCCTGCTCGGACTTGCCGAACACATTGACCAGGCCGATGAAGTGGACGCCCTTTTGGTCGAAGCTGTACCACCCGTTGCCCAGCGTTCCCTTGCCAAACCGCTGGAGATACTGCTCGCCGTTGTCGCCCAGGATGTCGTGCTCGCCGGGCACATAAAAGACTTTCGAGGCTTTGGCGGTTGTGAGCATCTGCTCCACCGTGTCGAATTCATCGGCTTGGGCCAGGTGGCTCAAGTCGCCGGTATGGAGCAGGAATTCGGGTGCCTTGGGCATGGCATTGATTCGATTGATCGCTTCCTGGAACGTGCCAATGACATTGGTGTTGGCGGCCTTATTGAACCCAATGTGGCTGTCGCTGATTTGTATGAAATTGAGTTCCGCTGCCGCAATTGCTCCCGGATTGGCCAGCACATCCCCCAGCGCCCGCGAGGTGAGAACGCCGCCCGCCATGGAGCAGACTACCGCCGTCCCGGCCCAGCCCATGCAGCGTAGAAAGCCTCGACGGTCGATGCCGTCGCGGCTGGTGTCGTGGAGAATAATATCGTTGTTTTTCATGAGTATTTGTCCTGTTTCTTTAGGGTTGATGTCTGAAATATGAATGACCGGTCATGGCCTTCCCCATGCTCTACCCAGCGGCGCGTTCATTTATTCCATGAACAGAAAAGACTGTTTTTCGGGAATAAAACGGGGTGAACTTCGGTATGTTCGGAGTGGAGCAACATCGCGATGCAGCGGGAAATCTGAGTCAGCCCGACTTTCAACAGGTCTTCCTGCCTCATCTCGATGCCGCCTATAACCTCGCCCGCTGGCTCCTGCGCAACGACCAGGATGCCGAGGACGCCGTGCAGGAGGCTTATCTGCGCGCTTACAAGGCCTTCGCCCGCTTTCGCGGCGGAGACGGCAAGGCGTGGTTTATGACGATCTTACGAAATGTCTGTTATACGATGATCAAGAAGCTGCGGAGTCACGAGACGCCCGAGCCTTTCGACGAAGAAATCCATCACACCGTGGGCGAATCGGAAATGCAGGAAGCGTTCCGACAAAGAGCCAATGCCGAAAGCCTGCATGCTGCGCTCGAAAAACTCCCCGACGAATTCCGCGAAGTCATCGTGCTGCACGATCTCGAAGGCCTCGCCTACAAGGAGATTGCCGCCGTCGTGGGCATCCCCATCGGCACCGTCATGTCGCGCCTCGCCCGGGCCCGGGGCCGATTGCGCGCCGAAATCGTCGCCTCAAACGCCAAGGAGTCCCTGCCATGAACCACGATGAAGCCGCAAAATTGCTCGGCCCCTACCGGGACGGCGAACTCGACCTGGCCGCCTGCCTGAAGCTGGAAGAGCACTTGGCCGGCTGTCCGTCGTGCCAACAAAAATTGGCCGGCGAACAGGAACTGGTCGACCTCGTCCAATCGGAAACTCCCCGCTTCAAGGCTTCCCCCTTCCTGAAAACCCGCATCCAGGCCGCCTTGCGCGCCGAGACAGTTTCCGGGGCCATTCCGTGGTGGAAACATCTTTCGCTGGGCTCAACGCTTTCCGGTTTGGCCGGGGTGGCCGCTTTATTTGTCATTCTGGCGTTTGGCTTTTTCTCGACCCAGGCAATCCCGGAACTCGACCAGGACGCAATCGCCAACCATGTCCGCTCCCTGCAAGTCAACCACCTCATGGACGTCGCCTCGACCGACCAGCACACCGTCAAGCCCTGGTTTGCCGGCAAGCTCGACTACTCGCCTCAAGTCATCGACCTCGCCTCCTCCGGCTATCCCCTCATCGGCGGCCGGCTCGACGTCCTCGACCACCGCAACGTCGCCGCCATCATCTACCAGCGCCGCAAACACTACATCAACCTCTTCATCTGGCCCTCGGACACCGACTCGCTCCCTGGCCGGCTCTTCAGCCAGAACGGCTATCACGCCCTCGGCTGGACCAAATCGGGCATGAATTACCTCGCCGTCTCCGAGCTGGGTGAAAAGGAACTGCGCGATTTCGTGCAAATGATCCAGGACCAAACCGCCAACTCGCGCCCTGAGTAAAGCTGCTCGCCGTCGCTCGCCGCTAGAGCGTTCTAAATAAAGTTGTAGCTGCTATTCCAGCACCAACCCCACCGGCAGGTTGAAGCCCCGCGCGAATTCCGCCGCGTGCATCCGCTTCTTGCCTTCGAGCTGCACCTCGCGCAGCAGCAGCCCGCCGACTTTCGCCGCGACGAGAATGCCGTGCTTGTCAACGCGCACCACTTCGCCCGGCTTGCCCTTGGCCCGGCGCGACACGATGGTGGAAAAAATCTTCAGCATCTTGTGGTCGGCCTCCTGCGGAATCCACGCATAGGCCGAGGGCCAGTCGGTCATCGCGCGGATGTGCGCGTCGATCTCCAGTTGCGGGCGGTCCCACTTGATGTGCCCGTCTTCCTTGTGCAATTTTTTGGTCAGCGTCGCCTTCGCTTTGTCCTGCTTCAGGCGCGGCGCGTTGCCGGTTTCGACCAGCGGGATCGCCTTCAGCAGCGCCTCGGCACCGATCTTCGCCAGGCGGTCGTGCAGGCTCGCGGCCGTCTCGTGCCGGCGCAGCGTCACCGTTTCCTGCAGCAGAATGTCGCCGGTGTCGAGGCCCTCGTCCATCCACATGATCGTCACGCCCGATTGCTTTTCGCCCGCGGCTATGGCGGCGTGGATCGGCGACGCGCCCCGGTATTTCGGCAGCAGCGAAGCGTGGATATTCAGGCAGCCATACTTGGGCAGATTCAGAATTTCCTTCGTTAAAATCTGGCCGTAGGCGGCGACGATAATCAGGTCGGGATTGAGATATTTCAACTGCGCCACGGAGGTCGCGCTGCCGATTTTTTCCGGCTGATAAATTTTCAGATGCAGCTTGAACGCCGCTTCCTTGATCGGGCTGGACGAGAGCTTCAGTTGCCGGCCCACGGGGCGGTCGGGCTGCGTCACCACCGCCAGCAGATGATGCTCCGGCGCTTTCGATAGCGTGTGCAGGGCCAGCAGGCCGATTTCGCCGGTGCCAATGAAGATGATGCGCATATATTTCTAATCGTCCTGGGCCACGCTTTGTTTAGCGCCGTTGGCGAGCTCGGGGCGAGCGCCAGGCGGCCTGCCGTTTTTCCGCCAGCGAAACTTCACGTTCGCCCAGCGACTCGCCGCAACCGGTACATAGATATTCATAGAGGTCCTTGTCGGGCAGGATAAGGAGCAAATGTTCCCGCACCGGCATCGACTTGGCGCACTTGCGGCAATAGAGTCGGGAGGCCTTGAAGGATTCAAACTGTTCCATGTCAACCTTGAGTATGAAACCCGACCCGACCCGCAAGGCGCAAGCGAATAACGTCGTTGCGCCCTCTCCGGAGGCGATTTCCCGCGCGGTCGAGCTTCTGCGCGAGGGCCGCGTCGTCGGCCTGCCCACCGAGACGGTTTACGGCCTCGCGGGCGACGGCCTCAACCCGGCCGCCCTGGCGCGCATCTTCGAGGTGAAGCAGCGCCCGCTTTTCGATCCACTCATCCTCCATTTTGCCGATGCGTCGAGCGCCTTCGCCCTGGCGGAGCAGATTCCCGCCGCCGCCCGCGAATTGGCGCAACGCTTCTGGCCCGGGCCCCTGACGCTCGTCTTGCGCAAAAAAGAGATCGTCCCCGATCTGGCCACGAGCGGCCTGCCGAACGTGGCCCTCCGCGTCCCGGCGCATCCCGTGGCGCAGGCCCTTCTGCGCGCGTTTGGCGGCCCGCTCGCCGCGCCGAGCGCGAACCGCTTTGGACGCATCAGCCCCACCGACGCGCCGGCCGTCCGCGCCGAATTGGGCGACGCAGTGCCGCTCATTCTCGATGGTGGACCCTGCGCGGTCGGCCTCGAATCGACCGTCCTTTTTCTGGCTGACAACCAACCGATGCTGCTCCGCGCCGGCGGCATTCCGCTGGAGGAAATTGAAGCGATGGTCGGCCCGGTCCGCCACGCCACGCCCGTCGAGGATCGCCCGCAGGCTCCTGGCCAGCTCAAGCATCACTACGCGCCGCGCAAACCGCTTCGGCTCGTGGACAACGCCGGGGAAATTCCATCGCGATCCGATATTGGTTGGCTGGCCTTCGGAACCCAAACCGCATCCGCCTCGTTTTCGGGCGTGGTCGAAAATCTCTCACCCACCGGCGATTTGCGTGAAGCCGCCGCGAACTTTTTCCGCGCCTTGCGCGCGCTCGACGATCATCCCGAGGTCACCCTGCTTTATGCGTTACGCCTGCCCGCGCACGGCCTCGGCCTCGCCATCAACGAGCGCCTCGAGCGCGCGGCGGCGGAATAGCCACAAAAGAACACAGAAAACACAAAAAAGAACTGAAAAACAGTCTTTGCCTTTCCCCAAACCCTTTGTGTTCTTTGTGATCTTTCGTGGCCAATCAATCCACCCCCGGATCGCTCAGGATCGGCCGGCTGTCGCGCGAAGACGCGCCGCTGGGACGATGCTCGATGCGGTTGGGCGGCCCGACTTTGATGTCGAGCGGTGCGGCGGGCCCGATCACTTCGTAACCCGTGAGCACAAAGACCGGCAACTGCTCGTCGAGCCGCGGATCGTACGCCTTGTAGGAGGCAAACTTGCCCCAAAACTTATATTCCCAATTTAGGTCGGCGTCGGCCTTGGCCAGTTTGCGATGGGGCGCGACAGCCAGCCCGAGCGTCTCCTGCAGCGCAATCCATTTCGCCGAACCCCAGCCCGCGCCGTTCTTCTTCACCCAGCCCCAGCCCTGTCCGCCCATGTCGTCGATCAGGCGATGCGCGATCCAGGGCGCATCACCCTGCGTGTTGCCCTCTTTATAACCGATGGTCGGCACGGCCAGCTTCGGGTCGTTCGCGAGGTGGTCGAGCGGCGAGCCCTTTTTCAGCGGCGGCGCGACCGGCGGCGCTTCCCCGGCCGGGGCTTGATAAACCGCTTCCTGCGCGCGCAGCAAGTCCGTCGGGACCAGCAGCGATCCGGCCACGAAAGCAGAGAGTAGGATGAATCGCATAAAAATCACTGGGACCACTTGCCGTCCGAGTTGGACAACTGCGGCAGGCCGCCGTGGGCGAAGTCGGTCTTGCCAATCGCGCCGATCATCGCGACATCGAAATGGTCCTTCCACCACTGGCTGTACATCTCACCCGAATGGCAGCCCCAGCTTTTGCAGGTCGCATCGCGCGCGAAAATATCGCTGTCGATCAGCTTCAGGTCCTTCACATGCAGCCACGCGATGGACATGGTGTCGATGGTGTTGCTGTAGTCGAAAAGAAAGCACGCCTTGTTGGAGTGGCCGAAATAATCGAAGTCGCCGATTTTGATTTTGTCCCGGTCCAGCCCCTTGTTCAGATACGCGACGAGTTCCGCCTTGCTGTTGAACCAAACGAGACGCACGCCCAGCGTCTTCGCTTTTTCCTGGAGTTGCGCCAGCAAATCGAGCCCCATTTCCTCACTGCGCGACGCGTAGGCCGGGCGATAAATCAGCCACGTAACCAGCTCGTCCGGCTTGGCCTGGTCCTTCAACTCCTTCAGGCGGATGACGCTCGCATCGACGAAATTGAACCAGTAGACGTCATGCGAAACATCGCCCTTGCCATGCTCCATGAAGCGCAGCGCCGGGCCGCCCGTCAGCACAATGTCTTCTCGGGTTTGCGCCGAGGCGTGGAGCGCGCCCACGACGACCAGGCAAGCGAGGATATGGAAAAGGCGCATGTAGGGACGCTAACTTAGCCAGAAGAGCCGTCCGCAAAAAAGCAAAAATGTCTTATTTCGTCTGCAACGTACTCACCTGCGGGGCGTCGCTCCACAAATCCTCCAGCGCGTAGACGCCGCGCTTCTGCTCGTGAAAGATATGGAACATCACGTCTCCGTAATCGATTACGATCCACTGGCTGGTGGGAAAACCGTCGACCGCCAGCGGGTGCCGTTGCGCGCTCTCTTTCAGCGCCAGTTCCACGCCGTTGGCGATGGCCTTGAGTTGCGGCTCCGATTGGGCTGAACAAATCACGAGGTAATCGGTGATCGACGAGACGTCCCGCAGGTCGAGGATGATCGGGTCGAGCGCCTTTTTCTCCTGCGCCGCCCAGACGCAATGCCGGGCCAGGTCGACGCTGCTCA
>Ga0182012_10005897_pt1 | contig 12564 bp, 11 predicted proteins | sample 612S2SmetaG_FD_120486 | JGI IMG/M metagenome (GOLD analysis project Ga0182012, IMG submission 120486) | Permafrost microbial communities from Stordalen Mire, Sweden - 612S2S metaG | ecosystem: Environmental > Terrestrial > Soil > Wetlands > Permafrost | place: Sweden: Stordalen | collected...
CGACATCATCGTCTCGTGCTTCCCCGGCAAGCTGATCAACTCGACCGACGGCGGCAGCAGATTCGTCGCGGTCCCAGGCCCCAAGGGCGGGGACGGGGGATTCCCGATGGCATCGCCGCTCGGAAGCCCCCACACGATCGTGATCACCGACCCGTCCAACTACGGGTTCACATTCCCCACCATCAATCGCCCGAGTTGGATTGACCGCACCGTCGATGACGGGCGAACCTGGAAGCGCACGTACTATCAGGACAAGAACGCTGGCTGGGCCGACCTCCAGTTCGAGAGTGCATCCGACGGCTGGGTGGTCCACGGCTACCCCGGCGGCTCGGTCGACCAACTCATGCGCACCACCAACGCCGGCACCACCTTCACCCCGGTCAACTTCTAAACCGCACGCTGCTGCTTTCGCGTGAAAGCAGCCGCGCGGGCCCTCGCAGATGCCGCCAAGCGTGAGTGCGCGCCGCCGTTTCACAGGCGCGGCCATATCGCTCCGCTCCATCCCCTCGAACAACCAAAAGCCAGTGCACACGGTACGCACTGGACAGTGCAGACTAACTAGACGAAGAAGATAAACCCCGCTAATGTGGGCTTTGTGAACACTGGCTATCTCACGGTCGCTGAGGTCGCGGCCGAGCTCGAGATGACCAACGACGGCGTCTACAAGCTCATCAGGCGGGGGAAGCTGGAGGGTGTGCGTCGTAGCGAGCGGGGCCTGCGCGTACCGCAGGAGGCCCTGGCTGACTACCAGCGCCGGCTGGTCAAGCGCCCGCATACGGTGTCGATCGAGCTCACGGGTGCGTCCCACGCTCGCGCCGGCTTCGAAGCGGCGACGGGGGTCTCGGCTGCGGAGTGGCAGCGGCGTTGGAAAGCAGATGAGGTGGAAGACACGGTCGACAACATGCTTCTCACGATTCGGGCCCTGGTTCTGCTCGTGGCCGAGGCTCGCACCTACACCGCGGACAGCCCATGACGCAGGCGCTCACGTCGGCTCGTAGTCTCCGGCTCCGCTGGCTGTAAAGGGCTGGGCTTCGCCCACGCCTTCGGCGTGCCCCTGACGGGACAGCCCTTGACAGCGCTCCGCCTACGGCTGGGTTGGCATCCAAGTCGGCAGAGCCGACCTTGGACTGATCTGTCAGTCCCGATCTTCGACGTTGGCCGCTGGCGAACCGGACCCTCCGTCGGTCACCCCGTCCGGCTCGAAGGCGCGTGCGAGCCGCTTTGCCGCGTCGCGTTGCTCTCGGTAGTGCGTGTAGCGCTGAGTCGTGCGGATCTCGGCGTGGCCCATCCAATGCTGGAGCTCGACCAGCGACTCGGCGCCGCGGGCGGCGAGCGTGCCGAAGGTGTGGCGCAGGTCGTGGAAGCGGATCAAGGGGAGATCGGCCGCTGTCTGCGCTGCGACGTAGCGGCGGCGCAGCGCGCTGCCGTCGAGGTATGCGCCGTGCTCACCGGGGAAGACGAGATCCTCCTCGCCGATGTCGTGGTCTCGCTGGCCGAGTTGGGCGAGGACTGTCGCGACCTGCGCCACCATCGGAACGCTGCGGCCCTTGCCCGACTTCGGCGAGGTGAGCGCGCCGTTGGCGTAGGTGCCGCGCACGCGGATCGCCTCGCGCTCGAAGTCGACGTCGCACCAGCGCAGCGCGACCAGCTCGCCGCGACGCAGACCCGTCAGGGCCGCGGTGAGATAGATCGCGCCGTCCTGCTCGCTCGCGGCTGCGCGCACGAGCGCGGCCACCTGCTCAGGCGAGTAGAACGTGAAGCGCGTCGCGTCGTAGCGCTCGCGCAGTGGCTGGATATCAGCCGCCGGGTTGAACTGCAGCCCGAAGACCTTGCGCGAGCGTTCGAGGACGCCGTGGAGGACGGCGATCGCGTTGTTGCGGGTGCGGTTGCTGATCGGTCTGCCGTTCGCTCCGACCAGCTCCGCTCGCCACGCCTCGACCTGGGCGGTCGTGATGTCCTCGATGCGCTGGCCGGCGAAGGCGGGGAGGAGGTGGGCGTTGACGGTCGAGCGGTAGTGGCGCAGCGTTGAGGGCTTGACGTCTCGGTCGTGCTCCACGTAGCGAAGCCACTCCGCAGCGGCGTCGTCGAGGCGAGCGCCGGTGCGGACGGCGCCCGGCAGCGTGCCGCGGCGCGCCTGGTCGAGCGTCTCACGCAGCCAGTCCTCGGCCTGGCGCTTCGTGTAGTAGCCGGCAGGTGGACGGCCGCGCTCGGCCCACGCAGGCCCGATCTTCTTCTGCGCCTGGTGGCCGTCAGGGAGCCGGTACTTCGCGTACCAGACGGCTCCGCGCTTGCGCTCGACGCGGAAGACGTGCCCGCTTGGTGGCTGCAACGGGAGCGGTGGCATGGCCCGAGAGTAGCCGATCGCCGGGACATATTCGGGACATATTCCGGTTTGGCTGCGACCCATTCCAAGATAAAAGCCCCGATTTCCGGGGCTTTTGTAAGCGGATGAAGGGACTCGAACCCTCGACCTTCTGCATGGCAAGCAGACGCTCTAGCCAACTGAGCTACATCCGCGCGACGGCCAGTATAGATCGGCGGCCTCGATTACGCGAGGGGGTGTGCGCCGGGTCGCGGCAGGCCGTGTGGACGTCGGGCGCCGCGATGCCGGCAGGTGACCGAGGCTCCCGGCCGTAGCCGGGAGCCGTGCTGAGTGGGTCAGCTGCCGGTCGTGTTGGGCGGTTGCGTGTTCGCCCCGCCGCCATTGGCGGGCATGTTCGGGCAGTGATGCCCGCTCGAGCCGTTTGATCCGGCCGAGCCGGTCGAGCCGGTCGCTCCCGCACTCGATCCGCTGTTGCTCTGGGCGGTTGAGCTTTTTGTCGAGGTGGAGCTCGATGTGGTGGTGGTCGGCGTCGTCGAGGTCGTGCTGCCCGAGGCCGCCTGGGCGACGGTGGCGCCGCCAATCGCTGCTGCTGCTCCGAGCACGGCCAGTGCACTCAGTATGCGTGGTCGCATCTTGTGTGCCTCCTTTGCGTTGGTGGATGCGGTCCATTCAATGCGGCGCCGGTAAAGGGGCTCTCAGGCCGGACTGAGATTCGGCTGTGATGCTCGTTTCCGCCTCACCCAGGCGACTCTCAGCTTCTCCATAGGTCGCGGTAAACGCAGCGCGCCAAGATGTCGTGCGATGGCGCTGCACAGCCACGTGTTTGAGCCGCGGCCTGCCGGCCCGACGTCCGGTGGTTTGGCCGCAGCGCGCCCCACGACGGTCCGCCGGTGGGTCGTCCACGTGCTGGCGGCCCTGCGCCGCGCGCCCGAGATCGGCGGCCTCGTTGGCATTGCCGCGCTGCTGAATCTCTGGGCGCTCGGGCGCAACGGCTGGGCGAACACCTACTACTCGGCGGCGGTGCGCTCGATGGCCGCGAGCTGGCACGACTTTCTTTACGCCTCGATGGATCCCAGCGGCGTCATGACCGTCGACAAGCCGCCGCTGGCGCTGTGGATCCAGGCGCTGTCGGTGAGGGTGTTCGGCTTCCACCCGCTTGCGATCCTTGTCCCGCAGGCACTGATGGGCATCGCCACCGTCGTGCTCGTCTACGACCTCGTGCGCCGGCGGTTTGGACGCCTTGGTGGGTTCGTGGCTGGTCTCGCGCTGGCGACAACCCCGATCGTCGTGGCGATGTCGCGCCACAACAATCCCGACGCACTCCTCACCCTCTGCTGCGTCGCCGCGGTCTGGTTCGCGGTGCGCGGGTTCGAGGACGGGCGGACCCGTTGGCTGGTCGCGGCCGGGATCGCCGTCGGCCTCGGCTTTGAAACGAAGATGCTCGTCGCGCTCGTGGTTGTCCCGGCGATCGCGCTCGCCTGGCTCTGGGTCGCCCCGCGCGGTCGGCTCGCCGCGGTTCGCCAACTGCTCGCGGGTGGCGCGGCGATGCTGGCGGTCGGCGCCGCGTGGCCTTTGCTCGTCGCCCTGACGCCGGCAACGCAGCGGCCGTGGATCTCTGGGACTTCGGACAACAGCATCCTTTCGCTGATCTTCGGCTACAACGGCCTCGGCCGCGTGACCGGCCAGAGCGGCGGTCCCGGCGGGGGTGGCGGGGCGGGCGGCGCGTTTGGCCAGGGCACCGGCCCGCTGCGGTTACTCAACGCGGCGCTCGGCGGCCAGGACGGCTGGCTCCTCGGCCTGGCGGTCGTCGGTGCCGTGGTGGTGGCGCTAGCGAGCAAGGCGCGCCGGAGCGATCCGCGAACCGCGTGGCTGCTCGTCGTCGGCGGCACGTTTGTGGTCACAGCCGCGTTGTTCAGTCTCGCCCACGGGATCTTCCACCCCTACTACGTCGTCGCGCTCGCGCCGTTCACGGCGGCGTTGGCCGGCGCCGGAGCGGCCACCGTCGCCCGGCGTGGCGTGCCGGCCGCGGTGGCCGGCAGCGTATTGCTCGCGGCGGGCGTTCTCAGCGAGTTTGTCGTGCTGCATAACTACGCCGGCGATCTCAGCTGGCTGCGCGTCGTCCTCCCGCTCGCCTGCGGCGGAGCCGTGGGCGCGTTGTTCGTCTTTCGCAGCGCCCGCGGGCGCGCCACTGCGATCAGCGTCGGCGTCGGAGCGCTCCTGCTCGCACCGGCCATATGGGCCGTCGACACGCTCGGCTACGCGACGCAGTCGACGTTCCCGGCCGGTGGCCCGGAGATATACAACGTGGCGGGCCCCGGCGGTCGCGGCGGTGGCCTGCGTGCGGGCGGCTTCCCCGGGCGGCCCGGGGTCACACTCCCCAACGGACCGCCCGGCGCCGGTGGCTTCGCCGGTCGAGGCGGGGCCACCCCGCCAGGACTCTTCGGCGGCGCGAGCTCGGGTTCGACGGCGAACCCCGGAGCGGCGTTCCGCCGCGGCGGCGGCTTTGGCGGCTTCGGCGGCTTCGGCGGGGGCCCGTTTGGGGGTGGCTCCGCGGTGACCGTGGCGGAGAGGAGCTACGTCAAATCGCACGGCGGCGGCACGATCGCCCTTGCGAGCCAGAGTAGCGCCGCGCAGGCGATCCTCGCAGGCGAGGGCGAGGTGGCCGGGATCGGCGGATTCTCGGGTCAGGAGAGCGACCCCTCGATCTCTTGGCTTGCCGGCGAAGTCGCCGCGGGACACATACGTTGGGTGCTCTACAGCGAGACTGCGACCACCGGCGTCGGCGCTCGTCCCGGCGCGAGGGTGGCGTTGAATGCGGTGCAGGCGGCATGCAAGCCGGTAACGGCCGTCGCTGCAGGTTTCTACGACTGCTCCGGGCGCGCGGCCGAGCTGCGTGCAGTCGGCTGAGCCGATCGACGGGCTGGCCGCGCTCGCTGCGGCGTCATCGATTGCCAGAAAAGCGACACGCGCGAATTCTGTAACGGCGGGTTATTTGTTACAGCGCGGATGCGCCTTGGCGAGCCGCGCCAGCCTGACAAAAACCTTGTCGCGCGAGTTTCGTATGCTGCAGCCACATGGCACGCGTTGGCATCCTGACCGGGGGCGGGGACTGTCCCGGCCTCAACGCCGTTATCCGGGCGATCGTGCGCCGGGGCCTTGACGACCCACAGACGAGTTGCGTTGGGTTCCGCCACGGATGGGCGGGTGTGATGAAGGGCAACTCGTTCGAGTTGACGCGCGCCGTCACCGCCGGCATCCTCGGTCGGGGCGGGACGATTCTCGGCACCTCGCGCACGAACCCGTTTGCGAACGGTGCCGACGGGAGCGAGGAGATCCGAGCCACGCTGGCGGCCCAGGGCGTCGATGCGCTCATCGCGATTGGCGGCGATGACACGCTCGGCGTGGCTGCGCGACTGGTGGACGCGGGGATCCCGGTCGTTGGTGTACCGAAGACAATCGACAACGACCTGGCAGGAACAGAACTGACCTTCGGGTTTCACACCGCGGTACAGATCGCGACCGACGCAATCGATCGGCTGCGCACCACAGCCGAGTCTCACGACCGGGTGATCGTGGTCGAGGTGATGGGGCGTGAGGCCGGTTGGATCGCAACCTACGCGGGCATCGCGGCAGGCGCGGACGCGATCCTCGTGCCCGAGTGGCCGTACGACATCGACGACGTCTGCAAGCTGCTGTGGGCCCGCCACGCGAACGGAACCACGTACTCGATCGTCGTCGTCGCCGAGGGCGCGAAGGCGAAAGAAGGCGCCGAGAGCGTCACGCATGAGCACGTCGATGCCTTCGGCCACGCGCGCCTGGGTGGCGTCGCTGTGTCGCTGAGCGCCGAGATCGAAGAACGAACCGGGTATGAGACGCGCTACACCATCCTTGGACACATCCAGCGCGGCGGCACGCCAACCGCCTTCGATCGCGTGCTGGCGACTCGCTTCGGCGTCGCTGCGATGGACGCGGTGCTGGCGGGCCGCTTCGGGGAGATGGTCGCGCTGCGCGCCGACGAGATAGTCCTGATGCCGCTGGCGGACGCGACGAAGACACACAAGCTGCTCGACCCGCGCCTGCTGGAGATCGCTTCCGTCTTCTTCGGCTAGGCCGCCGTGACGGTGGCGCCGGATAGCGCGCGCGCATGCAGTCGCTGATCGCGGCGCTTTCGGACCTGCTCGACGCCGAGAGCGTGCGGGTGCCGACCCGAGCGCAGCTCCACGACAGCACGGAGGTCCGCGGAATCGAGCCGCGAGCAGACGCATGGGTTACGCCACGTAGCACCGACGACGTCGGGCGGGTGCTCGCCTGGTGCAACGCCCGCGACGTCGCGGTCATACCGCGTGGGGGCGCCACCGGGTTCGCGGGCGGCGCGGTTCCGCTGCACGGAGGCGTCGTGCTCAGCCTCGAGCGGATGAATCGGGTGCGAGCGCTCGAGCCGCTGCGGTGGCGGATGCACGTGGAGGCCGGGCTCACCACCGCTCACGTGCGCCGGCTCGCGCGCGAGAACGGACTGCTCTTCCCGCCCGACCCGGGCGCCGGCGAGCAGTCGCAGATCGGCGGCAACATAGCGACCAACGCCGGCGGGCCTCACGCCTTCAAGTACGGCGTCACCGGGGACTGGGTGAGCGGGCTGGAGGCCGTGCTGGCGAGCGGCGAGGTGATAACGCTCGGCGGCGCGATCACCAAGGACGTCGCGGGCTACGACCTGCTCGGCCTGCTGATCGGCTCGGAGGGGACGCTCGCGATCATCACGGCGGCCTGGCTTCGGCTGATCCCCGCGCCGGAGGCGGCGCTGCCCGTCGTCGCCCTTTACGGCGATAGCGTTGCCGGCGCCGCCGCGATCGAACGCGTGATCGGCAGCGGTCTCGCTGTCGCGGCGCTCGAATACCTGGACGCGCACACGGTCGCGATTGCGGCGCGGGGGTTTCCCGGGCCGCTGCCCGAGAGCGGCGGTTTCATGGTCATAGCCGAGGCTGACGGCTCGGCGGCGGAGGCCGCGCGGCTGGCCGGGGAGGTGGCGGCGGCTTTGGGCGAGGACGCCAGCATCCTTCTCGAGCCGCGTCAGCGGGCCGAGATCGACTCGCTCTGGCGCTGGCGAGACGGCGTCTCGCTCGCGGTCACCGCTCGGCTCGGCGGCAAGGTCAGCGAGGACATTGTCGTTCCGTTCGAGCGGCTCGGCGAAGCGGTCGAGGCGACGCTTGCGATCGGCGCCCGCCACGGGCTTGCGGCCTGTAGCTGGGGACACGCGGGGGACGGCAATCTCCACGCCACGTTTCTCGTCGAGCCGGGCGACGCCGAGGCGCTGGCTCGTGCAGAGTCCGCGACCGAGGAACTCTTCGCACTGGCGATCGCGCTTGGCGGCTCGGTCAGCGGCGAGCACGGGCTGGGCTGGGTGAAGCGGGGTCAACTCGCACGCCAGTGGGAGCCCGCGGCGCTCGACCTCCACGACGGCGTCAAGGCGCTCTTTGACCCGCGGGGGATCCTGAACCCGGGTAAGAAGCTCAGCCGCGCCTGAGCGCTGGGCGGTTGCGACCGCCACACGGCGGCTGTAGCGTTGGCGGCCGTGGCGACGCTGGCGATCGCGGGTCAGGATCTGGTGGTGCGGCTGTCGAGGGCCGAGAGGCTGGCGGCGCTCTGCGCCAGCCCGGTCAGCTTCCCGCTGTCGAGTGTGACCGACGTCGTCGTGGAGCAGAACGCATGGTCGGCGCTGCGCGGGATTCGTGCCCCGGGCACCGGGATCCCCTACGTGATCGCCTACGGCACGCGCCGGTTTCGCGGTGGCAAGGATCTGGGGCTCGTCCACGGCGGCAAGCGGCCCGGGTTGCGGGTCGACTTCGGGCCGCAGGCGCCCTACTCGCGTCTGGTCGTGACGGTCGCCGACCCGCAGGCGCAGGCGGACGCGATCCGCGCGGCCGTCGGCCGGGGTCTTGACACCTAGCGATACGATGTATAGGGTCTCTCTGTATGAGGGCCGAGGCGCTCAAAGGTCATCTCGACGGACTGATCCTCGCAACGCTGGCGAACGGGCCGGCGCACGGCTACGCGATCGCCCAGCTGCTGCGCGACCGCAGCGACGGGGCATTCGACCTTCCGGAGGGCACGCTCTATCCGGCACTGCACCGGCTCGAGCGGGCCGGGCTGGTCACGAGCGCGTGGTCCACGCAAGCCGGCAGGCGTCGTCGTACCTACAACCTGACTCGCTCCGGCGGCGGTGCGCTGCGCGAGCGCCGTCACGAGTGGCAGCAGTTCGCAAGCGCGGTCGAGGCGGTGCTGGCGTGAGCTGGCTGGGCGATTTCGAAGCCGAGCTGTCGGCACGGGGAGTGCGGCCGGCCGTGCGCGCGCGGCTGCTCGCCGAACTCGCCGACCACATCGCCTGCGACGGGGGCGCCGCTGCGGCCGACGCCGGCACCTCTGCCTGCGCGCGGCTCGGCGTCCCCCGCGAGATCGCCCGCCAGTACGCAGACGAGCTGGCTGCCGACGATGCGCGTCACGGAGCCTTCGCCGCGTTCGCCGCGCTGAGCTGCGCAGCCGTCGCGCTTGTCGTCTCGCAGATCACGCTGGGCCGCTTCGTCGGCTACCCGGGCTTCGACCACGGCTTCAGCGTCGCGCTGTCGCTCCCCGCGATTTTTGCCATGGTCGTGGGGCCGCAGGTCGCGCTGATCGGCGGCACGCTCGCCGCTTGGCGGGCCATCCGCCGCCGGCGTGCGACGGTGCTCGCGGGCGCCGAGATAGCCCTCGTGCGCCGTCGTGCCAGGGTGGGACTGGCAGCCGGCGTCGTCACGATGTCTGGGCTGCTGCTCTACACCGCGGACTTCATCGGCGTCGTCCCGGCCTGGTGGACCGCGCTGAGCGGCGGACTTGGCGTCGCGGCAATCGCTGCGCTCCTAGCGGCGCGCCGGACCCTCGGTCAGGGTGCCCAGACGGTCGTCTTCGCGTCTGGGCCGTCCGGCGACCTGTTCGACGACATCCCGCCGCTGCGTCGCCTTCGAGGCCATCCGCTCGCGCTCTGTCTCAGCGGCGCGCTCGCGAGCGGCACCGCCGTGACGCTCGCCGAATGGCACGCCGAGCACTCCCTCGCCGAGGGACTCCAGCGCGGGATCTTCGAGGCGGTCGCGCTCACTGTCGGCTTTGCGCTGCTGGGACGCGCGGTCGGCGCCCGGCGCTGAGCCCCCGCCCCCACAGCGGGCGCAGTTGCGCACCGCTACCGTTCGTCTGACACACGCACGAACTGAGGAGCGCCGATGACGCTACCGGTCGAGGGCTACCAGCTGAAGGGCATCTCGTCGAAGGCCTACGAGCATCCTGCCGACCGCGCGGCGACGGCCTCGCTGCAGTCGATCCCCTACCTCGATCGCGTGGTGCGCAAGCTGATCGAGCTGGGTTACGAGCGGGCCCTGCGCCAGGCCTACCTCGGCTCCTCGGTGCGGCTCGGCGAGGATCAGCTGCCCAAGGTCTGGCGTTCGCACGCGCGGGCCTACAAGACCCTCGACCTCGAGCCGGTCCCGGATCTCTACCTGACGCAGTTCCCGGTGGCTAACGCGTCCACGATCGGCGCCGGACGCCCGATCGTCGTGCTGCAGTCCGGGCTCGTCAAGCTCCTGGACGAGGAGCAGCTGTACGCCGTCTTCGCGCACGAGGCAGGGCACGTGCTCTCGGATCACGTCCTCTATGGCACGGCGCTGACGATCCTGACGAGCATGAGCCGTCTGCCGGGTATCCCGCTGCCGCTGATGCCGCTGCGCGCGGCGCTGATGGAGTGGTACCGCTCGGCCGAGCTGAGCTGCGACCGCGCCGCGGCGCTCGTCACGCGCGACCCGCTGACGGTGTGTCGCGTGCTGATGGTGATCGCCGCCGGCGCCGAGGCCAAGCGGCTCGATCTCGACGTGTTCATGAAGCAGGGGGAGGAGTACCGCGAGAAGGGCAGCGGCCTGGAGCGCCTGTCGCGCCTGCTGCTTGACCTGAATGTCACGCACCCGATGCCCGTGCGCCGCATCCACGAGCTTATGGAGTGGGTGCGCAGCGGCGAGTACGACCGGATCGTCGCTGGCTCCTACGTGACACGCGATGAGCCGGCGCGCCCGCGCGCGGAGGCCGGTGACGCGGTCGCGCACTACGCCGAGCGCTTCAAGACCGTCTTCCGCGACGCCGGCGAGTCGATCAACGACGTCGGCAAGCAGTTGAGCGACTGGCTGCGGGGCAACGGCGAGGACCCCAGCGAGGACGAAGAGGACTGATATGTGCTCGCGACCGCCTCCGCGGTCGCTGCGCTGCGGGACTTCGTGCGCCCAGCAGGGCGCTCAGGGGCCGAGCACGAACGCGAGCGGCGTCATCGGGGGGCCGTTTTGCGCAGGCGCCGGCAGGACGACGGTCGCTGTGGCGGCCCGCAGGTCGATCAGGCGGAAGCCGTGGTAGTCGATCTCGGCGACCGGGTGGAACTGTGATCCCCAAAGCTGGGTGAGCGGCGCGTTCGCGACCGGGTTCAGCGCGCGCTCGCCGGCGCCGCGGACCGGTTGCACCATCACCCACAGGCTCCTCGTGGCGAGCGGGGCGCCCAGCGGCGTGCGGTGCATGTAGAGGCCCGCGACCGCCAGCTCGAGCCCGGGCTCCACGGCAACCGGCTCACCTCGCGCGAGCTTGCGCAGGTGGGCGCTCGCGCCGCGCCAGTCCGTCGATGCCTGATAGCGCCAGTTGCTCTGCACCGCGATCACCGTGGCGAGCGCGATGACGCTGTAGGCGAGCAGTGGCACGCCGCGCAGGCGGGTCAGGCCGTAGGCGGCGAAGGGCGCCACGCAGATCCAGATGCCGAGCAGGTTGCGAGCGAGCAGGTGGTCGTCGATGCCGGTGAGCGCCGAGAGGATCGGCAGGCCGGCGCCGGCCAGGGTGAGCACCGCGAGTGTGAGCATCAGGCGCCGGCGGCGGGTCTTGACGAGCGCGAAGGCGACGGCGAGGGCGACGATCGCGATTCCGGCCCCCTCCAGCCAGGCGGTGGGAACGTTGGTGCCCATCGCGAACTGGCGCACGACTCCCTCCAGCCGCCCGCGCAGCGACTCGGCGGCGATGTAGGCGGTTCGGTCAGAGGCGCCGCTCTGGTCGAGGAAGACCGGCCACAACGGCGCCGTGGCGGCCGCGACGCCGGCGAGGCAGAGCACGAGGCGCCGGCGCGCGGCGGGAAGCGCCACGAACAGCACGCCGACCTCGCCGGCCAGCAGGAAGGCGGCGAAGTAGTGGGTCCACACGCAGACGGCGGCCGTCAGGCCCCACAGCGCCCAGTGCCGCGCCGAGGGTGCCGCCAGCAGCGCTCCGAGCGCCCACACCGACAGCGCCCCGGCCAGGACCAGCAGCGCGTATGAGCGCGCGTAGATCGCGTAGGAAACGAGCACCGGGCTGACGGCGCACAGCCAGGCGACGACGAGCGCCAGGCTCCTGCTCACGAAGCGCCGCGCGGCCAGGAACGAGACCGGGATCGCCAGCGACCCGGCGAGCAGCGAGACCATCCGCAGCGAGACCTCGGAGTGGCTCGCGCTGAGCTTGACCCACAGCCACGTGAGCAGGTAGTAGAGCGGCGGCGTCGACTCCGTCGCCTTCACGCCGTGCCAGACCGCGGCGAGCGTCGACTGGTTGACGATCTGCGCTGTGAAGACCTCCTCGTAGCCGAGGCCCTGGTCGCCGACGAAAACAGCTCGCAGGACGACGCCGGCCGCCGTGATCGCGGCGAGCGCCAGCCATGCCGCCGCCGGCATTGCGAGCGGACGTTCGGCTGGCTGCTCGCCGGCAAATGCCGGCGCGTTGTCTGCGACGCTGCTCACAGCCGTCTCCCGGGCCGCCTCACGCGCTCTCGCCGCGCGACCAGGGCGCCGCGCTGCCTGTCGCGGCAGCCTACCGGGCGGGATCTGTCGCGCCCGCCCTGGCGGCGGGACGGCCGGTGGCCAGCTGCGTTGCCGCCACGATCCAACAAGTCGCGGCAGGCACCCGGCCCGGTAAGGCGACGGCCGGAATCGAACCGGCGTACACGGCTTTGCAGGCCGCTGCGTAGCCACTCCGCCACGTCGCCAGCGCGCCCTAGCGTATCTCGGAGGCCGCCCAATCGCCGCGACGAGGCGGGAGTGGCCTGCGCGAGACCGTGGCAGGCGCCCCGCTCGATCGTTACGCTTAACGACCCCAGGGCGATTAGCTCAGCTGGGAGAGCGCCGCCTCGACAAGGCGGAGGTCACTGGTTCGAGCCCAGTATCGCCCATGGA
>Ga0182012_10005899_pt1 | contig 12557 bp, 8 predicted proteins | sample 612S2SmetaG_FD_120486 | JGI IMG/M metagenome (GOLD analysis project Ga0182012, IMG submission 120486) | Permafrost microbial communities from Stordalen Mire, Sweden - 612S2S metaG | ecosystem: Environmental > Terrestrial > Soil > Wetlands > Permafrost | place: Sweden: Stordalen | collected...
ATCGCGGAATCCATCGAGTAGCGGCCGCCGACCCAATCCCAGAAGCGAAACATGTTGTCTGGGTCGATGCCGAACGTCTCGACGCCCGCCTGATTCGTCGAAACCGCGACAAAGTGTTTTCGAACTGCCTTCTCGTCCCCCAAAGCCTTCAGACACCACTCGCGCGCCGTATGAGCATTCGTCATCGTCTCCAGCGTCGTGAAGGTCTTGGAACAGACGATAAACAAGGTTTCTTCCGGCTTCAGATCCCGCGTCGCCTCGACAAAATCGGTCGCATCCACGTTCGATACGAAACGAAATGCCAGATCGCGCTGGCTGTAGTGCTTCAACGCTTCATAAGCCATTACCGGACCGAGATCGGAGCCGCCGATTCCAATATTGACGACATTTCGAATGCTCGCTCCGGTATGGCCCTTCCATTGGCCACTCCGAATGCGATCGGCGAATGCGCTCATCTGGTTCAGGACCTGGTGAACCTCCGGCACGACGTTACTTCCGTCCGCGATCATCGATTCGTCATATAGCGATCGCAACGCGACATGCAGGACGGAGCGCTTCTCCGTAACGTTGATCCTGTCGCCCGCGAACATCGCGTCGATGTGCTGGCGCAAACCGGACTGCTCGGCGAGTTCGAGGAGAAGATCAATAGTCTCCCCAGTAATCCGATGCTTTGAATAGTCGAAATAGAGGCCCAGCGCTTCGAGGGTGAAACGCTCCGCTCGCTTTGGATCGCCGGCGAAAAGCTCCCGGAGGTGCAATCGTTTAACTTTGGCGCTGTGGTCCTCCAGCGCCTTCCAGGCGGGTCGTTTCAGAAGCGGAACGATGGTCACCGGTGGTTGAGAAATGGCCATGTGAATTTAGCCGGCAGCTTTGAGCGTGGTTACTTTGGACTCGATGCAGTGGAGCAGATCCTTCCAGGAAGCGACGAACCCCGCCGCGCCTTCGCTCTGCAGATCGGCGGCCAGTTTGCCATCGTCGATTCCCGCCTTGCGGAACGTGGCGACGACCGTCTCGCAATCGCCGCCATCGACGGGGAGGATCCCATCAAGAGCGCCATGATCGGCGAACGCGAGTAGCGTTGTTTCGGGGATTGTGTTGATGGTATCCGGCGCGGCCAGCGCCTGGATGTAGAGAGTATCGGAAGCCTTGGGGTCCTTCGTCCCGGTGCTCGCCCAAAGCAGCCTCTGCGGCGGGGCGCCAGCGCCCTGCGCCTTCCGCCAGCGCGGCGAGGCGAGCCAATCGCGATAGGCTTTGTAAGTGCGTTTCGCAATCGCAATGCCAAGGCGATTCTCAAGTTCCTTCGGCACCTTGCCCGTCACGGCTTTGTCCCAGCGGCTGATGAACATGGATGCCACCGAATGTATTTTGGGGTCAAGACCGGCGGCGATTCTGCGCTCGATTCCCCGCAGATAGGCTTCCGCCGCCGCCGTGTATTGATCCGCGGAAAAAAGGAGCGTTACGTTGACGGGCACTCCCCGGAAGATCGTCTCCTCAATCGCAGGGAGCCCCGCGGCGGTACCCGGTATCTTGATAAACAAGTTGGGACGTTGCGCTTGCGTATGGAGACGAACTGCCTCGTCAATCGTACCGGGGGTGTCGAATGCCAGAGATGGAGACACTTCTAATGAAACCCAGCCATCCATGCCGGCGGTGCTGTCATGGACTGGCCGAAAGAGATCGGCGGCTTGTTGCAGGTCCTCGATGGCAAGCTCAAAAAATAGCTCTTTTCCCGATTTGCCCTCCTGTCTCTTCCGGCGGATGGCATCGTCGTAGAAGTTCGATTGCTTAATCGCCAAATCGAAGATCGACGGATTCGAGGTGAGCCCCGTGATCGAGAGATCGCGAATATACCGGCGCAGGGTTCCACTGGTCAGGAGGGCCCGCGTGATGTTGTCCAGCCAAAGGCTCTCGCCGAGCACGTGGACCTGTGTTGTAGAGTTCACGACTAACCCACTCGCACGAGTTCGCGTGGGGACGTTTCCTGCTCCTCGCCCGCAGAAACATCCAACACCCTCACCCGCTGGCCCTCGGTGAGTCTGTTTAAAAGCACTTCACTTCCGTTGTTAAACCGGACCGCATCTCGAAAGGTGTCGACGGCCGCGGTTAGTTGCGTAAAGACAGCCTCCTCGTAATCGCCTCGAAGGCCGAATCCAAACTGCAGGTTCGCGGGAATATCGCGAACGATCAACCGGGTTCCCGGCGGTATGCACACCGCGGGGACTACTTCCTCCGCGCTGAAAAACTCCTTGACTCTGGCCCAGAACCCTCGGCCCACCGCTTGGCGGCGCTCTTCTCTCCCGCGGAGGTCCGAGGCCGAGGCCATGCCCATCGTTCCCTCCCCAAATCGGTGAATCATGAGATCCTCTCCCGCAACTGCCAGGCGATTCGGAATCGACATCAAAGAATAGTCACACATTGTCTTCTTCTCTCCTTATCGGAAACAGCACCACATGGAAAATTTATCGCGAAGAACGTCAAGACGCCGTCAATAATGCTCTCCTGGCTCCGCGATCTCCTTTTTGACGGTTAATTGACGCCATCCGGGATAGCTTTATACCAGGGCTACATGAACCCGAAAGGATACTGAAATGATCGACACCCATTCTGATATTGCGAAAGACGGCGTACCGGAAGTCGTGAAACCCATCGAGCACCGGCCTCCCGTGGACGCCGCGCCGCCCGTTTGGTTGGCTGGAGTGTTGAAGTGGATTTTTCCTGTCGCAGCCTTGCTGTTTATCGCGCTGATTGCGATTCCAGGTTTTCTGCAGAAGTGGCTATGGATGCAGCAGCTCGATTACGCCGGCATTTTCTGGACCTTGTTCTCCGTCAAAGTGGGACTGGCATGCGTTGGATTCGCATGTGCATTTCTGTTTCTGTGGCTCAACGTCCGGCAGGCCGCCAAGGGCGGCGTAGTCAACTCAGATGCGGCAGGCCTTCCCGCCGGGAAGGGAAGTCAGGCCAGGCTGAGGGCCGTTGCCCTTGCCCGCCATCTTCTGGCTCGCAATACGGCGATCTTCATGGCCGTGCTCGCCGCGTTATTTGCGAGCGGCGTCTATACGCAATGGGACACCTACCTGCGTTTTCGCTATGGGGGCTCCTTCGGATCGGCCGATCCAATTTTTGGGATGGATCTGGGCTTTTACGTCTTCCGGCTTCCCGCGTATGAACTATTGCAGATGAGCCTGTTGTTCCTGACCATCGTCGCCATTGTGGCTGTCGTATTCCAATATGGTTACCTTAGTCTGCTCAGGTCGGCCGGACGGCCCACCGCGATCATCGGCACCGCGGCCGCGCAGCATGGATCCGCGCTTCTTATCCTCATGACTGCCCTGTTAGGGTTTGGATTTTACCTCGATCGTTTCGATCTGCTCTATTCGACCACAGGCGTGGTCTATGGCGTGGGATACACGGCGGCGCACGTAACTTTGATCGCGCTATGGATCATGATCGGCGCATCGGTTGTGGCCTCCGTCCTTCTGGCGGTCAATTTCTTCCGGCCGCGTTTGAAAGCCGTGGCCATCGGCGCGGGCAGCTATGTGGCGCTTTACATTATCGGTGTGCTCATCGTTCCCGCGCTGTTCCAGTCCTTCGTGGTGCAGCCGAATGAGTTGAAACTCGAAACTCCTTATCTGAAAAACTACATCCAACTGACGCGGGAAGCGTATCAATTGGACGGCATCCAGGAGACCGCGTATCCCGCTCTGACCGATCTCACCCCAGCGGTTCTGGCAAGGAATCAGGATACCATCCAGAATATCCGCCTCTGGGACAAGCGCCCCTTGCTCCAGACCTATGAACAGACCCAGGCGATCCGGCTCTATTACAAATTCTCCGATGTGCATGTGGATCGCTATCATCTGGCGGATGGCTACCACCAGGTCATGCTTTCCACCCGCGAGCTGTCGCCGGAACTACCGGCGGGCGCCCAGACCTGGGTCAACGAAAATCTGGAGTTCACCCACGGCTTCGGGCTGGTGATGAACTTCGTCTCGAAGAGCACCGGCGGAGGTTTTCCGGAGTATCTGGTGGAGAACGTCCCGCCGCAATCCTCCTTCGGCTTGAACGTGACGCAACCGGCGATTTACTATGGCGAGGCCATGCCCGGCTCGCGGATCGTCGGCACCGGCGTGAAGGAATTCGATTATCCGCAAGGGAATCAGAACGTCTATACCAGCTACGCCGGCAAGGGCGGAATTCCCATCGATAACTTTGCCAAGAGGCTGCTGTTCGCCTGGACCCAGACCGACATCAATATATTGCTTACAGCGTATCTTAAGCCGGAAAGCCGGATTCAGATCTGGCGCAACGTGCAGGACCGCGTGTCGCAGGTGGCTCCTTTCCTGAAGCTCGACGCCGCGCCGTATCCGGTGCTGAGCGCGGGCAAGCTCTATTGGATTCAGGACGCCTACACGGTGTCCAGTAACTTTCCCTACTCTCATCCGCGTAGCGCGGCCGGCGACGGAGGCCTGAATTACATCCGCAACTCGGTGAAGGCCGTGGTCGATATGTACGACGGCACGGTTTCCTTCTACGTGATGGATCCGAAGGACCCGGTCCTGGACGTGTACCGCAACGCGTTCCCCGGCGTTTTCAAGGATCTCAACGAGCTTTCCCCGGACCTGAAAGCTCATCTGCGCTATGCGCAGGATCTTTTCGGCATGCAGGCGACCGAGTACCAGACCTTCCACATGACCGATCCACAGGTTTTCTACAATCGCGAGGATCTATGGGTTCCTCCGCAGGAAAAGTACGACGGCAAGATGAGTCCGATGGAGCCCTACTACATCCTGATGAAGCTGCCCGGAAGCGACCAGCTGGAGTACTTAATGATGAGTCCGTTCACGCCCAAGAACAGGGACAATATGATCTCCTGGCTGGCCGCCCGGTCCGATTTTCCGAACTATGGAAAAATGCTGTTCTACGAGCTGCCGAAAGATAAACTGACCTACGGGCCCAATCAAATCTCGGCGATGATCGATCAGAGTACGACGATTTCCGAACAGCTGACTCTATGGGATCAAAAAGGATCGGGAGTCATCCGGGGCAAGCTGGTGGTAATTCCCATTGAGAATTCGTTTCTCTATGTGGTGCCGCTTTACCTGAGGGCGGAGGGTACGAATTTCCCGCAGTTGAAGCGAGTGATCGCCGCGACTGGGGACCGGGTGGTAATGCGGCCCACGCTGGACGAGGCGCTGGCAGGGCTGTTCGGCGGGCAGGAAGCGCCGCAAGCTGGCGCACCGCAGGTGACCGGAGCTTCGCAGCCCGGCTCGAACCTTGATCAGGAACGGGCGCAGCTGGCGGCGGCACAAAAAGCCATCGACTCCCTGAAGCTACTGCTCAACTCCGCGCCGTCCGGAAAACCTTGATCCTGGCACTCCTGGTCCCCTTCCTGGCTTTGAGTTTCGAAGGCCAGGAAGCGCCGGCGAAACCGGTTTCGGGCGATCTGACCAACTTCGACTACTCAAAGAGCCGCGGCTTCCCGCGGCTGCTCTCGCCATACGTCACTCCCTTTGTCCCGAACCCGAGGCTGGTGAACTCCCGGCGCTTGGAAGACCTGATCTTGGGCGACAAACTGTTCCTCACACTCGACGACGCCATCGCGCTGGCGCTCGAAAATAATCCGGAGATCGCCGTCGCGCGCTACGATCTGCCCATCGCCCAAACCGACCTGCTGCGCGCGAAGGGTGGCGGGGCGACGCGCGGCGTGGCGGGATCGTTTCAATCCACTTCGCTGTTCGCGGGCAGTCTCGGCGGAGGCGTGGGCAGCAGCATTACTCCCGCGCCTATGGGCGCCGGCGGGCTGCTCGGAGGCATCATCAATTCCGTCGGCTCCGCGCGCTGCTGCGATCCTGAATTTTTTGCCAGTTATGGCTGGAGCAACGCCATAACGCCGCTGAACTATACGGTGGTGAGCGGCGTTAAGGTGGATACCACGCACGAGGAATCGTTTTCCGCCGGCTACAGCCAGGGTTTCCTCACTGGAACCAGCGTATTCGTGTCCGAGGGCAACTCGCGCCTGGCATCGAACACCACTACCGGCATCTTCAATCCGGAGCTGTTATCGGGTCTTTCCGTCGGCGTGAGCCAGCACTTGCTGCGCGGATTCGGCCCCGGCGCGAACGCGAAATTCATCCGTATCGCCCGCAATGACTTGGAATTCTCCATGAGCGTGTTTCGCGAGAACGTGATCCTCGCCGTGGCGTCGGTGATGACCACCTATTACGACCTGCTGGCCGATCAGGAAAGCATCCGCACGGCACAAGCGGGCTTGGAATATTCTCAGAAGCTGCTGGAGGATAGTAAGGCAGGGAACAAGACAGGACCCGTGGCCGAGTACAATGTCCTGCGCAGCCAGGAGGAAGTCGCGCTGCGGGAGCACGACCTGCTCGAAGCGCAAAACACGTTTTCTCAGGACGCCCAATCCTTGAAAGCCAAAATCACCAAGAGCTTCAATCAGCGGCTGGCGGACGTGGAGATCGCGCCCAGCGAGCTGCTGCCGGAGCCCCGTTCGGGGGACGTGCCCACGCTCGCCGAGGCGTTGCGCGAAGCGACGGCTCACCGGCCGGAAATCGAGCAGGCCCAGATGAGCCTACAAAATCAGCAGGTGGTGCTGGAGGCGACGAAAAATGCCCTGCTGCCGGCCCTCGATGTTTACGGGTCCTACTATCTTTCCGGCCTCGGCGGATCGCTGCGGCCAACCATCGACAACATCTTTAAGGACGACTTCCCGAATTTTTCCTTCGGCTTACGGCTGGAAATGCCGCTTCGCAACCGGACCGCTCAGGCCGATTCCACCAGGGCGTTGCTCGAACAGAGGCGGTTGCAAATGAGGCTGCAGGATGCCAGGAATGTCGCCGTCTGGGACGTCAGCAAGGCGGTCACCGGCGTGGACCAGGCCCGCAATCAATTGGAGGCGACTAAGAAACTGGTGGCGCTCGCCCTCCAGGTGGTCGAGATGCAACACCAGAAGTTCAGCATGGAGCTGGCCACCGTTGAGGAGTACATCACTGCGCAACAGAACCTGGCGATCGCGCGGGGCCGAACGGTGAAGGCTCACACGGCGTACGCCAAGGCCCTGATTCAGTATGAAAAGGCCACCGGCACGCTGCTCGATCGAAACAACATCGAGATGGCTGACGCCGTCCACGGGGAGGTTCACCATATTCCGAAAGTGCCATGACACCCTACCAGACGAAGACGCGGGCGCCGCTGCCTGATTCACGGATGCGCCCTGCTTGCTGGGGACCATCGGGGACGGAAGGAATGTCCTGCTCGATGACAATAGGCCGGGGTTCCTCGCCGATCAGCTCCTCGACCTCCAGAGCGCCGGAGTTGTTCATGAGTTCGGCCGCGTCCGCGACTTCCCTGGCGGATCCGGTCGCGAAGACGATCGCTCCTCCGCGACGCGTCCCCCGGGCGTAGGCATTCGCCTCCCGCACCGTGGCGCCGATCGCCGTGAGCTCGCGCTCCAATCCTACCTCGAAATCGGTGTGAGGAGTACTCATGAGGCCGGCGCCCCCCATATCCACGGGTTCCCGCAGTGTGCGAACCTCATTCTTAGGGAAGCCGCTAGTAACCAGGTCGCGGGCGACCACTTCCGCCAACGCAGAATTCTGAAACAAACCAACTGCAGTCTTTGACATATTCGATCTCCAATCGAGCTTTCAGACTAAAACGGAATCTTCCCGGGTCCCGGCTGAGAACTTTCCGTGATCAAGATTCACGAGCTCCGCGAAACTCACCGGGTCGAGACTGGCGCCGCCTACCAGGAATCCGTCGATCTCGCACTGCGCCGTAAGGCTGGTCGCATTGTCGGGTTTCACGCTGCCGCCGTAGAGAATGCGGATGCCATTCGCCGCCTCCGCTCCAAAGCGGTCTTTTACCTGGGCCCGGATGAGGCGGTGGGCATCGGCGGCAAACTCAGGTGAAGCGGTTTTGCCGGCCCCGATCGCCCACACGGGTTCGTAGGCGATGACGATTCCCGCGAACTGCCAATTCGAAAGCGGGGAAATGCCCGCTCTAAACTGCTCCCTCAGCGTTACTTCCACATCCTTTTTGTCAAGTTCTCCCACGCAGACAATCGGCTTGAGTCCGGCCTCGATCGCAGCGACCGTCTTTCTTAAGACGCTCTCATTCGTTTCGCCAAAATACTTGCGCCGTTCACTATGGCCGACGATCACATGGGAGCAGCCGGACGCCTTGATCATGGAAGCGGAGACTTCGCCGGTGAACGCGCCGTCCTTCGCCCAGTACAGATTCTGTGCGCCAATCCGAATCGTGGTTCCGCGAGTGGCGATGACGGCGTTTTCCACGTCGAGGTACGATGGGCAAATCACGATCTCGCAATGCGCCGAATGTTCCACCAGCGGCCGGAATGTCTCGAAGAAGGACGTGGTTCCGGCAGGGTTCTTATACATCTTCCAATTCCCGCCGATCAAAGGTCTGCGCATGCTTAGCTTCACAGTACACGAGGCGGCATCAAAACGGCGTCAAAAAGGCCGCCGGGAACTTCAAACGCTCATAACGGGGATACAGGAGTCTCGAATAATGCCGTAGCCCTGGCCGTTGTCTCCCAGGTGGCTTCGCCCGGGGATGTGGCCGACGATCAGGACGTCCGCATGTGTTTGCTGCGCCGCCCGGTTCAGCATCTGGGGGACATTGCCGCTTTCAACGATGACTTCAAGATTCGTGCCCGCTTCCTGCTGCAGCCTGGCGATCTCCTTCGCGGCGCCTCCCACTAACGTCTCCTGCCACGCCCGGTCGATGTGGGATCCGCCAGGACCCCAGGTTTCCACGCTGTCCGTGACGTGGACCAGGGTAAGCGTCGCAGCGACGGCGGCCGCTAACCCGGCAGCGACGGACAGGGTGTGGTGATTATGAGGCGTCAAATCCAGAGAGCACAGCACGCGGCGGATCGAAAACTCCCTGCGCGGCAGCTCCAGATGGGCGCCGGTCAAGACCGGGCACTGTGTTTCGTGCAGCACCTTGGCGGTAACCGATCCCAGAAGCAGGCGGTAAAGTGGGCCATAGCCATGAGTCGGCATCACGATCAGGCCAACCTCGTGGTTGCCAGCTGCCTCGACGATCTCGCGGGCCGGGTCGCCCCGCAACAACAAGCGCGTCAGCGCGATACCATCGAACTCCGGGAAAGGCGTCTCGTCCAGACGCTTCTGAGCGCATTGAACGACGGTCGCATGCAAATCCCGCGCCGTGATTTCGTGGCCGATCTCAAGCATTCCGTAGGGATAGTAGAGAGGGGTGACGACGTGCAGCAAGATGATCTCCGCCTGAAAGCGGCGCGCCATCCAGGCAGCCTCTTGCAAAAAAAGCCGGGACGTACCCGGGAACCCATCCGCTAACGCAACCGGAACAAGAATTTTATATAGGTTCATGGATGCCCCTCCCTTCGTGCCACCAGAATCGAACTGGAGCGGATTCCCAGGGCGAGGGGCTTTGAACTATTCGCAGCCGGTTCCCCTCCTGGGAAGAACAAATCCTGAGGCTGAAGAACGCAAAATTGCCTCCATTTTCCTGTTGAGATGTGCCCAGCGGCAGAGCCGAACCCGCTCGAACCCCAGTGCCGTCGCGCACGTCTTTCAGGTACTCGTGGAGCGGACGTTCGGGCGTCTTCGTCATCGGCGCTGCCAGAGAATCTGAGACGCTTCGAGCGGAACCGCTGCCCCCTCGAAATGCGGGATCACGCGCACCGTATAGTCGGCGGAGGCGCGCGCTGCCGCTACGTCACCCTCGTAGAGATAGCCTGCCGCGTCAATCTGACGACCCCGCCTCAATTCCTGTCTCACCGCCGGTCCGGCGCTGGTGCCATCGGCGTAAAGTTCGACCGTGACCGAGGTGGGATCCAGCTGAGGGGTAAAGACCTGAACCTCAAAAAAGTGACGGCCACCCTCCGTTTTGACGAGGACTCCACCGATGCGCAGCCCGGCCCAGCGCTCGTCGAGTGCCCACTGCCAGTCTGCAATTTGTCTGCCGGCCACGCCTCTATCCGCTGCACGGGTGCGATAACTGGCCGCGGCTGGGATATAGTGCTGCTCCACATATTCGCAAACCGCCCGATTCGCGGAAAAGCGAGGAGTCAGCCGTGCCATGCTCTCCCGCATTCGCGCGACCCAGGCGAGTGGGACACCATCGTGGTCGCGGTCGTAAAATTCAGGAATCACTTGCCCTTCGAGCAGGCCGTAAAGAGCTTCCGCCTCGGCGGCGTCCCAAGCCGGGTCGTCCCCATGTTCCCGGCCATCGCCCAACGCCCACCCGACTTCCGGCGCATAGGCTTCCGCCCACCAGCCATCCAACTCCGATAGATTGATGCCGCCGTTAACCAGCACTTTCATGCCGCTCGTCCCGCACGCCTCCCAGGGACGCCGTGGAGTGTTGATCCAGACATCCACCCCTTGCACCAGATGTTCGGTCATAAGCATGTCGTAGTCGCTGAGAAAAATCGCGTGAGGGCGGCACTCGGGCCGCCGGATGAAGCGGATCCATTCTTGGATAAGGTCTTGGCCCGCGCGGTCCGCTGGATGGGCTTTTCCGGCAAGAATCAGCTGCACCGGATACCTTGTGTTCGCCAGGATCCCAAGCAGGCGCTGCGGGTCATGGAGCAGCAAGTCAGGCCTCTTGTAGGTCGCGAAACGGCGCGCGAATCCCAGCGTCAGCGCGTTGGGATCGAAGAGGTGTTTGGCGGACTCCACCGATTCGGACGTGGCGCCCGAACCGGCAAGCTGCTCCGACAGTCGCTTGCGGGCATACTCGACCAGAGACTTGCTGGCGGAGGCACGAAATTGCCAGAGTTCCGCGTCCGATAGCCGGCGAATATCCTGCTCCAGATGGCCCGCCGTCCCCAGCCAGCGGTCCTTTCCACAGGCGCCGGTCCACAGGCTGTCCGCCGCAGCCGAGTCCCAGGTCGGCACGTGAACTCCGTTCGTTACGTATCCGACCGGCACCTCGTCCTCGGGCCAATTCGGAAACAGAGGCTGGAAGATCTGCCTGCTGACCGTGCCGTGCAATCTACTGACACCGCTGACGGCTCCGCATCCGCGGATTGCCAGATACGCCATATTGAAAGCCTCGGAGGAGTCTGCCGGGTTCTGGCGGCCTAGGGCGAGTAGCTCCTCGATCGAAATGCCGAGCTTATGCTGTGCATATTCGCCGAGGTATTGTTGGACAAGATAGGGAGCGAAACGGTCGAAGCCGGCCGATACCGCCGTGTGAGTCGTGAAAAGATTACCGGGGCGAGTGGCAGCCAATGCAACTCGGAATGACTCACCGCTTTCTTCCATGAAGCTCCGCGCGCGCTCCAGGACTGCAAGGGCCGCGTGCCCTTCATTCAAATGACAGACATCGGGAGCGATTCCGAGTGCGCGAAGCAATCGCCATCCGCCGATCCCGAGCAGGATTTCCTGCTGGAGACGCAGTTCGGGACCTCCACCGTACAGTTCGCCGGTAATTCCACGATGCGTCGGGAGATTTGCCGCATCGTTGCTATCCAGAAGGTAGAGCTTGGTTCTTCCCACCCGAACCTGCCAGGTTCGCAGCCACACCGAGTTCCCCGGCAGCCCGATTTCCAGCCGCAACCATTCTCCGTTCGGTTGCCGCAAGGGCGTAATGGGTAGCTGTCCGGGATCGTTGTACGGATAGAGCGCCCGTTGCGCCCCGTCTCTATCGATCGCCTGACGGAAATAGCCTTGCTGGTAGAGCAATCCCACCCCGACCACCGGCACGCCGAGATCGCTGGCCGCCTTCAGTTGATCGCCCGCCACATTTCCCAAGCCGCCTGAGTAAATTGGCAGAGCTTCGCTCAGCATAAACTCCATGCTGAAATAGGCGACGCAACTGAGAGCGGTGCTAGCGTGGGTCTTCTGAAACCATGCAGGGGTATCCGCCGCATGCCTCGCGGTTCGAACCAGTCCGTCCAGTTGTTTGCTGAAGACGGGGTCGGCCAGGACGCGTTCCACGCTGGTTCGCGAGGCCGTTTGCAGGACCACCCATGGGTTTTGCGTGATCTCCCACAGTTGCGGATCAAGCTGCCGCCAAAGTTCGTCGGTCGAGTGATTCCACGACCAGCGCAAATTCAGGGCGAGTTCCGCGAGAGAATCGGCTCCCTCGATTCTGCCGTCTGATTCGCTGTTCATGATGTGATCTATACCCGAGTACCAGTGTGACGCGAGAAACATCAAATCTCCGTCAAAACGTGTAGTCTCCTCTTTTGACGGCATTTTGACGCTCGAGGGGGTACTTTCAAGCAGGTAGGTCTCCGGCAGCGTTTGCCACGGCCTTCCGGACGCCTGGGGCGCTCAGTCCGCTCCGCAGTTCGCCGCTCAGTCGGAGGGGTGCAGGAATCAAGTATTGCGGCTGAGAAAAGCAAGTTCTAGAACGAGGTAACAAAATGAGAACACAATCACTCACCACTGGCAGGCTCCCCAATTCGTCCGAAGCGGCTGGCGACAAGGAGGTCAGCGCGAGAACAGACCCCCTCTCGCCGGAACAGCTCCAGAAAATTAACGCTTACTGGCGCGCCGCCAACTACCTGTCGGTCGGCCAGA
>Ga0182012_10005902_pt1 | contig 12545 bp, 7 predicted proteins | sample 612S2SmetaG_FD_120486 | JGI IMG/M metagenome (GOLD analysis project Ga0182012, IMG submission 120486) | Permafrost microbial communities from Stordalen Mire, Sweden - 612S2S metaG | ecosystem: Environmental > Terrestrial > Soil > Wetlands > Permafrost | place: Sweden: Stordalen | collected...
CGACGAGGGTGAGGTTGTTCTCCTGGGCGAGGCGGATCATCTGGCGGCGGAGGTCGTAGAGGTCTTCTCGGGCCTCGTGGATGTTTTTGCAGATGCGGGTGCCGACTTCGACGACGGACTGGTGCATTTCAGCTTTGACTCGCTCTTCGAGGCGCATCTTGCCCTGGGAAAGCATTTCGGTGGCGATGTGGGAGCGCAGGTCGCGGGTGACCGGGTCGATAGTCTGGTATTCCTCTTCGATGCCTAGGGTGAAGCTGGGGCGCATTCGGGTCTCCTGGCGACTTCGTGGAAATGCTTTGCGCCAATTGTATTGAGCGGATTCATTTTCGCCTAATTTTCGCTTTTCGTGGTAGGATGTTCTGGATCGAACATGAGTCTCTTCGCCCAACTCGAAACTGAGCCGACCTATGAGGAGCTTTATCCTGGGGCGGTGTTGATGCGGGGGCTGGCGCTGCCGCAGGATCGGGAGTTCTTTGCGGCGGTGGAGACGATTATGGCTGCTGCACCTCTTCGGCCGGCGTTTACGCCGACCGGGCTGCCGATGACGATCATGGTGACGGATTGCGGGGATACTGCGGCGTTCCGGAGGCGGTGGGCGACGCCGGACAATCGCGACCGGCCGCTTTGGCCGCCGATGCCACGGGTGTTGCGAGATTTTGCGTTTCGGTGCGCGGTGCGCGCGGGATTTCCTCAGTTTCGGCCGGATGCCTGCCATATCAACCGGTATCAGGCGGGGAACAAGCTGGGAATGCATCAGGATCGGCATGAGTGCGATTGGACGCAGCCGATTGTTTCGGTTTCGCTGGGGTTGCCGTGCGTGTTTTTGTTTGGCGGACTGGAGCGGGGCGACAAGGCGGATCACATTCTGTTGGAGCATGGGGATGTGTTTGTGTGGGGCGGGCCTTCGCGGATGCGGTTCCATGGGGTGAAGCCGCTGAAGCCGGGCTGGCATGAGATGACTGGGTTCAACCGGTTTAATCTTACGTTTCGTAAGGTGGCGAGATTCAGTTGGAGTTAGATAAAAGGTTTGACTAGGGGCTATTTGCACCTGTAGTGTGTTTCCCTCAGGGGCTAAAGCCCATTGGGGATGGTCCGCTTTGTGAAAGGGCACGGCTAAAGCCGTGCCCTTTCACAAAGCGGGAACAGGTATCCGCGCCCTTGCGCCCAACAGGAGACATTTGCTTATGGATCGACGCCAATTCTTGACTTCTTCGGCTGCGCTGGCGGCTGGTGTGGCGCTGCCGCGTGCGGTTTTCGCTGAGGCTCAGGCGCAGTTCCCTAAGGATTTTCTTTGGGGGATGGCGACGGCTTCTTACCAGGTGGAAGGCGCGTGGAAGGAAGACGGCAAGGGCGAATCGATCTGGGATCGCTGGACGCATACGGTGGGGAAGATTCGCGGGGCGGGCAATGGGGACGTGGCCTGCGACCACTATCACCTGTATCCCCAAGATATTGCGCTGCTGAAGCAGCTTAACCAGAAGAGCTATCGCTTCTCAGTCTCGTGGGCGCGTATTCAGCCGACAGGGCGCGGGGCGGTGAATCAGAAGGGCATCGACCATTACAAGCGCGTGATGGATGTCTTGCAGGAGGCGGGGATTCGTCCCTTCTGCACGCTGTACCACTGGGATCTTCCGCAGGGGCTGGAGGATCTTGGAGGGTGGCCGAATCGCGATCTGGCTGGATACTTTGCCGACTATGCCGGAATTCTCGCGAAGCATCTTGGCGACAGGATTCAGGTTTGGGCGCCCTTCAACATGCCGTGGACGTTTACGAATCTTGGATATGGCGTGGGCGCGTTTCCGCCGGGGCGCTCGAACTATGGGGACTTTCTGAAGGCGGCGCATACGGTGAACCTGGCGCAGGGCGAGGCATTTCGAGCGATCAAGGCGGCGTCTTCGATTGCGACGGTCGGCAGCGCTTATGGGATGTGTCCTGCGTATCCGCAGACGAACAGCGAGGCAGATAAGGCTGCGACGGCGCGATATCACGCGATGAACAATCTCTTCTTTCTTGAGACGGCGATGCATGGGAGATATCCGAAGGCGTTTGTGGGAGAAACTCCGTACGCAACGATCGGTTTTCGTGCCGGGGACGAGAAGATTATGCAGGTTCCGCTGGACTGGCTTGGGTTTCATTACTACACGCGGCGATTTGTGTCGGCGGCTGAACCTTCGCGCGGCGGGGCGGGCGGCAGCCTGGCTACGGAGACGCAGGATACTGGGTTGGCGGGAAACGACCTCACGCAGTTTGTTGCAGAGATGCCGACACAAGGGCCGATCACGGATGGCGGGCTCGAGATATGGCCGGGCAGCATTTACGACCTGGTGATGCAGATCTCGCGCGAGTATAACTTTCAGGCGATTGAGATTACGGAGAGCGGATGCGGCTATCTGGATGGGCCGTATTTGGCCGATGGCGGGCGGGTGCCCGATCAGCGGCGGATCGACTTTTTCCGGGCTGAGTTGGCTGAGTTGGCGCGGGCGATCAAGCACGGCGCGAAGGTGAGGTCCTTCCATGCGTGGAGCGCGCTGGACAACTTTGAATGGAACGATGGATACACGCAGCGCTATGGGCTAACGTACGTGGATTACCGGAATCAGAAGCGGACGGTGAAGGATTCCGGGCGCTGGTATGGGGATGTGGCGGCTTCGGGGAGGGTTTAGGTGCGTTTTGTGAGAATCCCGGCGACGATAGGGCGGGCTTTCAGCCCTTAATTGCATTGTCCCGCCGGAGCCCAGGGAGTTGCCCTGGGCTGGGATAGCGGCGCGCTTTCAGCGCTTGAAACTGCGGCCGCTTACTTTTTCTTGGCTGGGCTTGGCTTTTTTGCTGGGGTTTCCTTTTTGGCTGGGGCGGAGGGTGCGCCGAGGAAGCTGGACCAGCGGAGTTCCGGGATGGCTGGGGCTTTTTTCGCCTTGGCAATGGCTAAGGCTGCGACTTCGCTGACGATCCACTCGAAGTTTTGCTCGCCTACGGAGTGCAGGTCGGCGTCGGGAGCGGGGTTCATGAAGTCGATGGCGTAGGGGATGCCGTTTTCCACTGCGAACTCGACGGTGTTGAGGTCGTAGCCGAGGGCTTGGCAGAGTTTCAGGGCGTCCTGCTCGACGCGCTTGAGGAGCGCTTTGTCGTATTTGGGTGGGTTGAGGACGTAGCGCTCGTGATGGGGGTTGCGTGGGTCGTAGGGCATAATGTGGACCTTTTTTTGCCCGACGACGTAGCAGCGGAAGTATTCTTTGAAATCCACGGCCTTCTGGTAGAGCATGCAGAGGTCGCGAGACTGGTCGTAGGCTTCGAAAAACTCCTGGCGATTGTGAATGTGATAGACATCGCGCCAGCCACCGCCATCGACGGGCTTCATGAAGCCGTGTTCGCCGACGTATTCGAAGACTTTTTCCCAGTCGAGAGGATATTCGAGGTTGCGCATGGAGCGGTCGGTGGTGCCTTCGGGGTGCTTTTTGTGGGGCAGGATGACGGTGGGTGGAATCGCGACGCCCATTTTGTCGGCCAGGGTGTAATTGAAGAATTTGTCGTCTGCCGACCACCAGAAGGGATTGTTGATGATGATGGTGCCGTTGAGCGCGGCGTGCTTCAGATAGGCGCGGTAGAAGGGGATATCGTGCGAGATGCGGTCGACGATGACGGAGTAGGGAGAGGGTTTGTCGAGGTGGACGGCACCGGTTTCTACGAATTCGGCGCTGATGCCGTCCACATTGAGGGAGTTGATGCGCTCCACCAATGCTCCGGGAAAGCTGTTTTCCATGCCGAACAGAACGCCGATCTTCTTCATGCCTGCCGTCCTCCGTGCCACCAGTTTACGGTAGCGCGGCGGGACGGCAGCCATATTCTGATGACACTTTGCAGGAACAACGGGCTAATTCGCCGGAGTCGCCAGCTTATAGACCCGGCCGACAATGCTGCTGGTGGTGAAGCCCGTCTTGGCGGCGACAGCCATGACTTGTTCATTGCCCGAGATGACGAAGGGACCGGTGTAGACAGTTGAACTGGTGCCGGGCAGGTTGCCCTTGGTGGAGTAGTAGATGGTTGCTCCCGGCGTAGCGCCGGTAATGGTCACGGTGACCGGTCCCTTCCCGGTGCTGCTGGCCGGCGAGATCGTTGGCGCGGCCACTACAAAGTGAAAATTCGCCTCGGCAACACCGCTGGGAGCGTACCCCGCAGCGTAAGCAACGGCTCTGACGGTGGCTGAAGTCTCCAGGGTTCCAGGGCCGGTGTAGCGAATCCCCGTCGTTTCGGTGGGGGTTTCGCCGTTGAGGGTGTAGTAAATCACGGCGCCAGGCGTCGAGTCCGAGAGCGAGATGGTCTGCCCGGCTGTGTAGGTACCGGAAGGCCGCGAAACGACAGGGACCTGGGCCGTTGGCATTCTGGTCTTGGTGCCGGTGACGAGGATGGCTTGCTTCGTGTCTGGACCGTTGTAGGCATTCGTGGTGATTTCCACGTAGTCATTCAACGCTTCTGAGGTTTTGTCTCCGTTGGGATCGTGCATGGGTGAGAAATCGACAGCGACGGTGCAGCTTGCGCCAACAGCCAAACTGGTGGTTTCTGTGCAACGATTCTTGCCTGCGGCACTCTCAGGAAACGCTTTTGGATAGCGGATCGACTTGAATTGCAGCGGCTGATTGCCAAGATTGGAAATTGTCACGGTACGTGGGCTGTCTGAGCTGGTGGAACCGGCGGAAGTCGTGGCAAAGTTCAGCGTCGGAGGCGTAGAGCGATCAAGCTTCTCCACATCGAAGGAGGAACCGAACTGGCCGGGGCCGGCGTAGACAGGAACATACAGGTTTCCATCACCATCGACGGCCAAACCGTCGGGTGAAGCGCCGTTGTTCTGGCCGACGAAGAGAGCAGCCTTGACGTAGCTCCCATCGGTTCGCGGAGTCTCCGAATAGACTGTGCCGGAGTCGTTGACATAGACGACGCCATTGGCATCGACGGCGATACCGGTCGGCTTGACCCAGCTGCTGCCGATTTTGGTCTGAACATAGCCGCCTTTTTTTGTGAGAGATTCCTTATAAACAGCCGGATCGCTGCCGGAGTCTGGAATGTAGATGTTGCCCGCGGCGTCGACAGCCAGGCTTCGAATTGTGCCCAGCCCGGTGACAATGGCGGCATAGCTCGGACTGGCGGCGAAGGCTGGTGACGACTTATAAACAGCGCCGTACCCAGTCGAGTAGATATTGCCGGCGGCGTCAACGGCAAGGCCTTGTTCCTCATAGAAAAAGCCGGGCTGAGAGCCGGCAGTTCCTTGCTTTGGATTGATCCAGGAGTTGAGAACGGCGTCCGCTTCGAGGACGTTGCCATCGCCATCGATTGCCACGCCGACGGGATCCGTGAGCGAGGAGCCGATGTCGCTCAGTGTGTACTGGCTGCTATTCACGTAGGTGGCCTTGAAGATGCCACCGGGAATTGGTGGAGCGCCGGGAATGTCGGGATAGGTTTCGCTTTCGGCGACATAGACATTGCTGCTGGGATCGACATTCAGATCGGCGACATTGTTGAGGTTAGAGAAAATGGTGACGGGAGTGGCAGGCGAAAAGCCGGTCTGCGGCCCGAAGCCAGTGCCGCTTAAGTACACGGTGGCCAAAAGATTGCTGTTATTGTCCGAAAGGGAGATGCCGCCAAGGCGCGTACCGGCCAGTTCGGGTGAGAACCTGACGCGAACGGTGCAGGTTTCGTTGGCCAGATAGGTCTTTCCGATTTTGCAGGTGCCGCCGCCAGCTTCCGTGAAATCCATGTGCTCGGCTCCGCCAGTGACAACGGCGACGCTGGCGAGTTTGCCGGCGTTGGCGATGGTCACGGTGACGGGGATCGCATTGCTGGTGCCGAGAGTGACCTCTCCGAGAGGAACCTGGGCAAAAAGCGAAACGCTCGCGAATGCGACTGCAAAGGCTGAGACTACGGGGGACTTGCTCATGAACCTGACCTCGAAGATTGGTTAGTTGCGGATTGTTCTTCCGGCTGAAAACGTAACAAAACAATGGGACAAAAACGTGCCGATTTTGAACATCCGCGGTACTTGCCCGGTACTTTGGCGCGATTAAGAGGCTTAAGTCGCCTTCCTATTAGTTACAAACGATACCATCGCACTTACCCAGGCGAGACCCTACTTCAGTTGCATTATGTGACCTTCAAGGCGCAGGAAGATATGACCTACTGGGTTTCTTTTTGTGCTCTTAGGTAACCAGCCGATAAGTTACCCCGCTTTGAAATGCTTGTAAGAGGACCACGGTGTTCAATTTGCACTGAAAATCGTGCGTCCATTTGGGGCGTTCCGGGGATGGACCGGCCAGAAAGCAGCTACACGGATACCACTTTCGTTGAGCCGAACTGGCCAGAGGCAATGAAACTCCAGGAGCGGGAACCATTTTTGGATGGCGAATGTCCAAGTGAATAGCCGCACCCAAAAATCTTTTTGGAACGCGCTGGGGCAGCTTTTGACGCGAGACCGGCGCAGGAGGTCCCATGCGAAATCCTATTGCAGCTTTGTTGCTGCTGGCTGTTCCCTGCATAGTTGGTCAGATCCCAGGCAAATCTCCTGCTGCCGCCGTCGCAGGTGCACCGGCGTCCTCGACGTTGAAGGATCTGCCGGTGCGGCAGGTCATCCTTTACAAGAATGGCGTAGGTTACTTTGAGCACTCGGGAAGGGTGACCGGTAATCAGCATGTTGCCATCGACTTCACTTCGTCGCAATTGAACGATGTGCTGCAGTCGCTGACCGTACTGGACGAGAATGGCGGGCGGATTGGCGGGGTGAATTACAACTCAACGACGCCGCTGGCCGAGCAGTTGAAGTCGCTTTCGCTGGCGATGAGCGACGATCCTTCGTCGACGGAGCTATTTCAGGCGTTGCGCGGACAGCGCGTGGAGGTGACGGGCGCACCGGGCGGAAGCCTGACGGGCCGCCTGATGTCGATTGAGTCGCGCAGCGAGCGGGCGGCCGACGCGGACTCGGCGGGATCGGAGAAGGGACTCGTCGACAGGTATTACCTGACGATTGTGACGACGGCGGGCGCGGTACGGGTGGCGGAGCTGACGCCGGGGCTGAGTGTGCGGCCGCTGGACGCGGGGCTGCAAGGGCAACTGGACCGTTATCTGGAGCTGCTCAGCTCGACGCGCTCGACGGGGCTAAGACACCTGACACTGAACGCGCTGGGAACGGGGCAGCGGGAGCTTCGGGTGAGCTACATCAGCGAGGTGCCGGTTTGGAAGTCGACGTACCGGTTGGTGTTTCCGAAGGATTCCACGGAAAAGGCCATTTTGCAGGGGTGGGCGGTGGTGGACAATACCATCGGTTCGGATTGGGACAATGTGCAACTTTCGCTGGTGGCTGGTGCGCCGCAGAGCTTTATTCAGCCGCTGAGCCAGCCGCTGTATATACGACGACCGGAGGTGGCGATTTCTACTTCGGAGATGACTACGCCGCAAACGCATGAGGCGGCTGAGGGGAGGCAGTTCGACAGGATCGAGATGGCGGCAAAACTGTCAGCGCCAGCGCCGGTTACCGGAGGGGCGCTGGCGGGATGCACGATAGTTTCCTCGGATGGCAGTTGCGCCGGCGGCGGAGTGGGATCGGGGCGTGGATTCGGTGGTGGTATGGCAAAGGCGGACAAATTTAAGGGTGGCCTTGAGAGTCTTCACGTCGGAGAGCAGATGAACATTAGCCAGGGCGTGTACGCGGCTACGAATGCGATCCAGGCGGGGGACGTCAATTCCAACACGTTCGACGATTACTTTGAGTACTCGCTGGCCCAGCCGGTGACGATTCACAAGAATGAGTCGGCGATGGTGCCGATTTTGCAGGAGAACCTGCCAGCGGAGCGAGTGACGCTTTGGAGTGCTTCGGATGCGACGCCGTTCCGGGCGGTCTGGCTGGAGAATACTTCAAAATTGACCTTTGACCGCGGGAGTTTTTCGATTTTCGAGAGCGGAGTCTTTGCCGGGCAGGGATTGCTGGACCCGATTCATCCGGGCGAAAAGCGGCTGCTCAGCTATGCGGCGGATGAGGCGGTGCATGTGCGGCGGCATCCGGAGGAGGGGAAGTATGAGCTGCGCGGGGTCGAAGTGAAACCGCTGGGGTACGTTCACCTGACGTATGGGGCGGCGAGCCGGACGAATTACGTGGTGGCGAACTCCGCCAGCGAGGCGCGCGTGGTGGTGCTGGAGGTGCCGCGGCAGGCGGGGCGCGAGCTTTCTCCGGGGACCAAGCCGGCGGAGATTGCGCCGACGCTTTACCGCTTCCGGCTGCCGGTGGGGTCGCACGAGTCCGCCTCGGTGCTGGTTTCCGACGAGGGTCCGGAGTACAACGACTGGATGATCAAGAGCGATGAGGATCAGACTGCGCAGTTGCGCAAGCTGGCGGAAGACGCGCCGGCGATTGCCGAGAAGCTGAAGCCGGTGATTGCGGCGCAGGATGCGATCCGCGATATGAAGACGCAACTGCACGATCTTGAGTTAAAGAGCGCCACCCTGACCAACGACGAAGGCCGGGCACGCGATAACCTGACGGCGCTGAAGGGCAATGACGCAGCCAGGCGGTTTGTGGACGAGCTGAACCGCGCCGAGGATGAGTTGGAGGGTACGCGCAAGCAGACGGCGGAGTTGAAGGAGAAGGAGAAGGCCGCGGTGGATGCGTTGAGCCAGATGCTGGCGACGCTTACGGTCGATTGGAGCGTGGCCTCGAAGTAACTCCGAAGGCGATGTGATAACTCTCCGTTGGGTGACGATGTTACTCTGTGAGCAAAAGGTGGGATGATGCTGACTGAGTTACGCTCGCTGAAGTTGTTTCGCAATTCGATTTTCGTTGTTTTGGGCATGCTGGGGATGGTCTTGTTTGGATCGACTGCGGCCCTCGGCTATGGAGTCAGTTGCCCGGTGCTTCATCCCAACCCGCCGTCAGATGCCGACAAGGCATTGCGAGCAGCCCACTACGACCAGGCTGCAGCGTTGTTTGCAGCGGAAGTGGCGGCAAAGCCAAGCGATGCAGAGGCGGTGAGTGGGCTGGTGCATGCGCTGTTGCGTCAGCAGAAGGTGAAAGAAGCGGCCGAGGCGGTGAATTCGGCGCTGGGCAACGCTCCGACCTCAGTAGCTCTGGTGGTCCTGCGCGGTGAGGTGGAGCTGCGCGGAGGAATCCTCTGGGATGCCGCAAAGTCGGCCAACGAAGCATTGAAAGCGGATCCTTGCAACCCACGGGCGCGGCTGCTGCTGGCGCGCCTGGAAGATATCAGTTCGTTGCATGCCTCGGCGCGCGCGCAGATTCTGACGGCACACAAGCTCGATCCGGAAGATCAAGAGATCCAGGAGCAGTGGATTTGGACGTTGCCCTCAAAGCAGCGCATCCCCGAGATTGAAGCCTACCTGGCTTCGCCCACAGGGGACGATCCGGAAGATGTGCGCCGCTTGCAAATGTACCTGGATTTCCTGAAAAAGCAGGCAGAGGTGCCGCGCAAGGCCTGCCATCTGGTTTCAGAAACAAAGTCGGCGGAGGTGCCGTTCGCTCAGCTGATGGCGGACGGCGCGCATGTGCGGTCCTACGGGCTGGACGTAAAGCTGAATAATCACACGGCGCGATTGCAGATCGACACAGGTGCGGGCGGGTTACTGATCAGCCGATCTGTCGCCGAGCACGCCGGGCTCAAGGCGCTTTCGAGAATGGAGGTGGGCGGGATTGGCGACCACGGAGCGAAGAGCGGGTATACAGCCTATGCCGACTCGATTCGGATTGGGAGTCTGGAGTTTGCCGATTGCGCGGTGCAGGTGCTGGATAGCCGCAATGTGATGGACGACAGCGATGGGCTGATCGGGATGGATGTGTTTGCGCAGTTTCTGGTGACGCTGGATTTTCCCATGCGGAAGCTTCTGCTGAGTCCTCTGCCGCCGCGGCCGGGCGAAGTGGTCTCGAAGGCGCCAGTGCTGAAGACCGGCAATAGCGACGCGGGGGAAGAGGGGGATGAGCCTGCAAGCGCCGGCTCAGGGGAGAAGCCTGCTACTCCAGCGGAGAGCCAGCCTGCCAAGCCAGCAAGCCATGGGCCATTCGACCGCTATATTGCACCGGAGATGAAGGACTATACGGAAGTCTACCGGGTGGGACACAACCTGATTCTACCGGCGTCGTTGAACGAAAAGGCACTCAAGCTGTTCATCATGGATACGGGCGCGTGGAGGACGACGATATCGCCGCAAGCGGCGCGTGAGGTCTCAAAGCTGCACGCGGACGATCTCAAGGTGAAGGGCATCAGCGGGGAGGTGGATAAGGTCTTCACCACGGATGACATTACCTTCCGCTTTGCGCACTTGTCGCAGCGCGCGTACGGCGTCTATGCCTTTGACACATCGCATATTTCGAAGAACGCGGGGATGGAGATTTCAGGATTTATCGGGGCCAATACGCTCAAGATGTTGACCATTCACATCGATTACCGGGACGGGCTGGTGAAGTTTGACTATGACCCGAACCGGGGCTACCGGAACTGACCATTCACTCGGTTCAGGCGGAAGCGGCGGCGAGCTTTTCAAGCTGCGCCAGGTGATTCCGGTCGTGGCCGGCCATGGTTTCGAGGATGACCGAGAAAGTCATGGTGCCGCGCTCGGGATGGGTGACCGGCTTGCTGGCCGTATCGGGCGGGACGTTGCGAACGAGGGTCAGATTCCAGGCGCGCAGAACGGCGAAGGTGGCGAGGGCCTGCTGAGCAGGGATGTTGGCGTAGGGAGCGGCCCAGCGGTCCTGATCGAAGGGCTGGAGGACGTGATGATCTTCAGCGAGGGTCTGGCGGAGGCGAAAGGCGAAGGCGATTTCGCAGTCGGCGAGATGGCAGAGGATTTGAGCAGCGGGCCATTTGCCGGGCGCCGGAGCGCGATCGATGCGCTCCGGGCCAATGGCATGTACGAGGGATTCGAGCGTCGCGGGAGTTGCGGCGAGGATCTCCGCAACCTGGGGGAGGGAGGTTCCGGCGTCGAGGAAGCGGGCGTAGGGGTTGAGTTCAGGCATGGCGTTCGTCTCAGCTACTCATTATGCCATTGCGGGAATCATTTGGTCCGCACGGCGTAGAGCGTGTGATGGGTGAAGACGAAGAGCGTGTGGCCGTCCTTGCCGCCGAAGATCAGCTGGGTTGGACGCTCCGGGACATGGATGGTGTCGATGAGCTTGCCTTGCGGGCTATAGACGAAGACGTCGCCGGCAGCTAGATAGACGTTGCCCTTCTCATCCTGCGCTGTACTTTCTCCGCCGCGCTCCACAAACAACTGAAGATCGCTGAGGGAACCATCGGCGTTCACTTTGCCGCGATAGGTTCTCTCTTCGGATTCGTCGCTGACGTAAAAAGGCCTGTCGATGCTGGCCTCGGCGAGGCTGTAAGCGCGCAGAATATCTGCCATCTTGGTACCGTAATAAAGTTGGCCCTGCACAAAGTCGTTGCCTGCAGGGAGAAAGACGCTGCGATCTGGCGAGACATACTGGCAAGGCCGGGGAGCCGCAAGAGCCGTCATCACATCGCTGGGTCCCCATACGTCTGGCGCGCGAAAGGCGGCGAGTCCGGGGCGCACGGACGATGGCTCAGGCGCGAGGAGCTTAAGTTCCACCTCAGTAGTACCAGGTTTGAAGCTGTATACGGTGCCTTTGCCGTTGTAGGCCACAACGAGCAGATCTCCAGCTTTGTCGAAGGCAAGGTTGACGGGCGTCGATGGAATATCGGACACGACCAGGGCCTCGTGTGTGGCCTCTGACCAGCGATAAATGCGCTGCCAGTGGGCATCGACGAAGTAGAGTTGCCCGTTGCCATCGACGGCTGCGCCAGAGATGTTGAAGTAGCCGGTAGAGAGTTGCTCCAGCTTTGTGCCGGAAACTGCGACATGAGCACCCGAATGCTTAGCGTTCTCGGATTGGCCGGGAATATCGAGGTTCGAGAATTCGCGCTCACGTACGTCCGCGTGATCGGTGGTATCGACGACCGCGTTGTCGAAGGCGGCTTTGCTATCGGAGTCCATGTGGAAGTTGCGGATGCGGATGTTATGCGAGTCGGAGACGATGACGGCATTCGGGAATGGCTGAAAGCTGCTCACCACGCGATAGCTGTGCATGTTAGCGACGGTGATGTTCTCTGAACTGACGATTGACAGCGGCAGCGCGAATCCGCTTTCGCCGCGCTCTTCTTCGGTCTGCAGTGCGTCGAGTTCCCAGTTGGCCGCGTGGTCCAGCTTGATCTCGTTGCGAACGTGGTGCTCGCTGGATAACTCATAAACATAGCCCGGAGTTCTGGTGTTGGAGATATACATTCCGGCTTGCGCGAAGGTGCTTGGCGTCCAGATATCGACGAAAGTGCCACCACCGCCGTTAGTGATCCAGAGGCTGGGATACTGGGCGTCCCACAGGCGATGCGGTTCGGAGTCGGAGCTGTGATTTTCGTTGTAGGGGTTCATGCGCTTTCCATCTGGGCCGTTAGTACCGTGGCCGCCGAGGAAGCGTACATCGTCCATGAGCGAGTCTGCGCCGGCCATCCAGAGGGCGCCGACTGCGCGGCTGTTGAGCCCTCCTGTCGAGA
>Ga0182012_10005905_pt1 | contig 12540 bp, 6 predicted proteins | sample 612S2SmetaG_FD_120486 | JGI IMG/M metagenome (GOLD analysis project Ga0182012, IMG submission 120486) | Permafrost microbial communities from Stordalen Mire, Sweden - 612S2S metaG | ecosystem: Environmental > Terrestrial > Soil > Wetlands > Permafrost | place: Sweden: Stordalen | collected...
ACTTCACCACGCCGGCTTTTCAAATCGGATTTGGGTACCGAGTAAAGCAGGTCACATTTACACAGGGTCGGCCAGTCCAGACCGTCCGCCTGGTCAAGGATGACTTCATGGGCTTGCGCCTTGCGTGTGGCGCGTTTTGACGAGCACGCCACCACATTAACTTCGGCTTTGTTGGCGACACGGGACGGATGCGAGACAATCACACAAGGATGCGGCTCAACCCAACCCGGAGGTTGCCAGCTAAAAACGTCAAAGGGCTTCACTCTTTGAAGGGAGCGATTTTACGATTGCCGCGCGCGGTGAGTTTGGCCTCGACGGCTTCCCATTCCGGGTCGCTCGGTAGTTCCTTGATGATTGGAATAGCCACCATGACGATATTTTTTTGCGGCCGATGTCGTTTGACAATCCAAGTGTCGGCGTCAATCTGCTGGACCGTTACGGCGGACTTGGGCGGAAGCTCTGCTGGCATAACCAACCGGCGACGGTCATCAAGCAACGTTGCATTCATGGTGGGAGCTTCCCACAAATCCAGCCGTATGTCAAGTTAGCCATTTGGAATACCCTTGCAGAAGATCGGCTTCGGATGGGAATAACAGCATTTTTAATTCATTGCTGCACACGCAGTTAGGACTGGAGGCGAGGGTCGGAATCGGACTTGCATTTCGAAGCAGGTGGGCCCCGGTAACCTGGCGATTGTCTTGACGCTTCTTCACGACGAAGAACTGCGTTCCGCCCGTAGAGTATGGATTAATTTTTTTGGGGGGGGATTTTTCCCGGCTCTTTGCCTGCCAACAAGACAAGCAGGCATTTGCTGTTACTGGAAGGTTCCCAAGCGGTTTCACATGAAACATTCGAGCTGACTTGAACCAGAATGTTTTATCTGGTTACACTCGCTGGCTGACATGAGCAAGTCATCCAAGCAGCGAAATTGTCCGGCATTAGGACGTGACATTACACCGGCGGACTGCGGCGAGCAGCGCCAGAGCCAACTGGTTTGTCCGGAGGATTGCCCGCACAATCCTTTCGCGCCCGCCAATTATTCCCGGTTGCTCGAAATTGAAAACCGGCTGGACACCAAGAGCATGGAGCGGCTAGCCACCCTGGAGCCAGACCGGGCGACGATGCAAAACGACCTCTATTCGGCGAACCGCAAGGGGCTCCACGGAATCCACGCATTTTTTGTCTGGAAATTGTTTTTTGCGGCCAATGCGGACAAAACCACGTTTGCCCAGCGCTGGGAACAAACCGGTCTGGCTGAACTTAAGAATGACGAGCGCGTTTTGCTGCGTGGAAAAATGCAGATGCGAGTCGTCCTGCTGGAAGCGCAGCGGATAATGCCGGGCGGGCGAATTGAGGCGGTGGATTTGCTGTCGGCCAATCCGGCGCCGATGATTTTGCTGGATCGCAGCCTGGCGGGGATGGCTTCGCGGTTCTCCACTTTTCTCACCTGGGTGTTTCCGCTGCCCCATTACTGGCGTCTAAGCGGCACGGCCATAACCATCCCGGACCTGGCGCAGTTTTCCCCGCCGGAAATTGTCCGCGAAATCACGTCGCATCTGGGCGGCCCGTTGACGGAAGCAGATATGCGCCGGTGGCTGGCGGAGCATTTCTCCCGTTTCGACGACGCTTTGCAAGCCGTCTCACGGGTGCGCCGTCATCAAATGTTGACGGGGATCGACGCCAAGTGGGGCAAAGCCGTGTACGAACTGCGGGCCACCTTCGCCCGATGCCGCGAACGGCTGGACGGGCTGGCTGACGTGGAGCCGGACGATTTATCGTCCGAAGAACAAAACGAAGGCTTTGCAGAAGCACGCGCATGGTTTTACCCACTGCCGCAGCCCCAACAATTGACCGCGCCGGGTGGCCAGATGTTACTGGGCCGGATATTGCTCGGGCAATCACTGTGGCGACTGGAAAGTTTCGGCGCGGAAAAATTCAACCGGCTGCGGACGCAATTTGAAAAGCAACTGGGCGACCTGGTCCGGTTTACCGGCGAACGCGTGGATGACTTGGGGGCACAGCTGGCCGCCAAGGAACCAACGGTGGATCAGGCTCTTGTTCCGCCACGGCTACTTGAGAATCCCGACCGATTTGCCATGGCCACCTCCCGTGTGCCAGCGCTGCCGCCGGATGCCTCACCAAAAGAGACCGAGCGGGAACTGGTGCTCGCCGCCGAGCGGCTATTCCTGGAAGAACCCATCCCGGCGCTCGATAATCGTACGCCGAGAGAGGCCGCGCGGGATCCGGTCTTGCGGACAAAGCTGGTTCAACTAATGAAACAACGGGTGCGGCGTCACGACGAACGCAATTTAGAAACCGGACGCACCGATGATGTCAACTGGCTGTTGCACGAACTGCAATTGACAGAAATTATTTTTGACGCGCCACCGTGGCGTCCACCACCGGAACCCATGCCGGATAATGAGGACGATTTGCCGGCACTGCCGGAAACTGATGAAATCTTTGAAATCGAGGTCAATCGCCCAGCGGCGCCGCGATTACCTGACACACCCTTGGAGGCCGATGAGGCAGCCGGGCGTCTGCAAAACGCGCTGGATTTATTTGATACCGCTGAAAATGCCCAGCGAGAACTGGCCGCCAGCGGAGCAACGATTTTGGAGGATGCCGAGGAACTCACCCGGGACCATCTGACGGAAAACGATTTTTGTTTTGCCATCCCATTCATAATACAAGCCTGGTTTGCGCTGGTGCCGTGTGGTTGTCGCGCCCCGGAAATCAATTTTGCCGGGCTCGAAACCGCTTTCATATCCACCATGCGCCAACTGCAGGCCTGCGCCGAAGCTAAGAACTCGAAACAATTGGAAGCGTATTTACAGAGCGGCCCGCAGCCTGGATTGAATCTGGTGCTGCTGGGTGGCTTCCTTGAGGCCGTCAAAACCGCACCCAAAAAGCTACGGCCCGCCCTGACTGCCCAGCCCGCCATGTTAGCACTGCTAAAAGCCATCGTGGAGAAACTGGATGAAGCTTTGCGCAGGAAATAATTTGCGACAACAGACCGGCAACGCGTCGGCACGGTTAGTCGACTAACATGGCTGCATACCAGGGCATGCCTGTATCCCTCCACGCGGCCGCGTTGTTTTTTCAATCCACCTCAACCAACCGAGACTGGCTTCCCCGCTTCCAATGGCACATAAATATCAGTGATTCCAAAGGCCGGCGGCATCCCCGCCGGTGAGTTCGCCGCCACCAAAAATGACGGCGCTTTCCGGGCTTTGCGACCGCTGGCAGGCAGCCAGGAGCGGAACACCTTCTCATAGCCCTTGGCGATCGCCCCGATGGGACAATTCCTCGCCACCGCGTAGTCGCCGCCCGCGATCGTTCGCACCCGAACCGGCTTCGTGGGCACATACTTCTCATCCACCGTCACACAGGCGTCATAGCGTAATTTCTCTGGCGGCGTGTCCTTCGGATTATCCATGGGCACCCCGATGAACAAGGAGTCCTTGCGAGGCAACCCGTCCTTCATCAGCCTCGTCGCAAATTCCTGCCACACCCGATACGCCCCGTTGTACGGTCCCACATGCCGCAGATAGGCAACCCGCTGTGGCTCCAGCGTCCTCGCTTCGATGTTCATTTCTTCCGCTATATTTCGCGGCCGTTTCGGCTGCAAAGGCACATAAATATCCACCCGGGGTTTGGTGGCTGCGACCGAATTCGGGGCGTCGACCAGCACCAAAAAACTCGGCGCCGGCCGCAACCTCCGCGAACTACGCGCGAGCCATTTGCCAAACAAGTAGTGGTAGGCGTCCTTGATTTCACCGACCGGACAATTCTTCACCACGGCGTAATCGCCGCCAAGGATTGTCTGCAGCCCAACCGGCTTCTTCGGCTCATATTGTTCATCCACCGTAATGCACGCGTCGTAACGAAGCTCCGTCGCCGGTGTCGCCGTTGGATCGTCGTGCCCAATGCCGATGAACCGCGCCCCTTTGCGAACCTGATTTTCCGCGGATAGCCGTGCCGTAATGTCGATCCACGTTCGGCCGACCTCTTCGTAGGGCCCGACATGCCGCAAATAAGCCACGCGCAGGGGTTTGATTTTCGTGGTAATAACTTTCATAGCCTTGGTTGTGATGTGATTGGCGTTGAATGTTTTCAAGGGAACTCCCGGCCGAAAATGAACGCCGGACGGCGCGGCGAGAATGGCGATGCGCTCCGTCCCGCGGCGGAATTCAGCCGGCGAAAAACCGTAGGTCGCCTTGAACACCCGCGTGAAGGCCTCATGCGCCTCATAACCCGCGTCCAGCGCCACTTGAATCACCTGTTTCGCGCCCGACCTCAATTCCATTGCCGCCCGCTCCAACCGCAGCCGCCGCACATGATCCGCAATCGTCTCACCCGTCATGGCCGCGAAGACGCGATGAAAATGAAAACTCGAAAAACACGCCACCCGCGCCAACTCTTCCAAATCCAACGCGTCATCCAGATGCTCCTGGATATGCGTCAACACCCGCAGAATGCGCTGCTTATAATCATTCCACGTTGTCTGATGCTTTGGCCGTGTGCCGCTCATTTCCAAACCAAACTAGCAAACGCCATTGCGGGCCGCTTGACTAATTTTGCGGTTTTAAAGCTCCAAAACCTCACCGCTTGGCAAACATGAAAGTGAAAAAGTCCTATCCCTTTGAGTCGCGGATGGACTTGCGCGGTTTTCGCCGGCGGCTCACCATGCGACCGTGCAACCGTCTCCACAGCCGCAATCGACACCGCCCGAGGTCCGGCAGATACTCGCACATACCCGTCGTCAGGCGACGGATTGGAGCCTCGTCCTTGCCAGTCAGGGAATCAAACACACTGTGAATCGGGATGAGGCCACCGGCTGGACCCTATCCGTCTCCGCGGAAGACCAGCAGCAGGCGCTCGCTCAAATCCGCCAATACCGTTTGGAAAACCGCCATTGGCGCTGGCGACATCTTGTCTTCCAGCCGGACTTTTATTTCGAATGGAGCAGCCTCGCCTGGGTTGGGCTGAACATCTTCTTCTATTGGTTGAGCGAAACCCGTGTGGATCTGAGATCAACGGGCATGGTGGATGGAGCCGCGCTGGCGCACGGGGCATGGTGGCGATTGTTCACCGCCACGTGGTTGCACGCCGACCTTTCGCATCTGGCGACGAACATGGTGTTCGGATTCCTTTTTCTAGGTTTGGCCATGGGCCGTTACGGTCCGGGGCTGGGTTTGCTCGCCGCCTACCTCGCGGGCGCGGGCGGCAACCTCGTTACGTGGCTCGTGCATGATGAAAACTACCGCGGCCTTGGAGCATCTGGCGTGGTGACAGGTGCGCTGGGTTTGCTAGCCATCCCCTCGGTGGCACTTTTGAAACGACGAAACGCCAATCTCTTCAGGCTGTTTACTGGCGGCATACTGGCCGGCGTGCTTTTGTTTGTGCTTTTGGGCCTGAGCCCGGGAGCCGATGTCGTCGCTCACCTCGGCGGATTCATCACCGGCTTGCTGCTCGGTTTGCTTTTGAGTGCCACCCCTCGTTTCGTCCACCAGCCTCGGATCAATCTTGCCGCCGGAGTCCTCTTCGCAACCCTCGTGATTCTGCCCTGGTGGCGAGCCCTCAGTTTGCCAAATCCTGCGCGTTAATCCCAAGGGTCATAAAGGGGTCACCCATCAACGACCCCTTAAAATAAACGGCGTTTTACATTGCCATATGGTCGCCGTGCACTGAAGCTCCAATATGAGCAATAGCCTTCAACACCACGGTTTCAGGGAAATTAACAAACAACTCCGCTTCCGGATGATCGCCAGCGGGCTTGACACCATCAAAGTCCTGGTCACCCGCCGGTCGGGAAAATTCAAATTCAACTTTGCCGGTTCACCGGAACAAGTCGTGAAAGCGGAAGCGATTCTCGCGGCTTGGGGCTGAACCTGCATCCTCCGCTGCTTGACTTTTTCGCGGTAATTGAAAGAGCCGCGCGCCCATGCCAGCATGGCCGCGTGAAACGCACTTTCCGGGAGATCGCGAGACCCTCCGCAATATTCAGGCCTCCGAAACAAATTATGTGGAACTGGACTTTCGCCAGCGCGAGACGAATAAAGAATTTCTTGGGCCTCTCCTAATCTTCCGCAAACAGATATTCCAGATCCGTCGCCGTCAGGCTGCGGGCAAATCCTTCTTCACCGAGGACATCGGCAATGGTCTGCGCCTTGCTCTGCTGCAGTTCCCAGATTTTTTCCTCGACGGTGCCGGGCGCGATCAAGCGGTAGGCATTCACGGTTTGCGTCTGGCCAATACGATGTGAGCGATCAATCGCCTGCGCCTCGACCGCCGGATTCCACCACGGGTCGTACAACACCACGTAGCTGGCATTGGTGAGATTCAGTCCGGTTCCTGCCGCGCGCAAGCTCAGCAGGAAAACGCCCGCGCCAGTGTCCTTCTGGAAATCGCTGACGACCTGTTGCCGGTCTTTGGTCTGACCGGTGAGCACGTGGGTGTGGATATTCCGCACTTTGCATTCCTTTTCCAACAATTCAAGCATTTGCACGAATTGAGAGAAAACCAGGACTTTTTGGCCGTCGGCGATGAGCGGATCGAGCAATTCGAACAAGGTCTCGGTTTTGCCGGAGGCTGTATTGCTGCCTACTAGGGCCGGGTGACAGCAAACCTGGCGCAGGCGCGTGAGGGCGGCCAGCACGTGCATTTTGCTCTTGTTCAAGCCCTGCGTTTCGACAGCTTTCATCACCTGGTCGCGGCTGCGACGCAACTCGGCCAGATACAATTTCCGCTGTTCGTCCCCAAGCGGGCAATCGCGGCGCTCCTCGATGCGGTCAGGCAAATCCTTGGCCACATGCTTCTTGAGGCGGCGCAAAAGCAGCGGACGCAGTTTGGCGGACAACCGCCGGCGCGCGATGCGTTGGGCGGATTCGGCATTTCCCCCGCCCTTGGGTTCGTAGGTCTCTAAAAACTGTTCCTGCGTGCCAAGATAGCTCGGTTGGATAAAGTCCACGATACTCCACAGATCGAGCAGGCGGTTTTCCAGAGGGGTACCAGTCAGGGCGATTTTGTTTTCACATTTCAGCTGTTTCACCGACTGGGTCACCTGCGCTCCGGGGTTCTTGATGAACTGGGCCTCATCCAGAATGACGGCGCGGAACGAGAATTTATGGAATTCTTCGAGATCGCGACGCAGCAGTGCGTAATTGGTCACGATCAGGTCATGTTGCGGAATCTGTTTGCGCAGATTGTGCCGGGCCGCCCCGCTTTCGAGCACCAGCACTCTCAGGCTGGGCGTGAATTTTTCGGCTTCGCGGCGCCAGTTATGCAAAACGGAAGCGGGACAAATAACCAGCGACGGCCGGTGATTCTTGCGATTTTGCTCCTGCAGCCACGCCAGCCAGGTCAGGGTTTGCAGCGTTTTGCCTAGGCCCATGTCGTCGGCCAGAATGCCGCCCAGCCGGACATGCACCAAGTGAGCTAGAAAATCGAAACCATCCTTTTGATACGGCCGCAATTCGGCCTGCAAGGATTTCGGCAGTTCCGCCGGGGCAACCCCCTTGAAATTCCGGACGCGTTCGCGCAAAGCCTGCGCTTCAGGTGAATCCACAAAACGCGTGAATTCATCATCGCCCAAGTGGGCGACGTGTTCCATGCCGACCCGTTGCGGAACCGCAATCAAGCCTTCGACTCCCATGTCCGCCATGGTCTCCTGCGCTCCCTGAACCGCGCGTGTGTCCAATTCCACCCAGCCGGCATTAGGCAATTTGACAAAACGGCCGGTCGCCGCTGCCAGACGATCAAGGTCGGCCTTGGAAAGCTTTAATCCTTCAGCCTCCCAATCAGCGGAGACAGCCAACCAATCGATGCCGCTACCCTTGACGACCAGCCGGGGCTTGAGCTGACGGGGCGAAAGAAACAGGCGGTGGAATGCCGCGTTGCCAAGGAATTCAGCCTCCGCAGGCCGCGTGGCCCAGGCTTCGGCAAGGGCGCCGAGGAAATTCTCATTGGCGTCACCAATCCACAGGCCGGGTTCCTGCATGAACCAATCCAGTTTGCGCAGCCAATGGATCGTCGGTTCAAGGCGCGCATCATCGAGCACTTCGGGCTTTTCGCCATTGGGAACCGCGTGGTGATTCGGCATGCCCACCCGATCGCGCACCCACTCGTGACCGTTCCAGAACCAGGTACTTTTGTCACGTCCACTCTTGGCCAGCAAACGCAGACGCACCGTGTCATCCAGCAATTCAAAGACGAATTGCGGCGAGGCGGGATGGGCGACACAAAGCTGCTCCCAGTTAACGCCGTGACTTGCCTGCGTCTTCCGCAAATGCAGCAGGAGGCGATGGCTTAACTTGCGCACCGGCACCGAAGGCTTCTGTGCAAGATGCTTCAGAACCCCGTTGGGAGGTGCATTACGCAGCAGGAAGAATTCATTGCCGACCAGCGCCAGCGGCGACTGGCGGTTAAAGAATTTGACGTCCGCCACGGAGTGAGTCTGGCCATCCGGCAACGTGATGCGATGCGTGAAGCACAGGTCCCCTGCTCCATTTTCCAGGTGCGGATTGAGCGCCACGACGTGACCGTAAAAATGCAGAGGCTTCCGGTTCACGGACGATTCCAGCCGGTTGGTGTGTCCCCAGCGGGCCAGCCATTGAAGCAAATCCGCATCGGCCAGCACCAAGGTATCCGCCTCGGTGGCCCGCTCGCGATGGGTATCGTAAATCCATTGGACAAACTCCCAATCCTGGGGCGTGAAAAGCTCCTGCTCGTGCGCGGCGCGAACCACTAAATCCACCAGATCGCGAAGCGACCGGGCCTTTTCGCCCGTACGCGGCCTTAGCAACAAAAATTGCACCGCCAGATGATTGCGAGAGGGCTCAACCGCGTCCGGGCGGGGTTGGCAGACAACGCGCAGCGTGGCCCGGGGCGTATCGAGATGGAGTGGAGCCGGGGGCGAAAGCCAGTGTTCCAGTTCCTTGACCAGTTGCAATTCCTGCTCCGCTTCTTCGGCCTGGGCGAAGCGGGCCGGACTGGCATGGGGCAACAATTCCGGCGGCACCGAGCGCTTGGCCCTCAAGAATAGAAAAGCGAGTTCCTCCAGGCGGGATTTGCCCTGGGCGGCCAGCATTTTCGGCCACCATTCCGTCGCGGGAAAATCACGGCGGGAAAGCGAGAGTTTTTCGAAATAATCCTCCAGCGCCAGCCAAGCGCGCTGCGAGTCGGGGCAGGCCGCAAAGGTCCGCAAAATGTCCTCGCGCTCGTTGACTGTGGTCTTGGAGTCGGACAATTCGCGTCGCAAGTCCGCGAATGCCCCGTAGGTTTGCGACAGCACTTTGTGATGTGCGTCGTACTTACTCGCGCCAACGCCGGGCCGGGACGCGCCGTTACCGTTTCTAGGTGAAAATTTCGGCATCTGAAAACATTAGTTTGTGCATTTCGACATATCTGGCGGGGCTGGTCAATGCGAAAGAATTATTATTTTGATCGGGGTAGCCGCCCCCCGGGGACGGTCCCGGCGCCCGGTGGGGCGCGCGGTTAAAATTGCAATCGGCCGGAGGACGGTTATTTTCCTGTTCATGCCGATTAATGTGGAAAAGAGGCGCCTGGCGGAGAACAACGCCGGACTCAAGCCTTGGAAACTTTTCGGCCCGTACCTGGCGGAGCGACAGTGGGGCACGGTGCGGGAGGATTATTCACCGGGCGGGACCGCTTGGGAGTATTTCCCCCACGAGCACGCCCGCAGCCGGGCTTACCGTTGGGGTGAGGACGGCATCGCCGGCCTCTGCGACGGCCTGCAGCGGTTGTGCCTGGGCCTGGCACTTTGGAATGGCAAGGACCCGATTTTAAAAGAGCGGTTGTTCGGCCTCACCAACGCCCAGGGCAACCATGGCGAAGACGTCAAGGAGCTTTACTATTACCTCGACGCCACCCCGACCCATTCCTACCTGAAAATGCTGTATAAATATCCGCAGACGGAGTTTCCCTACGACCAGCTGGTGGCGGAAAACGCCAAGCGCGGGCGGGACGATGCGGAATTTGAAATACTCGACACGGGAATCTTCGATCAGGACCGGTATTCCGACGTTTTCGTGGAATATGCCAAAGACGGACCGGAGGATATTTTGATGCGGGTAACGGTCCATAATCGAGGACCGGAGAGCGCCGTCATCCATCTGGTGCCTCAACTCTGGTTTCGAAACATTTGGGCGTGGGAGGGCAATCACCTCAAACCGACCCTGCGGGCAGTTCGCGGAAGTTCGGCCGTGGTAGTTCAGCACGAAGAGCTGGGAATGTTCGAGTTTTATCCTGGGCCGGCCGGCAATGACCAGATTCTGCCGGAGGTGCTGTTTTGTGATAACGAGACCAATCACCAGAAGACATTCGGAGTTGAAAACGGCCCCGGCTTCTTCAAGGACGCCTTTCATGAGTGCATCGTCGGGGGCAACACTGCCGCCGTAAATCCCAAACGCACAGGCACCAAAATGGGCGCTCACTACAAGCTGGACGTTCCCGCCGGGGGCTCCGCACAAATCCGGCTGCGCCTCGCGCGCAAGACCAGCGTGAAACCGTTTGAAGATTTTGACGACATTTTTACCGCTCGCATTGCCGAGGCTGATCTGTTTTATGCGGAATTGCAAACCGGGGTTACCGATCCGGATTTACGATCCATCCAGCGCCAGTCCTTTGCCGGCATGATCTGGTCCAAACAATTCTATCATTTTAACGTCCGCAAATGGCTTCACGGCGATCCTCTGCAACCCGCGCCGCCCCCGGAACGCAAAAAGGCCCGCAATTCAGAATGGGTCCATTTGAACAATTCCGACATCATTTCAATGCCGGACAAATGGGAATACCCCTGGTACGCGTCCTGGGATCTGGCCTTTCATTGCATCCCGTTTGCCCTGCTGGACCCGGAATTTGCCAAGCGCCAGCTCGACCTTTTGACCCGGGAATGGTTCATGCACCCCAACGGACAACTGCCGGCCTATGAGTGGGCCTTTGGCGATGTCAATCCGCCCGTGCATGCCTGGTCCACCTGGCGAGTTTTTCAAATTGACCGGCGTTGGCGGCGCGAAACCGAGCCGGAGGACAAGGGCGACCTGGAATTCCTCGAGCGCGTTTTCCATAAATTACTGTTGAATTTCACTTGGTGGGTGAACCGCAAGGACGCCCAGGGACGCAATATTTTTCAAGGCGGATTTCTCGGTCTGGACAATATCGGGGTGTTCGACCGCAGTTCGCCGCTCCCCACCGGCGGATTCATCAACCAGGCGGACGGCACCAGTTGGATGGCCATGTACTGCTTGAACCTGCTGCGCATTTCGCTAGAACTGGCGCAGCACAACAAGGTTTACGAGGATATCGCAACGAAATTCCTGGAGCACTTTTTGAGCATCGCCGGCGCCATTAACGGGGTCAGTGACGGCCACGGACCGATGCCGCAGGAGGGCCTTGCCTTGTGGGATGAGACCGATGAGTTTTATTACGACGAACTCTGCCTGCCCGACGGTAAAAAAATTCCGCTCAAGGTCCGCTCGATGGTGGGACTGATTCCCCTGTTCGCGGTTGAAAGTCTGGAACCGGACATGTTACGCGGCGTGCCGAATTTCACCGCCCGGCTGGAATGGTTCCTGGAACACCGACCTGATCTGGCCAAGCTGGTTTCGCGCTGGCAGGAAGTCGGCAGCGGGGAGCGCCATTTGCTCTCGCTGCTGCGCGGCCACCGAATGAAATGCCTGCTGCGCCGGATGCTGGACGAGACAGAGTTTTTGAGCGATTACGGTGTGCGGGCGCTTTCCAAAATCCACGAGCAGCATCCTTATCAGCTCGATTGCGGCGGCGCAGTCCATGAAGTGCGCTATTGGCCGGCGGAATCCCAGGGCGGTCTCTTCGGCGGCAATTCCAACTGGCGCGGGCCGGTCTGGTTGCCGATGAATTATCTGATCATCGAGTCGCTTCAGAAATTTCATCATTATTATGGCGATGACTTCAAGATTGAATGCCCCACCGGTTCCGGCAAATATCTGACCATCGGGCAGGTTGCGGATGAAATTTCGCTGAGGCTCGTGAAGCTGTTTCAGCCTGGCGCCGACGGGCAGCGCCCGGTTTTAAAATATCATCCCAAGCTGGCCACGGATCCTTATTTCAAGGATTACATTTTATTTCATGAATACTTCCACGGCGACAACGGACGCGGAGTTGGCGCTTCCCATCAAACGGGATGGACCGGGCTGGTGGCGAAATTGATACTGGCCCAGGGCTGCCACTCATGAGTTAGGGCACTTCAAGAAAAAGTGTAGCCAAAGGAGGTGTTGGGGCTAAATGGGTTTGATGGCACCACGACTGCCGTTAAAGCATCTTTTCGACGGTGGGGCGAGACTCTGTCAAGCCCTAAATTACTCATGGTTATTGAGTTGCTTCAGCCAGGGCTCGACGGGGTCTCGCCCCACCGACTTAACGGGGCTTCGCTGTAAGTGGCTACAGTATTTGTGTAAACGCTATAAAACGGAAAGTGCGGAGTCGCCTGAGGGCACCTCCGCACTCCGTGTTGACCGCCGGATATTTCCGGCCGGCAAA
>Ga0182012_10005907_pt1 | contig 12536 bp, 10 predicted proteins | sample 612S2SmetaG_FD_120486 | JGI IMG/M metagenome (GOLD analysis project Ga0182012, IMG submission 120486) | Permafrost microbial communities from Stordalen Mire, Sweden - 612S2S metaG | ecosystem: Environmental > Terrestrial > Soil > Wetlands > Permafrost | place: Sweden: Stordalen | collected...
CCGGCAATTTTCCAAACAGCGCCGGGCACGGGCTGGGCCGCCTCGTCCACCACTTGCCCGTGGACTTGGCTCTTCTGGACTATGGCTGGCCCTGGCCCCACCGTGACGGGCGGGTGGTTGCCCTGCGCAGGCAGTTCGTCGGCAAAAACCCATGGCCCGGTCAGGCCCGCCAGCGTGAATGCAAAAATGATGGTTTTCATGATGTCATCAATTACGACACCGAGGGCGAAGCTTTATTAGGTAAAAAATCATGATCCATCTTTGATCCCGGCAACAAAAAACCCGGAAGCCCTGCGGCTTCCGGGTTGCGGGTTGGTCGGAGCTTATTTGCTCTTCTTGAGCGCGCTCAGGCCGGCGTACACGGCGTTTTTGCCCAGCAATTGCTCGATGCGCAGCAACTGGTTGTACTTGGCCGTGCGGTCGGTGCGGCTCAGGGAGCCGGTCTTGATCTGGCCGCAGTTCGTGGCCACCGCGATGTCGGCAATCGTCGAGTCCTCGGTTTCGCCCGAGCGATGCGAGAGCACGGCGGTGTAGCCGTTGAACTGGGCGAGCTGCACGGCATCCAGCGTCTCGGTGAGGGAACCGATCTGGTTGACCTTCACGAGAATCGAGTTGGCCGTGCCGGTATCAATGCCTTTTTGGAGGAACTTCACGTTCGTGACGAAGAGATCGTCACCCACGAGCTGGACCTTGTCGCCCAATTTCTCGGTGAGCTTCTTCCACGTGACCCAATCACCCTCGGCGCAACCGTCTTCGATGCTGACGATCGGATACTTGGCGCACAGCTCGGCATAGAACGCCACCATTTCGTCGCCGGTCAATTTGCGGCCGTCGCTCTTTTTGAAGGTGTACGTTTCGTTGCCGGTGTAGAATTCGGAGGCGGCCACGTCCAGCGCGAGGTTGATTTGCTTGCCTGCCTTGTAGCCGGCATCCTTGATGGCCTGGAGAATGGCTTCAATTGCGGCCTCGGTGCTTTCGAGTTTCGGGGCAAAACCGCCCTCGTCACCCACCGCCGTGCTCAGGCCTTTCTTCTTCAACACCCCTTTGAGGGCGTGGAAGGTTTCGGTGATCGCCTGGAGGCCTTCGCTGAAGGTGCTAAAACCGTGCGGCTGGATCATGAATTCCTGGAAATCAATCGGGGCGTCGGAGTGCGCGCCGCCGTTGATGACATTCGCCATCGGCACGGGCAGGACTTTGGCGTTCGGTCCGCCGAGGTATTTGAAGAGCGGGGTGCCCAGCGCCTCGGACGCCGCCTTGGCCGTGGCCAGGGAGACGGCCAGAATGGCGTTGGCGCCGAGCTTGGACTTCGTTTCGGTGCCGTCCAGATCAATCATGATGCGGTCAATGGTCAATTGATCCAGCGCGTCCTCGCCGATGATGGCGGGGGCGATTTTTTCCTCCACGTTTTTGACGGCTTTGAGGACGCCCTTGCCGAGGTAGCGTTTTTTGTCGCCGTCGCGCAGCTCGATGGCCTCGTGCTCGCCGGTGCTGGCGCCGCTGGGAACCGCCGCGCGCCCGAGGGCGCCGCCGGCCAGGTGAACGTCAACTTCAACGGTGGGGTTGCCGCGGGAATCCAAGATTTCCCGCGCCTGTATGTCAATGATTGTGCTCATAGTATTTGTCCTAATTCCAAATTTGTAACCGAAAGCCAAAAAGGCATGATAGAATGGTAACGGGGCGAGTCAAGTAGCGTTGTTAATTTTCAACGGCCGGGGTGTTTCCCGGTGCCGTCCCCTTACTCCGGTCCGACCGCCCGCCAATACTGGCAAGGGCCATTGGGGCTAAAATTAATGGTAATCGTCTGGGTGGTTCCCGTGAGCACGTTGGTTGAGATGCTGGTCCATTTGAACAGATTCGTGGAGTTTTCCACCCAGAAGGTCTGGCCGGTGCTGCCGGCCAGTTGCAGTTGAATGGTGCCGGCCTTGAGATTCAGGCTGGCCGGCACAATTGTCAGGCGGTTGACTGTGCCCGTGACCGTGAAGTTGGACCCGCTCGACGCCGTGCCGCCGGGGGTGGTGACGTTCACCGGCCCGGTAGCCGCCCCGGCGGGCACAGTGGTGGAGATTTTGGTGGCCGAATTTATGGTGAAAGCCGTCACCGCCACGCCGTTAAAGGTCACCGCCGTGGCATTGGTGAGGTTTTGGCCGGTAATGGACACGGTCGTGCCCGCCGCCCCGCTGGCGGGTGAAAGCGAGGAAACGACCGGGGCGGGCTGGCTGGCCGGGAGGGAATATCTCACCACCAGGTTCAGGGCATTCGTCACCACCCGGTTGACGGTGATCCAGAGGCGATGGCTGTTGGTGTCCACCGACGCATAAAAATTCACTCCCGCGTTGGTCAGTCCGGACCCGACCGCGATGCTGGCCGGCAATTGGTTCGTCAAATAGTTATCCACCTGAAAAATGGGATGGTCGAGGGGGTAATTGGTGGAGACGGTGAGAGTAACGTCGGCTGTATTGGTGATGGCCGCGATTTCCCACGCGGCATAGGTGGGATCAAATCCGGCCGGGCGGTAGGTGATGGTGGCATTGGTGGCATTGCCCACGCCCGACGGTCCGGCGGCGGCCACGGTGCCGATGGTGGCGGTCAGGGCGGCGTGGGTGACATTCTGCATTTGCACCACGGTTTGCCCCACTGTGCCATTGGTATAGCCTCCCGTATGGGTGCCAAACACCACGAACACCGAATACGCCATCAACATGCCCGATTGCGGAGTGCCAACGCCCTTGTAGTTCGGATAGGACGGATTGCCAACCGGATCGGTGGCGTGCCCGGTGAAGTTCGTGATCGCACTATCCGGCAGTCCCGAGCCTCCATAGTAGCCATCGTCATAGCCGCCCACGCGCCCAAAATTCGCCCCCCAGGCCACGCGCTTGGTGGTGGTGGGACCGCTGTTGGGTAAATTGTAGTTCAGAATCTGCAATGCCCAGGCCTCGTCCGGGATCATCGGGCCGTTCGGTTGCGACAACGTCCGGTAATCCCCGTAGATGGAGTGGAACGGATTGTTCCCGTCATAAACTCCGTTGGTGTAATTATAAACCTGGCTGTCCAGCCCCTGGTCGGACACGGTGATGGGCAGCGTGGCCACATGGCCCATTTCCGCGTCCACCGTGGCGGGATTGGCCCATTGCATCGCGTAGGGAATGGTGTTGGCCTGCGTGTAATCCCAGCCGGAATTTGTCGTCACCTCATTCGCCGCCGTCGTGAAAAATTTGTACGTGTCACCGTAAGAACAGCCCCCCACGTAAGCATTCACCCCGTCCCCGTCATAAGCCATTTCGCCATACGGGGAGCGTGAGTCCGCGCCGAGATTGCCTCCCGCCTGGCGTGCATCCTGGCTGATCGCAAAAATCGGATGGGACCGGCCGTCGGCAAAAAACCATTGCACGGTCGTCGGCACGGTTTTGAATGCCGGATTATAATACGGTCCGTCAATTTCATAATTTGGCATGTCATACTGGATCAGGGCATAATTGGTGCCCACGAGTGTGATCGTCGTGGTGCCCGGCACCCCCGCGATATTGCCGCTGGAAAAATCGCCATACCCGTTCGCGCAATGATTTTGCACAAATCCGTCGCCGGAGAATTCCAACACCCCGCCGGTTGCGTAATTTTGGGATCCCGTGCAGGTCCGGGTCACGCCATTAACCACGTAGGCATAGCGCCGCAAATAACCCGTGTACGGCGCTTTCGTGGGATTCTGGTCCACCATGATGGCCGTGCGCGGCAGCCCGGCACTGTCCGTCCACTGCACTTCATGCGCGGGATAGCCATTGTCCGAGGTCACTGCCGTCACGGTGAGGGCGGCCAGCCGGGGCAGGGGCAGCAGCCCCGCCAGCAGCAAAAACCAGACCAACCGCTTGACCTGCGGTCCGCGCGCCGCCCGGAACCATTCCCGTAATTGTTTCATAAGCCTCCCAAGTTTAATTTTTCCGGGTCATTAAGACAAATTTTAGTTGGTATTAAGGTTGTTTTATACACCACCGGGAACGTGAAGAGGAGCGATTATCGCCATTCCCTGGTTGATGGGCAGATAGGAGACGAAGGCTGCTTGCGGGTTAAGTTTGAAATGGCGGGCTGGTACCGGTAAGGTTTCCCCATGTACGCGTATGTTTGCGTGGCGGTCGGGGGGGCTTTGGGCAGCCTGGGCCGGTTCTGGCTGTCGGGCTGGGTGGCCGAGCGTTACGGCACCGTGTTTCCATGGGGCACCCTGGCGATTAATATCACTGGTTCCTTCCTCATCGGGCTGTTTGCGGCCTTGAATGAGCCGGAGGGGCATATGGCGGCGTCCCCGTCGTTCCGGCAGTTTTTCATGATCGGCATTTGCGGCGGGTACACGACGTTTTCGGCGTTCAGCCTGGAGACACTCCGGCAAATGCAGGGCGGCAACTGGCTTTATGCCGGGAGTTATGTGTTTTTCTCGGTACTGTTGTGTTTGATCGCGGTCTGGCTGGGCTATGTCCTGGGCGGACTGCTCAATTCCCTGAAAGGACACTAATATGACTCCCCCCAATGAAGCGGTGTTGCTGTGCATTTACATCGGCGAAAGCGACAAATGGAAGCATCAATCGCTTTACGAAGCCATCGTGCTCGCCGCCCGGGAGGCGAAGCTGGCCGGGGCCACCGTGCTGCGCGGACCGATGGGCTTCGGCAAATCCAGCCGGGTTCACACCACCAAGATTTTGCAGCTCTCCATGGATTTGCCCTTGGTCATCGAAATCGTGGACACCGAGGAGAAGATCAACGGGTTTCTGCCACTCTTGGAAACCATGATCGGCGGCGGCTTGGTGACGATGGAAACGGTTCGGGTGCTGCATTATCGTTCGGGAGATCCCAAAGATGAACCCGTTATTTGATCAACTAGGAACAGTGTTAAAAGCCGGCGGTCCCCGGGAAACCGTCCTGGCCCGGGCGCTGGCCGCCGTGCTCGCGGATTTTCATTCGGAGACCGGCACCATTCACCGGCTGGATGGCAACGCCCAGTTGTTGAAACTTCTGGCGCAGCAAGGGCTGCCGCCGCAATTGCTGGACGTGGTTGGCACCATCCCCGTCGGCAAGGGCATTGCCGGGCAGGTGGCCGCCCAAAACCGGCCGGTGACCCTGTGTAATTTGCAGACCGACACCAGCGGCGTGGCCAAGTCCGGCGCGCGCCAGACTGGCGTGGGCGGCGCCCTATGCGTCCCCATCCGGCTGAACGGCACGCTCGTCGGCACCCTGGGCGTGGGCACCCGGCGCGAGTACGAATACACGGCGGAGGAAACCGCCCGGCTGGAGGCGGCAGGGCGGTTGCTCGCGCCGTTGTGCGCCGGGGAATAAAACAGTCAGCGTCGCCCCTTTGTAGGCGCGCTCCTTTTTTATCGCCTTCTGTCTTTGAAGCATTAGTCTGCCTTGGTGATCTCACAGCGTTACCGTCCCGTGCTTTTTGCCATGCCCGCGATTCTGATCATTTGGCTGCTGGCCATGGCGGGCTATCGCGTGGCGGGCAGCTTTGAAATCACGGTGGACAAAGTGGTGGCCTACGACGCCTCGGTGGATGTCAGCCGCCTGACGGGGGCGGACCGAACCAATGCGTTCCAAAAGCTGACGGTCTTGCTCAACAGCCTCGCTCTCGCGGACCGCCAGCAATTATGGCCGCAGATCATCCCCCGCTGGCTCGCCGCCATGAACGACGGGGAAAAAGCACAATTTCTGACGGCCACCGCGCTGCCCGGCTTCAAACAACAACTCGATCCTATTGACCAATTGCCACCGGAACGCCGCCAGCAGGCGTTGGACGAGCGGTTGAACCGATTGCGCGAGTTGCGCGCCCGCGAGACTTCCGGCCCGGTGCCCGCCACGACCTCCACCAACCCCTGAACCACCCATTGTGATCGAACTTAAAAATGTCGTGAAACTGTTCGGCCAGCGGGCCGCCGTCGAGGATCTGACCCTCACGGTGCCGGCGGGCGCCATATACGGCCTGCTGGGGCACAATGGCGCCGGCAAAAGCACCGCCATCGGCATGATGCTGGGGCAGGTCTGGCCCACCCGGGGCGAGGTGCGCGTGGGCGGTTACGAGGTCACGTCCCATCGCCGGCAGGCGTTGCAACGCGTGGGCGCGATTTTTGAGGCGCCGGTGTTCTACGATTATCTCAGCGGCTGGCGCAACCTGGAAATCCTCAGCCATTACACCGGCCCCACCACGCCCGCCCGTCTGCGGGAGGTCATTGACTGGGTGGGCCTGACCGGCCGGGAACAGTCCCGCGTGCGGACGTATTCACATGGCATGCGCACGCGGCTCGCGCTCGCCCAGGCGCTGTTGCCAAATCCCAGTTTGTTGATTCTCGATGAGCCGGGCGACGGCTTGGACCCCGAGGGCATTCACGAGTTGCGACTGACCATCCTGCGCCTGAACCGCGAGCTGGGCCTGACCATTCTGCTGTCCTCCCATTTGCTCTCCGAGGTGGAGCAGCTCTGCACGGGCATCGCGATGCTCAACCAGGGGCGCAAAGTGTTTGAAGGAACACTCGCCAGCATTCGCACCAGTCAGCGCTGGCTGCGCCTGCGCACCAGTGATTTCACCGTCGCCGCCCGGGAATTGCACGCGGCCGGCTTGATCGCCGCCGACCGCGAAGGCCGCCTCGTCGCGCTCGCTCCGAACGTCGGCGCTGACCGCGTGGTCGCCCACTTGGTGACCCGCGGCATGCCGGTGTTTGAAATTACGCCCGAGGAACAATCGCTGGAGGACTTTTACTTGTCCCAGATGAAGGACAGCCGGGTAAAAACCACTTAATCTTCAAGCTTCCCATGCTTTTCCTCCAACTCCGCAACGAACTCTGGAAATTATTCGGCAAGCCGCGCACCTACATTGGCTTCGGCACCTTGTTGCTGGCGCAAGTGCTCGTTGTGCTGGTGTTTCGTTATTCCCATGCCTCGCGGGGCATGGTCAATCAGTTGCAGTCGTCCGGCTTTGACGCCACGCAGTACCTCACCAGTCTGACCGTTGCCACGGTCATGCTCTTTCCCATCGCCTATGTCCTGCTGCCGCTTTACGTCACCTTGATCGGTGGCGACCTGGTGGCCAAGGAGGCCGAGGATGGCACCTTGCGCATGATTCTGTCCCGACCCATTTCCCGCTTCCGGTTGTTGTTTGTCAAATGGCTGGCGGGCGTGGTGTTCTCGGTGCTCCTGGTGCTCCTGCTGGGGGTGCTCGGCGCGGGCTTTGCCCGCTGCTTTTTTCCTTGGGGCGGCATGTTTGCCTTTGTGCCGGGCGAGATGTTCAGCGTGCTCGATGAATCGGCGGGCCTCTGGCATTATGCCGGGGCGCATCTCTTTCTGGCGGTGAAGGCCGTGACCGTCCTCAGTCTGGCCTTCATGTTCTCCTGCTTCAACATGAAGCCGGCCGCCGCCACCATTCTGGCGCTGTCCGTCACCTTTGTGAGTTTCGTCATGATGCAGATCCCGTTTTTCAAGGATCTCCAGCCCTGGTTCTTCACGTATTACCTGAACATCTGGCAGAATCTCCTGCTGCAACCGGTGCCGTGGTGGAAAGTGTCCCAGTCGCTCTGTGTCCTGGCCGGGTTTAATCTCACTTTTCTCATCATCGGCTTCACCGCGTTCCACGTGCGGGACATCAAGTCTTAATCATCCGTCACCCGTTGGCGGAAAACTTTTTTCGTCGCGTTATGCGATTTGTCCGCAAGCATTTTGGCCTTGGACCGCCGGCTGCGGCGCAATTTCTGCCGGCGGATTTTCTCCGCCGCATCCCGGTGCTTCGCCACAAACCCCTTTTGCAACGCCTCAATTTTGTCCAGCAACATCCGGCGGCCCAGCAGGCGGTTCATGCCCTGCTGGCGCGTGGTCTGGCATTTTACCCGCAACTGCGTGGGTACATGCAGCAGCATGACACACGTCGCGACCTTGTTGACATTCTGCCCGCCGTGACCGCCCGAGCGCACAAACGACTCCTCAATGTCCGCCTCGCGCACCCCCAGGGCCGTCATGCGCGCCGCGAGTTGCTCCTGCTTTTCCAGGCTGACCGGCAAAATACTCATGCCCCCAGCCTACACCGGCAATCCGCGCCCGGCAATGGGGGGCGAATACCGATTTGGCTTTTAGCGCATGGATGAAAACTCTAATTGGCCGCCGGCTTGAAGGCCACCGTGCGTTCAATCAGCGTCAGCGCCTTGTTAATGGTATCCAAAAACTCCGGGTAATCTTTGGCCGGGAACCGGCCGGCCGTCCACTGACCGGCGAATTCCATCTCCAGATTTCCGCCTTGCATCCGGGTCTGGACACTGCCGGTGGCAAAGCGTGAATCCAAACTGATCGCCAGCGCCTCCGGCATTTCGACCTGAAAACCCGCGGGCGGCTCGATGGTAATAATATTGTGAAAATGGGTGGGGATCATCGTTTCAAACGGCGTTTGCCGGTCGCCCGACAGGACCGGCGCCAGCAAGAAACGCGCGAAACCCGCCCGCACCGCACCCGTCAGCCGGTCATCCATTTCGTGAAATTGCTTTTTGCGGGTGTAGTTGAACGTTAAGCGCAACGGCAGTTGCGGATCGTTCAAATTCTCGACGTGGACATCCTCCAATTGGACGTCCGTCATGCCGAACTGGTTTAGCAAGGTGGATTTCAGGGTGGCCTCCGGAATCTGCGCCAGCAGTTGGCGCATGCCCGTCGCGGTTATGCCGTTCAAGGTCAGCATTTCCTCCTCGGCCAGATCTGTTTTGTCCACCAGGCGCACATGTAATTGCGCGGTAATGTCGGAGGCATTTTGCGCATAAGCGGGCAAAGTGTTGAAATGCGGGTGTTGGGGGTCAAGGATCAGCGCCTCCCGGCCCGCCTGACCGTAGGGCAAGCTCCGGACCACATCCGCCCCCTTGGCCGTGCAATCTAAATAGTGATTTCCCTGACGGTTTGTCACCAGAACGATCATATGGTTAAACTGGTCGAGGGAGGGCATGTCCGGTTGAATCAGGTCGCGCGTGTTCACCAGCGCCAGTTGGGCGTGAACCCCCGCGGCCGCCAGCAATTGTTGCAACAAAACCGCGTGATCCTTGCAATCACCATATTTGTTCTGGATGATCTCCGCCGGCCGGTTGGGAATGCGGGACCGGCGGCCAAACTCAATGGCTTTGTAAATGTAATTGGTCTGCACATAACGCGACATAATGGCAATCTTGTCCTCTTCATTGGTGGCTGCTCCTGCCAGCGTGCGCGCCAAATCCTGGACCGATGAATCCGGAGCCAGCCGGTCACTGATTGAAGCCAGATAATTGGAGGCCACCTCCGGCCATTGGGCGGCGGCATCCCCGATCCATAGCATCGGCAGAAAACTGGCGGGGGGTGGTTGCAACGGTTCCCAACGGGCCGGCGGCGGCTCGTTCAGCGTCCAGCACAGACCCGTGGGGAATTTTACGGGTTCCAACGCGGGCGAGGAGCGATACTTCAGGCCGGTCGTGTCGCCGGCAAAAAATAGCAGGCTTTCCCGTGCGGGAAAAGTGGCCGCGAAGGAATGTTCAAAGAACGGGAATTGTTCCAGCCGGCCCAGGCTGCGCCGGGTGATGGTCACTTCCAGTTCATCGTTCGGTTGCAAACCGGACACCGGGATGTTGAGAATTTTTGCCTGGCTCGCGCTCTCGCTGGTGTGGTCATCCAGAACATAATAATTGTCCGGATTCCCCACGGAAACCACCTTCCCCTGCGGGTCCAGCACCCGCAGGTCATTCACATAGACTTCTTCATTCAACGGGTCAAACCCGACTTGCACCGTGCTGAATGCCGACACCCCGTAGGCATCCAGCACCCGCGTCGCGTTGACTTCGGTGGTTTTGCGTTCCTTCCCGGGCTGGTACGACAGGGCGACGATTCGGCGGTCATAATAGGCTCCGTAATTGGTCGCATATCCCTGCGGGACCGGCGGCAACGGGGAGTTGGTCAGGCTGGCGGGGAAATCCACCGGCTCAATCACTTCCCGGACCAGTGAATTATTGCCTTCGCCGAGCAGGCTGGCCACCAGGTCTTGATACGAACGAATTTCTTTGTTGGCGGGAGTCAGGGCGGCGGCCGCGTCAAACGATTGCTTGGCCTCCCGGTACCATTTCAAGCCGAGTTCGCATTGTCCCCGCAAAAAATCATCGGCGACTGAGCCGCCGTTTTTCTCCTGCAATCCCCGGGCGATTTCCAATGCCTCACTATATTGTCCCGCTTGGATGCAAGCTTCCGCGAGCTCCCGGCTGATTTGGGCGTTGTCCGGCGCGTCATCGCGCTGGGCCTTTAACAACTTTATGGCCTGGGGATAATCCTTTTTCTGGAGGTAAATCCCGGGTTCCAAGAGCCGCACCGCCAGGGAATCCTCCGTCTCGAGATAATGGTGAACTTCCGTCAACGCGCGATCGTAAAGCCGCTGCTGGTTGAGCAGTGCGATATAGGTTTTAAACTGGCCCTGGTCATGATAGCCCGCCGCAAACACCGCCGCGTAATTCGTGATGGCCTGGTCCGGGCGGGAGGCCTCCGCCTGAAACCACGCCTCGTCCGCCCGCACCGCCGGCAGCGCCTGGAAGTCCGCCGGCTGCCGCGCCAGAAACGCAAGTGCTTCCGTGGGCCGGTCCAGCTCGCGCCAGGCGAGCAGGGCGTTTTGGGCGAAGGTGGCTTCCTCGGGATTCGCCAGCGCAGCGGCGCAAAACCAGGGCAGGGCCGTTTCGGCTTCACCCGCTTTCTGGTAGTGCAAACCCATCTGGTTTAAAATAAACCCCTGCGCTTTGCGTTCCCCGGCCGAGAAGTCATGGGTGGGGTCCGTCGCTGTGGTTGGGTCCACTGTCATTGTTACGCGGTCCAGCGCGTCGTTTAAAAGGGTCTCCGTGCCTGCCTTGCGCTGCGTCCAGGCTGCCACGAGGCACGCCTCCTGGGCGGTGGCCATGATTTTGAAACGATAGTGAAAAGTCGTTCCGTCCACCTCGCGGGTGTAACCATACCAAACCTCGGACGGGCCGCCGTTCGTCTGGTGTTTGAGCCGGGTGAGATTGTCGTCGCCATACGCCACGCCCAAGGTGGCCAGCAGGCCGGCCGTCACCGCTTCCAGACTGGCTTTTTGCGAACCCAGCCAGACCGGCGTCACCTCCAGGCAACTGTCCCCTTGCGACACCGTGAATTCCGCATACGGGCAGTTTTTTGCGAGCGTCGCCGAATGGTGCCAGGCGGAATTGTCCATCCGGGCGGCAAAATGGTAATGCAGGGAAACATAGTTCGTGGCCGTCCCCTGGCCGGTGGTCGGCGCCAGCCGGCCCGGGTCAATTTGTTTGAAGCGATAAAGCAACGGCTGGGTTTCCTCTGTCACGCGCTCGCGATTGTCGCTCCGGCCCCAGGCCACCAGTTCATAAGAATACCCGTTGGTCATGGCGTACCATTGCCGGTAATACAGCATTTGCCCGCCCACTTGCGCCTCCATTTCCTCCAGCAAGCCCGGCAGGCCGTTGATCACCAGCGGTGTTTCGCCGAGCACATGCATGGTGTCCCCGGCCAGCGCCCGCATATGGTTCTTGCCCAGGTCGGCAAATTGGGCCGCTGTCAGCTCCATGCGCTGGCCTATCGGGTTGGCGACAATCGAGAAGTAGACCTCCGGAAATTGACGCATAATCGTCAGTTTGGCCTCTTTATTGATTTTGGTCATGTCCATCGGATGCCAGGGGCTGCCAGGATTTGAGAATTCAAAGTTCTCCGCCTCAAATCTGGTGACCGCCCCCGGATTTACCTTGAAAGTGTGAACGGACTGCCGGTTTATGCCGGCCACCATGCCGATGATGGCCATGCCGATGAGCAATCCGAAGACTACCAGCGTTCCGATGGCCTGCGCCTTCCCCTGCCGGAACCGGCCTGGCTGCGCGGCAATTTCTTGCAGTCCCAAAATCGCCAGCACCAGCGCGGTCACCATCGCCCCAAGAATTACGAATCCGGCCAGCGCGCCGATGGCAGCGACCCAGGGGGTTGGTCCCAGCCAGCGAGTTGCGAGGGTCAGGTTGCTGGCTGTCAGGACGCACAGTAATACCCAGAAGAGCGCGAACGCGCATTTTTTGTTGGTGGTCGGCCGCCGGGAAATCAGCCAGCACTTGACCATGCCCGCCAGCGCGGCAAGTGGCAGTATCAGACTGCCAGTAAGTCGGCCAGCCTCTTGCGGAGTCATGACCCCCAGAAACCAATGTGCGCTTGAATTAATCATACTGCTTGCCTTGAGCCCTTCCCTTTGGCCAACGATAATCCCCGAAAAGAAGCCAAACCATAGGGTGGTGAATTACGGCTGGCAAGCCCATTCCTGCGCCGATTCCTTCGTTGCAAGCTCACGAATTTCGGTGGCCCCCGCTTGAGAGCCTTCCGGGGTGTGTGCCCGGCCGCGCCCGTCAGGCGACGCACGCCAGGCGCGACCGCTGGCTCGCCGAGAACACCACCTCCGGCGCGAACAGCGAGCACCATTCCCGGGCCGCCGAGCAGTCCGCCGCCGAGCCTCCCTGCAATTCGTGCCGCCCTTCCGGCAGCCGGACCAGCCGGGCCGTGCCAAA
>Ga0182012_10005908_pt1 | contig 12535 bp, 12 predicted proteins | sample 612S2SmetaG_FD_120486 | JGI IMG/M metagenome (GOLD analysis project Ga0182012, IMG submission 120486) | Permafrost microbial communities from Stordalen Mire, Sweden - 612S2S metaG | ecosystem: Environmental > Terrestrial > Soil > Wetlands > Permafrost | place: Sweden: Stordalen | collected...
AACGGCTACAACACCCCGTGCCTGGCCACCGCCGAGCAGCACCTCGGCACCACCGGCAACAAGTACGCCCAGGACACCGTGTACTTCACCGGCAACGACCCGGTGATGGGGAGGCGCTGAGCGAGACTGACTGGGGTCAGGGCACCGAGGTGGCGCCCCGGCTGATCTCGGCGTCGGTGCCGGTGCCGGCTGATAAACCGCCCAATCCGGCGCGCACCCACGTCATCGACCCGAGTTGTCTGAACGAACACGAGAGTTCTGTCGGAATTCCGTGGTGCTGGTCTCGCGGGTGGTGGTGGGCGAGGGGGGACTTGAACCCCCACGTCCTTTCGGACACAGGAACCTGAATCCTGCGCGTCTGCCAATTCCGCCACTCGCCCGAGCGACCGACAGAGGCTACCCGAAGTTCCAAAGGGCCAGATCACCGACCGGACCCGGACCACCCCGGGACGGACTCCAGCCCATCCGCCCCGGGGGTCGTGGCCGGGCCTCCGCCCCGGAGACCGGCTCCGGGGCCACCCACCCCCAACCTGGGGGTTGACACCGATAGGCTGACGCCAGCATGGGACTCCAGAAGTTCGAAGGGCGCCTCGAGCGCCTGGTCGACGGCACTCTCTCCAAGGCGTTCCGGGGCGAACTCCATCCGGTGGAGATCGGTCGTCGCCTCACCCGGGAGATGGACCTCCAGCGCCGTCTGGGCGTCCATGGCCTCATCGCGCCCAATGCCTTCGTCATCCACCTGTCGCCCACGGATTTCGACCGCTTCGAGAGCTTTCTCGATGCCCTGGTCCGGGAGCTGGAGGAGGCCGCCCGCGACCACGCCCGGACCGAGGAGTATGTCTTCGTCGGTCCGGTGACCGTCTCGGTGATGGAGGATCCCCGTGAGCGGCGGGGGCGGTTCGACATCGTCTCTGACGTGCATGAAGGGCCGGCCGGACTGCCCGCCGCCTCCATCGTGCTGGCCGACGGGGAGCGGGTCGTGCTCGGTGCCGATCCCATCACCATCGGCCGGCTTCCGGAGAGTTCCGTGGTGGTCACCGACCCCAACGCCAGCCGGCGCCACGCCGAGATCCGCCGGTCGGGCTCCGATGTGGTCCTGGTCGACCTCAACTCGACCAACGGGACCCGGGTCAACGGGGCCAATGTGCGGGAACGCAAGCTCGCCGACGGCGACGAGGTGGTCATCGGCACCACCGTCCTCCGGTTCGAGACTTCGTGAAGGCCGGCCTCTGAGCGCCGATGCATCTGATCCTGGTTTCGCTCCCCGGACCGCCCGACAACACACCGGTACTCCGTGCTCTCGAGTACGGGGTCATCATCTTGTTGTGGCTGTTCTTCATGTGGGTCATCCGGGCGGTCTGGGTCGAGGTCCGACCGCTCAAGCGGCGCCGGGTCCGGGGTGCCGAACCCGGTTCCGAGCCTGAGGAGAAGGGGAGGAAGGGCCGCCAGCTCCGCCTCCACGTGATCCGACCCGAGGACCAGGCCGGCCGGATCTACGACATCGGCGACGAGGTCACGGTGGGCCGGGCCGCGGGTTGCGGTGTCCCCATCGACTACGACACGTACTCCTCCAATCTGCACGCCCGCCTGTTCCGCCTGGACGGGGAGCTGTGGGCCGAGGATCTCGGATCCACCAACGGAACCTGGGTGAACACCGTGCGCATCGGTGAGCGCACCCGTCTCGAGAAGGGTGATCTGCTCCAGGTGGGTGGCACCGTCTTCGAAGTCGGGAAGTGAGATGACCCTGCTCCGGTCGGGCTCGGCCACCGACACCGGTCTGGTGCGCTCGGTCAACCAGGACCTGGCCGTCGAGACCCCCACCCTCTTCGCCGTGGCCGACGGTATGGGTGGCCACGCCGGCGGTGAGGTGGCGGCCCGCCTGGCCGTCGACGCCTTCTCCGCCGCCTTCAGCCGACAGCCGACCGGCGCCGGCCTGTCCGAGGCCGTGCAGGAGGCCAACGCCGCCGTCTGGGAGCACAGCCTGGAGAACCCCGAATTGCGGGGCATGGGCACCACGCTCACCGCGGTGGGCCTGGTCAACGAGGACGGGCAGGACGTCCTGGCCCTGGTGAACGTGGGCGATTCCCGCTCCTACCGCTTCCACGAGGGTCAGATCACTCAGATCACCACGGACCACAGCCTGGCCGAGGAGATGGTCCGCTCCGGCGAGCTGACCTCCCACGAGGCCGCCGTCCATCCCCACCGGCACATCCTGACCCGCGCCCTCGGGGTGTCCTCCGACGTGGCCGTGGACCTGTGGCGGATCCATCCCGTCCGGGGGGACCGTTTCCTGCTGTGCAGCGACGGCTTGACCAACGAGCTCGATGCCGACCAGATCAGCGAGGTCCTCTCCTCGGTGTCCGACCCCCGACAGGCCGCCGCACTGCTGGTCCAGGCGGCCCGGACCCATGGAGGGAGCGACAACATCACCGCCGTGGTGGTCGACGTGGTGGTGGGCGAGGACGGTGACGATTCGGTCCCGGCGGTGGCCGCCGTGTCATCCGACTTCACCGAGCCCGCCCCGGCGACGGCTGCCGGTGCCGGGGCGGCGGCCGGCGACGTGGTCTATCCGGGCTCGGTGCCCGAGGAGCCGGCCCCGAGCCGTCGTGAGCGGCGCCGGGCCCGTCGCCGGCAGCGCCGCCTGGCCCGGGGACGCCGCCTGATCACCCTGCGGACCCTGTTGTTCGTCGTCCTCCTGGCCGCCGTGGTGGTCGGGGCTTTCGCCGCCATCCGGTGGTACGACATCAATTCGTATTTTGTGGGGGTCAGCGACAACGAGCTGGTCGTCTACCAGGGCCGGATCGGTGGGTTCTTGTGGTACCACCCGGTGGAGGTGGAGCGCACCGGGGTCACCACGGCTGATGTACCCGCCAGCTACCTGCCGACCCTGGAGGCCGGCGTCGAGGAGACCTCGGTGGCCAACGCCCGGGGCTACGTGAAGAACCTGGTGGCGTACCAGGAGTCCCTCAGCGCACCGAAGACCAGCACCACCACCACCACCCTCCCGAAGGCCACCACCCCGAAGTCCACGGCCTCCACCACGGGAGGCCTGTGATGGACAAGCGCATCCGGCGACTGGGGATCTTCATGATCCTGTGCTTCGTGGCCTTGTTCATCCAGCTCAACAACATCCAGGTGCTCAAGGCCAACTCGCTGGCCAACAGCCAGGGCAATCCGCGGATCCAGCTGCTGGAGCGCAGCCAGACCCGGGGCTCGATCCTGTCGGCGGACGGCACGGTGCTGGCCTCCTCGGTGCTGGCCCCACCGGGCAGCGTCTACAAGTACCAGCGGGTCTACAACCCCAACACCGCCACCCTGTTCGCCCAGATCATCGGCTTCGACTCCTCGGTGTACGGAAACTTCCACGGGATCGAGGCCCAGTACAACAGCTACCTGACCCCCCACACCCCGGCGGCCACCAACCTGCGGGACCTCCTCACCAACCGCACCGAGGTGGACAACGTCACCCTGACCGTCAACGAGAACCTCCAGCTGCAGGTGGCCACGGCGCTGGACGATCTGGCCCCGGGGGTCATCGGAGCCGCCGCCGTGGTCCTCAATCCCACCAACGGGGACATCGAGGCCATGTACTCGAACCCGTCGTTCAATCCCAACCCGCTCGTGTCGCAGAACACCAAGGTCCAGAACTTCGCCTGGGACGCCTATCTGGCCCAGTCCGGCAATCCCCTGGTGGCCGGCACCTACGCCCAGACCTACCCCCCGGGCTCCAGCTTCAAGGTCGTCACCACATCGGCGGTACTGGAGCACCGCCCCGATCTGGCCGCCATGACCTACCCCTCGGTGAGCTCCATCCCGCTGCCCAACACCGGCACCCCACCCCAGGTGCTGACCAACTACCACGGTGAGGGATGCGGTGGCACCCTCGAGGAACTGCTCATCAAGTCCTGCGACGCCGACTTCGCCTCCATCGGCCAGCTGCTGACGGCCCAACCTCTGGTCGACCAGGCCGAGGCCTACGGGTTCAACAACCAGATCCCCCTGGACGTGCCGGCCGACACCGTGGCCGTCTCCAATTTCGGCAGCGTGCAGTCGTTCTCCCTCAGCGGTTCGGCCGGGGTCCCCGGGCTGATGAAGTCGGCCATCGGGCAGGAGAACGTGACGGCCTCGGCCCTACAGATGGGTCTGGTGGCCGGCACGGTGGCCAACGGGGGGGTCGAGATGGTCCCCCACCTGATGGAGCAGATCCGCGACTCCCAGGGGGACCTGGTGACCACCTACAAGCCCAAGGTGTGGAGCCGTCCCATCTCGCCGCAGACGGCGGCCACGCTGACCACCTTCATGAAGGGGGTGGTCACCTCGGGGACGGCCGCCCAGGTCGGGTTCCCGGCCAGCTGGGACGTGGCCGCCAAGACGGGGACGGCCCAGACCGGCTCGTTCGGACCCGATCCCCTCTACACCGACGACTGGCTGATCGCCTTCGCCCCGGTGGGCAACACCAAGGTGGCCATCGCCGTGGTGCTCCCCCACCAACCGGGCAGTGCCACCGGTGCCGCCTACTCGGGTCCCATCGTGAAGCAGATCCTCGGCGATGTGCTGGCGGACCAGGGATGACCGCCCGAGCGCTCCCCACCGCCCCCGGAATCACCGGGACGGCGGCGCCCATCACGTCCCTACTACTCACCGGACGGAGAACGATGAGAACCCCGGACCCCGACGAACGCAGGCCTAGGCTTTGACCCACATGGACCCGAACCAGACCCCGCGCGTCTTCTCTGAGCGCTACGAGCTCATCCATCTGATCGCCCGGGGTGGGATGGCCGAGGTGTACCGCGCCCACGACCGCCTTCTCGACCGGCCCGTGGCTCTCAAGGTCCTGTTCCCCGAGCTGTCGGTGGACCGGTCCTTCGTCGAGCGCTTCCGGCGGGAGGCCCAGGCCGCCGCCAACCTCTCCCACCCCAACATCGTCCCGGTCTTCGACTGGGGGGAGGACTCCGGCACCTACTTCATCGTCATGGAGTTCGTCGACGGCCGTCCGCTGTCGTCCATCCTCAAGACCGCCGGCTCGCTGTCGGCCGAACGGACCGCTGATATCGGGGCCCATGTGGCCGCCGCCCTGGGGTACGCCCACAAGCACGGGGTCATCCACCGTGATGTGAAGCCCGGCAACGTGCTGATCACCGACGAGGGCCAGGTGAAGGTGACCGACTTCGGCATCGCCCGGGCCATCAACACCGAGGAGAGCCTGACCCAGACCGGAGCCGTCATGGGCACGGCCACCTACTTCTCGCCCGAACAGGCTGAAGGCATCGGGGTGGACTCACGCAGCGACATCTATTCGCTGGGGGTGGTGCTCTTCGAGATGGTCACCGGTCGGCCCCCGTTCCTCGGCGACACTCCGGTGGCGGTGGCCTCCAAGCACGTGCGCGACACCCCCCCGGCGCCGCGCGAGCTCAACCCCTCCATCCCGCCGACCTTCGAGGCCATCATCTTGAAGGCCATGGCCAAAAATCCGGCCCACCGGTACCGCACGGCCGAGGAGCTCCGGGCCGACCTGCTGCGTTTCAACGAGGGCCGGGCGGTGCTGGCCATGGACGACCCCACCGCGGTCGTCGCCGGTGCCGCCGGCACCGAGGTCATCGGGGCGGTGGGCGGAGCGGACCGGACCCGGGCCGTCCAACCCGTACCCACCGACGACGCCGGGGATGCCGCCGAGGACGGGTCGCACCGGACCCGCACGTACGCCATCATCCTGGTGGTCCTGCTGGTACTGCTGATCGGGGCGGGTTATCTGCTGGCCCGCAACCTCGGGTACCTGGGCGGGGCGGCATCGTTCAACCTGCCCGACGTGACCGGCAAGCCGGTGGCTCTGGCCACCGCCACCCTCAAGAACGACGGGTTGAAGGTCGACACGCAGGACCAGCACTCCAACGCCACCCCCGGCACGGTGCTCTCCACCGACCCGGCACCGGCCTCGTTGGTGAAGCCGGGCGACACCATCACCCTGAAGGTGGCGGAGCCGGCCCAGATCACCAAGGTCCCGGTCCCGTCCGGCCTCACCGGGGTGACCGTCTCCGCCGCCCAGGCCAGCCTCCAGGGGGTGGGACTGACCTCGGCCGTCCAGTACAAGTCCAGCTCCACCATCCCCAAGGGGATCGTCATCAGCACTCTGCCTCCGTCCGGGACCAGCGTCAGCCAGGGCACCCCGGTCACCCTGGTGGTGTCCTCGGGTCCGGCTCCGGTGCTGGTCCCGTCGGTGGCCGGCCTGACCCAGCTGGCGGCCAGCAACCTCCTCGGCAATGCCGGCCTCACCGTGAGCGGGGTGACCCAGACCGCCTCCACCCAGTACCCCGCCGGTCAGGTGGTGGCCACCAACCCGCCGGTCGGGACGTCGGTGCCCCCGGGCAGCTCGGTGCAGCTGGTGGTGTCGACCGGGTCGCCACCCCCGTCGACCACCACCACCACGTCCACCCCTCCGTCGACCACCACCACGTCATCCAGTACGCCGAGTTCGACCACGTCGTCGACCCCCACCAAGTCCACGTCCAACTCCCGCCACGCCAAGCGCCACTGATCCCCCGACGGGCTCACGGGGCTCGTGACCGCCCCCCGGCCCTGACCGCCCCGCCGGGTCCGGCCCGTCAGTGCCGGACGGTGGAGGCCAGAAAGTTGGACAGGAGGGCGGGCCCGCTGGGCGTGAGCAGGGACTCCGGATGGAACTGGACCCCCTCCACCGCCAGGGTCCGGTGCCGGAGGCCCATGATCACCCCGTCCGGCGTGGTGGCGGTGACGTCGAGGACGTCCGGCACGGTGTCCGGGTCCACCACCAACGAGTGGTACCGGGTGGCCACGAAGGGATCCGGCAGCCCACTGAACAGGCTGCGGCCGTCGTGGTGGACCGACGAGGTCTTGCCGTGCATGAGGGTCGGAGCCGACACCACCCGGCCTCCGTAGACCTGGCCGATGACCTGGTGGCCCAGGCAGACACCCAGGATGGGGTACGTCCCGGCCAGCTCGGTCACCACCGCCATGCTGATGCCGGCGTCCTCGGGTCGGCCGGGTCCGGGGGAGATCAGGATGGCATCGGGTGAGGCCGCACGGATGCCGGCGATGTCGATGGCGTCGTTGCGGTGGACGACCGGCTCGGCCCCCAGCTCGCCGAGCTCCTGGACGAGGTTGTAGACGAACGAGTCGTAGTTGTCGATGACCAGAACCCGCGCACCCATGGTCTGCTGATCGTACAAGCAGGGGGCCGGTCGGCCGTCCCGGTCCCTCCCACCGTCGGTATCTGGCTATCCTTCGGCCATGGCAACCAAGGCCAAGTCCGGTCCGGGGAAGGCCCAGAAGAAGGGTCGTTCCTCCGGCGGCAGGACCACCACGGCGGCGTCGGTGCAGAGCACCCGCTACACACCTCCCGTCCCGAAGAACGCCAAGGTCAGCCCCCGGTGGATGGGTCCCCTGATCATCGCCCTGTTCGGCCTGGGCGTCCTGATCGTCATCCTCAACTATGCCAACGTGCTTCCCGGGGGGGTCAACAACCTCTGGCTGATCGCCGCCATCGGGTCCATCTTCGTCGGCCTGATCATGGCCACCCGTTACCACTAGACCGGGGAGGCCCGGTGTGATGCCCCGGTGACCGTCGGCCCCTGACCGGAGCGGACCGGTGAGGTCCGGCCCCGCCCCGGACCGCCCGGAACAGGGACCGGACCGTCGACCGGCCCGGAGTGGTCAGCCCAGGCGCTCGATGATGGTGGCGTTGGCCATCCCGCCGCCCTCGCACATGGTGAGCAGCCCGTAACGGCCCTGGGTGCGCTCGAGCTCGTTGAGCAGCGTGGCCATCAGCTTGGCCCCGGACGCCCCCAGGGGATGGCCGAGGGCGATGGCTCCACCGTTCACGTTGACCTTGTCGAGGTCGGCACCGAACTCCTTCTGCCAGGCCAGGACCACCGAGGCGAAGGCCTCGTTGATCTCGATCACGTCCATGTCGTCCAGGGTGAGCTTGGCCTTCTCCAGCACCGACTTCGTGGCCGGAATGGGCCCGGTGAGCATGGTGATGGGATCGCTCCCGGCCACGGCGAAGGCGTGGAACCGGGCCCGCGGGGTGAGGCCCAGGGCCGTGGCCCTCTCCTCGCTCATGATCAACACGCCGGAGGCACCGTCGGTGATCTGGGAGGAGTTGCCTGCGGTCACCCTTCCGTTCTCCTGCCGGAAGGCCGGCTTGAGGTTGGCCAGCACCTCCACCGAGGAGTCCGGCCGGATGCCCTCGTCCGTCGTGATCAACTCGTCGGTGTCGGCCCGGTTCTCATCGTCCTTGACCGCCACCGGGATGAGCTCCCGCTCGAAACGTCCCTCCGCGGTGGCCCGGGCCGCCCGGTGGTGCGAGCGCACGGAGAACTCGTCGAGAGCCTCGCGGGAGATGTCCCACTGCTCGGCGATCAGTTCGGCACCCTCTCCCTGACCGACCAGGCCGCCGCGCTCGGCGTAGCGCTGCATCATCCTCGGCCCGAAGGGGTAGCCGAGGTCACGGACCACCGATGAGCCCATCGGGGTGCGGGTCATGACCTCGACGCCACCACCGATGACGATGTCGTAGGCACCGGCGATGACCCCCTGGGCCCCGAAGTGGAGGGCCTGTTGGGAGGATCCGCACTGGCGGTCGATGGTGGTGCCGGGCACCGACTCGGGGAATCCCGCCGCCAGCACGGCGTTGCGGGCCACGTTGAGCGACTGCTCGCCCACCTGCATCACGCATCCCATGATCACGTCGTCGACCTGGGCCGGGTCCAGACCGTTGCGCTCGACCAGGGCCTTCAGCGGCTCCGATCCGAGGTCGGCGGCGTGCCAGTTGCGCAGCTTCCCGTTGCGCTTGCCCCCGGGTGTGCGGACTGCATCGACGATGACGGCATCGGTCATGATTCTCCTTCCATGGTCCGACGGGAGCGATCCCTGCCGGCCGTGTTCAGCTGTGGGTGGGACTGAGGGTCGATCGACTTCGTACTTCCGACGATAAACTTGACCGGCCGGTCAAGATGCTCGTCGGGGACCGATCGTAGTCGGATCGGGACCCGCGTCGGGCCGGGCCCCTGTCGGGGCGGGCGTCGACGGTGACGCAGCCCGGCGCTACGGTCGCCGGTATGGATGACCCCGCCACCGATGAGCCGGCCCCCACCGACGCCGGAACCGACCGGACCGGAGTCCGGAGTCGTGGCCGGATCAAGGACATGGACCGTTGGCTGGGGAACGGCGGCATGGAGCTCATCGGCACCGTGGGTGGTTCGTTCGACGACTACGGGGTGGACGGCGAGGACCTGGGGTGGTCCAGCGGCTGGTTCCGCCCCGAGGCCCTGGCCTGCAACCCGCACGGGGTGGTCCAGGCCGGGGTGCACGGCCTTCTGCTCGACGCCGCCATGAACTTCGCCATCAACGCCGCCCTCCCCGGGCGTGACCGGACACGCGCCACGCTGGAGATGAAGATCGAGACCATGCGGCCGGCCCGGGTGGGTGAGTCCTACCGGCTGCGGGGTGAGGTGGTGAGGATGGCCCGGCAGGTGGCCTACGCCGAAGCCACGGTGATGGACGTCGACGACCACCTGGTCAGCCGCTCGACCGGCACCTTCCTGCTCCAGCGACCCGGGACGGGGTCCACTCCGCCCGCACCCTGACCGGCCCGCCCGACCGGCCCTCGCGGTGTGGCCACGGCCCGCCGCCACCTGCTCCGTCCGGCGCCCCGGACACACACGAAGGTGGAGGTCAGTCCCTTCCATGGTTCTCCTGTCGTCCCCGCCGGCCCCGCCGGCCCCGTCGCTCCCCTGCCGGGTCTGTGCCGGACCCAGCCACGCCGGGTTCGCACTGTGCTTCTGCTGTGCCACCCTGGTCCACCAGCTCCGGATGCCCCTGGCCCCGGTGGTGGCGATGGTCCGGTACCGGGTGGGTGACCGGATGCACCGGCAGCTGCGGGGGTACAAGGACGCTCCGGTGACCGAGGTCCGTCACGCCTGCGCCGACCACCTCGCCGACCTGGTCGCCACGTGGCTGACCGCCAACGGTCCCGGCCTCGACCGCCGGTTCGGTCCCTGGGACCTGGTGGTCACCGTGCCCTCGTCGGCCCGGCCCGGGGGCACTCCGGTCGATGCCCTGGTGGCGCAGGTCCCCGAGCTGGCCCGACGGCACCGGCACCTGCTGGTGCGGGGCCCCGAGAGGACGGACCATCTGCAGGCGGCGCGGAAGGGGTTCGAGGTTCTCCCGGCGGTGGACCGCCGGTGGCTCCGGACCCGGAGGGCGGTGGTCTTCGACGACTCCTTCACCACGGGGGCCCGGGCCCAGAGTGCGGTCGCCGCGCTGCGGGGGGTGGGGGCCCGCGTGGTCGGGGTGGTGGCGGTCGGCCGGGTGGTGAACGATCCGGGGTCCCTCCCGGGGACCGGCCCGGCGGCGGGAACGGGCCGGAAGGGGGCAGGCGACCCGCGCCTCGACTAGACCGGGGCCATGCTCCTACGCATCTTCACCGAGCCCCAACAGGGGGCGTCCTACGAACAGCTGCTGGCGGTGGCCCGGACGGCGGAAGCCCAGGGCTTCGACGCCTTCTTCCGCAGCGACCACTATCTGGTCATGGGAGACCAGGACGGTCTCCCCGGGCCGTCCGACGCCTGGGTGACCCTGGCCGCCATCGCCCGTGAGACCGAGCGGATCCGACTCGGCACCCTGGTGAGCTCGGCCACCTTCCGCCTTCCCGGGCCGTTGGCCATCTCCGTGGCCCAGGTCGACACCATGAGTGGTGGCCGGGTGGAGCTGGGGCTCGGGGCCGGCTGGTACGAGGCCGAGCACACCGCCTACGGGATTCCGTTTCCGCCTCTGGGCGAGCGGTTCGAGCGACTGGAGGAACAGCTGGCGGTCATCACCGGGCTCTGGGCCACCCCGGCGGGGGAGTCCTTCGCCTTCGCCGGCCGGCACTACCGGTTGGCGGACGGCCCGGGCCTGCCCAAGCCGGTCCAGCGCCCCGGTCCACCGGTCATCGTCGGTGGAGCCGGGCCACGTCGGACCCCCCGCCTGGCCGCCCGCTACGCCTCCGAGTTCAACCTGGCGTTCTGCCCCCTGGAGTTCACCGACACCCAGTTCGGAGTGGTGCGCCAGGCGTGCGAGTCCGCCGGACGCGACCCGGCCTCGCTGGTGTATTCCGCGGCCCAGGTGGTCTGCTGCGGCCGGGACGACGCCGACATCGCCCGCCGGGCCGCCCGCATCGGTCGCCAGGTCGACGAACTCCGTCAGAACGGCCTGTGCGGGACGCCTGACGAGGTCGTCACCAAGCTGGCCACCTTCGGTGCCGTGGGGACGGCCCGGATGTACCTCCAGATCCTCGACCTGGACGACCTCGACCACCTGGCCCTCCTGGGTGAGGAGGTCCTGCCCCACTGCGCCGGCCTCTGACCGGGCCTCCGGGGTTCAGGCCACCGACGTCGTCCGGGGACTGACCTCGCCGGCCGGGGGCCATCCCTCGGCCACCAGGGTCAGGGATGCGACCCGGGACTCCAGCGAGTGGGCACGGGTGGACAGCATGAGCTCGTCGGCCCCGGTCCGCGCCTGCAGGTCGACCAGGCCCTGATGCACGGTGGACGGATCGCCCACCAGGTGGGTGGCTGTGGTGGCGTCGACCAGCTCCTGCTCGGCCGGACTGAAGCGGTAGGCGGCCGCCTCCTCCGGTGTGGCCACCGGCCCGAGCCGGCCGGTCCGCAGCTGGATGACGGTGAGGGCCGAGGGACCGGCCAGCCATCGGGCCTCCTCATCGGTCGGCGCGCACAGCACCGACACCGCCACCATGGCATGGGGGCGATCGAGAAAGGCCGACGGGCGGAAGACCGACCGGTACTGGGCCAACGCCTGGTCCACCAGGCCCGGGCTGAAGTGGTAGGCGAAGGAGAAGGGCAGACCCAGCAGCCCGGCCAGCTGGGCACTGAAGGTGGAGGACCCGAGCAGCCACACCTCGGGCAGGTAGCCCCGTCCGGGGACGGGTGCCGGGCTGGTGGGCGGCCCGTCGTCCACCAGGTACGTGATCAGTTCCACCACATCCTCGGGGAAGGTGTCGGCCCCGAGGTCGTCCGAACGCCGAAGGGCGCGGGCCGTGCGGGGATCGGTCCCCGGGGCCCGGCCCAGTCCGAGGTCGATCCGGCCCGGGTGGAGGGCCTCCAACGTGGCGAACTGCTCGGCGATCACCAGGGGCGAGTGGTTCGGAAGCATCACCCCACCGGCACCGATCCGGAGGGTGGTGGTGGCATCGGCCAGGTGGCCGGCCAGCACGGCCGGGGCCGAACTGGCCACCGCCGGCATGCCGTGGTGTTCGGCCACCCACAGGCGCCGGTAGCCCAGCCGTTCGGCCACCACGGCCATGCGGGTGGTGTCGGCCAGTGCCTCGGCCGGGGTGGATCCGCTCCCCACCGTGGCCAGATCGAGGACGGAGAGGGGGACCATGTGCTCTACAACGCCGGGCGGGCCACCGACCTTCCCCGGATCTTCTTCAAGGGACTTCCCCGGATGACCTGGGACTGCGCCGGGACTGTGCCGGGCTTGTCCCCCGGGACTGTGCCGG
>Ga0182012_10005910_pt1 | contig 12532 bp, 12 predicted proteins | sample 612S2SmetaG_FD_120486 | JGI IMG/M metagenome (GOLD analysis project Ga0182012, IMG submission 120486) | Permafrost microbial communities from Stordalen Mire, Sweden - 612S2S metaG | ecosystem: Environmental > Terrestrial > Soil > Wetlands > Permafrost | place: Sweden: Stordalen | collected...
ACCGAAAGCGACAACCTGGCCCTCTTCGGATTACTCGAACCCGGCGACCATCTCATCACCACCTCCATCGAACACTCCGCCGTGCTCGCCGCAGCCGATCGTCTCGCGCAGGACGGCATCGCGACCACCAAGGTCGATCCGCTGCCCAACGGCCTAATCGATCCCATGGACATCCTCCGCGCCATCCGCCCAAATACGCGGCTAATCAGCGTCATGCTCGCCAACAACGAGACCGGCGTCGTTCAGCCCGTCGAAGAAATTGGGAAAATTGCCGCCCAAACCGGCGTCTTCTTCCACATTGACGCAGTCCAGGGCGCAGGCAAGGTCCCCATCGACGTGAAGCGCATCGGCTGCCACATCCTCACCATCAGCGGCCACAAGATGCACGCCCCCAAAGGCATCGGAGCCATGTACGTCCGCAAAGGCACGCCGGTCGACCCCATGATGGTCGGCGGCAGCCATGAGCGCCGCCGCCGCGCAGGAACGGAAGCCGTTCCCTCCATCGTCGCCCTCGGCAAGGCAGCGGAACTGGCCATGCACTCGCTCGAAACCGGCGCCATGCACCGGCTCGCCCAACTGCGCGACCGCCTCGAAAACGGCATCCTAGAGGCAATTCCCGGCACCGGCGTCAACGGCGAAGGCGCGCCCCGCGCGGCCAACACCAGCAACATCTGGTTCGACAACCTCGAAGGCGAAGCGCTCGTCATCGCGCTCGACCTCAAGGGACTCGCCGTCTCCGGCGGCTCCGCCTGTCACTCCGGCGCCACCGAGCCTTCGCATGTCCTCATGGCGATGGGACTCGACAAGAACCGCGCGCGCGCCAGCCTGCGCTTCAGCCTGCTGAAGACCGCAACCGAGGCCGACATCGACTACGCGCTCGAAGTCGTTCCCGCCGCAGTCGGCCGCCTGCGCGAACTCGCGCCCGAACTGGCCGGAACGGCAGGCTGACCGTGGCGACCGCAACCTCCAATCTGCCCACCGCAACCGGCAAGCTCACCGGCACCATCGCCGTAGCCATGTCCGGCGGCGTCGATTCTTCAACCGTCGCGGCCATGCTGCGCGCCGAGGGCCTGGTTTCAGGCTTCGACGTCATCGGCCTCACCCTCCAGCTCTGGGACCAGAACCGCCTCGCCGGCATGCCCGGAACTCCCGCGGCCCCAAAGGCCGGACGCTGCTGCTCACTCGACGACGTTTACGACGCCCGCCGCGTCGCCGAAACCCTCGACATCCCCTACTACGTCGTCAACCAGCAGGAGCGCTTCGAGCACGACGTCGTCCGTCCCTTCGTCGACGAGTACCTCGCCGGGCGCACCCCGATTCCCTGCTCGCTCTGCAACAATCACCTCAAGTTCGACCAGCTTCTGCGCACCGCCCGCCAGATCGGGGCCGACCGCATCGCCACCGGCCACTACGCCGTCAACGAGTACGACCCCGCGCGCGGCCGCTGGATCCTCAAGCGCCCCGCCGACCTCGCCAAAGACCAGACCTGGTTCCTCTTCGGCCTCACCCAGGAGCAGCTCGCCCACACGCTCTTTCCGCTCGGCCACCTGAACAAGCCGGCCGTCCGCGAAATCGCCCGCGAAAGCGGACTCGCTCTCGCCGACAAGCCCGATTCGCAGGAAATCTGCTTCATCCCCGGCGGCGACTACAAGCAGTTCATTCAGAACTACTTAGAGGAGCAGGGCGAGACCGTCCCCGAGTCCGCCGGCCAGCTCGTCACGACCGCCGGCCAGCCCCTCGGCCGCCACGAAGGCATCCACAACTTCACCATCGGCCAGCGCAAGGGACTCGGCGTCACCTCGCCCAACCCGCTCTACGTACTGAACATCGACTCTGCCAGCCACCAAGTCACCGTCGGCCCCGAGTCCGAGCTGAACCGGCCCAGCTTCACCTGCCGCCGCGCCAACTGGATCAGTATCCCGTCGCTCACGGGGCGCCTGCGCGTCCAGGCCCGCATCCGCCACAGCCAAAGCCCCGCTCCAGCGTGGATCGAGCCGGTCAAACTTCCGAATGGCGCGCCCGACGGCAGCGAAGGCGGCGAATTAGGAGTCCTCGTCACCTTCGACGAGCCCCAGCGCGCCGTCACCCCCGGCCACTCCGCCGTCTTCTACCAGGAAGAAGAAGTCGTCGGCGGGGCGTGGATTGTTTAAGGCATACTAAGCTCGTACGCCCGCCATCTCACGAGCGAGCAAAAGCCAACAGCGGTCCCAGATCATGCTTATCCGCGGCGCGAAGAGCCTCAATGTAACTGCGCCGGAAGTCGCCCGCTTTCCCGATGTCCGCTCGTCCCCATGTAAACACTGGCCTATGCAATCGCTGCGCGACGACATCCGCCATAAGTCGAGCGTGTCGACCGTTTCCGTTTGCGAACGGGTGAATCCAGACGAGCCTATGGTGAAACCGAACGGCAAGCTCGTCCGGCTCGAAGGTCCGATGTTCTACCCAGTAGCGCACATCGCCCAGCAAGGCCGGCAGTGCGTCACGGATTTGGTAGTGAGATATACCGATGTTCTTTTCCGTAGTGCGGTACACTCCGGCCCACTTCCACGTCTGGTCGAACATACGCCGATGCAGTGCTCTCACGTAGGTTTCGGAGAACGGGTCCTGTCGCTTCAGGTTGCGCGGATCGAATGCCCACGCTGCCGCTTCCAGGATGTTCTGGCGTTCCCACTCATTCAATTCTTCCTTGGTGGTGAGGTCGGGAATGAGATCGGCCTGCTCGTCGGGAGACAGCGGCGTATTGCCGTCTCCCGCGGTAAAAAGAGTCATCGGGATGGTCGCTTTCCGGCGAGCCGCTGCGTTTCCTCTTCAATAGCTTCGTCGATCCGACCCACCGCTTGATTCTCGAGCGCCATCGAATGTTCTACTTGAAGAACCCGTTTTTTTGCATCGGACCGCGCTCGGTTCTCGATGAGTTCCTGCATACTGTCGGCTCGTGGAACCAGGGCATAGACCAAATCGCAGTCGAGCGCATTGGCTGCTGCGCGCAGGCTCTTCAGGGTGATGCGGTCCTCCGCCTCTCCCTTTTCCATTTGCAAAGGCAGTTGGCGACTTGTGCCTAGCCTCCGGGCGAGTTCTCCCGCAGAGATTCCGAGCGCTTGACGAATGGCGCGTATCCATCCCTTCGGCGGACGCAGTTCTTTCCGCGCCGCGAGGTAAGGCTCCAAAGCGCGATCCAGTTGTTTGAGACGAAGACTTCTGAATTCACTGCGCATGACAAGTTAATTATAGGCGACTCCAATCGTAATGACAAGTTATATATTGCCTAAATCCGCAAATTGCCTAGTCATAAATTGTCATTCGATGAGCTTGCAGGTGCAAGACGGCATGCACGTGACGAGGCGGTATCTGACCGCGAATGCTACGGATCCGCAATCGAAGCCGGATCCGGGGGAGATCTCAGGCCACAAGTATCCACCCTTGCAATGGATCAAATCTCAAGGGCATTTTGGAAGTCGTGAAAAAACCGACCCTCAGAACGCGCCTCAGCTAACGGACCTCGCAGAAAACCTGCCCACCAGACTTCCACCATAGTCCCGATGAAGAGCGTCGCGGTATTTGTCAACACTTAAGTTTTCACTTGACAATTAAAATTCCGCATGGATACTTAAGCATGTACTTGACTATTCCGCCCGGAGGGTACCATGGAAACCATGCAGCAACCAACCGTCAACCACTCCACCTTCACCCTCGAACGCAGCTTCCCCGCCTCGCCCGAGCGCGTCTTCTCCGCATTCTCCGACCCGGCCAAGAAAATCCGCTGGTTCGCCGACGGCCGCACCATGGAGGTAGTCGAATTCTCCATGGACTTTCGCGTGGGAGGCAATGACCGCACCCGTTATCAGACCCCGCCTGAGAGTCCTCTCAAGGGCGTAATCCTGCGCAACGACACGCACTACCTTGAAATCCAACCCGGCCGGCGCATCGTCATGGCCTACACCATGGGCCGCGAAACAGATGGCGAAAACCAGCCATTTTCGGCGTCGCTTGCTACCTTTGAGCTGTTGCCCAGCGACACCGGCACCGATCTCCTCTTCACCGAGCAGTCAGCCTTCTTCGAGAACTCCGACGGCCCCGAATGGCGCAAGCAGGGCTGGACCGGCCTGCTCAACAAGCTGGCGGAAGCATTGTCCGGGGCGCTGGCCGATTAGTGCCATCGTCCAACCCCAACCCCGAAGCTCAGAACGAGCGCGCAGCCAGCATTCACCGCGTCTTCCACGCGCTCGGCGACCCCACGCGCCGCGCCATCGTCGAGCGCCTCAGCGAAGCGCCCATCTCCGTCTCGCAACTGGCCCAGCCGCTGGCCATTACGCTCGCGGCTGTCGTCCAGCACCTGCAGATTCTTGAAGAAAGCGGCCTGGTGCGCACCGAAAAAACCGGCCGCGTGCGCACCTGCTGCATTGAACCGCAAGGATTTTCACTCATGGAACAGTGGATTCAGGACCGAAAAACCACTTGGGAACGCCGCTTCGACCGCCTCGACGATTTTCTATCCGAACCGGACGAAACGCAGTGAACTAGGGCCGCACCGCCCAGGCCAGCCCATCCGGCTCGCCGCCCGCGTCAATGTGGCCCGCCACTTCCAGCGTCTTCAAGTCCAGCACCGCGACATAATTGTCCGGCCCGCAGGCAATAAACGCCCGGGTGCCATCCGGCTGCATCAGAATCCCCGCCGCGCCATGCCCAATCGGCACACGCTTCGATTCCTTCCGCGCCGCCACATCGTAAATCACCAGATCGCCGCTGCCCAGGCTTGAAATCAGAGCCAGCTTGCCATCCAGCGTAAACTTCAGCCGGTTCGCCCCAAAAACCTTAGCGTCCAGCGTCGCAATCCGCTTTTTCCCGGCCACATCGACAATCGAAATCGTCCCGTCCTGCGCGTCCGCCGTCCAAAGCTCACGGCCATCCGGCGTCACATCGAAACCCTCATCGCCCCTGCCCACCGGAATTACGGTCTGATTCCAGTCCATCCGAGCAGGCCCACCCATCCCAGGCGGAGGACCACCAGGACCACCCTGCCGCGGCCGGTCTGGATCCGGAGAACCCGGCGGCGGACCCGGCGGAGGTCCCATCTGCGACGCCGACTTTTCCAGAATGCTCACCGTCCCGGAAGCCACATTGGTCGTGTAAATATGCTTCTCATCCGGAGTCACAAAGATCATGTGCGTCCGGTTCTGCCCCGTCCCCATGACCCAATCCACTTTACCCTTGGCCGGGTCGTAGCTACCGACCACCTTCGCGCCCTCGGCCGTGAACCACAGCTTGCCGCCCACAAACTCCAACCCATGCGGCCCATTCAGCGGTCCCAGATCGATATCCGGCAGCCCTTTTTGGCCCACCAAATCAATGACGTTGATTAGATGGAACGCTCCGCCGCCGTAGATCGAAACATATGCCGTCTTGCCATCCGAAGAAGCAATCACCTCATGCGGATCCTGCCCGACCGGCGCGTGAGCCACAACCTTCAGCGTCGCAGGGTCCACAATCGAAAGCGTGTGATCACGCTTCGACAGCACCAGCAGCGACTCCCGCGGAGTCGATTGGGCCAACAATATTGGAGTTAGGGAAAGGAAAGCTGCCGCGGAAAAAGTAAGTCGGAGTCTCGCCAACAAGATTGCCCCCCAAGAAAACCAACGCCCGAGGAAAACCCAGATTCATTCTCGAATTCAGCGCAGAAAGCAGTCTCTCATTGGCACGGGCAATTGCGCCAGAGCGGATTTCTGATGCATTTCAACTAGGGCGGCGCGGTGTATCCGACCGGTACGTATCCACAACCGCCCGAATTGCCGCCAGTACGCCATTGACCTGCCGCACGGGCGCGGAAACCGCCGACTCGACCACCACTGTAGCGCGCTCCACGGCATTCAGGCTCGCCGTGAGCATCGCGTCCAGCCGCTGCATCTGCTTGCTGACACGCTGCAAAATGTCAGACGCAGAAAACGTCACGCCGGCCGACTCGCGTTTGAAAGTTTCCGTCAACGCCGCCAGGCCGACAGAGACGGTAATCATCTGGGGTGTGATCCTCTCCACCAATTCGCGCGTCGAGTGGATCATCGGCACCACTGTCGCTTTCAGATCCTCGGTCACTTCCAGCACGGACTTCGCCGTCTTGCGCAGCGAAATAAAAATCGCCATCAGGATGCAAGCCTGCAGAAGCACCGCAATGCCGGTCAATGCCACAAAAACAATCAGAATTGTCTCTGTATTCAGCGTCATCGAAGGGGTCTCACAAATTTCATATGCTTGAATTTTGGGGTGGCAACAAAGCGCAGGGTGCCTGCGAACAAGCACCCTGCCTCTCGGTCCTCGAAGTTAGGAAACCCTCTTCCCGGTAACAACCTAGGCCAACGGACCCTCGCCCGGGCCGGCAGTCGTTTCCTGGTAAGCATTCCGGCCCGCGTCCACGGCCGCCGACACCTTCACCGTCTGGTCGTTCACGAAGCCCTTGCCACGATCCACGAACTCTTCCCACTGGGTCCGGCCACGCTCAACCACCTCGCGCCCACGCTGTACATACTCGCCGGCCTGCGCCTTGCCGCGGTTCACCAGATCTCCCGCCTGGTCGGCATATTCCTTGGCCCGAACCTTTACATACTCCGTGCCATCCTTGGCCGAAGTCACAATGTCCTCACGTGTCTCGCGCCCGCTCTTCGGAGCATACAAAATGCCCACCAGCGCACCGAGTCCGAGGCCCGCCACAAACCATCCGAATGCAACCTGCTTATCGTTTGCCATAAAGCAATCTCCTTTCGAAAAACCTGAAGTAGGACTGAGAGTATCAAATCCTATGAGTACAGAATGCAAATCTGCGCCGAAAACTTGACCGTCAGGATTTGTATGCCAACGTTTTAACCGTTGAACAAGTGTAATCGAACAATCCCTGGCGACTCACCACCCATTGGACGCCATGTTGCACGCGCGCGTTGCCCTGTTATGAACACTTAAGCGTCCCGGGAGCCATTTCCCGCCGATTCTCTCCAAATAAGCTGCATTTGGCTCCCGGCCCATTTCCGCCTCCCGTAGACTAGATCCGGTAGCGCCCCTGCTCCAGAAAATGCCACGCGACCTGCTGTTGCAGGGCGATCTCGTCAATCGGCGCGACACGCGCAAACCGCCGCAGCACCGCCATCTGAACCCCCAAAGCGTCACCCTCGCTGGCAGCGGCAAGCACTCGCCGCGCCGCCTGCTCCACCTGAGCCAGAGCCCGCGCAGCATACGCCGAAGTCATCGCGGCGGCCACCTTTGTCGAATTGACCCCAGCCCCTGCCTGCACCAGTTTCCGCGCCCGCACCAAAGCCGACTCCAGCCCGTAGATCGCCATAATGCAGTCCGCCAGATCGGCCATTACCTCCTGCTCGTCCTGCAAAGCCTGCAAATATCGCTGGTACGCCGTCCCCGCCGCCAGCAGGAATATTTTTCTGAGACTCGCCAGGATCCCGGCCTCGCGCGCAAAAACATCGTCAGACTCAGAGTTCTCAAACGAAGGTGGCTCCAGAATCTCCTCCATCAACCGCTTGATCGCCCCCATCAGCGGCAGTTGCCCAGTAGCCGCCCGCTTCATCAGCCAACCGGTAATAATCAGCCGGTTAATCTCGTTCGTACCTTCAAATATCCGGTTAATCCGCGCATCCCGGTAAATGCGCTCAGCTGGATAATCCTCCACATACCCGTATCCGCCCATGGTCTGCACCAGTTCATCGGCCACAAAATCCAGCATCTCCGACCCGAAAACTTTCAGAATCGAGCACTCAACCGCATACTCCTCAATCCGCTTCTGAATCTCCCGCGGAGCATGCGCTATCTCGGCCGGCAGCCCGGCCAGCGCCGCGTCCATCATCCCCACCGTCCGGTAGGCCATGCTCTCGGTCACGTAAAGCTCAATCGCAGACAGCGCAATCTTCCGCTGAATCAGCCCAAACCCAGCAATCTTCTTCCCAAACGCCACCCGCTCCTGCGCATAACGGATACCAAGTTCCAGAGCCTGCCGCCCGCCGCCAATGCAAGCCGCACCCAGCTTGAATCGCCCAATATTCAGGATGTTGAACGCAATATGATGCCCCTTGCCAGCCTCGCCCAGCAGATTCTCTGCCGGAATCCGGCAATCGGAAAACACCAGCGCGCAGGTCGACGAACCCCGAATCCCGAGCTTATGCTCCTCTTTCCCAACCGAAAGCCCCGGAGTACCGCGCTCCACCAGAAAGGCTGAAAACTTCTCGCCATCTATCTTCGCGAATACCGTAAACAGATCCGCATTCCCGGCGTTCGTAATCCACATCTTTTCGCCGTTCAACACATATTCCGTCCCGTCCGCCGAAAGCACCGCCCGCGTGCGGATATTCATCGCATCCGACCCCGAAGTCGCCTCGGAAAGCGCATACGCTCCGACCATTTCCATCGAAGCCAGCTTCGGCAGATACCGCTTCTTCTGCGCCTCCGTTCCATACCAGACGATCGGAAGCGTCCCAATCCCCACATGCGCCCCAAACGCCGTCGAAAAGCTCGCATTCACCGAAATATGATCCGCCACCAGCGCCGACGTCACCTTGTCCAGGCCCAGCCCGCCGTACTCCTCCGGCACATCCACAGCCGCAAAACCCAGCTCTGCCGCTTCCTCCAGCAGCCGCCGCATCACGCCGGCATCCTTGGCCTCAATCTGCTTCATCGCCGGGTCGATTTTCTCCCTGGCGAAGCGCGCCGCCGTCTGCGCAATCTGCCGCTGCTCTGTGCTCAGGTCTTCCGGAGTGAACACTTCAGTCGGCGCGCGATCCTCAAGCAGAAAACTTCCGCCCGGCGCGGCCAGGATCGAGCCAACAGGTGCGGCAACGATAGTCGACATGGGCAACCCCCTCCAACACGAAGAACACTACGCCATCGCCGCCGCCCACCGCAACATGTTCCCGCCAGAGCTTTTGTCGGCGCCGCTTGCCGTATCATGGCTGAGGAGCAACATCCCACACTGCGAAGCTCCGGAGGCGTCTTCTGATCACCGCGATTGCCAGCATCCTGAATCCAGTCATCAGTTTTCTCTACCGGCTGCCGGTCTCCCTGCACCTGGCTCTCTACGCTCCCAACGGCTTCCGCCACTTCCTCAAGACGCAGTACGCCGACCAGACCTTCAAGGGCCTCTACACCTGGAACGCCTTCGACGCCGCGCTGCTCATCCCCTACTTCGCCGTAATGATCGTCCTCGCCATCTACGGCGTCCATCGCTACACGATGGTCTACCTGTATTTCAAGTACAAGAAAAACTACCAGCCCAACCCGCTCGCCTATTTCGAAGAGCTGCCGCGCATCACCGTCCAGCTCCCCATGTACAACGAGCAGTTCGTCATCGAGCGCCTCCTCGAAGCCATCTGCGCCATGCAATACCCCGCCGAGAAACTCGAAATCCAGGTCCTCGACGACTCCACCGACGAAACCCAACAAGTCGCCGAGCAGATCGTCGCCCGATACGCCGCCCTCGGCCACCCCATCGTCTACATCCACCGCACCAACCGCCACGGCTTCAAAGCGGGAGCACTCGACGAAGGCCTCAAAGTCGCCAAAGGCGATCTCATCGCCATCTTCGACGCCGACTTCGTCCCGCCCACCGACTGGCTCATGAAGGTCGTCCACCACTTCACCGACCCCGCCATCGGCATGGTGCAAACCCGCTGGACGCACCTCAATCGCGACTACAGCATCCTCACCCAGGTCGAAGCCATCCTCCTCGACGGCCATTTCGTCCTAGAGCACGGCGCCCGCGCCCGCAGCGGAGATTTCTTCAACTTCAACGGCACAGCCGGCATGTGGCGGCGCGAAGCCATCTCCGACGCCGGAGGCTGGCAGCACGACACCCTCACCGAAGATACCGACCTCAGTTACCGCTCCCAGATGGCCGGCTGGAAATTCAAATATCTCCCCGAAATCGAATGCCCAGCCGAGCTGCCCATCGAAATGACCGCCTTCAAAACCCAGCAGGCGCGCTGGGCCAAGGGACTCATCCAGACCTCCATCAAAGTCCTGCCCATGATGTTCCGCTCCAACGTTCCGCGCCGCATCAAGATCGAAGCCGTCTACCATCTCACGGCCAACATGAGCTATCCGCTCATGGTCGTCATGACCGCGCTTCTCATCCCCGCCATGATCGTGCGCTTCTATCAGGGCTGGTTCCAGATGCTGCTCATCGACTTTCCACTCTTCACAGCATCCACGCTCTCGATCGCCGTATTCTATGTCGTAAGCCAAAGAATCTTGTTCCCAAAAAGCTGGCTCAAAACATTCCTCTATCTTCCAATCCTCATGGCCCTCGGCATCGGCCTCACCGTCACCAATGCGAAGGCAGTCATGGAAGCCTTATTCGGCATCAAGAGCGCCTTCGCCCGCACTCCCAAATACAGCGTCGCCAAGAAAGGCGAAAAGTCCAAAGCCGCCAAGTATCGCAAACGGCTGTTGCTAACTCCCTGGATCGAGCTAGCCGTTGGATGTTATTTCGCACTGGCAATCGCGTATACCTTCACCAATAACAACTTCTTCACCGCACCCTTCCTGATCCTGTTCGTCCTCGGCTACTGGTACACCGGCCTGATGAGCCTGCTGCAAGGCCGCTTCGAACGCTGGAAAAACCCCGGCGCCAACACCGAAGAATCCAGCCCCAAACCCTTCCCCGTCGGCGTGTAAATTGTAGGGATGACTCGGCCGACGCTCTGAGAATCACCTGGGATCCACGCAAGACCTGGGCGAACATCCGGAAGCACAAGGTCACATTCGAAGAGGCGGAATCTGTGTTTGCCGATGATCTCTCGGTCACGAAAGCGGACCCTGACCACTCAATCTCAGGGAACAGATTCCTCACACTTGGTCTATCATTCCATCAGAGGCTCATCCTCGTCGCCCACACGGACGACCCGAATGAAGTGCGTATCGTCAGTGCCAGGCTACCAACCCGAAGAGAACGCCATGTCTACGAAAACGACTGATTCATCCAAATTTGAGGACACGATGCGGCCGGAGTACGACCTAAGTAGCGCCGTCCGCGGCAAGTATGCCGGGCGCTACAAGGGAAATGTGCGTCGAGTCTCTCTGGACCCAGACCTTGCCGAAACGTTTCCTGACGACGCTTCCGTGAATGGAGCCCTCCGCCTGCTCTTGAGGGCGGCAGCCAAAGCTCGCGGCAAAACACCACCAGCAGCCTAGCGAAAACAGGTTTGTCCAACTCTCAGTTCGGATTGGAACCAATCCTTCCTGGCTATACTAGCCGCATGACTCGGTGCGCGAACACTATCGTCACAGGCTTCCTTGGCCTGCTCTCTTTACTCGGATACTCGCAGCAACCAACTCTCCCCCCACCCCTGCACCCTGCCGACAAGCCCTCAATCTTGTTCGCGGTCGAAGATCGCACTGGGGAAAAAGACGAATCTGGAAAACCTGCACAGTCGACACTCGACCCAATCGCCTTTCTCGTTGACGGTCAGCTCGGTGGGTGCTCGACACAAGGACTACCCCCGACACAGCAGGACGCCGGCGAAGCCCTCGCATTGCAACATCTCCGCAAGGCATATTCCGGTCATAAGACCTATCCCGTCTGGTTCGGCGGCGAGCCCTGGGGACAGGCGCAAGCTACAGCCTCCTGCATCGAGGACACCACGCCGGGAGACTCGCCAATCGACTGGCAAGGCTGCTTCCAACTGCACCCCGGCCCAGGAAAGCAACACCTTCCGAAACAAACCTACGCAATCGCCTTCACCGGCCCAGAATCAAGGCCGACCCATGAGGCAGTTCGAGTGAAGGCAAGCAGCGCAGAACGTGCCCTCTTTCTTGAAGCCGCCGCATCGGTCTATGCTCAACACCACGTCCGCGCAACCCCCATCAGCATCCACGTTGACAGCGTCTGGAAAACCCAGCTTCAGGCAGGTCACTCCGCGCTCACCGGAGACACGTTGGTGCAATTCCCTTTGAAAGAATCCGACAAGTGGAGCTCCATCAGAGTTTTCCTCGTACTTGAGGAGTCCGATGGGCGCTATATTCCCGTGCTTTCTCAAATGCACAGGATGACCATATATCTCGAAGGAGATATGCAAGCACCCAAGACGGGAGAAATCCTCCCCGAAGAGGGTGGCTCCGTGGACCAGGAGAGCTTCTTGGACAACTTCCCACTTTATCCGAACGAACCTGACTCGATCATGTCCTATCATCAGTACTACGAAAACTGGTCTTACTCCATCTATCGACGACGCGGAACGACGTATCAATTGGTATACACAGGCTGCGGCGGCGGCGACTAACCACCGACCAATCAACTCAGCGCCAATGAAGGCACACGATACCCAAACGCCGCATCCAACACCCCAGCCACACCAAGCGCAACCTCATCCTCCCAGGGCCGCGCCACCACCTGCACCCCAATCGGCAATCCCTCCGCCGACCGCCCCACCGGCACAACCGCAGCAGGGCAAGCCAAAACATTCCACCACTGCGTATGCCGCACAGCATCCAGATAAGCCACTGGGCTGCCATCAACCATCCACGTACGCTCCCCATGCCGAAAGGCCGG
>Ga0182012_10005913_pt1 | contig 12527 bp, 10 predicted proteins | sample 612S2SmetaG_FD_120486 | JGI IMG/M metagenome (GOLD analysis project Ga0182012, IMG submission 120486) | Permafrost microbial communities from Stordalen Mire, Sweden - 612S2S metaG | ecosystem: Environmental > Terrestrial > Soil > Wetlands > Permafrost | place: Sweden: Stordalen | collected...
GAGCGCGACGGCGATCATGCGGTCGCGGTATCCGCCCAGCCGGTCAAGCGCCGCTCGAGCGCGTACATGCCCATGTCGGTCAGTTTTCCGCACAGCGCGAAGAGCAAGATGGCGACGAGCACTTCATCGGTGCGCGAGAGTTGCTGCCCGTCGGTCAAGAGGAAGCCGAGCCCGCGACTGGCGGCCAGTAATTCCGCCGCGACGAGAAAGAGCCACGCTTGCGTCAGGCCGAGGCGCGCGCCGATCAGCAACTGCGGCAGCGTTGCGGGCACCATCACCTGCGCGATCAGCTTGAGCCGGCCGGTATCGAGCACCCGCGCTACCTCGAGCAACTTGCGATCGATGCCTTCGATGCCCGACACGATGCTGACGTAGATCGGGAAGAACGCGCCGATCGCAACGAGCACGATCTTGGCCGGCTCGCCGATGCCGAGCCAAATCAAGATCAGCGGAACCCAGGCGAGGCTCGGCACGGCCCGGATGGCCTGCAACGTGGGATCGATGGCCAGCCGCGCGGCGCGCGTGCTCCCCGCGAGCGAGCCGAGAACCAGCGCCAGCACGAACGCACAAGCGAAACCGATCGCCACGCGCTCGACGCTGGCCCACACGTCGGATTGCAATTGCCCACTCGCAAAGAGCGTGCCGAGTTCGCTTGCGACCGCTCCGGGGGAAGCCAGTTGATACGGCTTCACCCAGCCGGCCGCAGTGCTCGCGAACCACAGCGCGACGAGCGCGACCGGCAGGACGAACCTAACCACCCTTGAGTGCGGTTCGCGCCGGTCCCGGATCGATGAGCGCGGGCACGACGCCGTCGAGATCGGCGGCATTTGCGACCAACTTTTCCGAGCGCACGATCGGCACCACGCCCGCGAGGGTATCCCGATAGGCGTTGCCCGGCACGGGCGACGGATACTGGGTGCGTTGGCCGATTTGCACTTCGGTCACGCGCACCTCGAGGTGCGCCGCAGCGGCGAGAATTTTGGCGGTTTCGTCGGGATGCGCGATCGCGTACTTGCGCGCGCGCTCGTACTGCTGGAGCACGACCGCGGTGATCTCCGGATGCGCGGCGAGGAAATCTTCGCGTGCGTTGAGCGCACCGAACGTGTTGAACTCCGCATTGCGATAGAGCAGACGCGAACCCGCATCGAGTTGCGAGGCGGCCATGTGCGGATCGAGGCCGGCCCAGGCATCCACCTGGCCGCGCTCGAGCGCGACGCGCCCGTCGGGATGCTGCAGATCGATCAGCTCGATGTCGCCGATGTCCAAGCCGTTCTTGCGCAGGCTGCGGATGAGGAAGAACCAGGGATCGGTGCCGCGCGTCGCGGCCACCTTCTTGCCCTTGAGATCGGTGACGCTCTTGAGGGGCGAGTCCTTACCAACCACGAGCGCCGTCCACTCGGGACGCGAGTACAGGAACACGGTCTTGATCGGCGAGCCGTTGGCCCGCGCCAGCAGAGCCGCGCTGCCCGCCGTCGAACCGAACTGCACCGCGTTAGCGGTGAGAAAACCGTTCGCCTTATTGGAACCGAGCGACAAGATCCAGTTGACCTTCGTGCCGTTCTTGCTCAGCGCTTCCTCGAGCCAGCCTTGCTGCTTGAGGATCAAGCTCGGCGGATTGTAGTAGGCGTAGTCGATCCCGAGTTCGTCGAGCGATGCGGCGCGCGCGGCCAAGCGCGGCGCGCTCGCGACCGCAGAAAGCGCGGCGGCGGCGGCCAAGAACGAGCGGCGTGAGGTCGTGAACATCGTGACTCCCGGGTGAAGCGCAACAAAAAATCCGCGAGGACGCGGATCGATCGTTTCGAGTATCGGACGGTCCCGCACGGTGCGTCGCTGCCGAGACCGTAACACGCAGGCCGCCGCCGGTCAAGAGAGTGAAGCGCGGGCATGCTCGAAGAAAAGTTTCGTTATCGACGACTCGGGGCGAGATCGGGCGGTCCACGTCGAGGCAGGGCCGGCCGGACCGCCACCAAAGCGGGTCACGGTGATCGAACTCGGCGTCGACAGCTTTGCCGCAGCCTATCTCGGCGACGAACCCGGAAATGCAGCCGATGCATCGCAGCAGCTGCGCAACCTCATCGACGAGATCGAGCACGCCGATCGCTGCGGTCTCGATGCATTCGGCATCGGCGAGCACCATCGCCGCGACTTCCTGGATTCTGCGCCCGCGGTCATTTTGGGTGCGGCGGCGGCGCGCACGCAGCGCATTCGGCTGCACAGCGCGGTCACGGTGCTCAGCGCCGCAGATCCGGTGCGCGTCTTCCAGAATTTCGCGACGCTGGATCTGCTCTCGGGCGGCCGGGCCGAACTGGTCGTCGGGCGCGGCTCGTTCATCGAATCGTTCCCGCTCTTCGGGCTCGACCTCAACGACTACGACGAGCTCTTCGCGGAGAAACTCGACCTCTTGCTGCGCTTGCGCGCGCACGAACACGTCCACTGGTCGGGTAAATTCCGGCCCGCCCTGACCGGTCAGGGCGTCTACCCAAGGCCGCTCCAGGATCCCCTGCCGGTGTGGCTCGGCGTCGGCGGAACCCCCGCCTCGTTCGCCCGCGCGGGCACGCTCGGACTGCCCTTGATGGTGGCGATCATCGGCGGACAAACGCATCGCTTCCGTCCGTTGGTCGATCTCTACCGTGAATCGGGCAGGCGCGCGGGGCACGCGCCGGAGACGCTCAAGGTCGGTCTGCACGCCCTGGGCTACGTCGCCGACACCACCGGCCGGGCCATCGACGACTTCTTCCCCGGCTATGCGCGGGCGTTCACCAAGGCGGGCGCCGAGCGAGGCTGGCCGCCCGTGACGCGCGCCGGATTCGACGCACTGCGCAGCCCCGAAGGCGCGCTGCTGGTGGGCAATCCCGAGGAAGTCGCGCAGAAGATACTGCGCCACAGCGAGGCGCTCGGCGGCCTCGCGCGCGTCAACCTGCAGATGAGCGTGGCCGGCCTGCCGCACGCGAAGCTGATGCGCGCCATCGAGTTGCTCGGAACCCGGGTCGCACCGGCGCTGGCACTCTCTTGACGAGAGTGCCAGCCGTTATTATAATGCTGTCCGTGAGTCGTTGATTCGATGCCCGTCATCACGAAAGGAGAACATGACCTTGTCGAACCAACTCGCAAACGCTCGCGGCGCCGCCCTGCTCGAGCGCGTGACGCCCTGGACGCCGCTCCGCGAACTCCTGGGGTACGACCCGTTTCAAAACGTCCGTTCCGCCTACGGCTTCGACTACGAAGTGTCGCGCACCGAGGCCGGCTATGAGGTCGAGGTTCCGGTCCCGGGCTACAGCGCGTCGCAGATCGACGTGACGTTCAAGGACGGCATCATCTCCGTCGGCGGCAAGACCGAGCGTCGCTCGTTCACGCGCTCCTTCACCGTCCCCGACGACGTCAACCCGGACTCGATCGCGGCGAAGGTGCAGGATGGTCTGCTCACGATCAGCCTGCTGCGCCATCCCGAGGCCCAGCCCCGGAAGATCTCGGTTAACTAAGACGCATGCGCCGGTCGCTCGTCGTGATCGAGAATCCCGCGGTCATCGCCGCGTGGGTGAACGCCTACAAACACGGACCGCGCACGAATTAGACCTTCGTCGGCGGCTCGCCCAGCCGGACGAGCCGCCGATATCTTATCCCGCCGCCATCTCGAGCTTGACATCCGCGGGCAGCGTGCGAATCAACTTTCGATTCGTGAACTCTTGCATGCCCAGCCGCCACAATTCGCGGCCGACACCCGAACGCTTCACCCCGCCGAACGGAAGGTTCGGGGCGGATGCCGTCGGGTGGTTGATCCAGACCATGCCCGACTCGATGCGCTGCGCCACCGCTCTCGCGCGCTTGAGATCGCTCGCGATCACCGTCGCGCCCAAACCGAACGGCGAATCGTTGGCCAGCTCGATCGCCGCACGTTCATCGTCGACCGCGTAGACGACCGCCACCGGACCGAACAGCTCCTCACGATAGGCGCGCATCTCGGGCGTGACGCCGGTCAGAATCGTGGCCTCGTAGTATGCGCCGGGGCGCTCGATGCGATTGCCGCCGATCACGACCTTCGCGCCCTTGCGCTTCGCGTCGTTCACCTGTTCTTCGAGGTGCTTCAGCGCGTCTTCCGACGAGAGCGGTCCCAACTGCGTCTGCGGATCCATCGGATCGCCGACGCGCAATCCGGCAAAACCCGCGCGCATGCCTTCGACGAATTTATCGAAGTACGGCTCAAGCACGATGAAGCGCTTCGAAGCCACGCAGCTCTGGCCCGTGTTGGCCAACCGGCCGAGGATCGCGGCCTTGATGGTATGCTCGAAGCGGTCTTCGTCGAGCACGATGAACGGATCGCTGCCGCCCAGCTCCAACACGACCTTCTTCAGATTGCGGCCGGCGGCCTGACCGACGCTCGCCCCGGCGGCTTCGCTGCCGGTCAACGATGCGCCGGCGATGAGCGGACTATCGATGGCGCGCGCGACCTGATCGGCCTTGATGAAGAGGTTCGTGTACACGCCTTCGGGCGCTCCGGCGTCGCGGAAGAGGCGTTCGAGCGCCAGCGCGCTCTGCGGACACTGCGAGGCATGCTTGACCAGGACCGTGTTGCCGAGCACGACATTGGGCGCGGCGAATCGCGCGACTTGATAGTAGGGGAAGTTCCACGGTTCGACGCCGATGAGCGCGCCGATCGGCTGCGTGACGACGACCGCCTGGCCTTCGGCAACGTCGATCGTCTCCTCGGTAATGAAGCCGGGCCCTTGATCGCCGTAATACGTGAAGATGCTCGCCGCGAGGCGCACCTCGTTTTCGCTCTCCTTGATGAGCTTGCCCATCTCGAGCGTGAGCAGCCGCGCGAGGTCCTCGTGCCGCTCGAGCATCAGCGCACCGACGCGGCGCACCACGTCGGCGCGACGCTCGACGGCGGTCTCGCGCCAGGAGAGGTACGCGCGGTGCGCGCGCTCGAGCGCGCGGTCGAGCTGATCGTCGGTGAGGTCGGGGTACTTCTCGACTTCCTGGTTCGTCGCCGGGTTGATCGTCATCGCCATGGGCGATACATACCCAAATCCGCCGGCAATATTAAGAACCGGGCGGCACGCGCCGCGCCTGCCCGTACGTCGCCGGAGGGACGGCTAGAAAGCCCGTGAGGACAGGCCGAGCAACGCCCGTGCGTGACTTCCGCCCGTCGGCCGTTTCGCAACGCTGAAATCCTTGCTCAGCAGCGAGATGATGAACAAGCCGCGTCCCGATTCGCTGTACACGTCGCGCGGCAGCGCGGGCACGTGATGAAACCCGGGACCTCGATCGAGGACGTGCAAGACCGGCATCACCCCAGTCCAATCCACGGTCACCTCGACGGGGCCCGGAGCATAGCGCACGGCGTTGCCCACGAGTTCCCCGAAGACGACTTCGGCCTTGTAGACGCTTTCCGCATCGGCCGAGCGCTCGCGAAGACCGTCGGCGAATGCGCGGCGGGCCGCCTGCGCGGCTTGCGCATCCGGCGTGTCGAAGTACCAGCGCTGAATGACCTCGCGTTCGGGCGTCGCGCCGGCGGAGACGCGCGGATCGATGCCCATCACGAGAATGGCCACGTCGTCCTTCGCCGGCACGCCGTCGAAGATTGCGTCCCGCAACGCTTGCGCCGGATGTTCGGCGCTCAAAACGGTACCCGCGCTGAGTATCTCCCGTAAGTGCGCCTCACCGTCGGCGGGCCGGCGCGCTGCCTCCGTCAAGCCGTCCGTATAGAGCACCAGGTGAGAGCCCGGGCTGAGGGCGATCGTCTTGCCGGTCTCTTTGGCAATCTGACGCAGACCCAACGGCAATCCGCCGTCGGAGAGAAACTCGATCGTTCCGTCCGGCTGCCGTAGCATCGGCGGCGGATGGCCTGCGGACGCATACGCGAACGTGGAGGCGACGGGATCGAACACGCCGACGAACGCGGTCACGAAACGGTCGGGATGCTCGAGCCGGAGCGCACGATCGGCGGCGTCGAGCATGAGTGCGGGACTCGCGTGCACCTGCGCGATGCCGCGGATGATCTGGCGCATGTTGCCCATCGTGACCGCAGCGTGCAACCCGTTGCCGGCCACATCTCCGATCGAGACGACCACGCGACCGTCGGCGAGCCGTACCGCATCGTACCAATCGCCGCCGACCTGTGCCTCATCGTTGGCGGGCACGTAGACCGCATCGAATGTCGCGCCTCGCAGCGACGGCAACTCCAGCGGTAACGAAGCCTCTTGAAACGATTGAGCGACGCGATGCTCCCGTGCGAACTCCCTGGCCCGGAGCACCGCCACGCCGGCGCGCCGGCCGAGTTCCTCGAGTACCGGCAAATCGTCGGGCGTATACTGCCGCATCGATTTGCCGTAGACCATCGCAATCGCACCCAACGTCTCGCCTTCGGCAACGAGCGGAATCGAGGCGGCGGAATGCAAGCCGAGTTGCTCGTAGATCTCGAGTTCGGCGGCGTCGTTCACCACGTCTTTGGCGGCGTCGGGAACGTTCTCCAAAATGTCCGAGCGGCCCGTGCGTATCGTGCTGGGGCTGCCGCGCTCGGCGCGCGGATTGAGATGAATCCGGCCGACGAAGCGCTGGGCCAGCGCGTGCTTCTCGGGATCGCGATGCGCGACCGCGACGGTGCGGATCGACCCGTCGGGATTGGTCAGGTCGAGTTGGCACCAGTCGGCGAAAAGCGGTATCATGATGGCCGCCAAGGTCTGCAACGTCGTCTCGAGGTCGAGGGATTGCGCGAGGATGCGACTCGCCTCGGAGAGGAACGCCCGCTCTTGCGCCGAGCGGCGCATGTCGTGAATGTCGGTGATCGTTCCGGTCCAACGCAGTTTTCCGTCGCCGAGATCGCGCTGGGCCAAGGCCCGGCCGAGGTGCCAGCGATACACGCCGTCGTTACGTCGCAAGCGAAACTCGCCCTCGAAGGCGTCGCCGTTTCGAACCGCGAGTTCCCACTTCGCGATCGCGCCGGGAGCGTCGTCGGGATGTACGACCGCGAGCCAGCCACGACCGTGGCCCGTCTCGGCGGCCAAACCCGTATACGTGCTGTAGGCCTCGCTCAGGAACGTGACGCCGTGCTCGAGACTGCCTTCGAGCACGATGTGCGGCATCGATGCGGCAAGCATGCGGAAGCGCTCTTCATTTGCTCGCAACTCGCGCGTCGCGCGTTCGCGAACCGAGGCGGCATTCAATTGCGCGAAAACGCGCGCCAGCAATTCTTCCGAGGAAAACGGTTTGACCAGGTAGTCGTCTGCGCCGCGCGTGAGACCTTCGACCGCCGCACTTTCGCCCGCGCGCGCGGAAAGCATGATAAAGGGTATCGTCTCCCAAGCCGGATCCGACCGGACGGCCCGAACGAGTTCGAAGCCGTCCATCTCCGGCATCATGGCGTCGCTCAGGATCAGGTCGAAGTGCTGCCGGCGAAGTGCTTCGAGCGCCTCCACGCCGTTGCGAGCGGCAACGACGTCGTGATGTGGTGCGAGAATTCGCGCCACGTAATCGCGCAGGTCGCCGTTGTCATCGACGAGTAAGACGCGAGCCGGCTTGGCGCCGCCTTCCGCCGGAGCCAGACGCGCGTCGGCGCGCACGATGGTGGAGTCGACATCGGCGAGATATTGATCGACCACGCTCGCATACGACGTCGAGCGGGCCACGCGGGACAGGCTCGCGGCATCCAAATGCTCGCTGCCCAGCGGGATGCGCACGGTGAAGGTGCTGCCGCTGCCCTCTTCACTGGCGACGGCAATGGAACCGCCGTGCAGACGCGCGAGTTGATCGACGAGCGCCAAGCCGATGCCGGTCCCCTCGTGCGAACGAGCTTTCGCGCCGCGAACGCGGCGGAATCTCTCGAAAACGTAAGGCAGGTCGCCGGCCGGGATGCCGATGCCCGTATCGGCAACCGTGAGTTCGACGAACGCGCCGTCGGCGCGCAGCGAGAGCCCGATCTGACCCATATGCGTAAATTTCAACGCATTCGAGAGAAGATTCAGGACGATCATCTCCCACATCGAGCGGTCGACGAAGACCGGACGTTCCAAGTCTACGTCGACGACGAAGCGCAAGCCCAGGGTTTCGATCGCCGAACGAAAGAGGCTGGCAAGATCGGCCGTGAGCTTGGCGAGATCAGTTTCGACGAAGACGGCCTCGTTGCGGCCGGCTTCCAGACGCGAGAATTCGAGCAGCGTATTCACGAGCTTGAGCAAACGCAATGCGTTGCGGTGGGCGGTTTCGAGTAGCGGCGCCTGGCCGGGATCCGCTTCGCTCAGCAACCGTGCTAAGGGTCCCAGCATCAACGTCAGCGGCGTCCGAAACTCGTGGCTGACGTTGGAGAAGAATTCGGTCTTCGCGCGGTCCACCTCCGCCAACGCTTCGGCGCGGCGCCGCTCGCTTTCGTAGGCTCGAGCGCTCGAGATCGCTGCCGCAACCTGGCTTGCGATCAGCTCATAGAAACTGCCGTATCGCTCGTCGAAGCGCTCGCGCGGATTGACGCCGGCAACAAGAAGGCCGGCGGCCTCTCGTCCCATGCCCGACTGAATCGACACGACCACCGCCTCGCGCGGCGGTTCGGGCCAAGGCCCCACCGGAAGCCGGCTGAGAATATGACGTAAGGCGCCGAGCGGTATCGGCGCGCCGGCCTTGGGCTCGAGTTCGTCGGTGCGTATCTCCGCGCGCGCTTCCGACGGATCGATTCCCGAGCAGGCTGCCAGACGCGCGGCGGTCCCCGACTCGTCGATGAGATAGATCAGCGAGAACGGAACGCTCTTCGCGTAGCGAGCGAGGGTTGCGGCGGCAACGCGGCACTCTTCCTCCGCGCTCTTCGCCTCGGTGCCGTGCGCGGCCAAGTCGCGCAAGAGCAGGATGCGCCGCTCGCCGATGACTTTATCGGTCGTCTCCTGCACGGTGCAGAGCACCCCGCCGACGCCGTTGGGCGCCTCTGCATACGGCAGCGGACTGTACGACCACGTGAAGTACGATTCGCCCACGAAGCCGTGCCGGTTGATATCGAGCAGCACGTCCTCGCTCCAGGTCGCGGGACCGCCATCGTACACGCCGGCGATCTGCGGCCCGATCACGTCCCAGATCTCAGCCCAGCAATCTTGAGCGCGTTGCCCGAGCGCGGTAGGATGCTTGCCGCCGATGATCGGCAGATACGCATCGTTATAGAATTGCGTGAGGTCCGGCCCCCACCAAAACACCATCGGGAAGCGGCTCGCCAGGACGAGGTTCAGCGTGGTGCGTAGCTCGAGGGGCCAAGCCTCGGCCGAGCCGAGCGGCGTCGAACTCCAATCGACGCCGGCGATCATCTCGGCCATGATGGGCGAAACGAGATTTCGGCCCGCGCCGAAGAACGCATCGTCGGTCATCCGGACTGTCGAAACGCCCCGGCGTATGGGGAGTGGATCTCGAGCGGCCATTGCTGAGTGGTTGCTACCCCCGCGGCCGGGTTTCCAAAACCTGTCGCGGCCACCCTTGCGGAGGCCTCCGGCCGGCCCGTATGCGCAGACTTCCCCGTCTCGAGTGCGCCGGCGGGCACTGCAGGACGGACGCCTCCGGTGACGCTATGGGCTCGAACGGATCGTCGGATCGCCGACGTGCGGCGACATCGCGACGTCGAACGAGCCGGGACGATTTAGCACCCGCACGTGCACCAATCCCGCACGCGTAAAGAACGAGGCCCGCGTTTTACGCGGGCCTCGTCTTATCGCAATCGCTCGTCGGAACGATCAGAACGGAATCTCGTCGTCCATTCCGGATTCGTCGAAAGCGCCGCCGCCCGGCACCGCGGCGCGGGTGCCGCCGCCGTACGCGCCGCCGGCTTCGCCGTTGCCCACGCGCTTCGAATCGAGCATCTGCATGTCGGAGGCGACCACCTCGACCGCGGTGCGCTTCTCGCCTTCCTTCGTTTCGTACTTACGGATGGCGAGGCGGCCCTCGATCAGGGTCGACATGCCCTTTTTCAAGTATTGATTGCAGATCTCGCCCAAGCGATCCCAAGCGACGACGTCGATGAACATCGTGTCGTCGCCCTGTTTGGTCTTGCGATTGACCGCGAGGGCGAACTTGGTGACGGCCTTACCGCCGCCGTCGACGTAACGAATCTCCGGATCGCGCGTCAGATTTCCGACGAGAACGATGCGGTTGTAGCTCCCGGCCATATCTGCCTCCGCTGGGCTAGTCGTTCAGGTTGATCAACAGAGCGCGCATGACGTCTTCATTGAGACGCATTTGGCGCTCCAGTTCCTTGGCAGCGGCCGGCTCGCTCTTGAACTTCATAACGACGTAGTACCCTTCACGTACGTCGTCGATCTCATAGGCGAGGCGGCGTTTGCCCATTTTTTCGATTTCGCCGACGACTTCGCCGCCGTTGGTCTGGAGTAATTGCGAGAGCTGCTCGATCCGCGCTTCGATCTCGGCGTCTTCCAAGGTCGGGCGGATGATGTACGTGACTTCGTAATCGGTGGCTGGCATGATTCGGTTGTTCGGATCCCTACTACGGACGCCGCCCGGACGGACGGCGGCCCCACGGCGGGGGCAGCTGGGGCGTGGCGGCGAGGCCGGCACGAGCTTTCCTCGGCGGAGTGACCGCCCGGAAAACTCATCTAAGGTATCACACCGTTCGCCTCAGCAGCAAGGCCGCACCGGCCTTTCGAGCGAGAGGTCACCCCTCTCCGCGCGGGGACATCGCCGGGACGGCGCCTCGGTGGAGTAGGTCCGACCAGGGCCCTCTCGGAAAACCGAGGGGCTTTCCTTCCTACGCCTCAGAGGTAGTCATGAAGCGCACCCTCGTCTTCGTCAGCGTGCTCGCCTTGCTCGGCGGCGCAATTCCGGCATCCGCGGAGTCCGGCCAGGCCTTCGACCAGATCACCAAGTTCCAGGCCAATGCCGAGTTGGCCACGCTCGAGCCCGGCGATTTCACGACCGACTGGCAGACGGCGTCGGCGCCTACCGAGCAGCCCAAGACCGGCGGCGGCATGTTCGGCAAGATGCGCGCGGCCATGGCCCAGGCCCAGGGCGCAATGTCGATGATGAGCACGGGGCTCGCCGAAAGCCGCTACGTCGCGGGCAACAAGGAGCGCGTCGACACGCCCGCGCTGCAAACCGCCACGATCACCGATTGCGGCGCGCGCACGATCACGCACCTCGACCTCAAGGCCAAGACCTATTACGTCGTCTCCATGGATCAGCCGCAACAACCGCAACGCGGCAGCGGTACGCGCTCGGCGCCCGGACCCGTTCCGACCGACGACGGCACGAAGGTCTCGATGACGATCGTCAACGCTGCGCTCGGGCCCAAGACCGTGTACGGCAACAACTCGAGCGGCTACAAGTCGGATATAACGATCGTGACCACCAAGGCCGACGGCACGAGCAACAGCAGCAAACTCAATCGTAAAGAGTACGTCTCCAACAGCAATCAGTTGTGGCTGAACTGTTCAACGGGTCAGGCCGCGAGCAGCGCCGGCATGGCGAGCATGATGAACCGCTACAACGAACTCGCCCGCGCTTTGTCCACGCGCAAGGATTCGCGCTTCACGTTCAGTTCGTCGGGTCCGGCGTTGCCCTCCACGCTCGCGTATTTCGAGGCGGTCCAATTCGGTGCGGGTTCCGGCGAGGGCGGCGGCGAGACGGCCGGCGGCCGTCAGGGTCGCGGCGGCGGGAACTTCGTCGTGGAGATCGAGCGGAACAACATCCGCACGATCACGTCGAGCGATCCGGTCTTCTCGGTTCCCGCGGATTTCACCAAGGTCAACGCGCCTTAGCTTTGACCTAACTCCAAGATGGCGACGGTGTCGACCGGCAGGGTGACGCTGTTGAACGGCGAGGTGAACTCCAACACGTGCTTCGCCGTAGGCGAGCCGGCGGAGATCGTGTCGAGCGGCTGGTTACTGATCGACGGGATGAACACGTACAGCGTGTACGAATCCGCCGGATTTAGGAGCGAGCCCTCGATCTTCGCCTTCTCCGTTCCCGAATTGAAGGTGATGAAGAACCCGCTGGCCTTCACATCCGCCTGCAGAAAATAGACGATGTTCGCGCCCGACGGCGTCGGCGCATCGAACGCGTTGCTCAGGCTCGCACTCAACGCAGCCTCCGCGCCGCTGGGCGCGTTGTTGCTGGGATAGCCGAACGAACCTTTGAGCGCGGGCAACGCGGGCAGCGTGAGCTTGCCGCCGCCGGCCGAGATCTTCTCGGTTTTGCTCTTGACCGTCGCATCGATGCTCGGCGGACTCGCGGGAGCCGCGACGTGCGCGGCCGCCACCGACTGCGCGGCGGGCGAAGCGGGCACGGCCGGCGTCGCGTCGCCGCCTCCGGAGCAACCCGTAACGCCGAGCAGTACGGTCGCCGCGACGGCGCGGACGGAGCGGGTGACGGCGGCATATCGCATGGTACGCAGAATAACGCTACCGCCGAAAGCGCGCAAGTGCCGGCCTCAGTACGTCGGACCATGCCTGGTAACCGGCTGTGGAAAAGTGCACCAAGTCGGGATGATAGAGCTCCGGCCGGATCGCGCCGATCGCATTTGTGAACGCAGCCGTGGGATCGACGAAGCGCAC
>Ga0182012_10005915_pt1 | contig 12526 bp, 8 predicted proteins | sample 612S2SmetaG_FD_120486 | JGI IMG/M metagenome (GOLD analysis project Ga0182012, IMG submission 120486) | Permafrost microbial communities from Stordalen Mire, Sweden - 612S2S metaG | ecosystem: Environmental > Terrestrial > Soil > Wetlands > Permafrost | place: Sweden: Stordalen | collected...
CGGCTTTATTGCGTCGTGGCCGCAGTTCGGAGTGCCGGCTGGTTTGTTTCTGGCAACGCTGGCGGTGCTGGGGGCGAGCGCGATTTCGGGCACGCACTTTCTCACGTGGGGTTGGCGGGTGCCCTTTCTGTTTAGCATTTTGCTGATCGCGTTGGGCCTCTATATACGCTTAGGGATTTTGGAAACGCCGGTGTTCCGGCGATTGGTGACGGAACGGAAAGTGGAGCGTGCGCCAGTGCTGGCGGTGATGCGGCAACATCCGCGCGCAATCATACTGACTGCCCTTTGCCGTATGGCGGAGCAAGCGCCTTTCTATGTGTTTACGGCATTCGTCTACGCGTATGGCACGGGCGTGTTGCAGCTGAAGCGGGATTTTCTGTTGATGTCGGTGGTAGGTGCGTCCATGCTTTCGTTTGTAGCGATTCCGTTGTTCGGTCACTTGTCTGACCGGTTCGGACGTAAGCGCATTTACATGATGGGCGCAGCACTCACAGGGGTTTGGGGATTCGCTTACTTTGCGGCATTGGATACGAAGGTTGTGTGGTTGGCAGCAGTGGCGATTGTGCTTTCGTTGATACCGCACGATGTAATGTATGGGCCGCAGGCGGCGCTGATTGCCGAGTCGTTTCCGGCGCGATTGCGTTATAGCGGGGCATCGCTGGGGTATCAACTGTCTTCGTTGATTGCGGGAGGGCCCGCGCCGTTGATTGCTTCTTCGTTGCTGGGCCGGTACCGCTCGGCAACACCGATTGCGATCTTCATCTTGGGGTGCTCGATTGTGAGTTTGCTTGCTACGGCGATGCTAACGGACAATACGAACAAAGATATTTCCGAAGAAGGCTTACGGCCATGAACAAACGCCCACTCGCAGTCACATTGATCGCTTTGCTTTACGTTGTCGTGGGAGTGGCAGGCGTGGCTTATCACTTCCCTGAACTGAAAGCGCAACAGGCTGATTCGGGGTGGGTGGAATTGACGAGTTTTCTGGCGTTGGTGAGTGGGGTGTTTCTATTTTTGAGGCGAAACTGGGCGCGTTGGCTGGCGCTGGCGTGGATTGCGTTTCATGTGGTGATTAGTGCGTTCCAGAATCTTCGAGAGTTTGGAATGCACGTGGTGATTTGCGCGGTGATCAGCTACTTTCTATTTCGGCCGGAGTCGGGGTTGTATTTTCGATCGGGCGAATTGAAACGAATTAGCTAAGGAGAATGCGGCCCGCGTTGCCGGTGGCGAGGAGGTCGAAGCCTTCGTTGATGTCTTCGAGGTGGATGCGATGGGTAACTAGGCGTTCGACGGGGAGGCGACCTTGGCGGAAGAGGTCGATGTAATAGGGGATGTCGCGTTGCGGGACGCACGAACCCATGTAGGAACCTTTGAGAGTGCGCTCTTCGGCGGTAAGAGAGATTTGCGGGATAGAGAATTGGTGGTTGGGATTGGGTAAGCCAGCGGTGATGGTGGTTCCGCCGCGGCGAGTGATCTGATAGGCAAGCGCAAGGGCGGGAGCGGCACCAGCGGTTTCAAAGGCGAAATCGACGCCGCCGCGAGTGGCTTCTTTTATTTTGGCGACGACGTCAGGAGCGGAGGCGTCGAACTCGTCGGTGGCGCCGAGTTCCCGGGCGAAGTTCAGTTTGCTTTTGTTGAGATCTACGGCCAGGATGCGGGCGGCACCTGCGACGACTGCGCCGAGAACGCAACTTAACCCCACTCCACCGGCACCCACAACTGCAACGGTGGCGCCTGCCGGTAACTTGGCGGTGTTCAAGACAGCGCCGACGCCGGTGATAATGGCGCAGCCGAAGAGCGCAGCAGTTTCGAACTTCAGATCTGCGGGAACTTTCACGAGAGAGGAACGAACGGTGACGGCGTATTCGGCGAAAGCGGAGACGCCGAGGTGATGATTGACGGGCTGGCCGGCGAGACGCAAGCGACGTGTGCCAGCGAGAAGGGTGCCGGCGATGTTGGTGACGGCTCCTACTTCGCAAAGGCCGGGCCGACTTTCCTGACAGCGCGGGCATGTGCCGCAACTGGGAATGAAGACACAGACGACTTTGTCGCCGGGGACGAGATCGGTTACGCCAGCACCTAGTTCGACGACTTCGCCGGCGGCTTCATGGCCGACCACCATGGGCATAACTCGCGGACGGCTGCCGTCGACAACGCTTAGATCGGAATGACAAAGGCTGGCGGCGCGAATGCGAATGAGGACTTCGCCGGGCCCGGGCGGATCGAGTTCGCAGTGTTCGATGGTGAAAGGTTTCGATTGCGCAAAAGGAGAAGGGCGGCCACACTCATGGAGGACGGCAGCCTTGAAGGGAGTCACCTCTTCATCTTAATCGTCGTTAGAAAGGCAGATCGAAGTCCGTCTTTTTGATTGGAATTGTTTTTCGAGGCGCGACGGTTTTCTTAGGAGCGGCCTTCTTGGTAGCGGTGGCTTTGGGAATGGGTTTGCGACGGGCTACGCCGAGGGAGCGTTCCAAAACCTCCTCCAGGAGTTTCTTCTCCGCCAGGGTCACTACTTTGGTAAACTTTTCGGGCCTGCGACTCACCAACTCTTGGAGTTCGGCGAGCCAACGGAGAGAGTCGGCGGCCGGATGTTCACCGATTTCGCCGACGAGTTTGAGGGCGGCTTCGAAGTTGGGAATGGAGCGGTAACACTGCAGGGCTTCTTTGAGATTGCCGGCGAGTTGGTGGCATTCGGCGGCCTTGGTGAGATCGCCGAGGCCCTCGTGACAAGTGGCTTCTAGAGCAGGCTGACGTTCGGGAAGCGAGTGGAGAACAGTTAAAGCCGGAGCAAACTTCTTTTCCTTAACGAGCAGCTGGATGGCGCGCTTGCGAGTACGCTGAGTGCGGGGATCGCGGTCTGGGAGGTCGAGCACCTCGTAGAAGGCGGGCAGTATCTTGACAAGAATTTCGGCGTTGTGTCCGTTGTAAATGGCCGCTTCCAACTCTTCGGCCCACGCTTGAGATTTGTTAGCAATCTCAAGTTGGAGCCAAGGCTCGATTTCTTTCTCGTAACGCGGGAGATGGCTCGCTAAGTCGACAAGAGAGTGCACCCTACCTTCAACAGGGGCGCGCTGAAGGGAGCCCATCAGTTTGATGATCGTGGCGAGGCCATAGCGGCCAGCGTTCATGCCGGCGCGCTGGGCTTCTTCAAACAGATCGGGGCGGCCTAATTCCGCGGGCAGCTTTGTGTTGCGAATGCCGAGGGTGAAGCACACCTCGGTCAACGTGAGATAGGCAGTGCGCCGAGCCGTTTCATCGGTGACGGAGTTGAGCGAACCCTTGCGGCCGAGCAAGGTGACGGCCTGTTGCGCGCGCGACCAAGCCATTTCGGGCTTCACATCTATGTACTGGCGGGCATCGGTCTGGCAACGCTGCACACGCTCTTCGATATCGAGATCGTCTTCCGTTAAGCTCTTGAGAAGAGCGGCCGGTACGCAGGAGGCAACGCCGTCAATATTGGCGCCATTGAGAAACCGCGTACTTTGGCGAATGATTTGATCGGTGGGATTGACGTCGAGCCAAAGCAGGCGTTCGGAAGGGCGGCTCAAGGCAACGCGCAATTGATCGATGGCCAGGCGCTTTCTTAGCCCGTCGATGTCGGATTCCGAGCGCTGCCGATCCTCGCCGCGGACAATGCGTTCGAGATGGCGGCCGGCATCGAGTACGCACACGGAATTGAAATCGAGGCCTTTGACCTCAGAGACACTCAGCACCGCGGAGCGCGCCGCTTCGGGCACCCAAGCGGGTACGGCATCTTCCAGGTTGACAATGGCCAGACCTTCGGTGGCGGCGAGCGAGATGAGTAGATCTTTGAGATCCTGTCCTGGATTGGCGGTGCAGTAGAGAACCTGATCGGTGGCGTCGTCTTCGATTTCGACTTGTCCGGAGCCGCTGGGCCGTTCTTGCTTTTGGAGGTGAGAGTAGAGATCCCAGACTCGCTGCACAAGCTCGGCGATGCGGCGGGGGCTGCGGAGGTTGGCGGAAAGTTTGAATTCGGCCGGTGTGGCTAACTGCGAGTGCAGGAGATCGCTAAGCCAGCCCCACTCAAAATCGGTGGGGCGCACGGTCTGGGCTTCGTCACCAGAGAGCATGAGTGGAATGTGGACGCGCCGCTCGCGGTTGATGGCGGCTGTCAATTGCACAATCAGCATAGCCTCCACTGGCGTGAGATCTTGACACTCATCGACAGCGATGCAATCGAACTCGAGGAACTTGGAAGGGAAACCGGGCGAGCGGAGTTTCTCGACGGCACGCCAAGCGAGCGCTAACTCTGGAAAATAGCGGTCGGCCAGTGAGGTGGAAGCAAGCTTCTCAAGGCGGCCGGCGGCTTCGAGCAGGGACGCGACGGCATTGGGACCTAGGGAACGGGTGCGGCGTTCGCGGTAGCCTTTATCGGAGACACGAGGCTGGGTGGAGGCACTGAAGCGGCCGATGGCGATGGGCAAGGCATCGCCGATTAAGTGCGCGTACATTTCGTCATACAGCGCAGCCGGCATGTTGGCCCAAGTGCCCAAGGTTCGGTTATACGGGGCAAGGTCGCGCAGGAAGGCTTGTTTGCCCTCTTGTTCAGAAGTGGCGGGAAGGTCGGAGCCGAGAATCTGGCGGAGCAGATCGGACAGGGTTACAACATGAAAGCGCTTTTCGGCGGAGCAAAAGCGATCAAAGTAACCGCGCGCTAAGACGGCTAGGTTCCGCGAGTAAGTGACATAGAGGACGCGTGGGGAACCACAGGAATCGACGGCATGTAAGAGAGCGGTGGTTTTGCCGGAGCCAGGATAACCTTTGAGCAGGCGAATAGCTTGGCGAGAGGTGGCAAAACGCGTTTGCGGCTGAGTGAAGGGAGGAGCGGTGTACTCTTCGCGCCGAAGGTCACGAACGGTAACCGGCATATAGTGACTGTGGAAGGCGTGAGGTGGGAGGGGGGAGTGATCGTCGTGGTGGCGGATATCGCGGAGAAAGAGGGCGTCTTCGGGGACATCGGAGAACTCGCCGGAATCTTTCAGTGGCGCGGCGCTCTTGGGCGCCCACCAGGCGTAGAAGTGACTGCCTTGACCACCGCCCAGGCGAGAACGACGCCAGCCGCGATTCACGCCTTGAGTTGATTTGTAGTGGAGTCGCTGGGCGTCTACCGCCAGTCTTTGGAGCAGGAAGGCAGCGCGCCTGCCGATGGCGTCTCGACCGTGTTCGGCGAGTTTTTCGAGAAACTCTTGATGACAGAAGAGCGGGCTGGGGGGCTGGCCGGTTTCGAACGATTCGTTTAAGGGGTCAAGCTGCGTCTTTGGTGTCACGATTCACTTTAAGGCTACACTCGCTCGTCTTGTGGTGGATGGACAAGACTTATTGTATAACCCCAGGAGCGCCGGCGAAAGTAGCTCAGAGTTGACACAGCTGGGGTGTAATCGTTGCAAAGCATGAGATGTTCGAGGCGCTTTAGGCGGCCATTTCGAGGCTTTCGAGCCTCGATTCGGCAGCGGTCGGCTTGGTTTCGGGTTGTGCCGGCTGAGCTGACCTCGATTTCTTCATTTCGAACTGTTGCTTTTTCATTTCGAAGGCTTCTTCCTTCATGGCGTGGACGGCGGCGGCGCGCGTTTGCGAAACGAAGCCAATTTCTTCCTTTTTCTTTTCTTTTCTTAGCTTTTGGAGTTCGTTGACGGCTTTGTAGAAGGCGCGTTCGTGCATGGATTCGTAGCGGAGGAGGAGAGCGAGTTGTTTTTCATCGCGAATCATGCCGGTTTCGCGATCATGACATTTCACTTGGAGGCGCAGTGCCCGGTTTCTGAGCCACTCGGACTCCACCATGCGGCGGACGAGAACGGATTCGGTGATGGTTTGCGGTTGGTGTTCGCTGATGAATTTTGATTCAAGAGAGATGAAGTCTTCTTCTAGTTCCGTGGGAAGAAAGAAAAAGAGGCCGCCGGTTTTGGAGAGGCCCAAAGTATAACTGTTACGGGATGAGGCCTCGCGACCTGGGCCGGAAGTGGGTCCCGTTGATTTTTGAGAGTTCGCCTGATTGGCGTGAACTTGTGCTTGGGTAGCCATATGTTTCCTTTTTAATTCACTGAAAATTGGCTGCGCGGGCGTGAAGACGCCTTACAGTTATTTTCAATTTACGGGAAGGATGCGTACCAGGAATTGGTTTTTTGACTGGAAGTTATTGAAAACAGGGCGAATTTAGTTGTACGAATTCTGTGACTCGATTTCGCCCTTGGTCGCTTTCCGGTGGGTTGGCCGCCTTTGTGCGAGTGGTGAAACGATAGGCTCAGAGCGCAATTGACAACTTCCCACAATGCCGTTTGGGGAGCTTGAGGATTGAAGCGAGTAGATGTCACATAGCCGATACAACAAAGTCGATTACAAAGCGCTGTCGCTGACAATGAACGGAAACACGTATCAGCCGTGGAGTTTGGCGTGCCTGTGTGTGAGCGCGCTTTCCACACACAGTGATCTTCGCCGCGCCGCAAGACCTCACGACCGGAAAAGACGCCGATCATATTCAAACGGAGTAACTGCGACAACTCTAACCAAACTCATGTCTCTGTGGCGTGGGTTTAACAAATAGTTAAAATCCGGAACGATGGCCGACGGTACTCGAAGGCAAAGACTCCGATCTGACCGCAACCAAGCTGTGCCAAGTCCTCTGGTCAAAGCCATATCGTCCTTCCATGTGGTTGGTAGCGGTGCCAACGGCTCTATCCTGTTATCCGGGACGTCTATCTCGATGGCTACGTCATCTCTAGGTTACTCAAGCGAATGAACACGCCTCTCCAACACGCTAAGCGCAAGGCTTCCACTCGCGTAAACAATTGGCAGGCCCGCCTCATTCCAACGCCCCTGGAACCGAAGGCCGCCAAGGCCCGACAAATCTTGATAGATTACGCGAGACAGTCGCCAGACGATCACTAAAACATGCCGTGTTCTATCAATCCGAGTTCGTTGGCAACCATCTCCCGACCCTGTGGCGTCATAATCAGGGATAGAGGAGTAACGTTCCCCAAGCTTGGACTCGGGGTTAAAAGCCACGATCTTCCAGTTTCAACTGTCTGAAAAGCCGCTGCCGTGGACATAAGGATCTGGACGATGGGGTCTTCAAGAATGGCCGAGCCAGGCAAATTAGATGTAGCCTCTACTGTTCCTTGCGCAGTGGTCATAGTGTCTGAGCGATCCTTCGTCAAAACGGAAAAGGTTCCGCTCTTCTCAAGGTCTTTTTTGCCGACCTCGCCGAACTTCGCCTTAGCACGCGATTTGAGGAGTCTAAATTGCGTTTCTGTTAGCTCCATTTCACGGCAAATTTGATCTTCGGGCTGTTCTTTGAGATAGAAGCGAACTAGAATCTCCCTCTCGCGATCAGGCAGAGCCGATAAACAGCGTTCCATGAGTTCGCGCTTTTGGCGGTCCAGGGCTTCCTGTTCAGGATCCCGCTTGCGATCAGCGACGGTTTTGGCGGTTTCCAAGTCGCTGTACTCGTGGCGGTTGTGCACGGCTTGTGCGATATACGCGGCTACTTGGCGGCGGACGACGGTACGGACGAAGTCCCTAAGGTGCTCGGGATCGCCCAAATCGCCGCGCCGAATGGCAGAAAGAATAATGAGGAATGTATCGTGAACTTTATCTTCTATTTCCTGGGGCCCCAATTGGCGGCATAGGTAGTAGCGAATGCTGCGGCTGAAAAGCTTGTGCAACTGCTCAATGCCGGTCTCTTCGCCAGCTTTGATTTGGGAAACAAGAACGGTCCATCCGGCCATCGAATAAACCGAACTATCAACGTCAAACCGGTCCTCGAGATCCTCAGATGCGGGGTCGGACGGTGTCGACTTTGTTTCGGGGACTGACAATCTGTATTGATAATAACGCAAGGTTGCGGCAACTGGAGTAGTAGCCACACTTAACAGCTGGGCCGTTGAATCCAAGCGATTAAGGGTGAGACGCGCCCACTACCCATGTAGGCCCGAATATCGTGCGCAAATGAAATCAACGACTTCGTGCTGAATCCTGGGCGGCAACCGTAGAGCTGCGTTCGGCCACTTGTCCCTAATAGGGGTTTTGAACTCAATTTGGATCCCGACGCTGGCCTGAAGTCCGGTTGGGGGAAACGTCGAACCATCTCTGGCCGAATCACGCCTTCGGACAGTGAATCGCGGTTCGTGCTTGCAACGGGCCGTTGTCCGGATGGCCGACCAGCCGGCCGCGCGAACGATACTGGGCGTGTATTGATATGCCACGCCAGCCGATCAGGATTCCGCTCGTTGATCACTACTTCCTATTAATCAGGGTTCGGCTTCGGCATCGTCTCTGCGCTGCAGACAAAGTGTCTGCGCCACAGGTACCGTCAGCGTTACACGCTGGATACCGATAGACTCCAGATGACTCGACTCTCGCCTTCCGCTTCCAGGCAAAGTTCAATTGCTTCGCGGATCTCTAGCATTAGATCGTCGCGTGAAGACGCGTCTGTGTGGCATCCCCGGCACTTGAGGCACGGACCCCACATACAGACCATCTTCCTCTCGCTCGATGATGACATCGAACTGGCGACTCATGCGCGGCTTAATCGCCGCGAGCGCCGATGGAATCGGGGAAGTGGTCTTCTTCCATGCCGTAGCGGGAACGGCCGCGGCGGTCACGGCTGGAGCCGGGCCATTCGAGGCGGAGATCCTGACAAACTTCGTCGAGCATTTCGACGGTGCAGGACTTTCGCTCCATGGCGAAGGCGGTGACCAGCAAGTTATCGCAGATGAGATTGATGACACGCGGAATGCCGCGCGAGCGCTTGTAGATTTCTTCGAGCAGTTCGGACGAGAAAATCGTCTGATCGGGCATGCCAGCGCGGGCCAGACGAGTATCGATATAGCCAGTGGCTTCTTCGGGTTCGAGCGGATTCAAGTTGCAACGCAGGACAATGCGCTGCTTCAATTGGCGCAGGTTGGGCGCGTCGAGCTTACGATCGAGTTCGGGCTGACCAGCGAGAATGATTTGCAGCAGCTTGCCGCCGCGATTCTCAAGATTGCCCAGCAATCTAATTTCTTCGAGGACATCCCATTCGAGGTTGTGCGCTTCGTCCACCAGCAAAACACACGTACGACCCTTTTCGGCCTGCTTAATGAGGAGGGTATTGAGGGCAAACAGAACATCGGTCTTTGATTTGCGATCGCAATCCAAATCGAAATCAAAAGCCATCATTTCAAAAAACTGGTCAGGAGTGAGGCGTGAGTTAAAAATAAACGCAAACTCGGTGCGCATGGTGTCCAGGTAATCGCGCAGACACTCGAGCATGGTTGTCTTTCCGGTACCGACTTCGCCCGTCAAAACAATAAAGCCCTTGCGGCTCCGAACGCCGTAGATCAGGTTCGCTAATGCCTCTTCGTGCTGAGGGCTGCGATATAAAAATTCCGGATCGGGACTAATGTTAAAGGGATTCTCACTAAACCCGAAGTACGGGTTGTAAATAGCGTTTTGCATTGGTTGACCCTTAAATGGGACAGTGTAATTTTTTCAGTGGGCAACTCCCACGACCTATCATAACCATAAATCGGCTGGTACAGTGACTAGGAAAACCACAATGTAAGGACCTTAATTTTCAGATTTGTATGAAAATACTAGCTATGCAGTTGTAGTACAGCCCAGCCAGGAATAGAGGTAGGCTTGCCGTCTATGAAGATCAAGCGACGGGTCTTGGGAAAGGGAACTTTGTCGCGAATTGCCTTACTGATTGAAGGAATTGCGCGCAAAACTTTGCGATAGGCGTCGGTTTCGGTGTCGTGAAAGCTGACTTTGGAGAGAAAGCCACCACCCCAGCCGAGGCAGAGAAGGCAGGAGTGTGAAGTAGATTGCAGTTCCTGGAGTCTGGCGCGAAGACTTTCGACAGTGTGCTGTAAACCAGTTAGTCCGGTAGCTTGAGCGTAATAGGCGTGTAAATCGAGCTGAGAAGCAGCGTATCGATTGGCTGCGGCGATGATCATTTCCACATCGGGGGCGCTGCGCCACCCCAAGCTGCGAGACAGTTCGGGCTGTTTGAGGAAGGCGTGCTCTTCGCAGCGGCCAGTGAATTCGGTACCGGGCACCGCCATTTCGGCGAAGACGGGCGTAGCTTCGTTAGCACGTTGGGCGGCGACACTGCCCCGCCCTGCGACTTTCCAAACGAGCTGCGGTTTATCGGCTTGGCGAAGATCGAGCGAGGCGGTGCGCGAAAGATAGACCTTGAACGAAGTGACGGGGACGGGGTCACTATCGGCGGCACCGAAGACGCGCATTTGGGACGCTTGGGCTCCGGCTTCGGCGCTTTCGCCAACACGGCGCGGGAGACGATCGCCTTCCATGGCGGCAGCGACACGTTCAATCACACTGGCCGACCAACGTGAAAAAACAAGACCTCCACGCAACGCACCTTTGAGGGCGGAGGCGGGTAGATAGGCACCGCGGTAATTGGCGGCGAAGGTAGGGATGAAGAGGGCTTCGGGCGGAGCGCTGTTCCAAGTGGCCGCGGCTTCGGCCGTTTCAAAAGGAATGCGGCGCTGCGAGAAATTTTGCGCGAACCCGCCCCAGGACGCGAAATCGAGCTTGGTGGCTTTGCGCAGTTGGACCAGATAGCTTTCCAGGCGGGGGCCACGCGAGAGGAGCTTGAAAATGCGATTTTGATCGAGAACGTTGACCTGGTCTTTCCAGACCATGTAGTCGATGGGCGAGAGTTCGCGGCCGTCGCCAACGAGCAACGGGGTGAGCGCGGTGAGCTTATAGTTCATGGGGCGGCTCCTCGTGTTTGGGCTCCTCTATATTGGGCTCTTCCACTTTGGGCTCTTCAGACGGCGGCTCTTGCACGGGCGGCGGTTCGGATGGTGGCTCTTCGGCTGGAATTGGCGGCATCTCTGCGGGTGGCTCCTCTATGGCGGGCGGCGGCTCATCGGACGGGGTCTCGTCAAGGTGAGGAACGGGCAGAGTTTCGTGTTCGACCACAGGTTCGACTATGGGTTCGGCTGGTACATCGACAACGGCGGGTTCTTCCTGAACCGCTGCTTCGACGACGCTGGGTTCTTCGACGGGCGTTTTATCCTGCGGCTGAATTTCGACAACTGGCAGGCGTAACGCAAGAGCGAGACCAGAGCGGTAGACAGGATGCGCGAAGCCATTGGGCGCAACATCAACAGCGGTCCCCACCGGTTCTTGATGAGAGGCGAGAACGCAGCCTTCGCTGACCATGCGAACAGTTTTCTTTTGTGCACCTTGGCCGGCGTGGCTCTCCACTCGGCCACCGCGCGACGAGAGCGAGTAGTTTCCGCCGGACCAATCCACGTTGTCCGCGATAGCGGGTGAATAGAGGGAGAGCAACCAAAATAATCCGTTGCCTTCTTCGGAAGCGGCGGCGGGCGAGTTGCGCAAGAGTCGACCTAATTTAGGAAGCAGCAGCGCGGGCCATTGGCCGGTTTGGAATTCGGCGGTTTGTGTTTGACCCCAACCTTTGCTGCGGCCACCACCGAAACCGGAATCGCTAAGCAGACGGAACGCGGCTTGGAGACGAGGGCTCCAGCTTCGTTCTTGCTCACTATCGGCAAAACGTGCAACGGTCCAGAGGCCGGCACTCGGTTCGAATTCAACACAGGCGAGTGACTTGGTTTCGTCGCTTGTTTGCGTGACGCGATCGACAGCGGCGGTACTGCGAACTACCACACGGAACGGGCTGGCGCTGGGACGATCGCGTCGCAACAGACAGCCGCTTTCAGGATCTGGCAGCCATTGATCGGCCAAGATGGGTTGGCCGGTGACGAGCGAATCAATCACGCTCAGGGGAACGAAGCGCGCGGTCTTCCAACGGATCTTAGTGAGAAACACCGGACTCGGCGAGTTCAGCAGCGCGGGCGGCGGCGGCCACAGTGTGGCTGGTGGAATGGCGTAAAGCGCGTCGCCCTGAAATGGAAAGAGCGAACTAAAAACAACAGACGGTTTGGCGGCGCGCACCGTGGCATCGAGCCACTCGTCAAGCACGCCGAGGCGCTGCATGGCCAACGTGACAGCAGAGAACAGGCGGTCACTGCGATAGAGCGTGTCTACGCGGTCGTGACTGCCGTCCGCAGGTCCGTAGCGCCAAGCGCCGAGCGGGCGGAGCCGTATTAAGAGCCCTGGCTGCATGTTAGGCTAACTTCGCGCTGAAGTCCCCGGCACTGGCCAGTTGTTGGAAGGCGGCGAGATCGGCCGCGGTGAGCAAGCTTTCTTCGGCAGAGCCTTTAGCGTAGTAATCCTTGCCACGCCACAGAAGATTGATGCCGCCGAAAGCAACGCGACCGTTACCACGGCTGCCACCGCCGCCGAGAGCATCGTCTTCGAGCAGGCGCAGACCTTCAGCCAAACGCGCGACGAGCGGCTTGTCTTCTTCGCAGAGAACATCCATAACCATGCGGAACTTGAAGCGCGCGCCGGCGGGGACACGTTCGAGGGTGCGCGGATTGGCTTGCGAGGTGATGCGGTCGACCGCGTTTTCACTTTTCACTTCGGTGAGCTCGTCATCGAGATTTTCGCGCATTTGCGGGGTAATGCTATCGAC
>Ga0182012_10005917_pt1 | contig 12525 bp, 8 predicted proteins | sample 612S2SmetaG_FD_120486 | JGI IMG/M metagenome (GOLD analysis project Ga0182012, IMG submission 120486) | Permafrost microbial communities from Stordalen Mire, Sweden - 612S2S metaG | ecosystem: Environmental > Terrestrial > Soil > Wetlands > Permafrost | place: Sweden: Stordalen | collected...
AAAACCAGTCACAGGCGGCTATATAGCGTACGATACCGCAACGACCCCCCATTCCCGGTCCTGGTTGCCTCTTCCTGGGGATCTACCGGCACTCTTGCGTCAGAGTTTTGCAAGAGGCTCTAGCTATGTCGAATGCTTTGTCCGAGGTGTCGAAAGCACTTTCCTCACCGTTCGATGCCTGGCTGCATGACGGGGCCGTTCGCTCCGGCATCGGTCGCAAGAGCGACGAACTGGCGCGGCGGCTGGGGGACACATCGTCACTGTACCAGTCGCTGGTCACCCTCGGAACGGAGCATATTCGCCAGATCACCGATATGTACGGCAACGCCGGCCGGCATAACCTGGAGGCGTGGCAGAAGATCTGGTCGTTCGCCCGGCCGCCTCAGGAAGCCGCCAAGGACTTTGCCGAATACCTGACCGATGCGGCCCAGCGATCCGTCCTGTTCCTCGACATCATGCGGACAGTCGGCAACAACTTTGTCGAGCAGCAAACCCAGGGTGCGACGCCGGTCCTGGTCTACGACTTCGACATGATCATGGACGGCCGGCAGCATGAACCGCCGGTCAACTACGCCCTGGTGCACATCAAGCCGCCGGCCGGCGTCGAAGTTGACCCGACGAAGCGCCCGTACATGATCATCGACCCGCGCGCCGGCCATGGACCTGGCATCGGCGGCTTCAAGTCGGACAGCCAGGTCGGCGTCGCCCTCGCGCACGGCCATGCGGTCTATTTCGTCATCTTCTTCCAGCAGCCCGAGCCCGGCCAGACCATGGCCGATGTCTGCGCGCTGGAAGGCCGGTTCTTCCGCGAAGTGGCGCAGCGCCATCCGAACGCGCCCCGGCCGGTGACCGTCGGCAACTGCCAGGGCGGCTGGGCGGCCATGCTGCTGGCGGCGTCGAACCCGCACGTGACCGGGCCGATCGTGGTCAACGGCGCGCCGCTGAGCTACTGGTCCGGCGTGCGCGGCAAGAATCCGATGCGCTACATGGGTGGGCTGACCGGGGGCGCGGTACACGCGCTGATCGCGTCCGACCTGGGCAACGGCCGCTTCGACGGCGCCCACCTGGTGATGAACTTCGAGAAGATGAACCCCGGCAACACCTGGTGGAGCAAGTACTACAACGTCTTCGCCAACGCCGATACCGAGGGTGAGCGCTTCATCGGCTTCGAGCGCTGGTGGTCGGGCTTCTACGTAATGAACGAGGCGGAGATCCGCTGGATCGTCGAGAACCTGTTCATCGGCGACAAGCTCGAACATGGCACCGCCGTTCTCGGCGGGCGCGGGCCGGTCGATCTTCGCTCCATCAGGGCGCCGATCATCGTGTTCGCCAGCCATGGCGACGACATCACGCCGCCGCAGCAGGCCCTCAACTGGATCACCCATCTCTACGCCGATGAGCGCGAGATCGAGGCGCGGGGCCAGCGCATCATCTACATGGTGCACAAGGATATCGGGCATCTCGGCATCTTCGTCTCCGCCAAGGTCGCGCTGAAGGAGCACGACAAGATCATCGGGACGCTGGAGGCGATCGAGGCGCTGGCACCCGGGCTGTACGAGATGCGGATCCAGCAGCAGATCGGCGAGGGCATCGACGCCCAGTACGTCGTCGGCTTCGAGGAGCGGACGATCAAGGACCTGCTCGCACTCGATGACGGCGATTCCAGCGAGCCGTTCGCGCTGGTCGATCGGGTCTCGCGCTTCAACGTCGATGCGTATGAGATAACGGTCCGTCCCACGGTGCGGGCGATGGCGACGGCGGCGACTGCCGAAGCGCTGATGCAAACCCATCCGCTGCGGGTCCGGCGCTATATGGTCTCCGACCTTAATCCTGCCGTGAAGGCGGTTGCGGATCTCGCACCGGCCGTTCGCGAGGCGCGCAAGCCGGTTGCCCCGACCAATCCGTTCTTCCAGTCGGAAAAACTGATCGCTGGGATGGTCGAGCAGGGGATGAACTTCTGGCGCGACGTCAAGACGATGACGGATGAGCTGACGTTCTTCGCGCTTTACGCCAACCCGTTCGCCGCACGGCTGGTCGAGGGACGTGCCACCGATCCGAACGCCACGATCGGCGAGGGCCTGCGCGAGTTGCCGCAGGTTCAGGCCGCCCTGATGAACCTGACCCGCGGCGGTTATGCCGAGGGGGTCATCCGCATCCTGATCCTGCTGGCGAAGGCCCGCGGCTCGGTCCGGCAATCACGTCTGGAGCGGTCGAATGCAATCCTGCAATCCGCCGAGCCGTTCAAGAGCATGGGTGACGCGGTCCGTTCGCACATCATCAACGAACAGAGCCTGATCGTGGACTTCGAGCCGGAGGAAGCGATCACCGCCCTGCCGTCCGTGCTCGCAACGAACGAGGAGCGGTCGCGGGCAATCGCGCTGGCCGAACAGATCGCCGGCGACGTGGCCGAAATGAACGAGGCGACGGTTCGGATGCTGGTGCGGATCCGCGATGTCCTGAAGCTGCCGCCGTTGGCTCTGTCGGACAGCCGCCCCGTGGCGAAGGCCGCTCCGGTTGCCGAACCGGAAGTCAGCGACGCGCAGGTGTCGAAGCCCTCGCGCGCAGCCGCCGAAAAGACGAAGGTCCCGACGACGGCAGCCGAGTAACGCCAGAGCGTAGAGCCGAAGCACCATCCGCCCGCCGCCGCAGCGGCGGATGGTGCTTCGGTGCGAACGCAGCCGGCGGCTTGCCCGAGGCGGCCCATCGGGCGTACCCGGCGCGCGGAGTAATGGCAGAACACTGTTATGCCGCTGGCGGACCTCGTGACAGTACTCTGACAGGAGCGAGTAAATGACGCGCATCAGCCACACGTACGAAGACCTGTCGATCGGCGACACCGCCTCCGTCACCCGCGTCGTGACGCCGGACGACCTCTATGTGTTCGCGCACGTGAGCGGGAACCTCAATCCGCTGCACCTGCCCGGCAGTCGCGCGGGTGAAACCCAGTCCGGGCAAAACCCGGCGCCGTCGATGTGGCTTGGGTCGCTGCTGTCGGCGGTTCTCGGGAACCTGCTGCCGGGGCCTGGCACGCTATACGAATCGCAGATGCTGCGCTTCCGCGGCCGTGCCCATGTCGGCGACACGCTGACCGTGACGGTGCGGGTCGAGGAGAAGCGTCCACCCGACATCGTCGTGCTCAGCACCAGCGTGCTGCGCGGTGAGCGGCTTCTGGTCGAGGGCACGGCGGAAGTGCAGCCGCCCGCCACCCATGCCGTCATGCCGGAGGGCTTCCTGCCGGAGCTCACGGTGCAGCGCCACCGGCATGTGGGGCGCCTGCTGGCGGCGTGCGAATCCCTGCCCCCGCTGGCGACGGCGGTCGTCGTCCCGGAGGAAGAGAATGCCCTGCGCGGCGCGCTGGCGGGCGGGCGCGAGAAGCTGATCACCCCGGTGCTGATCGGCGACGCGGCCAGGATTGCCGCCGTGGCCAAGGCATGCGGACTCGATCTCCGGGGGATCGCGATCGAGGACGTGGCCAGCCACGATGCCGCGGCTGCGCGGGCGGTCGAGATGGTCCATCAGGGCGTGGCCGCCGCCATCATGAAGGGCCACCTGCACACCGACGATCTGCTCCGTCACGTGGTGAAGTCGCAAGGCGGATTGCGAACCACCCGGCGGATCAGCCATGTTTTCGTCATGGACGCGCCGACGCTGCCGGACCTGGTGCTGGTCACCGACGCCGCGATCAACATCGCGCCGTCGCTGGAAGACAAGATCGATATCGTCCAGAACGCGATCGATCTTGGCCAGGCATTGGGCATCGCGCAGCCGCGCGTGGGGATCATCGCAGCCGTGGAAACGGTGAATCCGAAGGTGCAATCGACCATCGATGCCGCCTCGCTGTCGAAGATGGCCGAGCGGGGACAGATCCGGGGCGGGATCGTCGATGGGCCGCTGGCGATGGACAACGCGATCAGCCTGTCGGCGGCGCGCACCAAGGGCCTGACCTCGCTGGTCGCCGGCCGCGCCGACATTCTGGTGGTGCCGAATCTCGAAGCCGGCAATATTCTGGCGAAGGACCTGACCTACGCGGCGCAGGCGGAGGGTGCGGGTATCGTGCTGGGGGCCAAGGTGCCAATTCTGCTGACCAGCCGCGCCGACGACGAGCGGTCGCGTCTGTTCTCCTGCGGGGTGGCCGTGCTGAACGCCCACTGGCAGACGACCGGCGCCAGCGCGGTAACACCGGAGCACGTCGTCAAGGAGGCACCGCAGTGACTCGCCACGTCATCACGCTGAACGCCGGATCATCATCTATCAAGTTCGCGCTGTGCGAACTGGAAGACGGAGCGCCGCATGTTGTGGTGACCGGCCTGGCGGAGATGCTGAACGGCGACCGCCGCCTGACGGTCCGCGATGCGGCCGACGCCGTCACTCACCAGGAGCAATGGTCCCCCGGTTCGGGCATTCCGTTCCACACCAACGCGTTGCAGCGGATTCTGGCCTGGCGCCGGCAGACATTTCCGAACGCGAACGTTGTGGCGGCCGGCCACCGCGTGGTCCATGGCGGCATCTACTACGACGCGCCGGTGCTGGTGACGGATGAGGTCCTGCAGCGGCTGCAAACGCTGGTGCCGCTGGCGCCGCTGCACCAGCCGCACAACATCGCCGGAATTCTCGCCGCGCGCGAGGCCTGGCCGCACGTCGCGCAGGTCGCCTGCTTCGACACGGCGTTCCATCGCAACCAGCCATTCGTGAACGACGTCTACGCGCTGCCGCGCCGCTACTACGACGAGGGCGTGCGCCGCTACGGCTTTCACGGCCTGTCCTACGAGTACGTGATCGGCCGCCTGCAGGCGATCTCGCCGCTGCATGCGAGCGGACGCGTTGCGGTTGCGCATCTCGGCAATGGCGCCTCGATGTGTGCGATCCGCGACGGATTGTCGGTGGCGAGTTCGATGGGTTTCACGGCATTGGACGGGCTGCCGATGGGCACGCGCTGCGGCCAGCTCGATCCGGGCGTCGTGCTCTACATGATGGCGCAGAAACAGATGGACGCGAACGCCATCCGCGATCTGCTCTACACGGAATCCGGGCTGAAGGGCCTGTCCGGCGTGTCGCACGACATGCGGGAGCTGGAGGCGTCAGACAAGCCGGAGGCGGCCCAGGCGATCGAATACTTCGTATTCCGCATCCGCCGCGAGCTTGGCGGCATGGCGGCCGTGCTGAAGGGCCTGGACGCGGTGGTGTTCTGCGGCGGCATCGGCGAACACGCCTGGCGCGTGCGGGAGCGCGTGCTGGAAGGCATGGAGTGGATCGGCATCGAGCTGGACCGCTTCGCCAACCGGGACAGTGCCCAGGTCATCTCGTCTGAGAGGTCACGGGTCCGGGTGTTCGTGATCCCGACCGACGAGGAGGTTATGATCGCCCGCCACACCATCGCGGTGCTGGACCGCGCGGCAGCCCAAGCCGGACCGTCCACGGCATAAGCCGCGGCGCTCGTTGTCATCAAACCGCAACGCTGGAGAATCGTCATGAGCGAAACGCTTGCCCCGATCGATCCGCTGCCGAAAGTGTGGGACCCGGATAGCCGCGTTGGCGACATGCTGCGCGGCCGGCGTGGCCTGGTGGTGGGAATCGCCAACGCCGACAGCATCGCATTCGGTTGCGCGGCCAAGCTGCGCGCGTTTGGCGCAGAACTCGCGGTGACGTATCTGAACGAGAAGTCCGAGAAATACGTGCGCCCGCTCGCCGAGGAACTGAAGGCCAGTCTGGTGTTGCCGCTGGACGTCGAACAGCCGGGCCAGCTTGAAGCGGTGTTCGACCGCATCCGCGAAACCTGGGGCCGGCTTGACTTCGTCATCCACTCGATCGCGTTCGCCCCGCGCGCGGATCTGCATGGGCGCGTCGTCGATTGCTCGCTGGAGGGATTCCTCCAGGCGATGCGCGTCTCGTGCTACTCCTTCATCGAGATGGGCCGCCTGGCCGAGCCGCTGATGACCGAGGGTGGCACGCTGCTGACCATGAGCTACTATGGCGCCGACAAGGTAGTGAACAACTACAATATCATGGGTCCGGTGAAGGCGGCGCTGGAGGCGACCACGCGCTATCTCGCCGCCGAACTGGGCGAGAGCGGCATTCGCGTCTACGCCGTGTCGCCCGGCCCGCTCAAGACCCGCGCCTCCAGCGGCATCGCGCAATTCGACGAACTGGTTGACGCGGCGGTGGCGCGTTCCCCGGCCCGTCGGCTGGTCGATATCGCCGAGGTCGGGCGAGTGGTGTCTTTCCTGGTTGGTGGCGGGGCGTCGGGTATGACCGGCGATACCATCTATGTCGATGCCGGGCTGCACATCGTCGCTTGAGTCGGTGCCACCTGGCCAGCCTTGCGCGCGTCCTGTGCAACGCTGTTTTGCCGCCTTCTGGCGCCAAGGCTCCATCAAACGGTCACGTGCCTGCGCCCGCCGCTGATGGAATGCTAGCGGGATTCCCGCTCCCGGGCGGGGAAACCCTTGCGCTGCGCAGCCTCCGCCAATGATCGGCTGCGTCCTGACGCAACTGGTGGAGGAGCATCGCAATGGCCGATGACGTGCAGACGGACTCCCTGAACCCGAGCGCGAAGCAGACCGAATACCGATCCGTCCAGCACTATATAGACGAACGCCCGATCTGGCCCGACGGCACCATTCTCCCCTCGGTGCCGATGACCACCATGCAGTGGCGCATCTGGTCGCTCGCCGCCGCCGGCAAGTTCTTCGAAGGGTTCGTTGTCTTCATGACCGGCGTCGCGCTGCCGCTGATCGCGCGCGAGTTCGGCATCGGACCAGCCGAGGATGGCTTCATTAGCGCCGCCAGTCTTCTGGGCATCCTAATCGGCGCCGTCCTGCTCGGCGGCATGTCCGACCGGTTTGGGCGCAAGCGGATGTTTATCGTCGAGATGATCATCTTCGTCGCTTTCCTCGTTCTGCTGACCCTGACCACCAACTTCATCTCGCTGGTGATCTGCCTGTTCGGCATCGGACTGGCGCTCGGCTGCGACTACCCGACCGCGCACATGATCATCTCCGAAAGCATCCCCAGCTATAGTCGCGGCAAGCTTGTGCTGGGCGCCTTCGGTTTCCAGGCGCTTGGCGCGCTCGTCGGCACCGGCGTTGGCTATCTCGTGCTGTCGTTCGTGCCAACGCTCGAAGCCTGGCGCTGGATGTATGCGACCGCCATCATCCCTGCACTGGCCGTCACCATTGGCCGGTTCTTCATCACCGAAAGTCCCAACTGGCTGCATATCCGTGGCGCGATCGACCGGGCGGAGGATGAAGCGACGCGGCTGCTGAAGCGTAAGCCGCAATATCCGGCGGACATCACCCTGGCGCCCGAGGCCGGGCTCGCGCTCGAAGGCCACGGCAGCGGCACAAGCTTCGCCGCGCTGTTCAACCCCCGCAACCGCCGCGCGACCATCCTGGCCTCCGCGCCGTGGTTCCTGCAGGATCTCGGCACCTATGGCATCGGCATCTTCACACCAACCATCCTGGCGGCCGCGATCGGCAACAAAGCGGACCACGTGCGCAGCATCAGCGACGTGATCCTGAACGACATCCTGGCGGCCAAGGGCGCCGCCCTGATCACGTCGTTGCTGATCGTCGGTATCGTCTTCGCCGTGCTGCTTGCCGACCAAGTCGGGCGGATCAAGCTGCAGGTTTGGGGCTTCGTCGGTTGCGCGGCGGGGCTGTTGATCGCCGCCTTCGCCGACGGTTTCACCGGTGCCACGCAGACCGCGATCATCTTTGCTGGCTTCATGCTGTTCAACTTCATGACCAATCTCGGTCCGAACGCGCAGACCTACCTGCTGGCCGGCGAGGTCTTTCCGACCGCCATCCGCGGCAAGGGCGCGGGCTTCGCCGCGGCTTTCGGCAAGATCGGCGCCGTCAGCACGGCCTTCCTGTTCCCGATCCTGCTCGCCGGCATCGGCACGACGGCTTTGCTTGTCATCCTGGTCGGCACCTCGCTGCTGGGCGCGGTCATCACCTGGCTGTTCCGAATCGAGACCACCGGCGTGAACCTGGCAGAAATTGGCCGCTGAACCCGCCGCCCTGCGGCGCCACGGAGATACGTAAGCATGAGAGATCGATCCCATTGCGGCACGGCGCTGTGCGCCTGGTTGTTGGGGGCCCTGGCGCCGTGCGCGCCGGTGCTGGCACTCGGCCTTCTCGCTCTGGCTGCGGCTCCGGCACGGGCCGGGGATGTCACGCTGACCGAGACCGGCTCGACCCTGTTGCAGCCGCTGTTCGACATCTGGGTTCCGGAATACCTCAAGAGCCATTCCGGCGTGCGGATCACCACCAGCGGCACCGGCTCCGGCGCAGGTCTGCAACAAGCGCTGTCCGGCCAGGTCCTGATCGGCGCATCGGATGCGTATATGTCGGACGCCCAGGTCCGAGATAATCCGCAGTTCGTCGACATCCCGCTGGCGATATCCGCGCAAACCATCAACTACAACCTGCCGGGGCTCAACACGATCAACCTGCGGCTCGACGGGCCGGCCATCGCCGGTATCTACACCGGTCAGGTTCGCTATTGGGACGCGCCGGCGATCGCCACCCTCAATCCCGGCGTCAGCTTGCCACACCAGCCGATCATGCCGGTGCACCGCACCGACGGTTCCGGCGACACGTTTGTCTTCACGCAGTTCCTGAGCTTCTCCACGCCCGCCTGGGAGCTGGACAAAGGCTACAGCACCACGGTCGCCTGGCCCGCGGTGGCGGGGGCTCTCGGCGTCGAAGGCAATGAAGGAATGGTGAAAGCCATCCAGGCGACGCCGTTTTCCATCGGCTATGTCGGCGTCAGCTACAGTGCCGAGATCGACACCGACAAGCTTGGCACGGCGATGCTGAAGAACGCCGATGGACAGTTCGTTTTGCCGACCCGGGACGCGATCATCGCCGGCGCCGCCTCGCTCGGGGTGCGCACGCCGCCGGACGAGCGGCTCAGCCTCGTCTTCGCGCCGGGCGAGCAGTCTTATCCACTGGTCAACTACGAATATGCCGTCGTTTCCGCGAAGCAGGCGGACCCTGGCGTCGCCGCGGCGTTGCGGCGCTTTCTGCTATGGGCCATCGAACCCTCCGAAATCAACGAAGGATATCTGGAGCGTGTCCACTTCGTGCCGCTGCCGCCGCATACCTGGGAGCTCAGTCAGGCACAGATCCAGAAGATCCGCTAGACGCCGAGGGTTCCTGCCGTCGCGCAAAGGTGCCTCGTCGCGACAGGTTCGCGTCATCGTTGCACGCGCCGAGCAGCCGGCGGCGCCGGCACGAACCGCAAGGTCACCTTGATGACGGCCGTCTCGCTGACGACCCGCACTGCGTCGTCCTCGAAACGTGGCGGACCGGAATTCATCGACGCATTCGGCGAAAACCAATTCCCTCGATCGGCGCTTCTCCTGGATGGAGCCAGATAAAAAATTGGCCGGGGTTGCCGTTTAATGAAGGTCGCATGTTGGCGCCTCCTCGCGCATTGTTGAACACCGAATTTGTGATCCGGCTTGCGGGGTGCGAGCGGTTTCCGCTGTTGCCGTTGGGTGCATTGGGATAAGTTGTGATTGATCTGCAAAACTATTCCCGTCAAAGAGGGAACCGTCGTCCCGCGCCGGTTGGCGTATCACCGCAGCTAAGCTTGCTCGCCCGGGTTCTTCGTTAGCTTAGCTCCCGGGGACCCTGTATTTCGTGTTCTGGCACTTGTTCTAACCGGCACCGGCTGGATTGGCGACTGGAGGCAGCGGCTCGCTAACCGAATGCGACTTCGTGTGGGTGCGTTCGTCAATGACCGGGCACCGCGAGAGTACTAGCCTCGCCAACGCGGCTGATCGCTCGGACCTGAGCGCAACCGAGGGAGGAAACGGTGGACGACAACCCGACGCCCCAGTCCAAGCTACCCATCTGGCCGATGACGGCCGCTGCAGATCGAGCTGACGCGGCCACCGAGGCACGTCTCGGCTTGAGCCCTGACGCGCTGCGGCGCGCCGTATCCGATCATCTCGTGTATTCCGTCGGACGATTACCGGTCGCCGCCGGTGCCCGCGACTACTATCGGGCGCTCGCGTTGGCGGTACGTGATCGTTTGCAGCGGCGGTGGATGAACAGTGCCCAGACCTATCTGGATCTGAATCGAAGAGTCGCCTGCTATTTCTCGGCCGAATTCCTGATGGGGCCGCATCTCGGGAACAACCTGCTCAACCTGGGCATCGAGGCGGCGGCGAAGACAGCCATGGCGGAACTCGGCTACGATCTCGACGACATCCTGGCGCGGGAGGAGGAGCCCGGCCTTGGCAACGGTGGGCTTGGCCGACTCGCCGCGTGCTTTCTCGACTCTTTGGCCACGCTGCAGCGTCCCGCCATCGGCTACGGCATTCGCTACGAGTTCGGGATCTTCGATCAGGAGATTCGCGATGGCTGGCAGGCCGAGCTGACCGACAAGTGGCTGCGTTATGGCAATCCGTGGGAGATCGCCAAACCCGAGGTCTTCTACTATGTCAACTGGGGCGGCCATACCGAATCCTATCAGGACGAGGCGGGCTTCGATCGTCGACGCTGGGTGCCGTTTAAGGTCGTCAAAGGCACAGCGTATGATACGCCGATCCAGGGCTACGGGGTCAACAACTGCAATACGTTGCGGCTCTGGAGCGCCGAGGCGGTCGAGTCTTTCGATCTCCAGGCATTCAATATCGGCGACTACGAGCAGGCGGTGGCCGAAAAGGTCGCCTCCGAAACCGTCACCAAGGTCCTCTACCCGAACGACGAGCGGGAGAGCGGCAAGCGGCTGCGGCTTGAGCAGCAGTATTTCTTTGTTTCCTGCTCCCTGCAGGATCTGCTGCACATCCTCGACCTCGCCCATGTGCCGGTCGAGGCGTTCGCGCAGCGTTTCGCCGTCCAACTGAACGATACGCACCCCTCCATCGGTGTGGCCGAGCTGATGCGGCTTCTGGTCGACGAGCGTCGGCTTGATTGGGACAAGGCCTGGGCGATCACCGTAGACGCCTGCGGCTACACCAACCATACGCTTCTGCCGGAGGCACTGGAGACCTGGCCGCTGCCGATGTTCGGGGCGATTCTGCCGCGGCACCTCGAGATCATCTACGAGATCAATCGTCGCTTTCTCGACGAGGTGCGGCGCCGCTTCCCGGGCGACGAGTCACGTGTGGCGCGGCTATCGCTGATTGGCGAGGAGGGCGAGAAGCGCGTGCGCATGGCGCATCTCGCCGCCGTCGGCAGTCACGCGAGCAACGGCGTTGCGGCCATGCACACCGAGCTGCTCAAGAAGAGTGTGCTCAAGGACTTCTACGAGCTCTGGCCCGAGCGCTTCAGCAACAAGACGAACGGCGTGACGCCCCGCCGCTTTCTTGCCCTTGCCAACCCGGGGCTTCGCGCGCTGCTTGATCGAACGCTCGGAACGCAGTGGGTTTCGGATTTGTCCGCGCTGCGCGGGCTTGAGTCCTTCGTTGACGACGCGGGGTTCCGGCAAGCCTGGCGTGCCCCAAGGAGGCCAACAAGCAAAGACTGGCCGACTACATCGAGGCCCAGACCGGTATCGAGCTGGACGCGCGCTGGCTGTTCGACATCCAGGTCAAGCGGATCCACGAGTACAAGCGGCCACACCTTAATGTGCTGCACATCGTGGACCTCTATCGACGGCTCAAGGAGAACCCTGATCTCGACCTGCCGCCGCGCGCCTTCATCTTCGGCGGCAAGGCGGCGCCAGGCTATGTCATGGCCAAGCTCATCATCAAGCTGGTCAATGCGGTCGCCGAAACGGTGAACGCAGACCCGGAGGTGAACACACGGCTGAAGGTCGCCTTCGTGCCCAACTTCAATGTGCAGAACGGGCAGCTGATCTATCCGGCCGCCGATCTTTCGGAACAAATCTCCACGGCCGGCAAGGAGGCCTCCGGTACCGGCAACATGAAGTTCATGCTCAACGGCGCGCTTACCATCGGCACGCTGGATGGAGCGAATGTCGAGATGCGCGAGGAGGCCGGCGCGGAAAACTTCTTCCTGTTCGGGCTGACGGCAGCGGAGGTGGATCGGGTCAAGCGAGAGGGCTACCGGCCTGCGGACTACGTCGCCGGGAACGCCGAACTCCGTGCCGTGCTCGAGCTTATCGGCGGCGGCCGGTTTTCCCGCGGCGACAGCGGGCTGTTCCGCCCTCTGGTCGACAATTTGACCTGGTCCGACCCCTTCCTCGTGCTGGCAGACTATGGCGCGTACCGTGACTGTCAGGCGGAGGTCAGCAAAGCCTGGATGGATCCCGATCGCTGGACGCGGATGTCGATCCTGAACACGGCGCGCTCCGGCAAGTTCTCGTCAGACCGGGCCATTCGCGAGTACTGTGACGAAATCTGGAACGTGGACGCGGTGATCGTGAGGCCCGTTTGAGCGCAGGCGGCGGCAACTGACCCGCGGCGTCAGGCGGCCACCGCCGCGGGGCTAGGGGATTCGCACTTCTCATTGCAACATCATTCCGGGTTGGTTGGCGCCGTCAAGGCAACGGCCTCGATGTATGTCGTTGAACCGTTCCATGCCGCGTCGCATGGTGGTGGGACCTGGA
>Ga0182012_10005918_pt1 | contig 12524 bp, 11 predicted proteins | sample 612S2SmetaG_FD_120486 | JGI IMG/M metagenome (GOLD analysis project Ga0182012, IMG submission 120486) | Permafrost microbial communities from Stordalen Mire, Sweden - 612S2S metaG | ecosystem: Environmental > Terrestrial > Soil > Wetlands > Permafrost | place: Sweden: Stordalen | collected...
CTCTCTGAGCGTGGTCAAACTGGTCGACTTCAACGACTACAAGGACACGTTGAAGGGACTGGGCTGGTTCCTGGGGCCGAACTGGCGCTTCCACGGCGACCTGCTGGCGACCAAGGTACAGTCCGCCGTCACCTGGGAAGACCTCTGGGAGGAACAGAACACCCTGACATCCGCCGAGGCCACAACCCTGGGCCTGCCGTCGAATGTCGCACCCGACGGGCGGCCGCTGTTCAATCCGAACCGCTACGCCTGTACCGGCGCGACAACCGCGGCCCAAGCGGCGGCGCTTGGGATATCCACCTGCCCTTGGCTCACCGGGACGACCACCCGCACCTCGGGCGAGGACATCGAGCTTTCCAGCACCAACAAGGGTGATTCCCTCGTCTGGGCGATCGGCGTCACCAAGTCCTGGGATTGGGGGCTGGACGTCGACTACACCTACTCGCACCAGAACGTCCGTGACGTAACGCCCGCCACCAGCTCGGTGGCCACCAGCAACTACATCGCCGTCGCCGCGGCCGATCCCAACCATCCGGCTCTGGCGACCTCCAACTATCAGATCCTTTACGAGAACCGGCTGAACATCAATTTCACCCACAAGTTCTTCGGTGACAACAAGACCAAGTTCCAGTTGTTCCTCTATGACCGTGCGGGCCTGCCGTTCAGCTACACCTTCTGCCCGACGGCGGCGGGCAGCACCTGCAGCGCCACCAATCCGAACCAGAACTTCGACGAACTGTTCGGTCAGTACTCGGCCAGCAACATGCACCAGTTGCTCTATGTGCCGAAGGCGGACGCCAGCGGCAACATCACGGCCAACAGTGACCCCAAGGTCACCTACGGAAGCGGCTTCGATATCAATAGCTTCAATAACTTCCTGCACTCCAGCGGCCTGATCAAATACAACGGTGAAATTTCCCCCAGAAACGCCTTCCGGTCGCTTGATGTGGTGTCGGGCGACATCCAGGTGTCGCAGGAAATCCCCGGAGGATTCCCGAACGGGGCCAAGGGCGAGCTGTTCATCGACGTCATCAACTTCATGAACCTGCTCAACAAGAACTGGGGCATCGATAACCAGGTATCGTTCCCCTATGTCTTCGCGCCCGTGACCGCGATCAACTGCCAGTTCTCCGGCAAAACACTTAACGGCGCCGTGATGCCGACCTGCATCAACGGTCAGGGCAACTTCTACCAGTACAATACCTACCGACCGCCGATCACGTCTTCCAACTCCAACCAGTTCACCACCGTCCAGACCCTGGCGGAACCGCCGGTGGCGACCTGGGTGCTGAAGTTCGGCGTGCGCTACAAGTTCTAGCGCCGGACCGGTCGCTTTGAGTGGGGGGCGGTCTTTCGGGGCCGCCCCCTTTTCTTTGGCCAAGCCTTCCTATCTAAGCCCGCCATGAACTCTCCCGTCCCCGCCGAATGGTCGCCCCACAGGGCGCTGTGGCTCGGATTTCCGAGCCATGCGGAGCTGTGGCTGGAAGATCTGGCGCCGGCGCAGGCCGAGGTCGCCGCCCTGGCCAGGGCCCTGGCCGGGCCGGGGGCTGAGCGCGTGCGGCTGCTGGTGCGCGGCGATGAGGCCGTACGGGCCGCCGGAGCGCTGCTGTCCGGCGTCGACGGCGTCGAGATCGTTGCCGGCGACTTCGGCGACATCTGGCTGCGCGACACCGGACCGATCTTCGCAGGACCGACCACGGCCGCGGGCTTTCGGTTCAACGGCTGGGGCGGCAAGTACCAGCTGCCCGGCGACGAGACCGTGGCCGACCAGATCGCCGCCGCCGCCGGCGTCGCCCTCAAGCGCCACGACATTGTGCTGGAAGGCGGAGCGCTGGATTTCGACGGCGAAGGCACCGTGTTGACCACCCGCGAGTGCATGCTGAACCCCAATCGCAACCGCGGCTGGACCGAGGCGGTGGCGGAAGCGGCGCTGAGAGACGCCCTGGGCGCGCGCAAGGTGATCTGGCTGGGCCGGGGGCTGCTGAACGACCACACCGATGGCCATGTGGACAATCTGGCCCGCTTCGTCGCTCCGGGCGTGGTCGCCGTGCCGGTGGGCTTCGGCCTGCAGGACCCGCACGCCAGCGTCTATGACGAGGCGGCCGAGACCCTGGCCGGCGCGGTGGACGCGACCGGACGCCGGCTGACGGTGCGGCGTATTCCGTCGCCCGGGCGGGTGGCGGGCGCCGAGGGCCTCTGGGCCCCGGCCTCGCACATGAACTTCATCATCGCCAACCGCGCAGTCGTGGTCCCGATCTATCATGAGCGCCCCGGCGCCCTGGCGGTGGAGGCGCTGCGGATGCTGTTCCCGGACCGCGAGGTCATCGGGCTCTCGTCCAAGGCGCTGCTCAGCGGCGGCGGCTCGTTCCACTGCATCAGCTGCGAGGAATTCGCCTGATGGCCCGCACCCTGACCCTTGGCGCGATCCAGTCGTCCTACGGCGACGATCTGGCCGCCAACATCGCCAAAACCGCCGGCTTCATCCGCGAGGCCGCTGGGCGCGGCGCCCAGGTCATCCTGCCGCCCGAGCTGTTCCAGGGCCCCTATTTCTGCGTCTCGCAGGAGGAGCGGTGGTTTGCGCGGGCGCATCCCTGGCGCGAGCACCCCTGCGTCACCGCCCTGGCGCCGCTGGCGGCGGAGCTTGGGGTGGTGCTGCCGATCTCGATCTTCGAGCGCGAAGGGCCGCACTATTTCAACAGCCTGGTGATGGTCGACGCCGACGGCGCGCTGCTGGGGCTCTACCGCAAGAGCCACATCCCCGACGGACCCGGCTACCAGGAGAAGTATTATTTCCGCCCCGGCGACACCGGATTTCGGGTCTGGGACACCCGACACGGTCGCCTGGGCGTCGGCATCTGCTGGGACCAGTGGTTCCCGGAAGCCGCGCGGGCGATGACCCTGATGGGGGCCGAGGCGCTGCTTTATCCCACCGCCATCGGCTCGGAGCCGCATGATCCGACGCTGGACACCGCCCTGCCCTGGCGACGGGCGATGCAGGGGCACGCGGTGTCGAACGTCATCCCGGTGGTCGGGGCCAACCGCACCGGTTTCGAGCCCTGGGCCGGCTATCCCGGCGGCGGCCAGCGGTTCTACGGCTCCAGTTTCATCAGCGACCACCGAGGCGATCTGGTGGCCGAGCTGGGACGCGACGAGGAGGGCGTGATCGCGGCGACCGTGGACCTGGACTTCCTGGCCGCGCACCGGGCAGCCTGGGGCTTCTTCCGCGACCGTCGGCCGGACCTCTATGGCCCGCTGACCTCGGTGCGGCCGGCGTGATCGAAACCGAGCGGCTGATCTTGCGGCCGTGGACCGAGGCCGATCGGACGGCCTGGCGCGCCATGATGGCCGAGCCGGACATCGCCTATTGGCTGGGCGGCCTGCTGACGCCTGAAGAGTCCGACGCCGCCTTCGATCGGGCCCGCACCACCATCGCGGTGGACGGCTTCGGCATGTGGGCCATCGAACGCCGCGCCGACAGCCAGCTCGTCGGCAGCGCTGGCGTTCGCCGGATGCCGATGCAGTGGAACCATCCCATGAGCGGCCAGGTCGAGGTCGGCTGGCGCCTAAAGCGCGACGCCTGGGGCCAGGGCTACGCCACCGAGGCGGCAAACGCCGCCGTCGCCTGGGGCTTCGCTAACATCGACCTCGCCGAGATCGTCACCTTCACAGCCGACACCAATCTCCGCTCCCAGGCGGTGATGCGCCGCCTGGGCTTCACGCGGACACCGGCGCGGGATTTCGACCATCCGAACCTGGCGGAAGGCCATCCGCTGCGGCGGCACGTGGTGTTCGAGATGGGGCGCGATAGGTTGGCCACCTAGTACCCCTCGCCCCGCGCAGCGGGGAGAGGTCGACCGAAGGCGCCAGCCTTCAGGCGGGTGAGGGGGCTCGGCGCGTCGCGGCGAGCGCGCGTCAGCGCGAGGTGACAGGGCGCGGTGCGATGTCTTTGGCGTCTAACGACGCCAGCTTGCCGGCTTTGCCGGCAAGCCCCCTCACCCGTCCGATCGCTACGCGCTCGGCCGACCTCTCCCCATCGAGAGATGGGGAGAGGGATACTTGGGTTGGATCACCGCAACACGGTCAGCCCGTTCTTGATCACCGTGGCGTTGCGCGCCTTCACGCGGGCCTCGAAGGAGATGTTCTTGCCGTCCTTCCAGAGGTCGACAGTGATCACGTCGCCCGGGAACACCGGCGCGGAGAAGCGGGCCTGGTGGCTGAGGATCTGGTCGGCGTCGTAGTCCGTGATCGCCTGCAGCACCGCGCGGCAGGTGATCCCGTAGGTGCAAAGACCGTGCAGGATCGGCCGTGGAAAACCGGCGCGCTTGGCGACGTCGGGATCGGAGTGCAGCGGGTTGCGGTCGCCGTTCAGCCGATAGAGCAGCGCCTGGTCCTCGCGGGTGGCGATATCCACCGACAGGTCAGGCGCGCGGGTGGGCGCCGCGTGCGGTTCGGGCGCGCCTTCGGACGGGCCGCCGAAGCCGCCGTCGCCGCGGGCGAAGGTCGAGCCGGTGAGGGTGGCGACCTTCTCGCCCTTCTCGTCGGTCCAGACGGTCTCGTTGACGATCACCGCGCCCTTGTCCTTGCCCTTGTCGTAGGCGCCGACGGTGCGGCCCTCGGCGGTGAAGGTGCCTGTGGTGGGCAGCGGCTTGTGCAGCTCCACCTTCTGCTCGCCGTGCACGACCATCAGGAAATTGATCTGGCTGGGCCGATGGCCGGCGGGCAGGGCAGGCCCCTCGGCCGCGCCCCGGGCCGCGCGTCCGCCGCCGCCGCCGGCCGCCAGCACCGTCGCGGCGGTGGGCACCACCTTCAGCCCGCGCTCATAGACGAAGGCCAATTCCTTCTCGTCCATGGGATCGGCGCCCAGGCCGACCCCCAGCGCGTAGAGCATCACGTCCTTGTCGCCATAGGTGAAAGTGCGGGCGGCGGTCTTCTGATCGAGAATGTCCGGATAGTAGATGGGCATGAAAAGCGTCTCCTCGTTTATGGCGCTCATTCAAGCCAGTCCGCCTGGGCCAGCGCAAGGGCGCGCGGCTGCATTGCGAGCCTCCCAGCGATCGGCTAGAAGCGCCCGCTCGTCATCTTAAGCCCGCATTTGGACACTCATGGCCATCCCTCCCGCGCCCTCCATGCCCGCCGGTACGCTTGCCGGCAATGTGCTGTTCTATTCCAAGCCGGAGCCCCTTTCGAAGGAGGCCCACAGCAAGCTCGGCCTTCGTCGGATGGACAAGCCGTTCAGCTTCGCCGCGTCGTCGCACGTGGTGCCGCTGACGGTGACCGAGTTCCCGGTCGCGGGGATCAACTACCCGATCATCTTCGCCGGCGAGCGCTATCAGCCGCTGGCCGTGCTGGGCATCGCGCCCGGCCAGAACCTGTTCGTGAAGGACGACGGCGGCTTCGAGATCGGCAGCTACATCCCCGCCTACATTCGCCGCTATCCCTTCGTGCTGGCCGCAGACCAGGCGCGCGAGCAGCTGGTGGTGTGCATCGACCGCGACGCCAAGATGCTCGGCGAGGACTACGACCTGGCCTTCTTCAACGAGAAGGGCGAGCCCACCGACTACACCAACGGCTGCATCCAGTTCTGCAACGACTTCGAGACTGAGGGCCGGCGCACCGAGTCGTTCATCAAGCTGCTGCGCGACCTTGACCTGTTCGAGACCAAGCGCTCGACCTACACCCCGATGAACCCGGACGGCACCCAGGGCGAGCCGCAGACGGTGGCGGAGTACTTCGCGGTCTCGGAAGAAAAGTTGAAGGCGCTGCCGATCGAGACCGTCAAGGACCTGCTCGACAACGGGGCCATGGCGCAGATCTACGCGCACCTGATGTCGCTGGGCGGCTGGGACCGGTTGATCACCCTGACCATGGCCCGCAACGCCGAGGCGCAGGCGGCGGCCGCCAGCGTCAACTAACCTGCGTCAGCGCTGGTAGAGGCTGCGGGTCAGGCAGGAGAACACCAGCCGGCCGGCCTCGTCGAGCAGGTCGTGTTGGGCGAACACCACGCCCTTGCCGTCGCCCACCGGGTCCTTGCCCATGATGGTCATGCGCCCGCGGATGACCTCGCCGGCCGGCGGATTGCGCATCCAGCGCAAGGCGTCGACGCCCAGGCGCTTGCTCTGTGGCCAATCGGCGGTGGCTTCAGCGTCCAGCTTGGACCAGAGGGCGTAGATCATCGAATCCGGCGCCCCGCGCTCGATGTCCCAGCCCGGCGCGAAGCCCTCGACGAACCGCGCCAGGCTTTCTGCGTCGATCTTGGCGGCGCCCAAAGGGACCACCTGGCCGACCTCGATGTCGTCAAAGCGGGCGGGCATGGAAATCTCCTGTCGGGACCGAATCGCCGGCGCGCGGCCCTTGAAGACTGATCGCCGGTCGCGCCCGCGCCGTCCAGACCGTTGGCGCCGAGCGGGCGGGCGCCCTATAGCACCGGCATGCGCCTGAGCAGTCTGGTTTTCGCCCTGACCCTGGGGCTTGCGAGCCTTTCCGGCGGCGCGTGGGCGCAGGGCTTCGGCCCGCAACATGTGCAAACCCAGCTGGTCGCCGAGACGCGCGGCGCGACGCCCGGTTCCACCGTCTATGTCGCCCTGGTGCAGAAGATCGACGCCGGCTGGCACACCTATTGGCGCAATCCAGGCGATGCGGGCGAGGCGACCACCCTGGCCTGGACCCTGCCGGGAGGCTGGCGGGCCGGGGACATCGTCTGGCCCGCGCCCAAGCGTCTGCCGCTCGGGCCGCTGATGAACTACGGCTACGAGGGCCAGGTGCTGCTGCCGGTCCCGATCGAGATTCCGGCCGACGCCAAGCCCGGCCATTTGGAGCGCCTGACCGCCAAGGCGCAGCTGCTGGTCTGCGCCGACGTCTGCGTGCCGCAGGACGCCGATGTCGCCCTCGACCTGCCGGTGGTCGCCGGCGCGGCGACCGCCGATCCGGTATGGGGTCCGGCGATCGCCAAGACCCTGGCGGATGCGCCAAAAGCCGCCGACATCGCCGCCGCCTATCAGTCCACGGGCGGGAGCCTGAAGATCGCCCTGGCCGGAGCGGCGCTGGCCGGCCATCCGGCGGCCGGGGCGTATTTCTACCCTTATGACGCCGAGACCCTCGACCAGGCCAAGCCGCAGGCGATCGACCGGGGCGACAGCGGCTTCACCCTGGCGGCGAGCGCCGGCGCCGCCTTCCAGAAGGGTCCGCCGGCCGAAATCCAGGGGGTGATCGAGACCGCCGACGGCGCCGCCTTCGAGGTCACCGCCAAGCCGGGACCGCCGCCGCCAGGATCGGGGGGCCTCGGCGCGCCGAGCGAGCCGGCCAAGATGGGGCTGGCGGTGGCGGCGCTGTTCGCCTTCCTGGGCGGGATCATTCTCAACCTGATGCCGTGCGTGTTTCCGATCCTGTCGATGAAGGCGGCGGCCTTCGCCGGCCACGGCGGCGAGACCATGGGCGCCCGCGAGCAGGGTCTGGCCTTCGCCGGCGGCGTGCTGGCGAGCTTCCTGGCGCTGGCCGGCCTGCTGATGGCCGCCAGGGCCGCGGGCCAGGCGGTAGGTTGGGGCTTCGAGCTGCAGTCGCCGATGGTCACCGGCGCTCTGGCGCTGGTGATCCTGGCGGCGGCGCTGAACCTGTCGGGCCTGTTCGAGGTCGGCGCCTCGGCCCAGGGGCTGGGCGCCAAGCTGGCCTCCCGGGGCGGGATCGTCGGCGCGGCTTTCACCGGGGCGCTGGCGGTGGTGGTGGCGGCGCCCTGCACCGCGCCGTTCATGGGCCCGGCGCTGGGCTTCGCCCTGACCCAGAGCCCCGCGACCGGCCTCGCCGTATTCGCCGCCCTGGCGGTGGGTTTCGCCCTGCCGTTCACCGCCCTGGCCTTCACCCCGGCGCTGATTCGAAGGTTGCCTCGGCCAGGTCCATGGATGGACGTGCTGCGCAAAGGGCTGGCGTTCCCGATGTACGGCACCGCCGCCTGGCTGGTCTGGGTGCTGGGGGCGCAGACCGACCGCACCAGCCTGGCGGCGGTGTTCGCCGCCGCCGTGGCCCTGGCCTTTGCCGCCTGGATCTGGGGCGCGGCCCAGCGGCGGGTCGCGTCGGGGCGCAGAGCCTGGGTGGTGAGCGGCCTGGCGGCGCTGGCGCTCTTCGCCGCCGTCGCAGTCCTGGTCGTCGCGCCTTACGGTCCGCCGCCTCAGCAGGGCGCCGCCGCCGCCGAAACCGTTGCCGGCATCGCCGCCGAGCCCTGGAGCGCAGAAAAGGTGGCGGCGCTGCAGGCGCAGGGTAAGCCGGTGCTGGTGGACTTCACCGCCGCCTGGTGCGTCACCTGCCAGGTCAACGAGCAGGTGGCCCTGAACACCGGCGAGGCGGCGCAGGCGTTCAAGCGCACCGGCGCGGTGCTGCTGAAGGCCGACTGGACCAACCGCGACGCAGCAATCGCCAAGGCCCTGGCCGACCAGGGCCGCGTCGGCGTGCCGCTCTATCTGGTCTACGCGCCGGGCGGCGGCGCGCCGAAAGTGCTGCCGCAGCTGCTGACGTCAGGGATCGTGGCTGAAGCCCTGGACGACGCTGCTAGACCGTTGGGATCGGCGGGGAAGTGATCACTTCGACGTTGTCGCGCAGCAGGTAGCTCATGTCCTTCAGGGCATCGAGCCGGTCCTTGGCGTCGGCGGCGTCCTCGAGCGCCTTCAGTTTCACCGGCAGGTCCTGGGAGATGCCCTTGAGGATGCACTTCAGGTCGCCGTCGGTGCCACGCTGGGCGAGTTCCACGTGGCCTTGCATGTCGAGGTCGGAGAGCTTGGCGATGTCGGTCTCGAAGGCCGCGAAGCCGCCGAGGCCCTTCACGTCGCCGTCGAGCGACGCTTTCTCGTAGCTCTCGGTTTCGCTCTTCAACCGGCCCGCCCGACTGACGATGTCGACGAACAGCGGCTCGCCGGCGACCGACGGCGGCGGCGAAGCGGCCGGACCGGTCTGCGGCGCGGGGGTGGCGCTGGTCGAAGCCAGCCAGAGCATGGCGGAGAAGGCGACGGCGTCGCAGGACATGGGACAAGTCTCCTTAGGACGCGAATTACGGGACTTCGCCTTGCTACGCCCGTCAGGGTAAACGATCGGCTACCGACGATGAGGCCGAAGGGGGACGTCAGATGACGCCGGCGAACGGCCTGGAGCTTTCGCGCCGGTTCTACGCCGAGCTGGTCGCGCCGTGGCTGGCGGCGGCGTTCCCGCAACTGCGGCACGCGGCGGCGGTGATGGGGCCGGGCTCGGAGCTGCTCGGCTACGACGACGCCATGTCCCGGGACCACGGCTGGGGCCCGAGGGTGCAGCTGTTTCTCGCCGAGGCCGACTTCGCCGCCCATGCGGACGCCATCGTGGACGGCTTTACCGCCTTCGCGCCGGCGAGCTTCCTCGGCGAGCCGATCGGCATCCTGCACCGGCCGTATCCTGCCCCGAACCGCCCCGGCGCCCGGGGCGACGACGCGCACGGGCTGGAGGTCCACACCCTCGAGGCGCGGCTGCGTTCGGATCTGGACCTGGCCATCGACGAGCCGCGTGACAACCTCACCTGGCTGGGGCTCTCCGAGCAGCGACTGCTGGCGATAACCGCGGGCGCGGTGTTTCGCGACGACGACGGCCGGCTGACGGCATTACGCACGCGCCTCGGCAGCTTCCCGCGCGATGTGCTGCTCTACAAACTCGCCTGCCAGTGGCGGCGGATCGCCGAGGAGCAGGCCTTCGTCGGGCGGACCGGGCTGGTGGGCGACGAGATCGGCTCGCGGGTGATCGCCGCGCGGCTGGTGCGTGACGCCATGCGCCTGGCGCTGCTGATCGAGGGCCGCTACGCGCCCTATCCGAAGTGGTTCGGCAGCGCCTTCGCCCAGCTGCCCTCCGCGCGAGCGCTGACGCCGCTGCTGGAGCGGGCGCTGACGGCGGCGGACTGGCAGGGTCGCGAGGCGGCGCTGGCCGACGCCTACATGGCGCTGGCGAGGCTGCACCAGGCGCGTGGCCTGCCGGGCGACTTCGAACCGGCGCTCGGACCGTTCCACAGCCGGCCGTTCCGGGTGATCAACGCCGACGCCATCGGCGCGGCCATCGCCGCCGAGATCGCCGATCCGGCCTTGCGCGCCCTGCCGATCATCGGCTCGCTGGACCAGGTGACCGATGCGACCCCGATGATTGAGGCGCCGGCCCGGGCCAGGCGGGCGATGGCCGCCCTATTCGATGACGCCGAGGCGATCGCGCTCGAAGAACCGTAGCACCTGCTCCAGTTCGTGGCCGCGGCGCAGGATCAGCCCCGACTGGCTGACCACCGCCCAGGCGCCCTGGCGACGCGCGAGGGCCGGGTGTTTCTCGATGCGATAGAGCGGAGCCTCGGAAGCCCGGCGAAACACCGAGAACACCGCCGAGTCCTTGAGGCCGTCGATGGCGTAGTCGCGCCATTCGCCGGCGGCGACCATGCGCCCGTACAGTCTAAGCAGGCGGTCAAGCTCGCGTCGCTCGAAGAAAGTGACGCCGCGGGCAGGTGAAGCGGACGATTCCAGAGCCATTCGCAACAAAGCCTAACCCCGGAATTTCGCGATGGCGAGCGGCAGGGGCGCAACACTGGCGGGATTCATGAAACAAGCTTCATCTTCGGCCGCGAAAAGACCTTATTTCGGTCGCGCGCCCGCCCGGTTGCCCCCCGATCTTAGCATCGTCGGCTGATCGGAAGCCCTGGTGGTCCCGGACCCTGAACAGCCCCCCCAGCCCCCCGGGATTTCGGGGCGCCGGTCAGCCGACGACTTTGCCCCTAAAGACAAGACGCCCCCGCGGCCCGCCCCCTCCGGCCGCGGGGGTTTCTCTTTTCGCAGTTAGGCGAAGACTATTTCGACGGGTCGGCCGCGACCGCGCCCAGGATGCGGCCGCCGTCCTTGCCCTCGACCAGGATCGCGCTTGCCAGGCCGTCCTGCGGCGCGGACGGCAGCTTCAGCAGCACCGGCCGGCCCTTCCAGACACCCAAGCGCTGCAGCTGCACCACCACATTGCGCTCCACCACCGTCTGGCCCTTGTTGTCGCCGTCGGTGACCTGGATCTGCTGCTGGCGCGGGTCGTAGCGCACCAGCCAGACCTCGCCGCCGCCATCCGGCCGATGCGCCGAGCCGATCGCGACGCGCTCGCCGCGGAAGCGGATGTCCGGCGCGCTGGCCGGATCGCGCCGGGCCTCGCGCACCAGCCGCTCGACGTCCTCGGTCTTCACTCCGGCGGTCTGGGCGCGGCCGTCGACCACCACCTGCGGCGTATAGACCTCGGCGATGCCTAGGCGCTTGGCGAAGGCGCGCTGCCGGTCGGTGAACTCGGGCCGGGCGAAGGTGTCCTTCCAGCCCAGATAGTCCCAGTAGTCGACCGCGAAGGTGAGCACGAGCACGCCCTTCTGGTCGCCAAGGGTGGACACGAAGGCGCTGGCCTTGCCGCAGGCGGCGCAGCCCTGGGCGGTGTACAGCTCGACAACCACGGGCGGCCGCGCGGTCGCCGCGCTCGCCCAGGCGGCCAGGATCACCAGAGCGAGCGCAAGCTTCCTCATGGCGGGGTGATTAATGGCAAAATCGCCCGCCGCCGTTCACTAAGCCGTGATTCTCACGCCGCTTTGGCAAGGTTGCGTAGCACGAAGTTCAGCACCCCGCCGTGACGGAAGTACTCAAGCTCCGTGGGCGTATCGATCCGGCAGCGCACCGGGAAGCGGGCGATCTTGCCGTCGGAGGGACGGTAGACCTCCACCATCAGCTGCTTACGCGGGGCGACGTCGCCGAGGTCGCGGATGGAGACGATCTCCTCGCCGGTGAGGCCCAGGCGCTGCCAGCCGTCGTGGATGAACTGCAGGGGCAGCACGCCCATGCCGACCAGGTTCGAGCGGTGGATGCGCTCGTAGCTCTCGGCGATGACGGCGCGGACGCCCAGCAGCTTGGTGCCCTTCGCAGCCCAGTCGCGGGAGGAGCCGGTGCCGTATTCCTTGCCGGCGAACACCACCGCCGGACGGCCCTCGGCCTGATAGCGCATGGCCGCGTCGTAGATCGACATCACCTCGCCGGAGGGGAAGTGCTTGGTCACCCCGCCTTCGATGTCGGCGGTGATCTTGTTGCGGATGCGGATGTTGGCGAAGGTGCCGCGCATCATCACCTCGTGGTTGCCGCGTCGGGCGCCGTAGGAGTTGAAGTCCCCTTGCGCGACCTGATGCTGGCTGAGGTATTCGCCGGCGGGCGAGGATTTGCGGATGTTGCCGGCCGGGCTGATGTGGTCGGTGGTGATCGAGTCGCCGAAGATGCCGAGGATGCGGGCCTCGATCACGTCCTTGATCGGCTCGGGGGTCATGGTCAGGCCCTCGAAATAGGGCGGGTTCTGCACATAGGTCGAGCCGATGTCCCAGGCGTAGGTCTGGCCGCCGGCGACGTCGATGCCCTGCCAGTGGCTGTCGCCCTTGAACACATCGCCGTAGCGGCCGGCGAACATCGCCTTGGTCACCGACTTCTTCTGCAGCGCCTGGATGTCGGCGGTGCTCGGCCAGATGTCCTTCAGATAGACCGGCTTGC
>Ga0182012_10005919_pt1 | contig 12523 bp, 12 predicted proteins | sample 612S2SmetaG_FD_120486 | JGI IMG/M metagenome (GOLD analysis project Ga0182012, IMG submission 120486) | Permafrost microbial communities from Stordalen Mire, Sweden - 612S2S metaG | ecosystem: Environmental > Terrestrial > Soil > Wetlands > Permafrost | place: Sweden: Stordalen | collected...
GGGCGTCACACGCAGCTTGAATCGAGTCGCCCGTGGTCACGTCAACCATCATTTCCAAGCCCGGCAACCGTCGACCCAACCTGCCCCAGCCGGGCTCACGCCCTACCCAGGTGAGCAATTACCCCTATTATAGGATGTCCATCCGCGGATGCAATCGAACGGCGTTGGAGAGAGTTCTGTAAATACCGCACGTGAATAATCAACACGCGTTTAGCGGTCTGACTGTCCGAGTTCGCTCTGATGTTCGAAACAAACCTGGGCGAGCGCGTGTCTTGTGCTCGCTCACCGAATCGCCGCGCCTCAACCAATCCCCTTACAAAAAGCCGCAATCCGCCGGCACCCCTCCGCCAGCGCCGCGTCATCGGTCGCCGTGCTGATCCGGATATACGGGCTCAGCCCATACGAAGCGCCCGGCACCACCGCCACGTGCCCTTCGGCCAGCAGCGCCAGCGCGAAATCCTCGTCGTTCCGAATCCGAGTTCCCGCCGCCGTGGTCTTGCCGATGCATCCGGCAATGTGGGGGAACACGTAGAACGCCCCCTGCGGCCGGTGGCAGTACACCCCCTTGCAGGCGTTCAGCATATCCACCATCCGGTCGCGCCGCCGCTGGTAGGCGGCCACTTCCTCCGCCACGCAGTCCTGAGGACCGTCCAGCGCCGCCGCCGCCGCCGCCTGGCCAACGGTGGAGACGCCAGCCGTCGCGTGCCCCTGGATATTCACCATCGCCCGGATCAGCGCCTTCGGCCCCGCCGCGAACCCGATCCGCCAGCCGGTCATGGCGTAGGTCTTCGACACCCCGCCCACGGTCAGCACCCGGTCGCGCAACGCCGGCGCCACCGCGGCCATCGTCGCATGCTGGCGCCCGTCGAACAGCAGGTGCTCGTACATGTCGTCCGACATGATCCAGACATGCGGATGATCCCGCATCACCGCGGCGATCGCGCCCAACTCCTCGGCCGTCAGGACAGCGCCGCTCGGGTTGTTCGGGTTGTTCAGGATCAGCCACTTGGTCCGCGGCGTGATGACCGCATCCAACTCCGCCGGCCGTGGCTTGAACCCGCTGTTCTGCGCGCACGGCACGAACACCGGCTTCCCGCCGGCCAGCTTCACCATCAGCGGATAGGCGTTCCAGGACGGGACCGGGATCACCACCTCATCATTCGGATCAACCGTGGACAGCAGCGCATTGAAAATGGACTGCTTGCCGCCGTTGGAGACACAAACCTCGTCGTCGGCGAAGTCCAACCCGCTATCGCGCTGAAACTTCCGCCGGATCGCGGCTTTCAGCGCCGGCGTACCGTCCATCGGCGGGTAGCGCGTGTCGCCGGACAGCGCCGCCTGGTGGGCGGCCTCGATGGCATGCGGCGGCGTCGGAAAATCGGGCTCGCCGAGCGTCAGTTGAACCACATTCACGCCGGTGGCGCGCAATTCGCGCGCCTTCACCGTCATCTGCACGCTGGCAGCGGCGGGGATGCGGCTCAGGCGCTCGGCGAGCGCCGGCATCAGCCCAGGCCTTGGCAGAAGCGTTGGATGCGCTTGCAGGCCTCGCGCAGGCTTTCGGTGTCGGTCGCGTAGCTGATGCGGAAATGGCCGGGGAAGCAGAACGCCGTGCCATGCACCGCGGCAACCCCTTCTTCTTCCAGCAACGCGGTCACGAAACTCTCGTCGTCGGTGATTTTCAGGCCCGTGCGCGAGGTCTTGCCGATGCAGCCAAGGACGCTCGGGAAGACGTAGAACGCGCCTTCCGGCTTGTGGCAGGTGATTCCGGGCGCCGCGTTCAGCAGGTCCACGACCAGGTCGCGGCGCTCGCGGTAGACCTTCCGCATCACCTCGATGGAATCCTGCGGCCCGTTCAGCGCCTCCACCGCCGCCGCCTGGCTGATCGACGATGCGTTCGTGGTGGACTGGCTCTGCAGCTTGTCCATCGCCTTGATCACCGAGGCCGGCCCGCCGGCGTAGCCAATGCGCCAGCCGGTCATCGCGTAGGCCTTGGAGCAGCCGTTCATGGTGATGGTGCGGTCCTTCAGCCGAGGCTCCACCGCCACCGCCGTCGCCGGCTCGAACCCGTCATAGGCCAGCTTCTCGTAGATATCGTCGGTGAACACCCAGACATGCGGGTGGCGCAGCAGCACGTCGCAGATCGGCCGCAGCTCCGCGGCGGAATAGGCGGCGCCGGTCGGGTTGCAGGGGTTGTTCAGGAACAGCCACTTGGTGCGCGGCGTGATCGCCGCCTCCAGCGCCTCGGCGCGGAGCTTGAAGCCGTGGTTCTGGCCGCTGGGGACCAGCACGGGCTTGCCGTCGGCCAGCGTGACAATGTCTGGGTAGCTGACCCAGCAGGGCGTCGGGATGATCACCTCGTCGCCCGCGTTCAGCGTCGCGAGCATGCAGTTGAAGATGACCTGCTTGCCGCCGGTGGAGACGATGATCTCCTCCGGCTTGTACTCGATGCCATGGTCGCGCAGGAACTTGGCGGCGACCGCCTTGCGCAGCGCCGGCGTGCCGGCGACATCGGTGTATTTGGTCTCGCCCGCCTGGATGGCGCGGATCGCCGCGTCCTTGATGTTCTGCGGCGTGTCGAAATCGGGCTCGCCTGCGGACAGGCCGATCACGTCGCGCCCCGCCGCCTTGAGCTGCCGCGCCTTGGAGGCGATGGCGATGGTGAGGCTCGGTTGGATGCGATTGAGGCGGTCGGCGATAAAGGGCATGTGCGAAAGCCTGTCATTGCTGGCGGAAAATCAAGCCTGGGACCCTATCGGAGCGCCGCCCGCCCGGCAATCTTCTGAACGCGCCAGACGCCGAGCAGCAGGGTTGCCACCGCGGCAACGATGATCGTGGCGAGCGCATACAGTTCGGGGGTGGGGCCGAGCCGGATGGCGGAGAACACCACCATCGGCAGCGTCGAAGCGCCCGGCCCGGAGGTGAAGCTGGCCACCACCACGTCGTCCAGCGACAGGGTGAAGGCGAGCAGCCAGCCGGACACAAGGGCGGGCGCCATCAGCGGCAGGGTGATCAGCAGGAACGCTTTCCAGGGCGGGGCGTACAGGTCCATCGCCGCCTGCTCCAGATCCGCCGGCTGGTCGGCGAGACGCGCGCGGACCACCACCGCGACGTAGGCCACCGAAACCGAGGCATGGGCCAGCGTGATGGTCCCCGCTCCGCGTCCCGCCGGCCAGCCGGTCGCCTGTTCCAGCGCCACGAACAGCAGCAGCAGGGACAGCCCGGTGAGCACTTCCGGCATCACCAGCGGGGCGGCGATGGCGGCCTCGAAGGCGGCGCGGCCACGGAAGCGGCCGAAGCGGGCGAGCGCCGTGCCCGCCAGCGTGCCCACGACCAGCGCGAGCGTGGCCGAGGTGGCGGCGATGCGCAGCGACAGCAGGGCGGCGTCGATCAGCCGCGAATCATGGGCCAGCGTCGCGTACCAGCGAAGGGAAAAGCCGTCCCAGGTGGTGACCATGCGGGAGGCATTGAAGCTCAGCACGACCAGGAACGCGATCGGCGCATAGAGGAAGGCGTAGCAGGCGATCAGCCAGATCAGGAGCGGTCGGGCAGGGGTCATGGTTCGCAGCGGACCGCCATTGTTTCGCGTCTGGCCGAACGGTGTGTGGCGACCGCTACCAGCAAGGGCCGCCGCTGGCCACCCCGGAGAGAAACGCTGCGGGAAGAGTCGACAAAGCGTCTGCGCTCCGCAATATTCCGGGTGCGGTCTTTCCGGGTCCCGATGGCGGGGGCCGACGATCCGCCCGTCCCAACATCGCGGCAGGCACCACCGATGGCAGACTCAGCCGAGCAGTCGAAGCCGATCTATCCTTACATCGACTGTGTGCGGGGCTATGCCATCCTGCTGGTGATCACCTGCCACCTGACCGCCTGGTATCCCGATCTCCCATGGCCGGTGCGCAGGCTGACGTCCTTCGGCTGGCACGGGGTGCAGTTATTTTTTCTGGCCAGCGCGCTGACGCTGTTGATGTCCTGGCACTATGAGGTCGCGCGACGCGGCAGGGCCGATGTCCCGGCGTTCTTCATCCGCCGGTTCTTCCGCATTGCGCCGGCCTACTACGCTGCCGCTTGCTTTTACGCGCTGGTGATGCCTCCCGCGGGCGGAATCGACCCCCTGCAGTTTCTGACGACAGCCACTTTTTCGAACTCATGGCACCCCGCCTGGGGCGTCTGGGGAGTCCCCGGCGGCTGGAGCGTGAGTGTCGAGTTTACCTTCTATTTCCTGTTTCCAATCATGGCAACCTTCGTAACGTCGATGTCGCGGGCGATCGCTTTATTCCTTGGTTGCGTCGCGTTGGCCTGCGTGTCGAATCAGCTATTTACTCCGATGTTGGAACAAACCTACAATCCCGTCACCGTTGACAACTTTATTTATTATTCGTTCCCAAATCAGATGCCGGTGTTCGCCCTAGGCGGAATCCTGTTCTTTATTGTCCAGGCAACAAAGCAAGACAGATATGTGAGGCAGGTGGAATTCCTGGCCCGGCATGGGACGCTGATCGCGTGCGCCACCCTGGCTGCATTCTTTGCGACCGCGTATCCGACGCTCTCCCATTCGATTGGCCTCGGCGCACCGTTTGTCCCGAGATTCTTGCTCGCCTGTGTGCCGCTCATGGCGTTCATCGTCGTACTGTCGGCCGGACGCCGAAACCTGTTCGTCAATCGGTATGCGGCCGCCATGGGAAAGGTCAGCTTCAGCGCATACCTGTTTCATATCGCCGTTCTGGATGCGCTGCCGGGCACATTCCCAGCGGTCTTCCATGTCCAGCAGAGCGGTTTTTTCGCCATCACGGCCTATGCCGCTGCATGGCTCATCGTCATTCCGGTCGTTTATGCCGTGGCCTGGTGCAGCTATCGCGGCATCGAACTGCCGATGATCGCTGTCGGGAAATTCCTTATCAGGTCCCGCCGACTGCTCACGACAACCGGCGCGGGGGTTCGCCGGTCGCATCCGTGACCATCGCCCGCCGCGCCAGCCATGGCCTTGTCATCCACGCGGCACGCCGTTCATCGGGCGGATGATCCGCGGTTCATCATCTTCGACCTTGAGGTTGCCTTCGCCTGGCGCACCTGTCCGCGACCATGCGCCAGGCGCCCTGGTGGCCGTCGCCGCCGGCCTCTACAGTCCCCCGCGCGGAAGCGGATGGCTTCCCGCCTTGAGACCTCTGAGGCTTGGCCAGGCACGATGCCCTTTCTGACCGAACGCGAGCCAAACCGTGGCGCCATGCTGCCGGTGATCCCGGGAATCCGGCGGATCGTTGCCGCCAATCCGGGGCCGATGACCTATCACGGCACCAACACCTACCTCATCGACACGGAAGACGGGCTGGTGGTGCTCGATCCCGGACCGGAGGATCATCCGGAGCATGTCGAGGCGATCATCAGGGCAGCCGATAGCGAGATCGGGCTCATTCTGGTCAGCCACACGCATCGCGACCACGTCGGCGCCGTGGCCGCGCTGCGGGCCGCGACCGGCGCGCCGAGCGCCGGCTTCCACGACAGCGCCGCGCCAAGCTTCGCACCGGATATCGGGCTCGCCGACGGCGACACGATCGCGGGACTGACCGCTGTCCACACGCCGGGGCACGCCGCAGACCATCTCTGCTTCGCGATGCGGGCGGAGGATGGCACCGCGGTTCTCTTCAGCGCCGACCACGTCATGTCCTGGTCCACCAGCGTTGTCGCGCCGCCCGGCGGCGACATGGCCGACTACTTCGCCAGCCTGCGGCTGCTGCTGGACCGCGCGGATGATGTCTATCTCACCGGCCACGGACCGCCGTTGCGCGATCCGCGCGCGCTGGTGCGGGAAATGCTGCATCACCGCATGGCGCGCGAACAGGCGATCGAAGCGGCGCTGGCCGAACGCGGCGCGAGCGGCACGGGCGTTTTGATGCAGCATATCTACGCGCACGAGAATTCCGTCCTGAAAATTGCCGCGGAGCGTAACGTGCTTGCTCATTTGTTGAAGCTGGAGACCGAAGGCAAAGTGGTGCGCGACGGCGAGTTGTGGCGGGTGGCGTCCAGCGACTAGCGGATGCGCGCTGCGCGTCACCCTCACGGGGCGGCCCGAACAAGGATGGGCGACCGGATGCGGGCGTGAGCGCGGCTACCAACTGCGCTGCTCACGCAGTGGTGCACCAGAAACGCCGCGCCCTTTGGGATACCGCTGCCCGCAACCTGGCGGCGCTCTCATACGGTGTGAACGGCCCGCGCCGCGACGACGGCAACAGCGGCAGCACGAGCGCTGCCGCCAACAGCGCCAGGCGCCTGGCACTCGGTTTTGCCGCAACGGAGCGGCGCAGCCAGGCCAGGCCGCCCGGCCGCGCGTGGCGGATCAGTTCGCGCCCCACGATCCAGTCCCGCTCGGCCTCGGCCCGCTTGCGGAGCGCGGGCAGCCGCGCGCCGAGCCGCGCTGCCAGCGCGGGATCACCGAAGATCGCATCGAGGCAAGGCGCAAACGCCGCTGGCTGGTGCGCAAGCTGTCGGCAAGCGCTGCCCGGTCGTTGCCGGACGAAGAGGCCCGGCGCGCCACCGGTCGAGGCGAACCGCCCGAGCAGTGCCAGACGCACCCAGAGCGCCCAGTCCTCGCCGTATGCGAGATCGGGACGGAACCCGCCAGCCGAGGCGACCGCCGTGCGGCGAACGAGCAGGTGTCCGCCATTGGCGAACAGGTTGCGCTCGAGCAGCGGCTCCAGCAGATCGCCCGCCGGCGGGCGGAGGATCTCCCTGACACCCCACGCATCCGCCGGCACGAGCGCTGCGGGACACGCCGCCGCCACGACAGTGTCCGCCGAAGCGGCGAGCGTTGCGTCCAGCCGCGCCAACGTGCCCGGTGCCAGCCAGTCGTCGGCATCCAGGAACAGCAGGGCGTCGCCGGCCACCGCCGCCACCCCCCGGTTGCGCGCGGCGGCGACCCCGGCATTCGCCTGCCGGATCAGATGCAGTCGGGCGTCGGCAAAGCCTGCCACCACCGCGGCCGTCGCATCCACCGAGCCATCGTCCACCACCACCATCTGCCAATCGGGATGCGACTGTGCCAGCACGGAACGGAGCGCGTCGCCGATCCAGGGCGCGGCGTTGAACGCGGGAGTGACGATGCCGATCCGCATGCCGGGAGTGTGCTGGCGCACGTGTTAAGTCGGTGTGAACGCGCGCCGATGCCGATGCGCATGGAGGGAGTGTGCTGGCGCACCTGCTAAGTCGCTCTGAGGGCCGCAGCCGGGCCGGGCGGCGGCCATCCCGCCTCCCGAATGCACGCCGATACCAGCTCGTTCGGCGCCTGAGCTGCGGCATCGTTTTAAAAAACAGCCTTGTAGCTGAGACTCCTCGCACCTAGGGTGATCTCCCTAGTCGCGGAGATGCCTGGGCCATGATGGCGGGCTCGCATGTGGCACTCGGGGCTGCCGCTTGGTTCGCCCTGGCGCCCTCCCTTGGCCTGCCCGCCATGGACCCGGCCGCGCTCGGCCTGGCGGTGGCCGGCTCGTTGCTGCCCGACATCGACCATCCGAAATCCTGGGTCGGCAAGCGGCTGCGGCCGCTGTCGAGCCTGATCGCTGCCATCTTCGGCCATCGCGGCGCCACCCACTCGCTGCTTGCGGTCGCCGGCTGCGGCTGGCTCTTGCTCAACGACGGCTATTCGCGCGCCATCGTGGTGCCGGTTCTGGTCGGCTACCTGTCGCATCTCGCCGGCGACCTGCTGACGCCACGCGGCCTGCGGCTTACCTGGCCGTTCAAGGGCTCATGGGCGCTGCCGCTGTGCCGGTCCGGCTCGTTCCTCGAGCCGCTGGTCGTGGCTTCCTGCCTGCTCCTGGCCTTGTATTCGGCTGTAACGCCGCAGACCCGGCACGCCATCCTGGCCGCGACCCGGGTCTGCGAGCTGGCGGGTCCCGATGTCCTGACGGCGCTGTGTCCGCCGGCGCCGCGGCGACCGGCGCAGCCGCGCAGGCGCGCGGCGGAGGTCGCCTCCAACCGCGTTGGCCCGCGGAGCTGAGCCGGCCAAACGCAGCCGGACCCTACTCCAAGGGCACCGTGTGCCCCGCTGCCGCCTTCGGCGGCCGGCGCATGAACAGCAACAGCAGCAGCATCGGCAGCGCGACCAGCATCATCAGCTTCCAGTCGTTGTTGTAGGCGATGATCTGCGCCTGCCGGGTGATCATCTGGTTCAGCGTCTGCGCGCCGAGCGGCGTGGCGGGCGACAGCATGTGCGAAAGCGCCGGCGAGGCCTGCAGCGCCCGGTTCATGGGGGTGATCGTGGCAGCGAGCGCCGCGTGCTCGATCTGCGTGTTGGTGGTAAGCAGACTCGTCGTCACTGAGATGCCGATGGCGCTCCCGACGTTCCGCATCAGGCTGAGCAGGGAGGTGCCATCGGTCCGCAGCGCTGGATCGAGCGTCGCGAATGCGATGACCTGCAGCGGGATGAACACGAAGCCGAGTCCGAAGCCCTGCACCATCGTGTTGATGATCAGCGTCTGCTCCGACACGTCCGGCGTCCAGCCGGTCATGCGGTACAGGCTCCAGCTCAACGTCAGGATGCCGAACGCCATCAGCAGGCGCGCATCGACGCGGCTGGACAGGCGCCCGGCGATCAGCATCGCCAGCATGGTGCCGATGCCGCGCGGCGCCATGGTGAGACCGGCGGTTGCCACCGGATAGCCGCCGAGCGTCTGCAGCCAGGGCGCCAGCAGCGCCGAGACGGCGAGCAGCACCATGCCCACCGCGAACATCATCAGCAGGCCGGCCGACAGGTTGCGATCGCGGAAGATGCGCGGATTGATGAACGGCCGGTCGGCGGTGAACAGATGGACCACGAACAGGTACAGGCCGAGCCCGGCCATCACCGCCTCGATAATGATCTCGGTCGAACTGAACCAATCCTGCGTCTCGCCGCGGTCGAGCATGAGCTGCAGCCCGGCGATGCCGATGGCGAACACGGTGAAGCCGAACCAGTCGAACTGTGCCCGGCGCGGTTTGCTGCGCGGCAGGCACAGCACGAGCCCCAGCGTGGCGGCGGCACCGAACGGCAGGTTGACGAAGAACACCCAGCGCCAGTCGTAGAGTTCCGTGAGATAGCCGCCCAGCGTGGGACCGAGGATCGGCCCTACCATCACGCCCATGCCCCACAGCGCCATCGCCGAGCCGCGCTGCTCGGGCGGATAGATGTCCAGCATCGTGGTCTGCGACAGCGGCACCAGCGCGGCGCCGAACATGCCTTGCAGGATGCGGAACACCACCATCTCGGGCAGCGTCTCGGCGATCCCGCATAGCATCGAGGTGATGGTGAAGCCGACAACCGAGACAACAAAGAGCTGCTTCAGCCCGAAACGGCCGGCGATCCAGCCGACCGGCGCGGTCATGATCGCGGCCGCGGTGCTATAGGAGGTCAGGACCCAGGTGATCTGGTCGGAGCTGGCCGACAGGCTGCCCTGCATGTACGGCAGCGCGACGTTGGCGATGGTGGAATCCAGCGCCTGCATCAGCGTGGCCACCATCGCGCAGACGGTGATGATCGCACGATATGGCACCACCGCCGGCGCCGCATTGTGCGTCCCGTCGCGCGGCATGGCGTGGCTCAGAACAGATCGGCGATGCTGCGCCGGTGACCGGTGTCGATGTCGATCGTGGCCGACATCCCGGCAACCAGCGGCGGATCGTCCGGTTGCCGGTCGATCCTCACCCGCACCGGGATGCGCTGCACCACCTTCACCCAGTTGCCCGATGAATTCTGCGCCGGCAGCAGCGCAAACTGCTGGTCGGTGGCGGGCGATATGCTTTCGACCACACCATTCCAGGTCTTGCCTGGATAGGCGTCGATGCTGACCGTGGCGCTCTGGCCGGGCCGGGCGTAGGTAAGCTGCGACTCCTTGGGCTCCGCCTCGACCCAGACTTGCTGGTCCGAGACCAGCCCGAACGCGCCGGTGCTGGCCGGCAGGAACATGCCGGGCTGCAGTTTGCTGACCTGGGTCACGATTCCATTAAACGCCGCGCGCACGGCGGCGTGGTCCATCTGCCGCTGCGCCTCGGCCACTTGCTGGGCGGCCTGCTGGTAGGCGGGCATCTGCTCGACCGGCGAGTCCGCGCTGCCGCCGAGCTTCGCCAGCTCCGACCGGGCCTGCATCTCGGCGGCCTCGGTCGCCTGCTGGTCGGCGGCGAGCTTGAACCGTGCGTCGTCGGTTTCCTGCTGCGTGACGGCGCGACTTTTCACCAGGGCGGCGTAGCGGTCGTAGGTGGCCTGATCGGCGCGCACCTGCGCCTGCCGCTGGCCGACCTGGCGCAGCAACGCCTGGTAGTCGGACTGCATCGCCAGCAAGCTCAGCCGGGTCTGCGCCAGATTGGCCTTCGCGGTGTCGAGCGCGATCCGGAACTTGTCCGGGTCTAGGCGGAACAGAATCTGGCCCTTCCGGACGTGCTCGCCTTCATGCACCGGGATGTCGGTGACGATGCCGGCGACGTCGGTCGAGACCGTCATGTCGTCGGCCTGCACGGTGGCGTCGTCGGTCTCCACCCAGCGGCCGCTGTTCAGCCAGTAGAGCAGGGCGCCCACCGCGACCGCCAGCACCCCGCCGGCCATCAGCACGGCACGAACCCAGGCACGGACCCGCCGGCGCGACCAGGGTCTACCGGCGGCGGCAGTGGTTTGACGCGGGGTCGCGGAGGCGATTTGTGACATGCCCGAAGCTAATAAGAGACCAGCGTAACGTGGTATGCTAACCGCGAGGACCAAGCAACCGATCTATGCGCCAGCCGCCGGGCGGTGATGTCCCAGCCCGATGGCCGGTCGGTTGCTGGCCATTCCCTCGGGTTGCAGACAGACTCCTGATCGGCGAAATGCCCATGGGAGGGCTTGGCACAAGCTGCAATCGTGCGTTCATAATATTGGAATTGTACTCTTATGATTCATGAAGCGCGTTTATCAATGCGTCCCGGGCGACTGGCCTGACCCACTGCGACGCTTTGAAAGGATCAGGCTGAAGATTCGGGCACGCGGAAGCTTTGGGACAAGCACGCGATCCGGCAGGCCGGCTTGTGGATCACGCTGATTGGCGGGAACAATCAGCGGCTCATCGATCTTCCTTCGTCCAACGGGAGCGCCGGTGGAACGCGTTCATGGCAGATCCGGACCGGCTCGCGGCGCGCCCGCAAACCGGGGCGAACGGTGCGATCGTTGCGTATGTTACCAATGAGGCCGACCTTGTTTTCGGCGGTGCGCTGACCGCGACAGGCTTGGCGGGCGCCGCTCGGGAACAGGTCGAATCCGGCGCGGTTCATGCTTTTTGCCATAGCGGGTACAACAATCCGCCAATTTGATAACGCCATCGTGACCTGCGGGGCGGCGCGAGTGACTTGGGCCAGCCGCTCCGGTAAGAACTCAGCGAATGCCCGCAACGCATTGCGTTGCGAGCGCGTTCCAACACTTGCGCGCGCCGACTGGCATCATGCCGACTGGAAATCACAGGGAGAACACGCGATGGCCGGAAAGACCGATTTCACGCCGGATGAATGGAAGCTGGTGCTGGAGAGCCCGATGGTGGCCAGCATCGCCATCACGGCCGCTGCGCCAAGCGGACTGTTCGGCATTGTGAAGGAAGCTTTTGCCAGCGGGCGGGCGCTGGCGGAGGCCAAGTCCGATCCCGGCGCCAACGAGCTGACCAAGGCCGTGGTTGCCGACTATGAGACCTCGGAGGGCCGCACAATTGCACGCGACGGTCTGCAGGCGACGCTGTCCGACAGCAAGGCCGGCGAGGTCAAGGCCAAGGCTGTCGCTGCGCTGAAGCAGGTGGCCGCCTTGCTGGACGCCAAAGCGCCCGGAGACGCAACCGCGTACAAGACCTGGCTCCGCCATGTCAGCCAGGCCGTTGCCGAATCTGCCACCGAGGGCGGCTTCCTGGGGTTCGGCGGGGTGAAGGTCAGCGAGGCGGAAAAGGCGACGCTCGACGAGATTTCGCAGGCGCTTGGGCTGCCGGCATAGGGATGAGGTCGTGCCCGGTGGCGGCGCCTTTCGGGCGCCGCGCCCGCTCCGGGTCCCAAATTCAGCGTTCGCTGGAACAGCGGGCGCTGCCTCCGCTAGTCGCACGCAGGCCGCTGGCGGATCGGTGCGCCGAAGCAAGGGATGGTCCGGGGAGGGCGAGATGCCACGAGGGGACAAGTCGGCTTACACCGACCGGCAGAAGCGCATGGCCGAGCATATCGAGGAAGGCTACGAGCAGCGCGGCGTCGGCGAGGCTGAGGCAGAGCGGCGCGCCTGGGCGACGGTCAACAAGGAGACGCATGGCGGCCAGCGCAGCGGCTCCGGCCGCGGCCAACCGGAGGATCACGCGCCGGCGCGAAAGGGCGGACGGCGAGGCGGTGCGGCGCAGGCGGAGCGGCCGGCCGCGGACCGGTCCGCATCGGCGCGCAAGGCGGCGGCAACCCGCAAGCGCAATGCGGAGCAGCCGCAATAGTGCCGTGCGGGCTGGCGACTTCGCGCCCAGATCTGCGAACACGCCCCCTGTCGCCGGTGCACGGCGCAGAGACTGGCGGTCGCGTCTCA
>Ga0182012_10005920_pt1 | contig 12521 bp, 8 predicted proteins | sample 612S2SmetaG_FD_120486 | JGI IMG/M metagenome (GOLD analysis project Ga0182012, IMG submission 120486) | Permafrost microbial communities from Stordalen Mire, Sweden - 612S2S metaG | ecosystem: Environmental > Terrestrial > Soil > Wetlands > Permafrost | place: Sweden: Stordalen | collected...
CGTTCGTCGGGGGGATCGATCCCAGTCACGGTCGTGGAGATGACAACGGCCACGAAGGCGACTCTCAGGTCATCAAGTTGGACCCGCGGTATGGACAACGGCCCCCATGGCACGACGTCCAGCTTGAAATTGGGGGGCCGGCCGTGAGCGAACTCGATTTGACGTTCCGAGAACGGTGGGAGGATCCCACTCCGCTCAATCACTCAGGTCGACTGCGGGCATTGCTTTCACGAGCGTTGTCGCGAGACCGCGTGACTCGTCCCCTGCCCGCGCAAGTGGACGACCCTTCGGCGCGAGGTGGACACGCCGTGCAGGTACTGCGGACCTACCCCTCGCGGAGACCCCGATATTCGTTCGCGCCCGAGGGGGAGCGAAGTGTCGCGCGAGCGTTCGCGAAGGCGATCAAGAGAGCTCGCAACGTTATTTACATCGAAGACCAATACTTCTGGTCCGTCGAAATTGCGCGACTCCTCGCCCAGGCCTTACAGCAGCACCCGCAACTGCAAGTGATCGCTGTCGTTCCGCGCTACCCCGATAAGGACAGTAAATGGTCGGGACCTCCGAGCAGGCTGGCCCAGGCGCGGGCTCTCGCTATCTTGCGTAGGGCTGGCGGCGACCGAGTTGGGATCTACGACATCGAGAACGAAGCAGGCTCTCCCATATACGTCCACGCCAAGGTCTGCGTCATCGACGACGTGTGGGCGACCGTCGGTTCGGACAATTTGAATCGCCGTTCGTGGACTCATGACTCTGAACTCTCGTGCGCCGTGATTGATAGTGAACTCGACGAACGGACGCCGCTCGATCCGGGCGGACTTGGTGACGGGAGCCGTAGGTTCGCGCGCGCATTGCGACTATCGCTCTGGGCGGAGCATCTTGGAAGAACGCCCGACGACCCGGAACTCCTCAATCTCTCCGACAGTTCAGTCCTATGGAGAGAGACCGCCGATCGACTCGACACTTGGCGGACAAGCCCCAATGAAGGCGATCGACCAACCTCCCGGATCCGACTTCACACGGTCGATCCCGTGCCAGCTGGTAGTCAGCGTTGGGCCGACATCGTCTACCGGCTGATTTTCGATCCCGACGGACGTCCACTTAGACTTCGCCTACGACGCGGCTTCTAGTGGCGAAAAAAATCGGCGTTCGGACACATGACGAAATGTGCCGTCGAGAGGTCGCTGCAAGCAGTCCATTCTTCTTCGTTCGGAGTCGTGTGAGGCATACGGATATCGCTCTCAGCTCGTAATGCGTATCCCCAACGATAGGCAATTGAGGGCGCAATGATCATTTCCCTTCGGCTTGCGAACGGTTTATCGGATAATGAACGTGCCGCCTCGTTGGTCCCGGCGTTGGTCCCAGAAAGTTGGTCATTCCGTACTTTTTGGTGCACTTGCCACAAAGAGGGGCACATGTACAACAGTGAGGACAGTTCGAAGAGGGGTACTGGCACGAAACGGGTGAGTGGAGTGACCGCCTTGGCCCGCGCTGATTCATAATCCAAGATTGCATCAGTGGTGCCCGGTAACGCGGTTCCCGATCCCACGGTGCCCGTGATGGCTTTGCTCTTCGCGGGCGTCGGGTCCTTGATGTTCGCGAACCTTGTGGCGGCGTTACCTGGTCGCAGCGCAGCTCGTATAAACGGCTGGGCTCGCGCTGCGTGCAGAGTAATCAACTTGTTGGATTCATCAACGAAGTGAGCGTTCCAACGAGCAGGTGCTAGCACGAGGGCGGTAGGTGAGGTGAGCGCCTTGGACGCGAGGCTTCAGCACCTTCACACTTTGTGAAGAGAAGACACGGGTGGACCGTAGGAATGGAGATGTCGTGGGAGAACAAGTGATGCGCCCGTCCACTCGTTCGTTGTGCGCAGTCGAGCCGTGACGGCATCTTCCGCAGGCGTGCGAGCGAGCGCCCTGGAACGCTGGGGTCATACCACGTACCGACGCCGGCGACTCATATTGTGTGCCACGCTGCTCTTCGTCGTGGTCGGAGCGGCCTGGGGCAGCGGCGTCTTTGGAGCGTTGCAGAATGCCGGCGGTTTCAATGCTCCCAAGAGTCAGAGCGAGCGCGAGAGTTCCCTCGCGACCACTGCGTTTGGGAGGGACGCGGGCGACGTCGTCGTTCTCTATACGAGCGCCTCAGCAACTGCGGGTTCGCTGAGGTCCGAGTTCGCCGTCAACCGCACCCTGTCCCAATTGCCGACGTCCGATGTCGTCTCCTACGCGACGTACTGGTCCACACAATCAAAGTCCTTCCTCAGCGCCGATGGTCGTGAGACGTTCGCGGTAGTCGAGCTCGCCGGCTCGAGTGACGACGCACGACAAGCCGAGTACGACCACATCAAGAGCCACCTCGCGGCGAGTGGATTCACGGACCAAGTCGGGGGCCTCGTACCGACGTACGAGATGATTAGCCAATTGACCAGTACGGACATCGGTCACGCGGAATCGGTGTCACTACCTATATTGCTAGTGCTGCTCCTCATCATCTTTGGCAGCGTGACCGCCGCCAGTTTGCCGCTCGCCATCGGAGCACTCGGAATCCTCGGCTCCTTCATGGCGCTTCGTGCATTGACGCTGATCACGGGCGTGTCCATCTTCGCGGTGAACATCACGACCATCATCGGACTGGGACTCGGAATCGATTACGGGCTCTTTATGGTCAGTAGATTCCGAGAAGAGCTCCGCCGTGGTGGTTCGACCGAAGATATTGTCGCGCGAACGATGGCCACGGCCGGGCGCACCATCGCTGTGTCTGGCGTGACGGTGGCCGTCGGGCTGTCCGGACTCCTGCTTTTCCCAGAGACATTCCTTCGCTCAATGGGGTACGGAGGAGTGCTCACCGTCGCCTTGGATGTCTGTGCGGCGCTCATCACTATGCCGGCCTTGTTGTCGGTGCTGGGTCCTCGCGTCAATTCCTTGCGGATCCGACGCTCAATTACGCGACCCGTCGTGAGGGTGGAGGACGGAAGGTTCTTCCGGTTGGCGACGAAGGTCATGAAGCGGCCGATTCTGGTCACCGCATCAATCGTCGTGCTCTTACTGGCGCTGGGCTCGCCTTTCCTAAGAGTGATGTGGGGTGGGACCGACGCCACGGTGTTGCCCACGACCGCGGTGCCTCGGGTCGTGGCGTCCGCGCTGGCCCGCGACTTCCCCGGGAACTCGACCGCGCCGATCGAGGTGCTCTTGAAGTATCGTGCGCCGCCCACTGGCACGGCGAGCCAAAAGGCTGAACTGGTGGCGTACGTCGGAAAATTGGCGAACGTCGCGGGCGTCTCGAAGGCCGGCGTGACCGGTGTGTCCGACCGCGCGGTGCGAATTGATGTGAACTACGAAGTCGCCCCGAACTCTGAGGCAGCTCGGCGGATCGTGATGCACATTCGCGAGGTGCGACCACCACTCGGCGCCATTCGGTACGTGGGTGGTCAGACCGCCGAACTCCTCGATACGCTCGTGGCCTTGGGGTCGGTCCTGCCGTGGATGGCCTTAGTGGTCTTGACGGGCACGTTCGTTCTTCTCTTTCTCGCGTTCGGTTCCGTGATCTTGCCGCTGAAGGCAATCGTGATGAACTCTTTGTCGCTCTCGGTGATGTTCGGGGTCCTCGTGTGGGTCTTTCAAGAGGGCCATCTCTCAGGCGCCCTCGATTTCACCGCCACCGGTACGCTCGACCCGTCGACGCCGATTCTGATGTTCGCGGTCATCTTCGGACTCTCGATGGACTACGAGGTTTTCCTGCTTTCGCGCATTCGAGAGCACTACCTCGCGACAGGTGACAACGACGCCGCAATCGCCACTGGGCTGCAGCACACCGGTGGCGTCATTACGGGTGCGGCCTTGATGCTCGGCGTCGTGGTCGCCGCGTTCTCGCTCTCGCAAGTCACGTTCACCAAGTTGATGGGTGTCGGGACGGCGGTCGCACTCATCGTGGATGTGACCATCGTCAGATTGGCGTTGGTGCCCGCGACCATGAAGTTGTTGGGCCGAGCAAACTGGTGGTCGCCGAGGTTCTTGAGGAAGTTACGGAAGTCTCGACCGATCAACACATCGTCGGTCTGAGTTGCCATGCGATGTTGTTACATACTGGTGCACCGGCCGGGACTTGAACCCGGATCTCGTTGATTGGGAGACTCACGCGAATCGTTCTAACCGCGAATCACCCATCCTCAACCAGCGGTAATCAAAAGCGCAATGATCGTTACCGTTCAACTCGCGAGCATCGTACCTGATCGGAGATTTGTCACTCTGTTGGTCCCGGCGTTGGTCCCGTGAGACTCGGCGAGAAGGTCATTTGGATTAGGTGATGACCGTCCATCATGCGTCTTTCGGAGGAGGTCGTCGTTCCGCAAAGATAGTGGGTGGACGAGTTGGAGCGCCCGTCGTTGTTCGCTGAGAGCCTGATGTCGGTGAATGGTCGTTTTCATTATTTTGGTCACGACAACCATTGACGTGGACGATATGAGGGGTGTTAGTACGAGTTCAGTTCGTGCGGTCACCTTGTTGGCACCGATCCACCCGATAAATGAGACTCGAAGGAGCACTCGTCCAAACGCGCCTACTCGGAGGTAAGTAATTTCATGGGTCAGGCCTTTCGAATCGCCTGGTACCGGTACCGATCAACGTTCGTGCGTCAACTCCCCGGTTACCTGACGGTGGTGCTGCTCATCGGGTTGATCGGCGGAATTGGCATGGCCGCGCTCGCCGGGGCCCGACGAACCCAATCCTCATATCCCCAATTTCTGGCCAGCACCAATCCGTCGGACGTGACGATGTTCGTTTACAGCGGCGGTTCGCAGTTTCCTGGCAAGACCTCTTCGTTGACGAAAACAATCAGCCACTTGGCTGGTGTCGAGCGCGTCGTGACGTCCATCGGACCTCAGATGGTGCCGCTGGCGGCGAACGGCGCTCCTCGACTGAGTACCTTGTCCAATGTCTTCACCTCGGGCAGCTTGGACGGCATGAATATGACTCAGGACCGACTCGCGGTCGTGGAAGGTCGATTGGCAAATCCGCGTCGGGCCGACGACATTGTGATGACGGCCAGTGCGGCGCGCATCCTCGGGGTGCGCGTGGGACAGATCGTGCCGTTGGGTTTCTATTCCGACGCGCAAACAAATTCCTCGGACTTTGGCTCCCCGCGAGTGGTCCCTCGCCTGAAGGTCAAGGCCCGGTTGGTGGGGTTGGTGGTACCAAATACGCAAGTGGTCCAGGACGACATCGATCGGACATACGGCGCTATCTTCCTCGACCAAGCCCTCATGCAAAAACTGAACCATCTGGAGCCGGGCGAACTTGTGCCCGCGCTCTACGGCGTACAGATCGACCACGCTCACGCAACGATCACCCAAGTGGAACGTGAACTGATTGGCGTTGTGCCGCGAGGAGCCACCTACGAGTTCCACGTCACGTCGAGCGTGGAGTCCCAAGTCGAATTGGCGATCAAGCCGGAGTCGGTGGCCCTGGGCGCCTTTGGTACCATCGCCGCGCTGGTCTGTCTGGTGCTGGCTGCCCAGGCCATCTCCCGTCTGTTACGCCGGGGCGAGCCGGACCGGCGCGTACTGCGCGCGCTGGGCGCCAGACCCGCCGCCGCGGCGTTCGAGGGTCTCTTCGGCGTGCTCGTCGCGGTGGCACTCGGCGCCCTACTGGCATTCGCGGTGGCGGCCCTTCTCTCACCGTTCGCCCCGCTGGGTCCCGTTCGCCCCGTCTTCCCCGGCGGCCGATTCGCGATTGACTGGACCGTGCTCGGTGTCGGGGTCGCCGTGTTGATTCTTGGTCTTAGTTCGATCGCCGTCGCACCAGCGAACCGGCGGTCATCGCATCGAACCCTACTCACCGGCGGGTCGTTCGCGGGCCGGTCGAAGGTCCTGCGCGGCGCCGAGGCAACGGGACTGCCGGTGGCCGGCGTCGTCGGAATTCAATTCGCTCTGGAATCGGGGCAGGGTCGCACGGCAGTGCCGGTGCGTTCGGTGCTTTTCGGCACGGCGCTCGCGGTCGCCTTGGTCGTGACCACGATCACGTTCGCGAGCGGGTTGAGTAACTTGGTCTCGCGTCCCCCGCTCTACGGGTGGAACTGGGACTATTTGCTACTGCCAAATAACAACATCCCGCCCAAGGCGGTGTCGTTGCTGAACCACGACCCGAAGATCATGGCGTGGAGCGGCGCCGACTCCACCGACTTGGAAATCGACGGCCAGGAGGTTCCCATCCTGATTGAAAACGCGCGGGCCAAGGTCGCCCCGCCAATCCTTTCCGGGCACGGTCTCGACAACCAACATCAGATCGTTCTGGGCGCCGGCACGCTGGCGATGTTGCACAAGCACGTTGGCGAGACCGTCCTCGTCAGCTTGGGCACCAAGAAGGGTGCTCTCGGGTTCATCAAGCCCACCGCACTAACGATCGTCGGGACCGCCACGCTGCCCGCGGTGGGATACAGCAGTTACATCGCCGAACACACGTCCATGGGCACCGGGGCCATTCTTCCCTTGGGCCTCTTCCCAGCCTCCTACGTCAACGGCGGCGCCGACCCGAATCTTCACGGCCCGCAACTGGCGTTCGTCAGGATGCGTTCGGACGTGAGCGCCCGCGCCGGGCGGGCCGATCTGGAGCGTATCGCGAGGGCCGCCAACAATATTTTCGCCGCCGACCAGAACACCTTCGGCAATAGCGTCTCGGTGCTGGGTGTGTTACAACCCGTCCAGATCGTGAACTATCGAAGCGTCGGTTCCACGCCGGTGATCCTGGCAGTCGGACTGGCCGTCGGGGCGATACTCGCGCTCGGGCTCACGCTCGCCTCGTCGGTGCGCCGGAGGCGGCGAGACCTGGCGATGCTGAAAACGCTCGGCTTCACCCGTCGCCAGTTGGCCGCCGTCGTCGCGTGGCAGTCGACGACGACCGCGCTGGTGGGCGTCGTGGTGGGGATACCGGTGGGCATTGTCGTCGGGCGAGAACTGTGGACCCTGTTCGCGCGAAGTATCAACGCAGTTCCGGTCCCCACCGTGCCCGTCTGGTCGGTGCTTATCGTGGGCGTCGGGACGCTCGTCTTCGCCAACATCGTTGCGACGTTGCCCGGCCGCAGTGCCGCGCGCACGCCGGCCGCTCTCGCTCTTCGAGCTGAGTAGCTGGCGACCACGGCAAAAATGTCACAGAACAGTGCTTACTTTGTAACGCGTCACCCGTTACAACGTGTCGGAGCACCCAACACTGATCCAGGACGATTCAGCAATTAGGTCACGAAAAACCTTGAATGGTGCGCCGTCCGCAACAGCAGATCCTCGCGGATATCCATAAGGTTGATGCGGTGCTCTGGTTGCTGGCCGACGAGAGTGGGGAGCACGTTTTTGCGGGCACTCTGTGCGGCCGCCCGGAGTCCCCATTCCGCCACCAGGTTGACTTCTTTGCCGAGGACCTGGCCGGGCTCGTAGAGCATCCCGGCTTCTCGTTCGTGTACCTTGCGTTTGCCGATGTGGAGCCACCTTGATTTCGATCGCTACAAAGACCGAACACTCGTTACGTGCGAGTTGAGTGAACCGATAGTGAGGTCATATATCTTGTGCTTTCCTTGGTCATTATTCGGAGCAGAACGACCTTCGGATGTCGAGAATTCCGCTCTGAACGCAGGATGAGTGCAACTCGACGCGCTGGAATACACTGCCCGCTCTTCGACCCATCGCCCAGGATGAGCATCGCTCGTATTCCAGGCTGGTTTTGAATCTTTGGATGGATGAATGAAGCGGTGGGAGGGCCTATCCGGTAGTTAGATTTTCCTTATGGCCATTTAGGCAGTTAAGTGGTAGTAAGTAGAGGCCAGCGCCTCACGAATCTTCTGGATATAAGTGGCAGTAAAGAATCCTATACTACCACTTATGACTCTAAGTGGTAGTATACTAGAATCATGAATCACGATGGAGAGTCGACGAGAACCAAGGAAAGCAGGAAATTCGCTGCCGAAGCAAAACCCGAGTCACCCGTCGTCTTGACACCTGAAATGACCTCGTGGCCCCCTATCACCTACGAGGAACGCCGCCTGGATTACGAAGATGAAGAAATTGAAGCCTACGGATCGCGTCGTGATCGCATGTTGGCGAGAGGACCATACCTTGCGGCAGTTACGCCAGCGATCGCAGAAGTTCGCTCAATAGATGTCCCGTCGGACGTCGCTGCTCTCGCGGAAGATGCCTCCGCTGAGATCGCGAGGTTCGACCAGGAAATCGGCTCAGAGTTCGCAAACTTTACGTCCATTCTTCTTCGTTCGGAGTCAGCTTCGTCGTCCGAGATTGAGAATCTCACTGCTGGCGCGAGGGCGATTGCGCTCGCCGAGATTGGCGACACTTCTAAGCGCAACGCATCGATGATCGTGGCGAACGCGACAGCGATGAATCGCGCGCTAGAGCTCGCCGATCGACTCGACGAAGCGTCAATCATCGCAATGCACGAGGCGTTACTCGGCGATGCCAATCCCGAGTGGACAGGTCGCTGGCGAACTGACCAGGTGCGCATTGGTGGGGCATCCGTTCACACGGCTCGCTTCGTACCGCCTCATCAAGACCGCGTACCGGAGGCAATGACTGATCTCTTCGAATTCATCCAACGCCTCGACTTGCCGACATTCGGACAGGCCGCAGTGGCTCACGCGCAATTCGAGACGATCCACCCATTCCGAGACGGCAATGGTCGAGTAGGTCGCGCCCTCATTCACGCGATGTTCAAGCATCGAGAACTCACCCATAACGTGACAGTGCCGGTTTCAGCGGGTCTCCTGTCGGACACCGATGCCTACTTCAATTCATTGAATGAATACCGCTCCGGCAACGTCTCGGCAATCGTCGAGCTCATGGCACGAGCGTCGTTCTCCGCTATCAAAAACGGGAGAGAACTCGCGGCGGACCTCCAAGGTTGCGAGGACGATTGGCATTCTCGTCTGAAGGCGCGATCGGACTCATCGTCATGGAAGATTGTCAATCTAGTGTTGCGTCATCCGGCAATCGATTCTTCCTTCGTCCAGCGCGAACTATCCATTGGAGCTGTGGTGGCAAATCGCTCAATTGGTCAGCTCGTGGACGCCGGGATATTGACCGAGGTTTCGGGATTCAAACGCAACCGGAGATGGGTTGCTTCCGAGGTGATCGATGCTCTTGACTCATTTGCGAAGCGGGCTGGTCGACGCCGACGGGGCTGAAAACGAAAACAACGCCAGCGACGAGGACCAAGACGATAACGACGTCAAGCAGAAGACTGATTATGTTCGCCGCCTAACTCAACCATTGGCCGAAATTATCTCAAATCTTTGAGCTGGGCGCGACCGTTGAGATCCGCGTGCAAGAGTTCGGTGAGATTATCCGTGGCGTTTACGGTCAAGAACGGATTGTAGAAGTCAATGCTGATGACGTAAAAACACAATCTGAACCGGATCGAGAACATTAAGCAGTGCGCCGGCCGGGACTTGAACCCGGAACCTGTTGATTAAGAGTCAAATGCTCTGCCAATTGAGCTACCGGCGCGTGAAGAGTCTACCCACTCGCCGGAGCCCAAGGGTTAGTTGTGCTGAACGGACTTCACTTCGAGGAACTCTTCGAATCCGAGGAGTCCTCGTTCGCGACCGATACCCGACTGCTTGTAGCCGCCGAAGGGTGCGATCAAGTTGAACGCGCCGCCATTGATGTCGACCTGGCCGGTGCGCAACTTGCGCGCGACCTCGGTGGCCTTCTCGTCGGTGCTGGCCCATACGCCACCCGCGAGTCCGTAGGGCGAGTCATTCGCGATGTCGATCGCCTCTTCCTCGGTGTCGTAGGGGATGATCGAGAGGACCGGTCCGAAGATCTCCTCCTGCGCGATGGTCATGTCGTTGCGCACGTCCGAGAAGATCGTCGGCGCGATGTAGTAGCCCTTCTCCAGTCCTTCGGGCGGCGTCACCCCGCCGCAGATCAGTCGAGCGCCTTCGTCGATGCCCTTGTTGATGTAGTCGCGAACGCGTTGCTGTTGGACCGCGCTCACGAGGGGACCGAGCAGACTCGCACCCGTGATCGGATCGGCCGGCATCAGGCCCGCCGCTGCGGCGACCGCGAGGTCTTCCACTTCGGCGAGTCGCGACCGCGGTACGACCATGCGCGTCAGGGCCGAGCACGTCTGGCCGGAGTTCAGGTAGGCCGCGAAGACACCGCTGTTGACCGCGGCGGTGAAGTCTGCGTCCTCCAAAATCACGTTGGCCGACTTGCCGCCGAGTTCGAGCGAGACCTTCTTCACCATCTCCGCCGCCAGTTGCATGACGCGCTTGCCGGCCCGGGTTGAACCGGTGAAGGAGACCATGTCGGTCTTGGGGTGCGCGACGATCGCTTCGCCGACGACCGGGCCGAGGCCCGTGATCAAGTTGAAGACGCCCTTGGGCAGTCCCACTTCATCGATGATGTCGGCGAGGATGAACGCATTGATGGGGGCGACCTCGCTGGGCTTCAGGACGACGGTGCAGCCGGCGGCGAGTGCCGCGGCGACCTTGAGCGAGATTTGGTACAGCGGGTAGTTCCACGGCGTGATAGCGGCGACCACGCCGAAGGGCTCGTACATGAAGGTCGAGTTGCCCACCTCCTTGTCCCACGTGAACTCATTCGCGTGCTGCGCGTGGTCCGCGAACGCCGCGGTCGGCAGACCGACCTGGATTCCCTTGGACAGCATCAGCGGCATGCCCACCTCATTGGCGATGACCAGTGCGATCTCGTCGGTGCGTTCCGCCAACTTCTCCGAGATCCGCGTGAGGAACTCACCGCGTTCTTTGGGACTGGTGTTGGCCCATCCGGTGAAGGCCGCGGCGGCCGCCTCAACGGCGCTGTTCGCCTCTTCGACGGTGCCCGCCGGTATGGTCGCGAAGAGTTCGCCCGTTCCTGACGTGGTCACTTCGAGGGTCTCGGATGATGTCGCCTTCACCCATTCGCCATTGATGTAGAAAGAGTCGCGAACGATTGTCATTGGTTTCTCCAGTCGAACCTCGAGCGAGGCGTTTAAGTCGAAATCTACTCGTCAGTATGAAGTGGCGCCACAAGAAAAAACACCCGTCGCCGAGTAAAAACGGTGACGGGTGTTCTTTGGGGTGAGCGACGGGGGTCGAACCCGCGGCCTCCAGGACCACAACCTGGCGCTCTAACCAACTGAGCTACGCCCACCAAGTGAAACCAGTATTGCACAGCCCCTCGCACGTGGGCCAAGAGTTCGCGAACCCTTCGGTACGATTATCGATGCGCCCCTGTAGCTCAACTGGATAGAGCAGACGGTTTCTACCCGTCAGGTTGCGGGTTCGACTCCTGCCGGGGGCACCAAGGGTTCGCGCAGAGCGACCCGCCGATTCGCCACGGTGTGACGATTCGGCGGGTTGCTCTGCAACGACTGATCCGACTAGTTCGCGAAGTCCCTCGCCAAAGCCGAGATGTTCGGTGTGCCCAGTCCGGTCGCTTCGTTGAAGAGTGCCCCGGGGTTACCGGTGTAATAGATGTTGTCGTTACCCGTACCCGCCTGCTGCAGCGGAGTGAACGGTGAGTTCGAGGACTGTGCGAATTGGTAGATCGACGGGTTCCAGAAACCAACACGATGTCCGACGTACGAGTCAATGACCGCCGTGACTCCGTTCATCTGTGGACCGATGAAGCTCGTCCCCCCAAAGATCTCCAGTGACGCTGCGGCCCCATAGGAAGGAATGTAGGCAAAGTAACCGCTCTCGGGGTCCGCGTTCGCCGACAGGTCGGGCAGAGCTCGCCCCGAACCGAATCCGTGGCTCACCTGCGGCGTTGGATTGAAATTCCACGTCGTGGGCGCGAAGATTCCATTGACGTTGGCGTAGCCCGTGGGTGTCAGGTACTTGACCGCGTTGAAGGAGTTGGTACCGGACACTCCGTACTGGTACGACGGTTCGGGCTCACTGGCGCTGAAACCGCCACCGGTACCCACGACATTGGCCTGCGCGGCTTGCGATAGCGGAATGTCAAAGATGTCGGCGACCGCGGGCCAGAGGTAGTCCCAGCCCCAGGCTCGTTGCTGAGTCACGGTGAAGGTACCGTTCACGCCGTCACTGACTTGCGCGGGGATAAGTCCGGAGGTGGGCAACGTCGTTCCTCCGCCTGCGGTGATGTACGGGCTCGCGGCGGGAATGTCCACCGAGAGATTGGTCGTGGCGTACGGACCGTAGTCGTTGGTGCTGTTCGTGTCGTAGGCGGCGTTGTCGCCAGCGGCGACGAATCCCGACTGACCCTGCGCAGCCATCTCGAGGAAGGCCTCGTCGAATGCTGCTTGGTAGGCCGACGTCTCTTCACCGGAGGCAACGGCTTCCGCCACGTACGTTTCAGACTCGCCCCAACTCGATGAGATGCTGCCCGCGATGTTGTCGCTGGTTGCCTGGAAGAAGGCGTCGACGTAGCCGCTGTCAGTGTTGGGCGCCTGGTACAGGGTGATGTTGGCGCCCGGCGCAACGCCACCGGCCTGCTCCACGTCAATGTCGGTCTCGCCAGAACCGGAGTCGAGACTCGCGGCTCCGGGTCCTCCGTCAAC
>Ga0182012_10005922_pt1 | contig 12520 bp, 8 predicted proteins | sample 612S2SmetaG_FD_120486 | JGI IMG/M metagenome (GOLD analysis project Ga0182012, IMG submission 120486) | Permafrost microbial communities from Stordalen Mire, Sweden - 612S2S metaG | ecosystem: Environmental > Terrestrial > Soil > Wetlands > Permafrost | place: Sweden: Stordalen | collected...
AGGTCCTGCAGTGCTCCGAGGTGGTCGGCATCCTGCAAACGGTGTTTGACTTCACCGTCCAATGGGCGCTGGATCGGCACACGTTCGGCCGTCCGCTGGCGTCCTACCAAGCCCTCAAACACCAGTTCGCCGATATGAAGCTGTGGCTGGAAGCGTGCCGCGCGACCACCGCCGCGGCGGTTGCCGACGTTGCCGCAGACTCGCCGGAGGCCGGTCTGTCTGCGGGCATCGCCAAATCCTACGTCGGGGAGATGGCCGGCCAGATCGTGCACGGATGCGTCCAGATGCACGGCGGGATCGGGGTTACCTGGGAACACGACCTGCATCTGTACCTGCGGCGGATTACGTTGTACCGCGCCATGTTCGGCACGCCCGAAGAGCACAACATAGCGGTGTACAAGTCGGAGAAAGCGAGCCGTGCGGCCAGATGACGAGCACCTCATGACATCCCCAGAATCCGTTGCGGAGTTCGCTGCGCGGGCTCGGGTCTGGTTGGCGGACAATATGTCCGTCATCGACCGCGATTCTCCGCCGGCCGCCCCGCGCGATGACGAACGCGCCTGGCAACGGGCCCGGGAACTTCAAAAGCGGCTCTACGAGGGCGGATTCGGCGGTATCTGCTTCCCCCGTGAGTACGGTGGGCAGGGCCTGGACTACAAATACCAGAAGGCATTCGACGAGGAATCCCTCAACTACGAGATGCCGCTGATCCTCAACACTCCGACCTTCACCATCTGCTGCGCCACGCTGCTGGACACCGGAACCGAGGAGCAGAAGAAGCAGCACATCGCGGCGGCCCTGCGTGGCGACGAGGTGCTGGTGCAACTGTTGTCCGAACCCAGCGGGGGATCGGATCTGGCCGGTGTCATCACCCGGGCCGAACGCCAGGGCGACCGGTGGGTGCTCAACGGGGCCAAAACGTGGAGCACCAGCGCGTTTGCGGCCGACTACGGGCTGTGTCTGGCCCGCACCACATGGGATGTGCCCAAGCACGAGGGACTGACCATGTTCCTGGTGCCCATCGCGCATCCGGGAATCACGTTGCGGCGCATTACTATGCTGAGCGGCTCCACCGAGTTCTGCGAGGAATTTCTCGACGACGTGGACGTCGGCGACGACGCCGTGGTCGGCGAGGTCAACGGCGGCTGGGCGGTGGCGTCGAGGCAGCTCTATCACGAACGTCGCGCGGTCGGACAGGGCTCCGAGTTCGCCAGCGGCGGCGGCAGCGAGGGCGGCTCCACGGGTCCCGTTGATTTCGTGGGCCTTCTGGAGAAGACCGGACAGGGCGACGACCAACGCGCGCAAGAGCTGGCCGGCCGGGTGCTGGTGCACCGGGAGGTGGCCGAGCAGCTGATCGATCACGTGTACCGCAATGTCAGGGACGGAATTCTGCCGCCGGCGGCCGGGACGCTGATCCGGCTCTTCCACTCCGAGACCACGACGATGGACATGGACACCGCGTTGGCGGTCGCGGGAAGTGCCGGTGTTGTCGGGCAGGACGGTGCGGGCCTGGAGGCCGGGCTGCGATACCTGTCTCGGCAGAACGTCGCGATCGGCGGCGGCACAACCGAGATGGCCCGCAACGTCATCGGTGAGCGGGTACTGGGCTTTCCACGGGAATACGCGGCCGATCGCGGGGTGCCGTTCAATCAGGTGCGGCACGGCCAGAGTTCCTGACTAACCGCTCTGGTCTACTCCTTGGCGAAGACATTCTCCGCGTCGCCGCTGACAAACGGTATCTGGACCAGTGACAAGACGTGGTGCGCCGGGCTTCCGGGCGGGGCGACCAGCACACACTCGCCACCCTGCCTTTGCGCGCGGTCGCGGGCCGCGGCCAGCGCGCTCACGCCGGCCGATCCCAGATGGGTGACGCCGCTCAGATCGATCGTCAAAGGTGCAATGCCGGAGCGGCTTTCGACCGCTATTTGACGGTCCAGGGTGGATGCGGTGTTTGAATCGACGTCGCCGCGGACGATGATACGACCCGCCTCGCCGACGAAAGAGGTGAACTCGGGATCGATTGCCCGTTCGTAGGTTTTCCTAGTGACGAGCGCGTCGGTGACAAAGTTCGTCGGCCGGGACAGGCGATGTATCAGCGTCGCAGTCGTCCCACCGACTCCATGTGCCACGTGCGACTGGGTCACCAAGGCTTCCGCCATTGCAAGTCCGCGCCCGCGGCCCCGCTCGCCTTCGCGGTAATCCTTCCACCGTCCGCGGTCGATCACGGCGGCGTGCAGCTTCCCGTCGCCGGCCAGCGACGCCTCGACGACTACACCGTCGGAAACCTCGGAGCCGTACCCGTGTTCGACTGCGTTCTCGACGAACTCGGAGACCGCGTGTACGACGTCGGAGATGTCGTCGGGGTCGGCGCCGAGCTCCGACAGCCATTCGCGAAGCCGGGCGCGAACCGCGCGTGCCCCGTGGATCGTCGCATCCACCGTTATCCGCAGCGGCGGCGTCGGTGTGCGCCGTTGCGCGGCGAGCAGTGTGACGTCGTCGTTGTAGCCGGTCGAACGCAGCAGCAATTCGAGTGTCTCTGAACAGATTCGGTCGATCGGTCGCGATGCGGCGCCTATCACGAACCCGCCTGTGCCGCCGGCGATATTCGCCGCGAGATCGGCGAATTCTGCGGTGCTGGCCCCCAGCGGCCGGCCCGGACGTTCGATCACGCCATCGGTGTACAGCAGGATCGCGTCACCGACGTTCAGCACTTCGGTGCGCACCGGAAATCCGGCGCCGTTTCCAAGTGGTCCCGCGCCCGATGGTTCAAGATAGCGCGAGCTCGCTTCCGCGGTCACCAGCAACGGCGGCGGGTGTCCTGCGGTGCAGTACTGGAATTCACCGGTGGCGAAATCGAGCGATCCGACGCACAACGTGGCCGAGCTCGAACCGGGCACATGTTCATGGAAGCGATCCACTGCCTCGAGCGCCTCGACGACCGACCGGCCGGCCAGCACCTGCATCCGGAGCGCGGTGCGCAACTGCGACATCGCCGTGGCGGCTTCGACACCATGGCCGACGACGTCGCCGACAATCAGCACCAACCGGTCCTCAAGGGCTATCGCGTCAAACCAGTCGCCACCGGCCGCGGTGTCCTCCGCGGCGACGAGGTATTCCGCGGCGACATCGGCGCCGGGGACGACGGGAACAGACGGGGCCAGCAGCGCCTGCTGCATGACGGTGGCCGAATCCCGGACGTTACGGAATCGCTCGGACAGCTCCTCTATGTGCGCCTCGGCGGCCAACCGCGCCTGTACCCGCTTGGTGACGTCATCGAAGGCGACCTGTACACCCTCGATCGATCCGTCCGCGGTGTGGCGCGGCGTGACGAGAAAGTCGAAGAACCTTTCCTGTACACCCGAACCGTCGAAGTCGGCCTGCAGCCGCCACTCGGCCCCGGATTGCGCCTCGCCGGTCTTGAACACCCGGTTCAACATCTCGAAAATCTGCTGGCTCTCCAGCTCTGGGAAGACCTCCCGCGCGGGCAGCCCCACTGGCGTGCCCACCGGGCTGAACGCGCGATAGGCGGCATTGACCGCGATGAAGCGATGCTCGGGCCCTTCCAGGCCGATCAGCATCACAGGGACGTTCTCGAAGGTGCGGCGAGCGTTCTCGGCCGTACCGACGAGTTTGTCCCAGTCCTTTTCGGCCACCATCTGGCCGTCCCTCCTACGGATCCGCCGTCGGATCCTCCTCCGGACCTTTCCGGGGACCGAGTCGCGAAATCACGCCATTGCGCTGACGTATTTGGCATGCGCCAGCAATCAGATTATCAACGGGTGTCTACCGAGCGGTGCAACAGTTTGCTAACGGCTGTGAGACCGATCAGGCCGAGACCGGCTTGGCGACCTTCATCAGCTCCATCAAGTTGCCGCCCATGATCTTCGCGACGTCCTCCGCGCCGAAATCGGACAACTCGTCGACGAAGCTGATGGGGTCCTTCAGGCCTTCGGGGTGCGGCCAGTCGGATCCGAAGAGCACCCGATCGGTGCCCACCATCTTGACGATCTCGGTGAACCGGTCTTCCCAGAACGGGGTGATGTACACGCACCGCTTGAACGCCTCGATCGGGTCCTCGCTGAACGCCTGCGGCATCTTCTTGTAGACGCTCTTGAGGCCCTTGAACAGGTCAGGCACCCAGTCGGCGCCGTTCTCGATCGACAGGATCCGCAGCTCCGGGTTGCGAGACAGCGCGCCGTGGCAGACCAACGCCCCCATCGCATCCTCGATCGGCCGATGACCGGTAGCCAGCGACCGGAAAGCGGTGGGCTTGAACGGCAGGAACTCGTCACCGGGTTCCCAGATGTTCAGGAGCTCGGCGTAGCCGCTGTCGGAGGCGTGCATCGAGACCGGGATCTCGGCCCGAACGCAGGCCTGCCAGAACGGGTCGAATTCCTCGAGGCCGAAGGACCGGCTGCCGCGGTACCCGGGCACCGGAGCCGGGCGGACCAGCACGATGCGGGCGCCGCGCTCCAGGCACCATTCGAGTTCTTCGAGCGCGCGGTCGACGATGGGCAGGGTGATCACCGGGGTGGCGAATATTCGATCCTGGTAGTTGAACGTCCACTGCTCGTACATCCACTGATTGAGCGCATGGATGACGTCGTGGGTCATCTCCGGGTCGTCTTTCATGCGCTCTTCAACCAGGCTGGCCAGGGTGGGGAACATCAGGGCGTAGTCGATGCCGAGTTCGTCCATCACTTCCAGTCGTGCCCCCGGTTCACGAAAAGCGGGGATCGCCTTCATCGGCTCGCCGAGGATCTCGCGATAAGTCTTGCCTTGCGCGCCGTTGCGGAAGTAGTCCTCCTGTGCGCCGGGGCGGGCCACCTTTTCGAACGTCGGGTTGGGGATGTAGTCGCTGATGTGACCGCGCACCACGATCTTGGTGCGACCGCGAACCTGGACGTAGTCGACCACGTTCTTGCGGTTGTCCGGGAGGTACTTGGTCAGCGCCTCCTGTGGCTCGTACATGTGGTTGTCGGCGTCGAACACGGGAAACGAAAGCTCGCGCGACGGCATGGCTCTCTCCTTGTGTAAGTCTTGAATCTCGGTGAGCGGTAATGACGTTACCACTTTTGCGCAACAAGATATACAGGCGTTCAGGTCTCCGCTAACTGGGCCTATCGAAGGCGTCCCGTTGGCGTCGCTCCGTTGATGATCGCGAAATTGACGGTCGCCGTCGCGGCGAGTTCGTCGTCGCCGTCGCCGTATATGTCGATCTGCATGACCATCGCCCGCCGCCCCGCCCGAAGCATCCGGGGCACCGCGTATGCCGAGCCCTGCCGGATCGGCCGCAGGTAGCGGACGAACAGGTCAGCGGTCGTCATGGTGGTGTCCGGCTGCAGATGATCGAGGCCGAAATATCCGCCGGCCACGTCGACAAGCGTGGCGATCAGGCCGCCCTGAAGCGCGCCGGAGGTGTTGACCACCGCGGGACTGACCGGCAGCGTCATCGCGAACTCGCCATCGCGGGTGCCCGGCCGCATTCCGATTTGGGCGAACACGTCGGCCAGCGTGGGCGCGATCGAGTCGTCGTCGGTGTCCTGAATGCCGAGGGCGCGGCTGCAGAAGTCATACAGCTGGCCGGCGTCGATCGGTGTTCCGTTCAATTCGCTGCCCAGCCAGTGCAATCGCTGCGCACCGACGATCGTCTGCATGACGATCGCGGCCGCGGCCCCGACGTCCAACCTCGGGTTGAAGACTCCCTCGGCGATGCCTTGCCGCACAATGTCGCAAATCAGGCGGTGCAAGGGGGAGAGCACCCGGGCGTATTCGCGGGGACGGGTCTCGGCCAGATTCTGGTTATAGAGGCTCAACGCTCGATTGAGGCTGTCCTGGGTGCTGGATTCCGCCTGTTGGCTGATGCGGTCGAGCACCAGCTTCAGCGCGGCGGTGCTGTCCAATCCGTCGGTTTCGGCCCGCCAGATCTGTGCCGAGTGCGCGATGGTCCTGTCGAATAACGCCAGCAGCAGTTCGTCTTTGCTGCTGAAGTGCTGATAGAAGGCCCGCAGCGAGGTCTTGGAGCGCGCTACGACCTCTTGCACGGTGAAGTCGGTGCGTCCGGTTTCGCCCAGTATTTCGACGGCCGTCTTGATGAAGCGGTCGCCGCGGGTTGATTCGGCGTCATCCGCATCGGCCATAGGCACGCCAGACGTACCCGCCATGCCGCCTCCTTCACAACCCGCCCATCCCGGACTGAGAATGAGGTTACCGTACTTCGCCGCGCATAAATCGTGACCGAGATATGCCTTACGGGCGCTGGCCGGCTTGTGCGACGCTTGGGCGGACACGAGTACGGACACCATTTCAGACGCCATTTCAGACGCCATTTCAAAAGCGAAGGTGGTAGCGCATGTCTGCTCCAACTATGTTTCATCGACTGGCAGCTGAGTTAATCGGCACTTTCTGGTTGGTCTTCGGCGGCTGCGGCAGCGCGGTTTTCGCCGCGAAGTTCGTCTCCGACGGCACCTCGCTAGGCATCGGCTTCCTAGGGGTGGCACTCGCCTTCGGGCTGACCGTGCTCACCGGTGTCTATGCGTTCGGAACCATCTCCGGCGGGCACTTCAATCCCGCGGTCACGCTGGGCGCGGCGCTGGCGAGACGGGTCGAGTGGAAAGCGGTGCCCGGCTACTGGATTGTTCAGGTGCTCGGCGGCTTGCTCGCCGGCTCGGTGGTTTACGTCATCGCCAAGGGTAAGGAAGGCTTCACCGCCACGGGCAACATGGCGGCCAACGGATTCGGCAATCATTCCCCCGGGGGCTACTCGTTGTGCGCGGTGATCGTCGCCGAGATCGTCCTGACGGGTGTGTTCCTGCTCGTCATCCTGGGATCCACCGATGACCGGGGCGCCCAAGGGATTCGCCGGGCTGGCCATCGGCCTCACCCTCACCCTGATCCACCTGGTCTCCATCCCGATCTCCAACACGTCGGTCAACCCGGCGCGGTCGACGGGCGTCGCATTCTTCAACGCCAACGGCGCACCCGAGCAACTGTGGGTGTTCTGGCTGGCGCCGCTGATCGGCGCGGCCATCGCCGGCATCGCGTACCCGTACCTGTTCGGCAGGGCTGAAGAACTCGCCGACCGCCCGGTCCGCGACGAGGCGCTCGATTCAGGCCAAAGCGGGGCTACACGGGGCTGACCTCGTTCTTCGAAATCAACAGTTGCAGTCAACAGTTGTTGAGTTATAGTCAACAGCTGTAGACATGAGCACGCGACATCGCTGTGCTTGTTGGCTTGTCGGGTTCCCCCGGCGCTTCTGGAGGTATCGGATGTCGTTTGTCAGCGTGGTGCCGGATGTGGTGATCGGCTCGGCGACGCAGTTAGCCGGTATCGGAAACGCGCTCGACGAAGCCCGGGGCGCCGCAGCGTCTCGCACTACCGCGGTGGTAACCGCGGCCGACGACGAAGTGTCGATCGCGATCGCGGAGCTGTTCTCGGGTCACGCCCAAAGCTTTCAGGCGCTATCGGCGCAGGCGGCAGCGTTTCATGACCAGCTGGTCGAGACGATGTCGGCCAGCGCGGGCTCATACGCGCTGACTGAGGCCGCCAGCTCCAACCCGCTGGCGAACATCGAGCAGGTGCTACTGGGGGTGCTCAACGCGCCCTTCGTGCAGTACACCGGCCGGCCACTGTTCGGTATTGGCGCCAACGCGGCTCCTGGATCGGGGCAGAACGGCGGCCCCGGCGGCTGGCTCGGCAACGGCGGTGCCGGCGGGTCGGGAGCGCCGGGGCAGAAAGGCGGCAACGGGGGATCGGCGGGCTTGGTCGGTGTAGGTGGGGCCGGCGGGGCTGGCGGCTCGTCGACGACAGGGTCCGGCGGCAACGGCGGAGCCGGCGGGGCCGGCGGGTTGTTGTTCGGCAACGGCGGGGTCGGCGGGGCCGGCGGAGCCGCCTGGGGCACCGCGAATCCTGGTCTCGGCGGGACCGGTGGTGCCGGCGGGGCCGGCGGCCTGTTTGGACCGGGCGGCTTCGGCGGGGTCGGCGGCGCGAGCGAAGGCGGGATCGGCGGGGCTGGTGGGGCTGGGGGCGCGGCCGGACCGTTGGCCGGGCTGACCACGGGCGGAGGAGGCCAAGGCGGCGACGGCGGAGCCGGCCACACCAGTGGCGGTGCCGGCGGTGCCGGCGGTGCCGCGGGGCTGTTCGGCGGACCCGGCGGTACCGGCGGAGCCGGCGGAATAGGGCAAGACGACATTGGCGGCCAGGGCGGCGCCGGCGGCAACGCGGGCATGCTGTTCGGCGCCGGCGGATCCGGCGGTACCGGGGGAATCGGCGGTACCGGCGGCGGGGCCGGCGGCACGGGTGGCCACGCTGGCCAGCTCTTCTCCAGCGGCGGAGCAGGGGGCGCCGGGGGATCCGGCGTGGGCGGTGACGGCGGCACTGGAGGGGCGGGCGGCAACGCCGGCCTGCTAGGCAACGGTGCGATCGGCGGGATCGGCGGGGCCGGCCTTGTCGCCGGGAACGGTGGCGCCGGTGGCGCGGGTGGCCGGGCCGGTCTGCTGATCGGCGACGGCGGTGCCGGCGGGGCCGGCGGAGACAGCGCCGCGGCGACGGGCGGTCGCGGCGGGACCGGCGGGAACGCCCAGTTCTTCGGCACCGCCGGGACCGGGGGCAACGGCGGTTTCAACACCGTGAACCCGGGTGACAGCGGCGCTAACGGTGCCGCCGGCCCCTTGCAGGGGGTTTTCAACGCCGTCAACGCCCCCGCCGAGGCACTCCTGGGGCGCCCGTTGATCGGTAACGGCGCCAACGCTGCCCCGGGGTCTGGCCTCAACGGCGGGGCCGGCGGGATCCTGATGGGCGACGGCGGTGCCGGCGGATCGGGCGGCGCGGCCGGCCACAGCGGTGGCGCCGGTGGAGCCGCCGGTCTGTTCGGCGCGGGCGGCGCGGGCGGAACTGGCGGCTACTCAACAACGTCCAGCAACGGCGGGACCGGCGGGGCCGGCGGGGCGGGCGGCCTGCTCTTCGGCAACGGCGGTATCGGCGGCGCGGGTGGCTATTCCTACCAAGGCGTCGCGGGATCCGGCGGTGCGGGCGGGTTCGCCTGGCTGCTGGGCGCGGGTGGCGACGGCGGAGTAGGAGGCTACGGCGCGCAATACGTCGGTGGCGCCGGCGGTGCCGGCGGCAACGGCGGACTGCTCGCGGGATTGCTCGGCTCGGGCGCCGGCAACGGCGGCGAAGGCGGATTCGGCACCGTCTCCGGTGCGGCCGGCGGGGTCGGCGGCAACTCCGGTCTGCTCGGGGGTCCCGGCGGGGCCGGCGGTACCGGCGGCGGAGGCACGATCGCCGGAATCGGCGGCGCCGGCGGCAACGCCGGCCTGCTCTGGGGCGAGGGCGGTAACGGCGGTAACGGTGGCGAGGGTGTAACCAGCGGCGCCAACGGCGGAGCCGGAGGCGCTGGGGGCTTCCTGTTCTCCGACGGCGGGTACGGCGGGACCGGTGGATACTGCGCCAGCGCCGCGGGCGCAGGCGGGACGGGCGGAACCGGAGGGGCCCCGATGTTCCTTGGCTTCGCCGGCGCCGGAGGCGCCGGCGGAGGCGGCCACTTCGCCGGGGGTGTCGGCGGCACCGGGGGCACCACGACGCTGCTTGGTCTGTCGGGCACCGGCGGCGAAGGCGGACAAGGCGAAACGCTCGGTGGGGCCGGCGGCGGCGGCGGCGACGGCACGCTCGTCGGCGATGCCGGCAACGGCGGCAACGGCGGCACCACCGCTGCCGGTGGGACACCCGGCCACGGAGGCACCGCCGGCAGTGGGGGTCTGGTGTTCGGACTCGACGGGATGCCCGGGTTGCCCTCTTAGCCGCCAAAAAGGCGGGGGTTCGTCGTCGCCGGTGGCAGCGCGAAGCGCGAGATAGCAAGCTTCCCAGCGCTTTCGGCTGGCACCTGCATCACCTGTCGGGCGGGTTCGCGTCAGCGTGAGCAGCGGGTGTATGGTTGCCTCCCGTGCCGGGGAGTGTCGACACGCACTGGAGCATGTCGAGCCCGTTGCACAAGCTCGTCGCCGGGCCTCTCGTGATGGAGGATTCCGTCGATCCGCTGAAGGCCGAGATCCACGACGAGCGTGACGCTACGGCGGATCGCGAGGTCGAATGACCGCGGTCGAACGTCCCTTGCGGGGGGCAGCGGTGGCGGCGAAACTTAAGGCCTAACAACACTACGTCTAGGAGAACCGAGGTCGTGTCGCCGACGCCGTGGAAAGACCGGTTTGTGGGTCAGGTCGCTGCGGCCATGAAGCGGGCGAGGGGCCGCCGGTCGGCCCGGGAACTGTCCGAAGAAACCGATAGATTCGGCTACCACCGCTCAAAGCAAGTCATCGGAAAACTTGACAGCACGGGTCGGGATCTCCGTGTGGCCGAATTTCTGGTATTCGCGGCTGCGTTAGATGTGCCGCCCGCGTTGCTGTTGTTCGGTGGCTACCCGGACGGCGTGGTCGAATACCTGCCGGGCCGCGAGTGCACGAGTAAGCAAGCCGTTGACTGGTTTTCGGGCACAGGCCAGCTGCCGAACGGGCCAAACGGGGAGTCGACCCGAGGTAACATCGGCACGGATCTGGTCGCGGCGGTGGCCCGCCGCTCGGAAATGACTGCCAGGTGCGTAGATTTGGCCGCGTTGGTGCGCGCCGGTGACGTGGCTGAGGAGTTCGCCGCGGAGCGCAGGGAACACTTGATGACCGAACTCACGGGGCTTGCCGCGCGGATCAAGGATCTCAAATCCATATTGGAGGGCGACAAGCCTCAACTCGCGGCCAATTAAAATCGTGTTTTGCTGCAACGCTTTTCGGTAGTGAGTTGCCTGCAACGCAGCTACGCCTCCGGCCCGCAACAGGTGTCACAGTGCCCCGACGCGCTACCCGCCGCGGGCGGCTACCATCGCGGACCGATTGACCTTGGTTGCCGCGGTGCGCGGGATCGCGTCGACGAACTCGACGGTTTTGGGGGCTTTGTACGGAGCCAATCGGCTCTTGGCGTAATCGATCACCTGCTGCTCGGTGAGCGAATCCTCGGCATCCGGGTCGGCGAGTTGGACTACCGCGTGCACCCGGCGGCCCCACTGCGTGTCGGAGACCCCGATGACCACGACATCGCCGATGCCGGGGTGGCCGGCAAGTGCGGACTCGACCTCGGCCGGAAAGACATTGGCGCCTCCGCTGATGATCATGTCGGCGCGACGGTCGACTATGTAAAGGAAACCATCCTGGTCCAGGTGGCCGATGTCGCCCGCGGAACGAAACCCGTCCTCGGTCGACGGCAGCGGCGGCGCTCCGCCCAGATAGCGGTACCCGGCGCTCATCGGTGCGCGCAGATAAACGTCGCCGTCTTCGCCGGTAGCCACCGGTCGTTTCTCGGCGTCCAATATCCGGATCTCGGTATCCCGGAAGCCGCGACCGACGCTGCCCGGATGGGTCAGCCACTCGTCGCCGCGCAATGCGGTGAGACCAAGATTCTCCGTCATGCCGTAGGCCGTCACCATCTGCTCGGGACTGAGCAGCTCGAACCACGTATGCAGCAGCGCGGGTGGCATCACCGCGGCGCCCTGCAGGACGAAGACGATGCTGGACAAGTCGCGCTGCCGGATGTCGGGCAGGGCCGCGACGCGCGCCAGCATGGTCGGTGTGGCGGTGAAGTTGGTGACCCGATACCGCTCAATAGTGTCGACGAATATTGTGGCGTCGAACTTCTCGAGCACCACCAGATGGTCGCCGGCCAACAGCATGAGCAACGTGGCGAAGCCGTTTGTGTGATACATCGGCGCGGGCACCATGATGGTCTGCGGTTGAGCCACCGGTGTCCAGTTCGATAAGAAAGGCTCGCCGTGCTGAGATGTCCAGAGCGACGGCGCCAGGTTGAGGATTACCTTCGGCACGCCCGTTGAGCCGCTGCTGCAGATGCCATTCGCGGTGGGGGAAATGGCTGTGGGCAGCGGGCTTTGGGACTCGCCGGCCGCATGTGCCTCCAGCTCCCATCGGCTCTTTTCGTCGACGACGACGGCGGGGTCAATCACCGCTCGCACCCGGTCTCGCTCCCATTCGGGCAGATCCCAGTGCATGGGAATGGGAACTGCGCCGATCTTCCAGCACCCGAGCGTGGCGAGCACCAGGTGCTGCGAATTCGGGATCGCAAGTGCAACAAGGGAGCCCGTTTGCGCACCGGCGGCAGCCAGCGCCCGACCCCACTGGTTGGCGCGGGCGTCGAGTTCACCGAAGGTCAGCTCTTGGGCGGTGCGGTCCAGCGCGACATTGGTCACGGCCGGCTCGTCAGGGCGTTGCTCCGCGAGCTCCTGCAGTTTGGTCCCGAACGGGATCCCGTCCGCCAGTGGGTTGGAGGCCGTCACGCCCACGCCGGTTCACTGAACAACGTCTCCAGCGAGCCGTCGGCGACGCTGGGAATCAAGCGCAGCGCGAGCGCCTCGGCGCCCAGCGGCAATCGGATCAGCGGTTGGGTGTGCCGGTCGAGCACGCTGACATCGGACTCGTCGCAGAAACCCAGGGCGCCGAGCAGTTGGTGGGATGCGCGCAGCACTTG
>Ga0182012_10005925_pt1 | contig 12516 bp, 8 predicted proteins | sample 612S2SmetaG_FD_120486 | JGI IMG/M metagenome (GOLD analysis project Ga0182012, IMG submission 120486) | Permafrost microbial communities from Stordalen Mire, Sweden - 612S2S metaG | ecosystem: Environmental > Terrestrial > Soil > Wetlands > Permafrost | place: Sweden: Stordalen | collected...
TTTCGGCTCCTCCGGGGAGCTGGACCGCGAGCATCTCAAAAAGCTCAAGCGTCTGGTCAAACGCACCAACACCCCCTGGCTGTCCGACCACCTCTGCTGGGGCAGCGTGGATGGGCGTTACACCCACGATTTGCTGCCCATGCCCTATACCTTCGCCGCCGCCCGGGTGACCGCCCGGCGCATCCGCGAGGCGCGCGATTTTTTGGAAGTGCCCATCGCCGTCGAGAATGTGAGCAGCTACGCCGAGTTTCACGTTTCCGAAATGACGGAATGGGAATTCTTGAACGAGGTGGTCGAGCAGGCGGACTGCGGCATTCTGCTGGACGTCAATAACATTTACGTTTCCTCGCGCAATCACGGCTTCAATCCCTTTGACTACGTCAACGGCATCCCGGCGGACCGCGTGGCGCAAATCCACATTGCCGGCCATAGCAAATTTGAAAAATACATTCTCGACACGCACGATCATCCGGTGATTGATCCGGTCTGGAAATTGTACGAGCGGGCCATAAAACGCACCGGCGCGACGGCCACCCTGCTGGAATGGGATGACCGCATTCCGTCCTTCGACGAGGTTCATGCGGAAGCGTTAAAAGCCAACCGGTTTATCCAACGCCTTGAAAACGAAACCGCCCAGCCCTGAACGCCAGACCGAGGCGGAGTATCACGCGTTGCAGCGCCTGATGGCGCAGGCGGTCATGCGGCCGCTGACCCCGCGGGACACCATGCGGAAAACCTGGCCGGACGGCCGCCCCACCCGCCGCGTGGCCGAAAGCTTCATCAAGCCCAACGACCGTCTGACATCCTTTGAGCGGCTGGAGATTTACAACCGCCAGTACTGGTTCCGCGTGCGCGCCAGTTTTTACGAGGATTATCCCGGCCTGCGCGCCGTGCTGGGAGACCGCGCATTCGAGCGCCTGGCGGATGCTTACCTGACGCGGCATCCGTCGCAGTCCTACACGCTGCGCAACTTGGGTTCCCGGCTCGTGAAATATCTGGCGGCCCAATCGCCCCGGACGCTGCCGCGCAAATCCCTGGCGCTGGACCTGGCGCGGCTGGAATGGGCGCACACTGAGGCGTTTGACAACGCCGCCCTGCCCCCGCTGGAACTGGACTCGCTCCTGGGGCGGGACGCCGCCAGCATCACTCTCAAGCTCCAGCCCCATCTGACCCTGTTGCCGCTGCGCCACGAAGTGGATGACTTCCTGATTGAACTTAAAAGCGGCACGGGCCTGCGGCAGGAAGCCAGCAACGCCATGGAACAGCAACGCCAGCACTTGAAATCGCGACTGGCGCGGGTGTTGCGACCGAAAGTCAATTACCTGGCGGTACATCGCCACCAAAACGCCGTTTACTATAAACGCCTGGACCAAGTTCAGTACCGGCTCCTGACCGCCTTGCAATCCGGGGTGACCCTGGAGGCGGCGTGTGGCAAACTGGGCGGATTAAAACTGCCCGCCAATCTGGGTCAAGCCATTCAGGAATGGTTTCAAGTCTGGGCCCGGCTGGGCTGGTTTTGCGAGCTTAACCAATAACAATCCTTTCATTTATGTCCAAATCATCCTTGGTTCCAGGTTTCGTGCAATCGCTTTACGCTGTTTGGGTCAAGGCGGTCAGCAGCCTGCAATCAGTGCTGTTGCTCGCCATTCGCCTCTACTGGGGCTGGCAGTTTTTCCTGACGGGCAAGGGCAAGCTCATGAACCTGGACCGGACCACCGGCTTTTTTGAGAGTATTCACATCCCCTATCCGCATTTGAACGCCATCATGGCCGGTTCCACTGAATGCTTTGGCGGATTGCTCCTCCTGCTCGGCTTGGGGGCGCGCATCATCACGGTGCCGCTCATCTTCACCATGGTCATTGCCTATCTCACCACCGAGCAGGCAGCGTTGAAAGTGCTGTACAGCGACCCGGATAAATTTGTCTCCGCCGCCCCGTTCCAATTCATGCTCACGGCCCTCATTGTCCTGATTTTCGGCCCCGGCTGTTTTTCCTTGGACGCGCTGCTGACCCGGTTTTATTGCAAAAAGGCGGCCAAACCCGCCAAATCGGCCCGCGATTGATACGTCTTCTCATCAAAAGTCAGGGAGTAACCGGCAACCGCAGAAATAACTGTCTCGTTTCCGGTCATTCAGTTGGATACGATGTTTTCATGAGCAGCCTGACGTCAACCCGTGAAGCGCCCAAGCTATTTCCGCACACGCGCTGGTCAATGGTATTGGCCGCCACTCAACGACCCTCGCCCGAATCCGCCGCGGCGATGGAGTCTCTGTGCGAGGCTTATTGGTACCCGCTCTACGCTTATGTCCGGCGTTGTGGCGAGTCGCCCCATGATGCCCAGGACCTGACGCAGGAGTTTTTCTGCCGCCTGCTGGAAAAACGCTGGCTCGAGGCGGCGGACCGGGACAAGGGCACGCTGCGAATTTTCCTGATTACCGCGCTAAAACATTTCATGAGCAATGAGTGGCGCAAGGCCGCCACGCTGCGGCGGGGTGGCCGGCAGGCATCCGTGGCGTTGGACACCTCGGTGGCGGAAAGCCGATATGTGGTTGACCAATCCCCCGCCCTGATCGCCGAGGAAACGTATGACCGCCAATGGGCCATGACGTTGCTGGACCGGACATTGAACCGATTGGAGCAGGAATTCGTGACCGCCGGAAAAACAACTGATTTTGCGGCGCTCCACAGTGTTCTGATGGCGGAACGCGGGACGATTAATTATGCCGTGGTCGCGGAACGACTCGGCGGGAATGAAGGGGCGGCCCGGGTGGCCGTGCACCGGTTGCGGAAGCGTTTTCGGGAAATCTATCGGGACGAGATCGCCCAAACGCTGGCGGACGGCACGGATCTGGAAGCGGAATTGCACCATCTCGCCCGGGCGCTGGCGGGCAAAATAAAATGAACGGGGCGTGTAACAATTCCCGACCAACCGTTCATTCAAGGGTATGAGCAACGAATCAGCCCCCGAATGCCCGCAATGTGGAACACGGCTGCCCGCGAATGGCCTCAAAGGGTTATGTCCCAATTGTTTAATGGCACTGAATCTGAACACGGACACGGTGTTCACGGAGGCGGCCGCAGCCGCGCAGACACCATTGCCGCCGGAACAGCTTGCCCAACATTTTCCGCAATTGGAAATTCTGGAGTTTATCGGGCGGGGCGGCATGGGCGTGGTGTACAAGGCCCGGCAGAAAAGCTTGAATCGCCTGGTGGCCCTCAAGCTCCTGGCGCCGGAGCGGGTGCAGGATGCGAAATTCGCGGAGCGCTTTACGCGGGAGGCGCAGGCGCTGGCGGCCTTAAACCATCCGAACATCGTCACCATTCACGACTTTGGGCAGGCGGGGGGCTTTTACTATTTGCTCATGGAATTTGTGGACGGATTGAATTTGCGCGAGCTGCTGCGCACCAAGAAGTTCACCCCGGAGGAAGCGCTGGCCATTGTGCCGCCACTGTGTGATGCCCTGCAATTCGCCCACGACCGGGGGATCGTGCATCGTGACATCAAGCCGGAGAACCTGTTGCTGGACAAAACCGGCCGGGTGAAAGTCGCCGATTTTGGCATCGCCAAAATGATGGGCGCGATTCCCGGCGCGGACAATTCACCGGCCTTGGATCAGGCCACGCAATCCATCCTCGGCACCCCCGGTTACCGCGCCCCGGAACAGAAGAATGATCCCCGGCACGTGGACAGCCGGGCCGATATTTATTCGCTGGGCGTGGTCTTCTACGAAATGCTCACCGGTGAACTGCCGGGCACACAAGTCGAGCCGCCGTCGCGGAAAGTTCACATCGACGTGCGCCTCGATGAGGTCGTGTTGCGCGCCCTGGAGAAGCAACCGGAAAAGCGGTATCAGCATGTAAGCGACGTGAAAACTTGTGTCGAGACCATTGCGGCGACACCTGATCATGGCCACCGCGCGGAAGCTCAAACTGGAAAGCAACGTGACGACCAAGGTTCACGTCAGAACGTTAACCAAGGTCGCTTCGGAAGATTCGTGCTGGTGGGTGCGCGTAAAGGAAAACGAGTCATCAATGTGACGGGTGTCATCTCAGCTGGGGTGGTTCTATTTCTGGCTTTTCTGGCCGGAACGTGGGTTGTCTTTGGGCGCTGGGTGCCGTTTTCTGACTTAACTTTCTCGGTGCTGGGGGTGATGTTCGTAACCATCGCCGCCATGGTTAAGAATGCCTGGAACTCGCCATTGGAGCAACTTACCGGCTTGGACCGGACTGGATTTAGCACCACGGCCAAGGGAGATCCGGGTGAAGCGCCAGGCTATTCCGGCAAACGCCCGCCAGCACTGATAGCCGCCAGCCTGCTGTTCATCCTGGCGGGTGTTTTTTCGATTGGGGACATGGCTTGGAACACGCAAGGCTATTCGCCACAAATAGACCTCTCGATCTTCGGTCTGCCAATTGGAATTGGGTTGCTGCGTTTGCGTTGGTTGTGGCGGCGGTACGCGCTGGCCTGCGTATGGCTGGGCTGGGCCATGTTGGTAATGCTGGTCTGGATGTCGTTTGCCAAAGCGAATGGAGTGCCGATTCAACCGGGCAGACTGGTTATGGGAATGCATGGCTGGAAACCGAGTGCCGTTCAGGCAACGTGGCTGGAGATCATCTGCATTTTGGCGGAGACGGCGATCCTGCTATGGTTGTGGCGGGTGTTGATGCGACCCGGCATCAAAGATCTCTTTGAAGCGAATCGCGGCAAGCGCACCGACTCGCTGGAGACCCTGGTGGTGATTGCCCTGGTGGTGTTCACCTTTGGCCTGGGCCAGTGGACAAGACCGGGGCAGTCGAACTTCGATAACGATTCACCCGCATTCCGGCAGATTGACCACCCCCCGTTTGTGGCTCGAATCAATCAAGGCACTGTGGAGCTGCTGGCCATTGGCAACCAGCCCTGGACCAATAATGTATGCTGGTTGCCGAACGGCGAGTTGACTGGCTCGACGCTTTTCTCCATTAGCTCAACCTTGAATGGGGAGGGTATCAACCAGGAAATGAAGAAAATTGCGTTTCGGATTCACAGCACCAGTGCTTTCGGGGTTTCGTATCCAGTCTGCCGCTTCAATTCGGAACCGGGCTTTTCGCCTGCCGATTGGACGGTGCAACCGCCCTACACGGGCTCACCCGACCAGGGTTTTTGGCAGTTGGTAGCGTGTCCAAGCAACACCGCCAGCATGGATGTTTCGCTGGGGGTGGCCAATAGCGCCTGGGAAGTAGCACTCACATTGGGAACAAGACACGGCGGTATTGCCGGGGATTGGAGTGCCACTTGCAACTCAGTCGATGGCCCCGGCGACACCGTGGCCGTCAATTTCACCTACTCCCCAAAGCCGGATTGGGACACGCGCATGGTCGCGGTCCATAGGGACGGCAAAATCACGGTCATTCCAAAGAATTCCGATGGCACCGGTTCGCTTCAAACCGGGGGATTGCTGGTGTTGTCGACCAATGACTTTGCGGACATCACGCAATTCCAGTTGGAACGGCGCAAGTATCAATGGGTCGAGTTCCGTAACGTCGCGCTGCAACCGAACCGGCTTACCGTGGTGGGGGTGAAAGATGCCACCGCCGGAACAGAACGGGGTGCCCTAACTGTCCCACATCCCACACTGGCCACACTTGCTTTCGGCCCGGTGGTTGAGCGGGAATTGCAACTATTCGCGCCCGGGCAGACCAATGTCTTCCTCCGCATGAAGACCGGAGAATTCTTAACGGCACCGCAAACGCGTCCCACCGCGATTTTCCATGCCTGGTTGACCAACAATGTCAACCTGGCGCTGAGCCGGGTGAGTCGCACCGGGCCCGGAGGTTGGGCCTTGTTCGCAGGCAACATGCGATTGTCGGACGTGTCGGCCAAGGATTGGGAGACCGCCACGCCCATCCAAGTGGAAGCCGCACTCAGCCATCCAACCAGCCTGGAACATCCGCCGAATGATGATCTGTCGCAGCAAACATACCTCCTTTCCGACCCTGCCCATGTGCCACTCCTGGCTTTCTCCACGACCGACGGAGTCGGAGGTTTATTGCAAATAATTGGCATCAACGACAACCCGCCCAATGCCAGAATTCGTTACAAATTGGTGCAACCGGGCCACGATGCCGTCCAAGCCACTACGTCCGGGTTGAAGGTTACAGGCAGCTTCCTGATGGAAGTTGTGGGAATCAGTTTGCTCGGCGCCATACTCTATCATCAGCGTGCCCGCTGGAACTGGTCAAAGATAGTTGCGCGGGGGGTGACGAGATCACAGCGGCGGGAGATTTACGGGCATATGACGGCCAAGGAAAAACTGGGCATTTTGAGTTTTGGCTTATTCTATGGCGTCTGGAGTTGCCTCACATTTGTGTGCCGCTGCTCGGTATTTTGTTACTGCGCATCCCCGTGACTTTGAATTGGATCATCGCCGCGATGTTGCTCGGGACGGGTCTGGCGTTTTACCCCTTCTGGTGGAAAATCAAGGCGAAGTTGTACGGTTCCTCCGCGTGGGCCAAAGCCAGGGGGTGGCCGGCGGAATCCGTCCAAGGTCATGCCGGTTTGCTGATGGCGGGAGGGTTGTGGCTGCTGATCGTGGGGACGGCCTGGTGGCACGGCTATCCAACTGACCAAGGCGGTCAACCGGCAACCTTCCTGACCCAGACAGAATTCATGGAAAAACTACATGCCGGCCTGATCACCCATTGTATCGTCAGCTACAACCAGAAAACCTTTCCGATCACCGAGATCAGAGGCACTTTTGTCGAGCCAGAAATCAATAGCACCACCAAAGACAATCCTGCCACGCGGGCGGAGATTTCGTTCATCACTCCGACCGTGTTTCTTGCCCCAAAGATGCGGGAGGAGTTGTTGGCTTCAAAGAATTGCGAGGTGGAAACCCCTGCCAATACGCTGCTCGGCGAAATCATTGACGGAATTCGGCATCAATTGTCCAACGGACGGTCCGGGGCGCGATGATGGTGGATGCTCCGGTTGAAGCGAAATTGCCAGGGATCTGGTCCACATGGTTGACGCCCGAAAAGCTATCTTAGCCCCATCGGGATTGAATTACCGTCGCCAGGCTCCTTGATAGTGCCTTGCGTCAATCAACCTGGGCCGGTTGGGAACTGGCTGGGGGGTGTCCTTGGGCCGGGAGCTTCCCGCCCGCGCAGGCACAACTCAATGCCATTCTTTGGCAAGTTTTGTCCAGCCAAACCCGCCCGGGATGGGTTAGTTAATGTTTGATCAAACAAAATATGATTAACCAGGCTTCTGTGATCACAACTGAACAGAACATCATTTAATACAAAATCCCCGCATGAAACATAAAATCAACCCATCCGGCCTGGCCCTGCCCGTAAAGGGCGTGGACTGGTTGCACAACCCCATTTTTAACAAAGGCACCGCGTTTACGGAGGCCGAGCGCGATATCCTCGGCTTGCGCGGCCTCCTGCCGCCGCATGTCCATACCATGGAAGAACAAGTTATGCGGGTGATGGCCAACTTTCGCAGCAAACCCAGCGATCTGGAACGCTATGTCCAGATGGTCAGCCTGCAGGATCGCAACGAAACCCTGTTTTACCGGGTGGTAAACGAGCATCTCGAGGAAATGCTCCCGATTATTTACACGCCCACGGTGGGGAAGGCCTGCCAGGAGTATGGTTATATCTTCCGGCGCTCCCGGGGCTTCTATATTAGCAGCGAGGATCGCGGCCATATCGCCCAAATCCTGCGCAATTGGCCGGTCCCGAACGTGCGGGTGATAGTGGTGACGGATGGCGAACGCATTCTGGGTCTGGGCGATCTCGGCGCCTATGGCATGGGCATCCCGGTGGGCAAGCTTTCCCTGTACACCGCCTGTGCCGGCATCAATCCCACCCAATGCCTGCCGATCACCATTGATGTGGGCACTGAAAACGCGGCGTTGCTGAAAGATCCGCTCTACACCGGTCTCCGCCAAAAACGTCTGCGCGGGGAGGAATACGACTCATTGATCGAGGAATTCATCCAGGCGGTGGAAAAAGTGTTCCCGGGCGTGCTGGTGCAGTTCGAGGACTTTGGCAATCACAATGCCTTCCTGCTGCTGGAACGCTATCGAAACCGCACCTGCACTTTCAACGACGACATTCAGGGCACCGGAGCGGTGGCGCTGGCCGGCGTCCTCTCCAGCCTGCGCCTCGCGGGCGGCAAACTGGCGGACCATCGCGTGCTGTTCTTTGGCGCGGGGGAAGCGGGGTTGGGCATTGCCGATCAGATCGCCGCGGTGCTGGTGTCCGAGGGCTTGACGCTCGCGGAAGCCCGCCAGCGTTGCTGGTTTGTGGATTCCAAAGGCCTGATTGTACAGGGCCGGGATAATCTTACGGTCAATAAACTGCCGTATGCCCATCCGCATGCGCACTGTCCTGACCTGTTAACGGCGGTGCAGACCCTGAAACCCACCATGCTGATCGGCGTTTCGGGCCAGACCCGCACGTTTACCAAGGAAATTATCCAGACCATGGCCAGCCAGACCAAGCGTCCGGTGGTGTTCGCGTTGTCCAATCCCACCTCCAAGGCGGAATGCACGGCGGAAGAGGCTTACACGTGGACGGAAGGCCGGGCGATCTTTGCCAGCGGCAGTCCCTTTGATCCGGTGACCATCGCCGGTCGCACGCATGTGCCCGGGCAAGGCAACAATGTGTACATCTTCCCGGGCGTTGGCCTGGGAGTCGTCTGCACTGGTTCACGCCGCGTGACCGACGCAATGTTCATCCGCGCCGCACGCACCCTGGCCTCCTTGGTTCGCGAAAGCGAACTGGCGGAAGGACGGATCTATCCGACGCTGACGCGGATTCATGAGGTTTCTCAGGCCATCGCGGTGGCCGTGGCAGAGGAGGTTTACGCGGAAAAACTGGCGGCCGTTCCCCGCCCGGACGATCTGCCCGGCTATATCAAGTCCCAGATGTTTAAGCCCGAGTATCCGGACTACTGCCCGCATGGGATTCCGCAAATGAGTCTCGCGCCGGTCAGCTAATCGGGGCAAACGAACACCCCGGCAGGCGGCCTGATTCCAGGCCGCCATGCCGGGGTGATTCGTTTTTGTATCAGGCGGATTTGGGCAGTTCGTGGAAGCCAATCGTGGCGCCTTGGGGATCCAGGATGCATGCAATGCGGCCGACATTAGGCACGGCGGTCACCGGCAGGCACACTTTGGCGCCCAATTCCACGGCTTTGGCCAGGGAAACATCCGCATTTTCCACCACCACATAGGGGAGCCAATGCGTCGGCATGTCCGGATGCATGGCCTGCATCATGCCACCCGCGCCCATGGGATTGGCACTGGATTTGAAGAGGAAGTAGGGCGGCATCTCAGGAGAACCCTCGGGGCGGGGGAATAGGGCCACTTCCCAACCAAAGAGTTGGCGGTAAAAAGTGCCGGAGGCTTCCACGTTGGACGTGATCAGTTCATTCCAGCTAAAGGAACCGGTGCCGGGCGGAGTCATGGGATTGGTTTCGCTCATGGTAACTAGTGGGTTAATGGTTGATGGCCGCAGGTATGGCCGGTTTGAACCAGCTCATCCTGCGTTGCGATAAGTTCATCATAATTTTTCCCGATCGCAAGTGACAAACAGGTCAAATGCGAACAAAAAAGCCGCTCCCGTTGCCGGGAGCGGCTTATGAAAACTATGCCAGGTCAGACCGTCAGCTTACTTCTTCTTCGGAGCCTTCGCGGCGGCGGCCTTGCGCTTCTCCTCAATCGCCGCTTGCGCGGCGGCCAGGCGGGCCACCGGAACGCGGTAGGGAGAGCAGCTCACATAAGTCAGGCCGATGCGATGGCAGAATTTGACGGAATCGGGATCGCCGCCGTGTTCGCCGCAGATGCCCAGCTTGATGTCGGGACGGGTGATGCGGCCCTTGGCAATGGCGATTTCCATCAACTGGCCGACGCCGGTCTGGTCAATGGAGGCGAAGGGATTCTTCTTCATGATCTCGGCTTCCTGATAAGCGCCGAGGAAGCTGCCGGAGTCGTCGCGGCTCATGCCCAGAGTGGTCTGGGTGAGGTCGTTGGTGCCGAAGCTGAAGAATTCGGCGGTCTGCGCGATTTCATCGGCGGTCAAAGCGCCGCGCGGGATTTCGATCATGGTGCCAACGCTGTAGGTCAGCTTGACCTTCTTCTCGGCCTGCACTTGTTTAGCCACTTCGTGAACAATGGCGGTCTGGAGATCCAGCTCTTTCTTGAAGCCAACCAGCGGGATCATGATCTCGGGTTTGCACTTGATCTTTTCCTTGATGCACTGGGCGGCGGCCTCAAACACGGCGCGCGCCTGCATCCGGGTGATTTCCGGGAACTTGATGCCCAAACGGCAGCCGCGGAAACCCAGCATGGGGTTGAATTCATGCAGTTCGTGGACGCGATGGATGATTTTTTCCACCGGGATGCCGAGCTTGTTCGCGAGGTCCAGTTGCTGTTCCTTCGCGTGGGGCAGGAACTCATGCAGCGGGGGATCGAGGAAACGGATGGTCGCCGGGAAGCCCTTGAGCGCTTTGAAAATGCCGAAGAAGTCATCGCGCTGATACGGCAGGAGCTTGGCCAGCGCGGTTTCGCGGGCGGCCAGGGAATCCGCCAGAATCATTTCGCGCATGGCGTCAATGCGGTTGCCCTCGAAGAACATGTGTTCCGTGCGGGTGAGGCCGATGCCGGTCGCGCCGAAGGCGACGGCGTTCTGCGCCTGCTCGGGCGTGTCGGCATTGGTGCGCACTTGCAGGCGGGAGGCCTGGCCGCACCATTTCATCAATTGATTGAAGTTCTTGAACTTCTCGGTGGCTTGCGCTTCCTTGTCGCCATTGATCAGACCGGCGATGATTTCCGATGGCGCGGTTTTGATGGCGCCCGCGTAGACGGTGCCGGCCGTGCCGTCAATGGAGAAGAAGTCACCTTCGTTGTAGGTCTTGCCGGCCACCGTGATAGTCTTGGCATCATAATTAATTTCCAGAGCGGCGGCGCCGCAGACGCAGACTTTGCCCATTTGCCGGGCGACCAAGGCGGCGTGGGAGCTGACCCCGCCACGGGCGGTGAGGATGCCCTCGGCCGCGATCATGCCGCGCAAATCCTCGGGGGATGTTTCGATGCGGACAAGCAGCACTTTTTCGCCCCGCTTTTCAGCTTCCACCGCGCGGTCGGCATTGAAATAAATCTTGCCGGAGGCCGCGCCGGGACCGGCCGGCAGGCCGTTGGCGATGATGGTGGCCTTCTTGATTTCGGAGAGGTCGAACACCGGGGCGAGCAATTGATCCAACTGGTCGGCAGGATTGCGCAGCACGGCGGTCTCGGCATCAATAAGTTTTTCCTTCACCATGTCCATGGAGAACTTGAGGGCGGCCATGGCGGTGCGTTTGCCATTGCGGGTCTGGAGCATGAACAAGCGGCCTTCCTGGACGGTGAACTCGATGTCTTGCACATCCTTGAAGTGCTTTTCCAGGGTGGCGCGAACTTTCATCAGCTCGGCATAGGACTTGGGCATCTGGTCCTTCAATTTGATCACCGGCTCGGGGGTGCGCACGCCGGCGACGACGTCCTCGCCCTGGGCGTTGATGAGGAATTCGCCGTAGAACTCGTTCTTGCCGTTGGCCGGGTTGCGGGTGAAGGCCACGCCGGAACCGGAGGCGGTGCCGGTGTTGCCGAACACCATGGCCTGCACGTTGACGGCCGTTCCCCATTCCGAGGGAATGTTATATTTGCGGCGATAGACGATCGCCCGATCATTCATCCAGGAGCCGAACACGGCTCCGGCCGCGCCGCGCAATTGATCCCACGGATCGCTCGGGAAGGATTTGCCGGTGCGTTCCTTGACGAGCGCCTTGAAGCGCTTCACCAGTTCCTGCTGGTCCTCGGCGGTCAATTCGCTGTCAATGATGTCCTTGTGATATTTCTCGTGTTTGAAACCTTCGATGATGGTTTCAAACGGCTCATGGTCCTCGCCCTCGCGCTTCTGCACGCCGAGCACCACGTCACCGTACATCTGCACAAAGCGGCGGTAGCAATCCCAGGCGAACCGTTCGTTTTTGGTGGCGGCGGCCAGCGACTTCACCGTCTCGTCATTCAGACCGAGGTTCAAAATCGTGTCCATCATGCCGGGCATGGAATCACGCGCGCCGGAGCGCACCGCCACGAGCAACGGGAAGCCTTTGGCATCGCCGAATTTATAGCCCATGATCTTTTCCATGTTCACAACCCCGGCTTCCATCTGGGACTGCAATTCCGGCGGGTACGTCTTTTTGTGGGCGTAGAAATAGGTGCAAACCTCGGTGGTGATGGTGAAGCCGGGAGGCACCGGCAGGCCGATGCGGGTCATTTCCGCGAGATTCGCGCCTTTGCCGCCGAGGAGGGCCTTCATGGAGCCGTCCCCATCGGCTTTGCTATTGCCCCACGTGTAAACGTATTTGGTGGATTTGGATGCTGATGCTTTTGCCATAAATTAAAAAAAATTATTAATACCTTATCAAAACAAGGGTAGAAATCTAGCAAACGGCCTGACAGTGTCAACGAACGAAGTGCCAAAA